>Ga0302325_10000571_pt1 | contig 101520 bp, 104 predicted proteins | sample Palsa_T0_2_FD_201948 | JGI IMG/M metagenome (GOLD analysis project Ga0302325, IMG submission 201948) | Peat permafrost microbial communities from Stordalen Mire near Abisko, Sweden - Palsa_T0_2 | ecosystem: Environmental > Terrestrial > Soil > Palsa > Peat permafrost | place: Sweden: Abisko...
CTGAAGGTGACGCTGCGTCTCATCGTGTTCGATGTCGACCAGGAAACGGGCGCGAAGTCCGTCAAGGACATCAAGGAACAGGACGTCTATATGGGCGACATCCCGTTCATGACCGAGAACGGGACGTTCATCATCAACGGTACCGAGCGTGTGATCGTCTCGCAGATGCACCGCAGCCCGGGCGTCTTCTTCGACCACGACAAGGGCAAGACCCATTCGAGCGGCAAGCTTCTGTTCGCCGCCCGGGTCATTCCCTATCGCGGTTCGTGGCTCGATTTCGAATTCGATGCCAAGGACATCGTCCATGTGCGCGTCGACCGCCGCCGCAAGCTGCCGGCGACGACACTTCTTTATGCGCTGGGCTTGGACCAGGAAACGATCCTCGATTATTTCTACACCAAGATCGCATTCAAGCGCGCCAAGGAAGGCGGCTGGACGACGCCCATCGAGCCCGGCTGGATGCGCAATGCCAAGACCAATGCCGAATGGAGAAATGCCAAGACCGGCGATGTGATCGCCGAAGCAGGCACCAAGATCACGGTGCGCACGCTGCGCAAATGGCAGGAAGAGGGCATCAAGTCCGTCGCCATCTCCGACGACGAGTTGCTCGGCCGCTATTCCGCCCTCGACATGGTCAATGTCGAGACCGGCGAGATCTATGTCGAATCCGGCGACGAGCTGACGGCGGCGAATCTCACCGCGCTGCAGGAACAGGGCTTCAATGAAGTCGATGTGATCAATGTCGACGGCATCACCATCGGCGCCTATATCCGCAACACGATGGCAGTGGACAAGAACCACAGCCGCGAGCAGGCGCTGATCGACATTTATCGCGTCATGCGCCCGGGCGAGCCGCCTACGATCGACACGGCGGAAACGCTGTTCGGCCAGCTGTTCTTCGATTCCGAGCGCTACGACCTGTCCTCGGTCGGCCGCGTGAAGATGAACATGCGCCTCGGCCTCGACGCGCCGGATACGCTGCGCGTGCTGCGCAAGGAAGACGTCATCGCCATCGTCAAGGCGCTCGCGGATTTGCGCGACGGCCGCGGCGAAATCGACGACATCGACAATCTCGGCAACCGCCGCGTGCGCTCGGTCGGCGAATTGATGGAAAACCAGTTCCGCGTCGGTCTCCTGCGCATGGAACGCGCGATCAAGGAACGCATGAGCGCCGTCGACATCGACACGGTCATGCCGCACGACCTCATCAATGCGAAGCCCGTAGCGGCCGCGGTGCGCGAGTTCTTCGGCTCGTCGCAGCTGTCGCAGTTCATGGACCAGACGAATCCGTTGTCGGAAGTCACCCACAAGCGCCGCATGTCCGCGCTCGGGCCAGGCGGTCTGACACGCGAACGCGCAGGCTTCGAAGTGCGCGACGTGCATCCGACCCATTACGGCCGTATCTGCCCGATCGAAACGCCGGAAGGCCCGAATATCGGTCTGATCAACTCGCTGGCGACCTATGCCCGCGTGAACAAATACGGCTTCATCGAAAGCCCGTATCGCCGTGTAACGGCGAAGCACCTGACGAACGAAGTCGTCTACCTCTCGGCGATGGAAGAGTCGAAATATACCATCGCCCAGGCAAATGCGACGATCGACAGCCGCAAGCGTCTTGCCGACGAACTCGTTTCCTGCCGCAAGGGTGGAAACTTCGTCATGACGACGCCGGACCAGGTCGAGTTCATCGACGTGTCGCCGAAGCAGCTCGTCTCGGTGGCGGCCGCGCTCGTGCCGTTCCTCGAGAACGACGACGCGAACCGCGCGCTGATGGGTTCGAACATGCAGCGTCAGGCCGTGCCGCTGCTGCGACCCGAGGCTCCGCTCGTGGGCACGGGGCTGGAAGACGTCGTTGCACGCGACTCGGGCTCGGCCATTGCCGCGCGCCGTTCGGGCATCGTCGACCAGGTCGACGCCACCCGTATCGTCGTGCGCGCCACGCAGGAAACCGACGCCACCAAGCCGGGAATCGACATCTATCGTTTGAAGAAGTTCCAGCGCTCGAACCAGTCGACCTGCATCAACCAGCGGCCGCTGGTGAAGGTGGGCAATTTGGTCCAGAAGGGCGACATCATTGCCGACGGCCCGTCCACGCAATTGGGCGAGCTCGCGCTCGGCAAGAACGCGCTCGTCGCGTTCATGCCGTGGAACGGCTACAACTTCGAGGACTCCATCCTCATCTCCGAGCGCATCGTGCGCGACGACGTCTTCACTTCGATCCACATCGAGGAATTCGAGACGATGGCGCGCGATACCAAGCTCGGGCCTGAGGAAATTACGCGCGACATTCCGAATGTCGGCGAGGAAAGCCTCAAGAACCTCGACGAAGCCGGCATCGTCTATATCGGCGCCGACGTGAATCCGGGCGACATCCTGGTCGGCAAGGTGACGCCGAAGGGCGAAACTCCGATGACGCCGGAGGAGAAGCTGTTGCGCGCCATCTTCGGCGAGAAGGCGGCTGACGTGCGCGATACGTCCTTGCGGGTCCCACCGGGCGTGACGGGCACCATCGTCGAAGTGCGCGTGTTCAACCGCCACGGCGTCGACAAGGACCAGCGCGCACTGGCCATCGAGAAGGCCGAGGAAGAACGTCTGGCGGAAGACCGCGACGACGAACTCTCGATCCTCGAGCGCAATATCTTCTCGCGCCTGTCGGAGATTCTGCTCAACAAGACGGCGGCGACAGGCCCGAAGGGCATGGCCGCCGACGCGAAGATCACGCAGACCGTGCTCGACACGTTGCCGCGTCACCAGTGGTGGCAGATCGGCCTGCGCAATGAAAAGGCGATGGCCGAGATCGAAGCGCTGCGCAAGCAGTATGACGAGTCGAAGCATCTGCTCGACAAGCGCTTTGCCGACAAGGTCGAGAAGCTGCGCCGCGGAGACGAGTTGGCGCCGGGCGTGATGAAGATGGTCAAGGTGTTCGTCGCGGTGAAGCGCAAGCTGCAGCCGGGCGACAAGATGGCCGGCCGTCACGGCAACAAGGGCGTCATCAGCCGCATTCTTCCGATGGAAGACATGCCGCATCTGGAAGACGGCACGCCGGTCGATGTCGTGCTCAATCCTCTAGGCGTGCCGAGCCGCATGAATGTCGGCCAAATTCTCGAAACCCATCTGGGCTGGGCCTGCGCAGGTCTCGGCAAGCAGATCGGCGAGATCGTCGACAAGGTGAAGCGCGACGGCAAGCATGACGCGCTGCGCCGCGGCCTCAAGCATGTCTACGGCAACGACGAACGGTTGGCGGAACTGGACGACCAGGGCCTGATGGAGCTTGGCGAAAACCTTCGCGACGGCGTGCCGGTGGCGACACCCGTGTTCGACGGCGCCAAGGAGAAGGACATCGTCGAAATGCTGCAGCAGGCCGGGCTCAACGAGACCGGTCAGGTGACGCTCTATGACGGGCGCACCGGCGAGGCGTTCAAGCGCTCCGTGACGGTGGGCTACATCTACATCCTGAAGCTGCACCACCTTGTCGACGACAAGATCCACGCCCGTTCGATCGGTCCGTACAGCCTCGTCACCCAGCAGCCGTTGGGCGGCAAGGCGCAGTTCGGCGGACAGCGTTTCGGCGAAATGGAGGTCTGGGCGCTCGAAGCTTACGGCGCGGCCTACACGTTGCAGGAAATCCTGACCGTGAAGTCCGACGACGTGGCCGGACGCACGAAGGTTTACGAGGCGATCGTTCGCGGCGAAGACACCTTCGAAGCGGGCATTCCGGAAAGCTTCAACGTGCTCGTCAAGGAAATGCGCTCGCTCGGCCTCAACGTCGAACTGGTGAATGGATGACATCCACGCGCGCGGCGCTCAGGCACGGCACTGAACACATGAATCAGACACCTTCTCTCCCAGAGAGGAACAAATGAACCAAGAGCTTTTAAACGTCTTCCAGTCCGGCAAGGAAGCCCCTGCCTTCGACCGGATTAAAATCTCGCTGGCCAGCCCGGATCAAATCCTGCGTTGGTCGCATGGCGAGATCAAAAAGCCGGAGACGATCAACTATCGCACCTTCAAGCCGGAGCGCGATGGGTTGTTCTGCGCGCGCATCTTCGGGCCCGTGAAGGACTACGAATGCCTGTGCGGCAAGTACAAGCGCATGAAGTACAAGGGCATCGTCTGCGAGAAGTGCGGCGTCGAAGTTACGGTGCAGAAAGTGCGCCGCGACCGCATGGGCCATATCGAGCTCGCGTCGCCTGTCGCACACATCTGGTTCCTGAAGTCGCTGCCGTCGCGCATCGGCTTGATGCTGGACATGACGCTCAAGGATCTCGAACGCGTTCTCTATTTCGAGAACTACGTCGTCATCGAGCCGGGCCTGACGCCTCTCAAGGAGCGTCAGCTCCTCACGGAAGACGAATATTACAAGGCGTCCGACGAATACGGCGAGGACAGCTTCACGGCCCAGATCGGCGCGGAAGCGATCCGTCATCTGTTGCAGGCGATCGATCTCGAAAAGCTGCGCGATCAGCTACGCGTCGACATCGCGGCATCGAATGGCGGCGAGAAGCCCAAGAAGCTCGTCAAGCGGCTCAAGGTCGTCGAGGCCTTCATCGATTCCGGCAATCGCCCGGAATGGATGATCCTGACGGCCGTGCCGGTGATCCCGCCGGAACTGCGTCCGCTCGTGCCTCTTGACGGCGGCCGGTTTGCGACCTCGGACCTCAACGATCTCTATCGCCGCGTCATCAACCGCAACAACCGTCTCAAGCGGCTGATCGAACTCAAGGCCCCCGATATCATCGTGCGCAACGAAAAGCGCATGTTGCAGGAATCGGTGGATGCGCTGTTCGACAACGGCCGCCGCGGCCGCGTGATCACCGGCGCCAACAAGCGTCCGCTCAAGTCGCTGTCCGACATGTTGAAGGGCAAGCAGGGCCGGTTCCGCCAGAACCTGCTCGGCAAGCGCGTCGACTATTCGGGCCGTTCGGTGATCGTGGTTGGTCCCGAACTCAAGCTGCAACAGTGCGGGTTGCCGAAAAAGATGGCGCTGGAGCTGTTCAAGCCGTTCATCTATTCGCGCCTGGAAGCGAAGGGCTTCTCGCAGACCGTCAAGCAGTCCAAGAAGCTGGTCGAGAAGGAAAAGCCGGAGGTCTGGGACATCCTCGAAGAGGTGATCCGCGAGCATCCCGTGCTGCTCAATCGCGCGCCTACCTTGCATCGCCTCGGCATCCAGGCTTTCGAGCCCGTGCTGATCGAAGGCAAGGCGATCCAGCTGCACCCGCTCGTCTGCACCGCGTTCAACGCGGACTTCGACGGCGACCAGATGGCGGTCCACGTTCCGCTGTCGCTGGAAGCGCAGCTCGAAGCGCGCGTGCTGATGATGTCGACCAACAACATCCTCAGCCCCGCCAACGGCAAGCCGATCATCGTGCCGACGCAGGATATCGTGCTCGGGCTCTATTACCTGACCCAGGAGCGCGAGAACGAGCCTGGCCAGGGAATGGTGTTCAACGATGCCGGCGAGATCGAACACGCGCTCTTCGCGAACGCGGTGACGCTGCACGCCAAGATCGAAGCGCGCTACAAGACGGTCGATGCCGACGGCAAGCCGATCACCAAGCGCGTGAAGTCCACTCCCGGCCGCATGATGGTCGCGGAAATCCTGCCGCGTCATCCGAAGGTCCCGTTCGAGCTGGTCAACCGCCTGCTGCGCAAGCAGGAAGTCAGCCACATCATCGACGAGGTCTATCGTCATTGCGGACAGAAAGAGACCGTTCTGTTCTGCGACGCGGTCATGACGCTCGGGTTCCGCGAGGCCTGCAAGGCGGGCATCTCGTTCGGCAAGGACGACATGGTCGTGCCGGCCTCCAAGACCAAGCTGATCGACGAGACGCGCCATCGCGTGCGCGAATACGAGCAGCAATATCTGGACGGTCTGACGACGGACAAGGAGAAGTACAACCTTGTTGTCGACGCCTGGTCGAAATGCACCGACCTGGTCGCGACCGAAATGATGAAGGAAATCTCCGAGCCGCGCGTCGATCCCAAGACCGGCCGCATCGAGGAGATGAACTCGATCTATATGATGTCGCATTCCGGCGCGCGCGGCTCGCCGCAGCAGATGAAGCAGCTCGCGGGAATGCGCGGCCTGATGGCGCGTCCGTCGGGTGAAATCATCGAGACGCCGATCCTTTCCAACTTCAAGGAAGGCTTGAGCGTGATGGAGTACTTCAACTCCACCCACGGCGCGCGCAAGGGCCTCGCGGACACAGCGCTCAAGACGGCGAACTCGGGCTATCTCACCCGCCGCCTCGTGGACGTGGCGAACGACTGCATCATCACGACGGAAGATTGCGGCACCAAGCACGGCGTCACGGTGCAGGCCGAAATCGACGGCGGTCAGGTGGTGTCGTCGCTGAGCGAACGCATCCTCGGCCGCACCACGGCCGAAGACGTCAAGCATCCGGAGACGGGCGAAGTTCTGCTCCGTCGCGGACGCGAGGTCACGGAAGACCTCGCGGAGAAGATCGAAAACGCGCATGTGCAGAAAGTGCGCGTGCGTTCGGTCCTGTCGTGCGAACTCACCGACGGCGTGTGCGGCAAGTGTTACGGGCGCGATCTCGCCCGCGGCACGAGCGTCAATATCGGCGAGGCCGTCGGCGTCATTGCGGCGCAGTCGATCGGCGAGCCGGGCACGCAGCTCACCATGCGCACGTTCCATATCGGCGGCGCGGCGCAGGTGGCGGGCCAATCGAAGATCGAGGCCAGCTATGACGGCAAGATCAAGATCGTCAACCGGAACATCGTCAAGAATTCCGACGGCGAACTGATCGCGATGGGCCGCAACATGCAGATCGCCATCGTCGACCCCAAGGGCCAGGATCGTGCGGCCTACCGCATCATCTACGGCGCCAGGCTGAAGGTCGACGAAGGCCAGATGGTGAAGCGCGGCGACCGTCTCGCGGAATGGAATCCGAACACGATTCCGGTTCTGACCGAGACGGACGGCATCATCCGCTTCGAGCAGCTGGTGTCGGGCATTTCGCTCAAGGATGTGGCCGACGAAAAGACTGGCGTGTCCAACAAGGTCGTCATCGACTCGCGCGGCACGGGCTCCAAGTCGCAGGAATTGCGGCCGACGCTCGCGCTCGTCGACAAGAAGGGCAAGCCCATCGTTCTGCCGATCGTGGGCGAGGTGCGTTATCTCTTGTCCGTCGACACTATCATCTCGGTCGAAGACGGCGCGGAAGTGAAGGCGGGCGATTTGCTCGCACGTATTCCGACGGAAGGCGCCAAGACGCGCGACATCACGGGCGGCCTGCCGCGCGTGGCGGAGCTGTTCGAAGCGCGCAAGCCGAAGGAATGCGCGGTTCTCGCGGAATGCGACGGATTCGTCGAATTCGGCAAGGACTACAAGAACAAGCGCCGCGTGATCGTGAAGCCGAAGAGCGACAAGCAGGAACCCGTCGAATATCTGATCCCCAAGGGCAAGCACATCAGCGTGCGCGAGGGCGACTATGTGGAGAAGGGCGACTACATCGTCGAAGGCAATCCGTCGCCGCACGACATCCTGCGCATCAAGGGTGTGGAGGAGCTTGCGACCTATCTCGTCAAGGAAATCCAGGACGTCTACCGGCTGCAGGGCGTGAAGATCAACGACAAGCACATCGAAGTGATCGTGCGCCAGATGATGCAGAAGATGGAGATCACCGACGGCGGCGACACGACGTTGCTCGCCGGCGAACAGGTCGACTTGATCGAGATGGACGAGGCCAACAAGAAGTCGGCCGATCTGAGCGGCAAGCCCGCGCAGGGTCGCCCGGTTCTTCTCGGCATCACCAAGGCGTCGTTGCAGACGCGTTCGGTGTTCTCGGCCGCATCGTTCCAGGAGACCACGCGCGTCCTCACCGACGCCGCGGTCAACGGGAAGGTCGACATGCTGGAAGGCCTGAAGGAAAACGTGATCGTGGGTCGTCTGATCCCGGCCGGCACGGGCGGCGCGATGGCGCGTCTGCGCCACGTCGCATCGGAACGCGATCGGGTCATCCAGGAAGAGCAACAGAAGGCGATCCCCGCGCAGATCGAGGGCCCGCCTCAGGCTGCCGCGGAGTAACGAGGGCAGTTGTAAATTGAGAAACCCGCTTCGGCCGACCAGCCGGGCGGTTTTTCTCGCCGACTTGCGGCTGATAGGGTAGAGTAAGCTCACTAAAGTTGTGCTAGTCGCATTGTGATTCTATTGGCAAGGAGACGGCGCCGTGAAGTTTACGCGCATCACCGTTGAGCCGGAGAAGATGGGCGGGATGCCCTGCATCCGCGGCCTGCGTATTCCCGTTGCAACAATCGTCGGTCTGGTCGCCGATGGTATGACGGAAGCGGAAATTCTCGCCGCATATCCGGACCTTGAGCAACAGGACATTCCCGAGGCGCTTCGCTACGCCGCCGAAGCCGTCCGCGAACGCGAGTTGCCGCTGACCGTTCCGTGAAATTTCTCGTGGACAACGCTTTGTCGCCGGTTCTCGGCGAGCGGTTGCGGAATGCGGGTCACGATGCTGTGCACGTTCGGGACCTCGGATTGGAAGCCGCGGCTGATGATACAATTTTCGCTCGCGCCGAAGCCGATGATCGGATTGTGATATCGGCCGATACCGATTTTGGAACTCTTCTCGCGCTGCGCCATGCCCGCAAACCGTCCGTAATCCTGTTTCGACTGGCGCAAAATCGGCTTGTTGAACGGCAAGCTGCCTTACTGGTCTTGAACCTGCCTGCGATATCGGAATTGCTCGACATCGGCTGTATCGCGGTGTTCGAAGATACGCGGATCCGGATTCGTGTTCTTCCGATAGGAGACGAAAACGTGGAGCAAATCTGACCGACTCGTTGGCATTGAGTCGCAACGCGGGCAGCATATCAGGGGTTTTTGAACGTCGTGCGGCATTTTCCTGCCGATGTCCCGATATCGGGCAGGATAAACGTTAGAATTGGGAGGCGCGGGTGCACGCCACGCGCTAATGTGAGTCCATGCTGCCAAAACCATTCTCCTGGGACTTAGCCGCCGCGCGGGCGGGCCGTTACGACGGCAAGTTCATCATCGGCGTGAAGACGACGGGTATCTACTGCTTGCCCTCCTGCCGGGTGCATCCGCCCAAGCCGGAAAATGTGCGCATGTACAAGACCGAAGAGGACGCGAAGGCCGCAGGCCTGCGCGCCTGCAAGCGCTGCCGTCCCGATCTCTTCTACAAGGGCGAGGACTGGAACGTCTCGTTGTTCGAGGGGCTCGCGGAGCGCGTCCGTGTGGCGCCCGAATCGTTCGCCGATGCCTCCGCGCTGGCTACGGCCTGCGGGGTAAGCCAGACCAAGCTCGGTGAGTTGATGCGCGACCATGCGCATCTGGCGCCTGCAACCTGGCTGCGGCGCGAAAGGGTGCGTGCGGCGTGCCGGCTCCTCCTCGAAACGGCTGACCGCATCGCGGATATCGGTTTCGCCGTGGGGTTCGAGAGCGAATCCGTGTTTCACCGGCAATTTCTCGCGCTCACCCGCATGACTCCAGGCGCCTATCGCGCGCTCGCCGGCGCATCGGTGTTCACGCTCCATCTGCCGGCAGGCTGGCGCATGCAGGAGATCGTCGCGTATCACGGCCGCGATCCCGAAAGCCCCTGCGAAAAAGGCGATGGCAACAAGATCTGGAAGGCGCTTGCGACAACCGATGGAGTCGCCGTTCTCGAAATCTCGCTGGAGAGTGACGGTGCGTGGTGCCGTGTGCACGCGGCAAAGAAACTGAATCGCGAGAACATGGCATTCGTGCACGCGGCGGCATTGCGCATGTTGGGCCTCAACGGCGAGGTGACGCCGTTCGAAAAGCGCATGTCGGAAGACCCAGCGACCGCGCTGTTCCTGCGCCGCAAGGGCCTGCGCGTGCCGTCCATTCCGACAGGATTTGACGGACTCTGCTGGGCCATCGTCGGCCAGCAGATCAATGTGAAATTCGCGGGGGCACTGAGGCGCGAAATCATTCATCTGGGCGGTGAAAAGGCCGAAGGCGGCATGATCGCCCATCCTTCGCCGGAGCGGGTGATCGATATCGGCGCTACCGCGCTGACCAAGCGCCGGTATTCGCGCTCGAAGGCAGAGTATCTGATCGGCGCCGCGAAAGAGGTCGCGACCGGCGCGCTCGATGTCGAGAGACTGCCGGAAGGCTCGGCTGTCGCAGCGGAGAAGAAACTCACCTCCATTCGCGGTATCGGCACCTGGACTGCACGCTATACGATGTTTCGGGGAGGTTTCGCAGACTGCGCGCTGGTGGGAGACAGCGCGCTCGCCACGGCGCTCCAGCGTTTCCACAAGCGCGAGGATCGTCCGGAGCACGACGAAGTCCACGAGATGATGAAGGCGTTCGCGCCTCACCGCAGCCTTGCAACGATGCATCTGTGGAACAGCCTGAAAGACGCGCCATGACCGGCAATCTTCACTACTGGGGCAAGATCAAAAGTCGGTTCGGCGAGTTCGCGGCCTGGGTCGACGGCAACGGACGATTGATCCGGTTCAATTTTCGCATCAAAGGTGCGGCCTCCGTCGAACCCGATGCCATTCATGACGAAAAGGCGGTCGCCGACATTCAGCGCCAGATCGACGAATACGATTCCGGCAAGCGCCGGAAATTCGACGTGGTGCGCGTCGCGCAAGGCACGCCTTTTCAGCGGGACGTGTGGGAAGCGCTATGGCGAATTCCCTATGGCGAGACGACATCCTACGGCGTACTCGCCAAGAAGCTCGGTTATCCCAATGGCGCGCGCGCTGTGGGGCTGGCAAACGGCGCGAATCCCATCGCGCTGATCGTTCCTTGTCACCGGGTGATCGGCGCCGACGGCAGCCTCACCGGATTCGGCGGCGGTCTGCCGCTCAAAAAGGCGCTGCTCGAACACGAAGCGCGCGTGGTGGGCAGGCCGCTCGATCCCTTCAGCGCGGCCGCGGGCAAGTAGAGCGCTTGAGCGAACGATTACATCTCGGCCCAGCGGCGCAGCAGATTGTGGTAGCAGGCCGTCAGCCTGACGAGCGCGGGGTTGTCGGGCAGCGAACGGTTCAGCTCGACGATCGAGCGATCGAGCTCGAACAGAAGGGTTCGCTCGCCGTCGTCCTTCACCATGCTTTGAATCCAGAAGAACGCCGCGTTGCGAACGCCGCGTGTCACGGGCGCCACGCGATGCAGGCTCGTCGCCGGATAGACGATCAGGTCGCCGGCCGGCAGTTTCGCGTTCTGGGCGCCGTCAATAATCAGTTCGCCGCCGTCGTAATCTGCAGGATCGGACAGAAACAGGGTCGCCGACACGTCCGTCCTCAGCCGCAGGGTGGAGCGGCCGACCTGGCGGATGGCGTTGTCGACATGCGCGCCATAGGTCATGCCGGGTTCGTAGCGATTGAAGTTCGGCGGGAAGACGTGGCGCGGCAGGGCGGCGGCCATGAAGTGCGGATTGCGCTCAAGCGCACGCACCACGATTTGCCCCAGATCGCGGGCGTCTGCGCTGTCTTCGGCAAGCTGCAGATTGTCTTTGACCTTGGCCGACTGTTGCCCTGCCGTCGCGCGACCGTCTGTCCAGCTGGCCGCCGCCAGGCGCGCGCGGCAGGTGGCGAGTTCCTCAGCGCTCAAGACATTCGCGATGCGGATCAGCATGTCCGGAATTCCTATGCGCCGCAGCCCGGCTTCCCAGGGTCGGATACCAGAGGAGGTTGGCACATCCATGCCCGGCCGTCAGGTCGTGGCGACGTCCGGCGAGGGGGCCAGAAACCTGCCCAAACGGGGTAGAACGGGCTCGCAGGATGCGTCGCGAGCCGGTCGAACCGGCTGAGTGCGTTAATAATAAGGGGGAGCCGCTCCGCCAACCTGTTGGCCGCCGACCGGTCCCCGCCATTGGACCTTGGAAAGCCTGGGTTCTTGGGCCGCCGCGAAATAACATTTCGCAGCCCTTGACCACCCAAAACCCCGCCGATATATAGCCGGACCTTCGCGGACAGGCTGTCGTCGCTTTTGCGGCGAAACGCTGTCGGGAAGCCAGTTTTTATAGCGTTGACGCGCGACTCGGGCCTCGGCCCCAGTCCTCCGCATCGCCGGGGCGGGCCATAAAGGGGCCGGCTCCGGATTTTCGTTTAATCGCGCGTATGCGCAGGAACGGTCACGGGAAGAACGGATGCCGACGATCAATCAGCTGATCCGCAAGCCGCGGGGCGAGAAACCCAAGCGCAACAAGGTGCCGGCCCTCACGGGCTGCCCGCAGAAGCGCGGCGTGTGCACGCGCGTCTATACGACGACGCCGAAGAAGCCGAATTCCGCGCTTCGCAAGGTCGCCAAGGTGCGTCTGACTAACGGCTATGAAGTGGTGAGCTACATTCCCGGCGAGGGCCACAATCTCCAGGAACACTCCGTGGTGCTCATTCGCGGCGGCCGCGTGAAGGATCTTCCGGGCGTTCGCTATCACATCATCCGCGGCGTACTCGATACGCAGGGCGTGAAAGACCGCAAGCAGCGCCGCTCGCTCTACGGCGCCAAGCGTCCGAAATAACGAGGAAACCGATCCATGTCCCGTCGCCGTCGCGCAGAACGCCGCGAGATCGTCCCCGACGCCAAGTTTGGCGATCTCGTACTCGCGAAGTTCATGAACAGCCTGATGTATGCCGGCAAGAAATCGGCCGCCGAGAGCATCATCTATGGCGCGTTCGACACGATCCAGTCGAAGACCAAGCAGGATCCGCTGGCGGTGTTCCATGAAGCGCTGCGCAATGTGAGTCCGGCCATCGAAGTGAAATCCCGCCGCGTCGGCGGCGCCACCTATCAGGTGCCGATCGAAGTCCGCACGGACCGCAGCCGTGCATTGGCCATCCGGTGGATCATCAACGCCGCGCGCGCGCGCAACGAACCGAACATGACCGGCCGTCTGTCGGGCGAGCTGATGGATGCCGCGAACAATCGCGGTTCCGCCGTGAAGAAACGTGAAGACACACACAAGATGGCGGAGGCGAACCGCGCCTTCTCCCATTATCGCTGGTAACGCGTAAGGACTGATTGAGTTATGTCTCGTACGACTCCGCTCGAGAGATATCGTAACATCGGCATTGCCGCGCATATCGATGCCGGCAAGACGACGACGACCGAGCGCATTCTCTATTACACCGGCAAGAGCCATAAGATCGGCGAAGTCCACGACGGCGCCGCCACTATGGACTTCATGGAACAGGAGCAGGAGCGCGGTATCACGATCACGTCCGCCGCGACCACCTGCTATTGGAACGACCACCGCATCAACATCATCGACACGCCGGGCCACGTCGACTTCACCATCGAAGTCGAGCGCTCGATGCGCGTGCTGGACGGCGCCGTCGCCGTGTTCGATGCGGTTGCCGGCGTCGAGCCGCAATCCGAGACCGTGTGGCGTCAGGCCGACAAGTACAAGGTTCCGCGCATCTGTTTCGTCAACAAGATGGACCGCATGGGCGCGGACTTCCCGCGTTGCGTCGCAATGATGATCGACCGCCTCGGTACGCGGCCGATGGTCATGCAATGGCCGATCGGCGCGGAAGCCGATTTCAAAGGCATCGTCGACATCGTCCGCATGAAGGCGCTCATCTGGCACGAAGAGCAGCTCGGCGCGAAGTTCGACGAAGTCGAAATTCCTGACGACTTGAAGGCCAAGGCCGAAGAGCTGCACTTGCAACTCGTCGAAATGGCGGTCGAGGAAGACGAAGACGTGTTGGGCGCCTATCTCGACGGCAAGATGCCGAGCGAGGCGGAACTCAAGCGCTGCATCCGTAAAGGCGCCATCCAGTTCAAGTTCGTGCCGGTCCTGTGCGGTTCGGCGTTCAAGAACAAGGGCGTGCAGCCGTTGCTGGACGCCGTCATCGATTATCTGCCGTCGCCGCGCGACATTCCGCCGGTGAAGGGCATTGTTCCGGGCACCGACAAGGAAGTCGAACGGCCCGCCGACGACAAGGCGCCGTTCGCCGGCCTCGCGTTCAAGATCATGGACGACCCGTTCGTGGGTTCGATCACGTTTGTGCGCATCTATTCGGGCACCGTAACGAGCGGCACCGGCGTGCTCAATTCGGTCAAGGACAAGAGCGAACGCGTCGGCCGTATGCTGCTGATGCACGCCAATGATCGCGTCGACATCAAGGAAGCGTTTGCCGGCGACATCGTGGCGTTCGCGAGCCTCAAGATCAGCACGACCGGCGAGACGCTCTGCGATCCCAACAATCCGGTGATCCTGGAGCGCATGGAGTTTCCCGATCCGGTCATCGAGGTCGCGATCGAGCCGAAGACCAAGGCCGACCAGGAAAAGATGGGCATGGCGCTCAATCGCCTGGCGCAGGAAGATCCGTCCTTCCGCGTGTCGACCGATCAGGAATCCGGCCAGACCATCCTCAAGGGGATGGGCGAGCTCCATCTGGAGATCAAGGTCGACATTCTTCGCCGCACCTACAAGGTGGATGCCAATGTCGGCGCGCCGCAGGTGGCCTATCGCGAAACGCTGTCGCGTCCGGTGACCGTCAAATACACCCACAAGAAGCAGACCGGCGGCTCGGGCCAGTTCGCCGAAGTGACGATCGACTTCAAGCCGCTGCCCCCGGGCTCCGGATTCGTGTTCGAGAACGACGTCGTCGGCGGCTCCATCCCGAAGGAATTCATTCCGTCGGTCGAAAAGGGCCTCAAGGCGCAGAAGGAAAGCGGATTGCTCGCGGGCTTTCCCGTGATCGACTTCCAGGCGACCTTGACCGACGGCAAGTATCACGAAGTGGATTCGAACGCGCTCACCTTCGACATCGCGGCGCGCGCGGCGTTCCGCGAGCTCGCCTCGAAAGGCGCAGTGAAGCTGCTCGAGCCGATCATGAAGGTCGAAGTGGTGACGCCGGACGATTTTCTGGGCGGCGTCATCGGCGATCTCAATTCGCGGCGCGGCCAGGTGCACGGCACCGACACACGCGGCAACGCGCAAGTGGTCACTGCGATGGTGCCGCTCGCGAACATGTTCGGGTACATCAATACGTTGCGGTCGATGTCGCAGGGCCGCGCGCAATACAGCATGCAATTCGACCACTACGAGCAGGTTCCGCAAGCGATCGCGGACGAAATCAAAAAAAAGTAGCCTAACTAACCGTCAGATACGGAGACAAGACCATGGGTAAAGCGAAGTTTGAGCGGAACAAGCCGCATTGCAATATCGGGACGATCGGACATGTCGACCATGGCAAGACGTCGCTGACGGCTGCGATCACGAAGGTGCTGGCCGAAACCGGCGGCGCCACGTTCACCGCCTACGACCAGATCGACAAGGCGCCGGAAGAGAAGGCGCGCGGCATTACGATCTCGACGGCGCACGTCGAATACGAGACGAAGAACCGCCACTACGCCCATGTCGACTGCCCGGGGCACGCGGACTACGTGAAGAACATGATCACGGGTGCCGCACAGATGGACGGCGCAATCCTGGTCGTGTCGGCCGCCGACGGTCCGATGCCTCAGACCCGCGAGCACATCCTGCTCGCCTATCAGGTCGGCGTGCCCGCGATGGTCGTCTACATGAACAAGGTGGACATGGTCGACGATCCAGAGCTTCTCGATCTCGTCGAGCTCGAAGTGCGCGAGTTGCTCACCTCCTACAAATTTCCCGGCGACACGATCCCGATTATTCGCGGTTCGGCGCTCTGCGCGCTCGAAGGCAAGAGCCCGGAAATGGGTCATGACTCGATCCTCAAGCTCATGGAAGCGGTGGACTCCTTCATTCCGCAGCCCGAGCGTCCCAAGGACCAGCCGTTCCTGATGCCGATCGAAGACGTGTTCTCGATCTCGGGCCGCGGCACGGTCGTGACCGGCCGTATCGAACGCGGCGTCGTGAAGGTCGGCGAGGAAGTCGAGATCATCGGCATCAAGCCGACGTCGAAGACAACCGTCACCGGCGTCGAAATGTTCCGCAAGCTGCTCGACCAGGGAGAGGCCGGAGACAACGTCGGTTGCCTGCTGCGCGGCGTAGAGCGCGAAGGTGTGGAGCGCGGTCAGGTGCTGGCGAAGCCCGGCAGCGTGACGCCGCACACCAACTTCATGGCGGAAGCCTACATCCTGACGAAGGAAGAGGGTGGTCGTCACACGCCGTTCTTCGGCAACTACCGTCCGCAATTCTACTTCCGCACCACCGACGTGACGGGAATCGTCAAGCTTCCCGAAGGCACGGAAATGGTGATGCCGGGCGACAACATCTCGATCGAAGTGGAACTGATCGTTCCGATCGCGATGGAAGAAAAGCTGCGCTTCGCGATCCGCGAAGGCGGCCGCACGGTCGGCGCCGGCGTCGTCGCAAAGATCCTCAAATAAGTCGAAGCGGCGGCCGAGAGTCGTATTGGAGAATAAAATGCAAGGTCAGAATATCCGGATACGGCTCAAGGCCTTCGATCACCGCATTCTCGACAATTCGACGCGGGAAATCGTGAACACGGCTAAGCGCACCGGCGCACAGGTACGGGGACCGATCCCGTTGCCGACCGGCATCGAGCGCTTCACCGTGAACCGCTCTCCGCACGTGGACAAGAAAAGCCGCGAACAGTTCGAAATCAGGACGCACAAACGTCTTCTCGACATCATCGATCCCACCCCGCAGACCGTCGACGCTCTCATGAAGCTCGACCTGGCGGCCGGCGTCGACGTCGAGATCAAGCTTTAAGGAGTAAACGCGCGATGCGCACTGGCGTCATCACGCAGAAGATCGGCATGACCCGCCTCTTTTTAGAGGACGGACGTCATGTGCCCGTCACGGTCCTGAAGCTCGATGGCTGTCAGGTCGTGGCGACGCGCACCGAGGAAACGGACGGCTATTCGGCCGTTCAGCTCGGTTCCGGCTTTGCGAAGACGAAGAGGCTCACCAAGGCCGACCGCGGACGTTTCGCGGCCGCTGAAGTCGAGCCGAAAAAGAAGCTCGCGGAATTCCGCGTCGATGCGGCGAACCTGCTCGATGTGGGCGACCTGATCCTGGCCGACCATTTCGTGCCCGGGCAGCTGGTCGACGTGACGGGCATCACGATCGGTCGCGGATTCACCGGCGCGATGAAGCGCTGGAACTTCCGCGGACTGGAAGCGAGCCACGGCGTGTCGATCTCGCATCGCTCTCTGGGCGGCACGGGCGGCCGGCAAGATCCCGGTCGTACGTTCAAAAACAAGAAGATGCACGGCCATTACGGCGTGGATCGGGTGACGACGCAGAATCTCGAAGTGGCGAAAGTCGATGTCGAGCGCGGCCTCATCATGGTCAAAGGCGCGGTGCCGGGCAGCAAGGGCGGCTGGGTCATGATCCGCGACGCGGCGAAGTACCCGCGACCGAAGGAAGCTCCCATGCCGGCTTCGGTCAAGAAGTCCGAGAAGCATGCCAAGGCCGAAGAGCCGGCGAAGGCGGACCCGCCTACGCAAGGTGCTTCGGCGGGCGAGAGCGGGCTAACCAAGTCCGCCGTAGCTTTAGCGAAGGCGGAGGGCTGAACGTGAAGTCGAAGGTCCTCAATCTGGATGCCTCGGACGCGGGCGAGATCGAATTGAACGATTCGATTTTCGGCCTCGAACCGCGCGAGGATTTGATCCAGCGTGTCGTCGTCTGGCAGCTCGCCAAACGCCGCGCCGGTACCCACAAGGTGCTCACCCGCGCCGAAGTGAACCGCACCAAGAAGAAGCTCTACGCCCAGAAGGGCACGGGCCAGGCGCGCCACGGCGCGCGTTCGGCTCCGTTGTTCGTCGGAGGAGCCAAGGCCATGGGCCCGGTGCAGCACAGCCACGAATTCGACCTGCCGAAGAAGGTGAAGGCGCTCGGCTTGCGTCATGCGCTGTCGGCGAAGGCGAAGGGCGGCGCGATCGTGATCATCGAGGATTCGAAGACGCCCGCGATCAAAACCAACGATCTCGCCAAGCGCTTCGGCAAGCTCGGTTTCACGAGTGCGCTCGTGGTCGACGGCGAGTTCGACAAGAACTTCGCGCTCAGCGCGCGCAACCTTTCACATGTCTCGCTGCTGCCGGCGTCCGGCCTCAATGTTTACGACATCCTGAGGCGCGAAAAGCTCGTGCTGACCAAGGCGGCCGTGAAGGCGATCGAGGAACGGCTGTCATGATCAATTATGACGTGATCCTTTCGCCGGTCATCACCGAAAAGGCGACCAAGCTCACCGAGGCCAACCAGGTGGTCTTCCGCGTGACCCTCGATGCGACGAAACCCAAGATCGCCAAGGCGGTCGAGGATTTGTTCAAGGTCAAGGTCAAGGCGGTGAATACGGTGCGCGTGAAGGGCAAGAAGAAGCTGTTCCGCGGCCAGAAATTCAAGCGCAGCGACTTCAAGAAAGCGATCGTGACCCTGCAAGAGGGTTACCAGATCGACATCACGACGGGGCTCTGACAATGGCGCTCAAACAATACAAGCCAACGACACCGGGCCAACGCCAGTTGGTGCTGATCGATCGTTCGCAACTTCACAAAGGTCCTCCGATCAAGAGCCTGACCGAGGGACAATCGCGTCACGGCGGACGCAACAATACCGGTCGCGTCACCGTGCGATGGCAGGGGGGCGGTCACAAGCAACGCTACCGCATCGTCGATTTCAAACGCCGCAAATTCGATATTCCCGCCAGCGTCCAATATCTCGAATACGATCCCAACCGGACCGCTTTCATCGCTCTCGTGAAGTACAAGGACGGAGAGCTCGCTTACATCCTCGCCCCGCAGCGCCTGGCCGTCGGCGACACCGTCATCTCCGGAGAAAAAGTCGACGTGAAGCCCGGCAATGCGATGCCGCTCTCCGCGATGCCCGTCGGCACCATCGTCCACAATGTCGAGATGAAAGCGGGCAAGGGCGGACAGATCGCCCGCTCCGCCGGCACCTACGCGCAATTCCTCGGTCGCGACTCGGGCTATGCGCTTCTTCGCCTCAACTCGGACGAAGTGCGCCGGGTCCGCCTCGACTGCATGGCGACGGTCGGCGCGGTTTCGAATCCGGATCACATGAACGAAGTGATCAGCAAAGCCGGCCGCAACGTCTGGAAGGGCAAACGCCCGCACGTCCGCGGCACGGCGATGAACCCGATCGATCATCCTCATGGCGGCGGCGAAGGCCGCACCAAGGGTGGCCGCCATCCGGTCACGCCATGGGGCAAGCCGACCAAAGGCGCCAAGACGCGCAAGAACAAGCGGACGACGAAAGACATCGTTCGCTCGCGCCACGCCAAGAAGACGCAAGGGTAATTAGATGACGCGCTCCGTTTGGAAAGGTCCCTTTGTGGACGGTTACCTGCTCAAGAAGGCGGAGACCGCACGCGGTTCGGGACGCAAAGACGTGATCAAGACCTGGTCGCGCCGTTCGACGATCCTGCCGCAATTCGTGGGCCTGACCTTCGGCGTCTACAACGGTCACAAGCACATCCCCGTGATGGTCACCGAGGACATGGTGGGACACAAGCTCGGCGAGTTCTCGCCGACGCGCACGTTCTACAGTCATTCCGCGGACCGGAAGGCGAAGAGGACCTGACATGGGCAAGGAATCACGCGCCCGCGTTCTCGAGGACAACCAGGCGAAAGCTGTTGGCCGCATGATGCGCACCAGCCCGCGCAAGCTGAACCTCGTGGCGCAGGCCATTCGCGGCAAATCGGCGGAGCAGGCGCTCAACGAGCTCACCTTTTCCCCCAAGCGCATCGCCAAGCAGGTGAAGAAGGTTTTGCAGTCGGCGGTCGCCAATGCGGAAAACAATCACGACCTCGACGTCGACGATCTCGTCGTCAGCGAGGCCAGCGTCGGCAAGAATCTCGTGATGAAGCGCTTCCACCCCCGCGCGCGCGGCCGTGGTGCGAAGATCGAGAAGTTCTTCAGTCAGATCACGATCGTGGTCGAGGAACGCCACGAGGAAGCGAAAACGGAAACCAAACCGGCGGCAAAGAAGCCCGTTGCGAAGAAGCCGGCGAAGACGGCGAAGGAGACGGCCTGATGGGTCAGAAGGTCAATCCGACGGGCTTGCGCCTCGGCATCAACCGCACCTGGGATTCCCGGTGGTATGCGGGCAAGAAGGAATACGGCAAGCTCCTGCAGGAAGACATCAAGATCCGCGAGCATTTGAGCGAAAGGCTGAAGCAGGCCGGCGTCTCGCGCATCGTGATCGAACGGCCGCACAAGAAGTGCCGCATCACGATCCATTCGGCGCGTCCCGGTGTGGTCATCGGCAAGAAGGGCGCCGATATCGAGAAGCTGAAGAGCGACGTGCAGCGCTTCACGAACGACGAAGTTCACCTGAACATCGTCGAAATCCGCAAGCCCGAGATCGATGCGAAGCTGGTGGCCGAGAATATCGCCCAGCAGCTGGAGCGCCGGGTGGCGTTCCGCCGCGTGATGAAGCGCGCCGTGCAGACCGCCATGCGCCTCGGCGCGCTCGGCATCCGCATCAATTGCGCGGGCCGTCTCGGCGGCGCGGAAATCGCGCGCGTGGAATGGTATCGCGAAGGCCGCGTTCCGTTGCACACGCTGCGCGCGGATATCGATTACGGCGTGGCCACGGCCAAAACCACCTATGGCACGTGCGGCGTCAAAGTGTGGATCTTCAAGGGCGAGATCATGGAGCACGATCCGATGGCGACGGAAAAGCGCCAGGCGGAAGCTTCCGATCCGAACCGGTCGGCGCCGCAGCGTCCGCAACCGGCCGTCCAGTAACGGAAACGAGTCATGCTTCAACCGAAACGCACCAAGTTCCGCAAGCAGCACAAGGGCCGCATTCATGGCGCGTCCAAGGCCGGCACTGCGCTCAATTTCGGCTCCTTCGGCTTGAAGGCCACGGAGCCCGAACGCGTCACGGCGCGCGAGATCGAAGCGGCGCGGCGCGCGATCACGCGCCACATGAAGCGCGCCGGCCGCGTCTGGATTCGCGTGTTCCCGGATGTGCCTGTGTCCAAGAAGCCCGCCGAAGTGCGCATGGGTTCGGGCAAAGGCGCACCGGAATTCTGGGTCGTGCGGGTGAAGCCCGGCCGCATCATGTTCGAGATCGACGGTGTCGATACGGAAACGGCAAAAGAAGCGCTGAGGCTCGGAGCGGGCAAGTTGTCGATTGCGACGAAGTTTATCGCGCGGCTTGGCGCCTGAGGCAGAGAAACGTCATGGCAACGAAGAAAAAAGACGCAGACGACTACCGCGGCAAGTCCGCCGACGAGCTGTCCGATCAGCTCGTGAAGCTCAAGAAGGAGCAGTTCAATCTGCGCTTCCAGCGCGCGAACGGACAGCTCGAGAAGACAAACCGCGTGCGCATCGTCCGCAAGGAAATCGCGCGCATCCAGACCGTGATGACGGAGCAGCGCCGCAAGGCCGGTTAAAGGGACAGAAGGAAGAATTCATGCCTAAGCGCGTGCTCCAGGGCGTTGTCGTCAGCGACAAGAACGCCAAGACATTGGTGGTGAAGGTGGAACGCCGATTTACCCATCCGGTGATGAAGAAGACCGTGCGCCGGTCGAAGAAATACCATGCCCATGTCGAGGACACGCAGTTCAAGGTGGGCGATGTGGTTCGTATCCGCGAATGCAGGCCGATTTCCAAGCTGAAGTCTTGGGAAGTGGTCGGGCTCGCAGGCAAGGAATAGGGCGCGGGTTTCGCGTCGGGAGTTTGACTAATGATTCAGATGACAACAGAGCTCGATGTCGCCGACAATTCCGGCGCAAAGCGCGTGATGTGCATCAAAGTGCTTGGCGGCTCGCGTCGGAAATATGCGGGCGTGGGCGACACCATCGTGGTGAGCGTGAAGGATGCAATTCCGCGCGGGCGGGTGAAGAAGGGTGAGGTTCTGAAGGCCGTCATCGTTCGCACCGCCCATGGCGTGCGCCGTCCCGACGGCAGCCTGATCCGTTTCGACAACAACGCGGCCGTGCTCGTGAACAATCAGAACGAGCCGATCGGGACGCGCATCTTCGGGCCGGTTACGCGCGAACTTCGCGCCAAGAACCACATGAAGATCATCTCGCTCGCGCCGGAGGTTTTGTGATGGGCGTGAAAATCAGAAAAGGCGACCGGGTCATCGTGACCACCGGACGCGACAAGGGCAAGAAGGGCGAAGTGATCAAGGTGTTCCCCAAGGAAGACCGCGCGCTCGTCTCCGGCGTGAACGTGGCCAAACGCCACCAGAAGCAGACGGCGAAGCTGCAGGGCGGCATCGTCAACAAGGAAGCGCCGATCCAGCTGTCCAACCTGGCGCATGTCGACCCGAAATCGGGCGAAGCGACGCGCGTCGGATTTAAGGTATTGAACGACGGCCGGAAGGTCCGTTTTGCGAAGAAGTCCGGTGAGGTCATCGATGTCTGAACAAGGGGCAAAGCCCGAGCACGGCGCGAAGCAGCCGCGCGTGAAAAAGGTGAAGGCGGACCCTTCGAAGGTCGAGGCCGCGCAGGCGGCTGCCGACAACGCGGCCGTCGATCCGGATTACATTCCGCGCTTCAAGAAGCGCTACAACGAAGTCATTCGTCCGGCGCTGATGAAGGAATTCGGCTACACCAACGTGTTGCAGGTGCCGCGCATCAACAAGATCGTGCTGAACATCGGCGCGGGCGAAGGCGCCTCGGACGGCAAGAAGGTTCAGCAGGCGCAGAACGACCTGACCGCCATTGCGGGCCAGAAGGCCATCGTTACGAAGGCCAAAAAGTCGATCGCGGCCTTCAAGGTAACGGTCGGCCGGCCGATCGGCGTGAAGGTCACTCTGCGGCGGGACCGGATGTACGAATTCCTGGACCGTCTCGTCACCACGGCGCTGCCGCGTGTGCGCGACTTTCGCGGTCTGAACGGCAAGAGCTTCGACGGCCGCGGGAATTTCGCGATGGGGCTCAAGGAACACATGGTTTTCGTCGAAATCGATTACGACAAGACGGAAACCGTCTGGGGCATGGACATCATCGTCAACACCACTGCGAAGACCGACGCGGAAGCCATGGCGCTTCTCAAGGCCTTCCAGTTTCCGTTCATGAATTGAGGCGATAGAAATGGCAAAGAAGAGCCAGATCAACCGGAACAAGAAACGCGAGAAGATGGTGGCGCAATACGCCGCCAGGCGCGCAGCGCTGAAGGCGAAGACCGAAGACATGTCGGTCGCGCCGGAGGATCGCTTTGCGGCGCATCTCAAGCTCGCCAAGCTTCCGCGCAATTCGTCGAAGACGCGTATTCATCACCGCTGCGAACTGTCTGGTCGTTCGAAGGGGTATTATCGCAAGGTCAAGCTTTCGCGCATCGCGCTTCGCGATCTGTCGAATTTTGGCCTAATCCCCGGCATGACCAAGGCGAGCTGGTAAGGAAGGAATTAGGATATGGCGATCACGGATCCCATCGGAGATCTCCTGACGCGCATCCGGAACGGACAGCTTCGGGGCTTGGCAAAGATCAAGTCGCCGAACTCGCGCCAGCGGATTCGCATTCTCGACGTGCTTCAGACCGAAGGCTTCATCCGCGGCTATGCGGAAGTGGAGTTCAAAGGCGGAAGGCGCGAGCTCGAGATCGAGTTGAAGTATCACGAAGGCAAGCCGGTGATCCGCGAGTTGAAACGCGTATCGACCCCAGGTCGCCGCGTGTATGCCGCTGTTACCGACTTGAAGCCGCATCGCAGCGGCCTCGGTGTATCCATCGTCTCCACGCCCCAGGGCGTGATGACGGACACCCTGGCGCGCGAAAAGAATGTCGGCGGCGAAGTCCTCTGCCATGTGTTCTAGGGCACGTGTTCTGAGGATTGAAGGATTGGGAGTGGATTGATGTCTCGTATCGGCAAAAGGCCAGTCGCGTTGCCCAAGGGGGTCACAGCCCAGGTCGACGGCAAGACGGTGAAGGTGAAGGGCCCCAAGGGAGAGCTCCAGGTGACGCTCGTCGACGACGTGGTGGCCAGCCTTGGCGCGGACGGCGTGTCCGTGATGCCCAAGGAAGGGGCAGAGCGCGGACGCCAGATGTGGGGCCTGAGCCGCACCTTGGTGAACAACCTCGTCGCCGGTGTGACGCAGGGGTTCAACCAGAAGCTGGAGATCAACGGCGTCGGCTATCGCGCCGCGGTGCAGGGCAAGAATCTGCAGCTGCAGCTGGGCTTCAGCCACGACGTGCAATATCCGATACCCGCCGGCATCAGCATCGTCTGCGAAAAGCCGACGATGATTTCGATCTCGGGGATCGACAAGCAATTGGTCGGGCAGGTTGCAGCCGAAGTGCGCGGCTATCGACCGCCGGAGCCCTATAAGGGCAAAGGCGTGAAATATGCCGGCGAGCATATCAGGCGCAAGGAAGGCAAGAAGAAGTAAGGCCATGGCACGCGAGACAACACTTTTCGACCGGCGCAAGCGGCGCAACCGCTATCGCATCGGACAGAATTCGACCGGACGGCCGCGGCTGTCGATCTTCCGCTCGGGCAAGCATATCTATGCCCAGCTCATCGACGATGGCGCCGGCGCCACGATCGCCATGGCCTCGACCGCCGAGAAGGAAGCGAAGGCAGGAAAATCCTGGAATGTTGCGGCGGCGGCCTCAGTCGGTCAAAAGATCGCCGAGCGGGCCATCGCGAAAGGCGTCAAGCACGTCGTGTTCGACCGCGGCGGCTATATCTATCACGGGCGCGTCAAGGCGCTGGCGGAGGCCGCACGCGAAGGCGGCCTCGAGTTCTGAGCAAAGGATCGGCATATGGCGCGTGAACCCCGGCATCGCGAGCGCGAAGAGCGCGACAACGAATTCATCGACAAGCTGGTGCACATCAATCGTGTCGCCAAGGTGGTGAAGGGTGGCCGCAGATTCGGCTTTGCCGCACTCGTCGTGGTGGGCGACCAGCGCGGACGCGTGGGCTTCGGCCACGGCAAAGCGCGCGAAGTGCCGGAAGCAATCCGCAAGGCGACGGACGCCGCCAAGCGCGCGTTGATCCGCGTGCCGCTGAAGGACGGTCGCACGCTGCATCACGAAACGCGCGGCCATCACGGCGCGGGCAAAGTAATCGTGCGTCCGGCTCCGGCAGGCACCGGCATCATCGCCGGCGGCCCGATGCGCGCCGTCTTCGAAGCGCTGGGCGTGGGCGACGTCGTCGCCAAATCGCTCGGCACCTCCAATCCTTACAACATGGTGCGCGCGACATTCGACTCGCTCAAGCACCAGCAGTCGCCGCGCATGGTCGCCCAGCGCCGCGGTCGCAGCGTGAGCGAAATCATTTCGCGTCGCGAAGGCGCTCCCAAGGGCGAACAGGCGACGGCAGGAAACTAAGTCATGACGGCCCAGAAAAAACCCGCAACCAAGCCCGCAAACAAGACGGTTACCGTGCGCCAGATTCGCAGCGCGAACCGCAAGCCCGAGATACAAGCGGCAACGTTGCGCGGGCTTGGGCTCGGCAAGATTCGCCGCACCCGCACGCTGGAGGACACGCCCTCAGTGCGCGGTATGATCCGCGCCGTGCAACACCTCGTCGAGATCGTGGAAGAGAGCAAGTGATGAAGCTCAATGAGATCAGCAACAATCCGGGAGCCCACAAGCGCAAAACGCGCGTCGGGCGCGGCTCGAGTTCGGGCCTCGGCAAAACGTCGGGACGCGGCGTCAAGGGCGCCAAGGCGCGCACCGGCACGAAGGTGTATGGCTTCGAAGGCGGCCAGATGCCGCTCTACATGCGCATACCGAAACGCGGCTTCAAGAACATCTTCGCCAACGATTTTTCCGAGGTGAATCTCGGTCGTATCCAGAAGGCCGTTGACGAGAAAAAGATCGACGTCTCAGGGAAGGTTACGGAGGAAACGCTCAGGAAAGCGGGCCTCGCCAGCCGCAGCCGGGACGGAATCCGGCTGCTCGGCACGGGCGCCATCACGGTGAAGCTGGACATCGAAGTCGCGGGCGCGTCCAAGAGTGCGATCGCGGCGGTTGAAAAGGCCGGCGGCGTGGTGACCACCACGTTCAAAAAGCCCGTCTACATGAACAAAAAGGGTCAGCCGGGCAAAAAGGCGCAGCGCCGGGCCAAATCGGCCGAAAAGAAGGCCGCGCGCACAAGCGCGTGAGCACCTATATAGTGGGCACGCCCTCGACCCTCGAGGCCGTCCGCGTTTGGGAGTGAGGAATGCCCTCTGCAGCCGAACAATTGGCGGCGAATTTCAACTTCAGTTCGTTCAGCAAGGCGAAGGAGTTGCGGCAGCGCATCTTCTTCACGCTGGTCGTACTGGTTGTTGCGCGCCTTGGTACCTTCATTCCGATACCGGGGGTCGATCCCAACGAAATCGCTCGTCAGCTCAGTCATCAGCAAGGCGGCCTGCTTGACGTGTTCAACGTGCTGGCGGGCGGCGCCGTCCAGCGCATGGCCATCTTTGCGCTCGGCATCATGCCCTACATCTCGGCCTCGATCATCATTCAGTTGATGACGACCGTCATTCCGGAGCTTGAAGCGCTCAAGAAGGAAGGCGAGGCGGGCCGCAAGACGATAAACCAGTACACGCGCTATGGTACGGTCGGCCTTGCCGCGCTCCAGGCCTACGGCATCGCGATCGGCCTCGAGCATTGGGGAACGGCCGTCATCGATCCGGGCTGGTTCTTCCGCATCTCCACGGTCATCACATTGACCGGCGGCACTATCCTCCTGATGTGGCTCGGCGAGCAGATCACGAGCCGGGGCGTGGGAAACGGCATTTCGCTGATCATCTTCGCCGGCATTGTTGCGCGCTTCCCGACCTACATCTCGCAGATATTCGAATCGGGTCGCACAGGCGCGATTTCGGCCCCCGTGATCTTCGCGATCCTGGTGGGCGCCGTCGGACTGGTCCTCTTCATCGTGTTCATGGAGCGCGCGCAGCGCAGGCTGCTCGTGCAATATCCCAAGCGTCAGGTCGGCAACCGCATGTTCGGCGGAGAATCGTCCCACTTGCCGCTGAAGCTCAACGTGTCAGGCGTCATTCCGCCGATCTTTGCGTCGTCGATCCTGTTGATGCCGACGACCGTCGCGGCCTTCTACGGGCAGAACGTGTCGGGCTGGATGCAGACGGTGTTGACCTATGTGGGGCCGACCCAGCCGCTCTATTTCGTCCTCTACGGCCTGATGATCGTCTTCTTCGCGTTTTTCTACACCTCGATCATCTTCAATCCCGAGGAGACGGCGGAGAACCTGAAGAAATATGGCGGCTTCATTCCCGGCATTCGTCCCGGCAAGAAGACCGCGGAATATATCGATTATGTGCTGACGCGCACGACGGTGATCGGCGCGATCTATCTGGCGATCGTCTGCCTGATTCCGGAGTTCATGCGCCGCAGCGTCACCTCGCTCCTGCCTCTCGGCGGTACGTCGATCCTCATCATTGTCAGCGTGACGATGGATACGATCGCGCAAATTCAGAGCCATCTGATTGCTCAGCAATACGAAGGCCTGATCAAGAAGGCCAAGCTTCGGGGAGCGAGACGTTGAACCTGGTCCTTTTCGGACCGCCGGGAGCAGGCAAGGGCACGCAGGCGGAAATTCTTCAGGAAAAGCGCGGGCTGCCCCAACTTTCGACCGGCGTGATGTTTCGTGCGGCTATCGACGCCGGAACGGAGCTTGGAAAGACGATCGCACCGATCTTGGCCAGGGGCGATCTTGTCTCCGACGAGATCGCCATCCGGATCATTGCCGAGCGCTACGACCAGCCCGATTGCGCCAAAGGCGCGGTGTTCGACGGGTTCCCCCGCACGATTGCGCAGGCCGAGGCGCTCGATGGGATGCTCGCCAAACGCGCAAAGAAGATCGACCGCGTGATCGAGCTTAAGGTCGACGACAAGATCCTGGTCGAGCGGGTCGAGCAGCGCATCAGGCAGTCGGGCGGCTCGACGCGGTCCGACGACACGCCTGAGACGCTCAAGGCGCGGCTGGCGGTCTATTACAAGAACACGGCGCCGCTGCTCGAATATTACAAGCGACAGGGCAAGCTCGTGTCGGTCGACGGTATGCAGCCGATTGCCGAGGTCACCCGCCAGATCGGGGCGGCCATCGATGGAAAGGCCGGGCATTGATGGGTCTTGCTTCGCCGCCGGCCTGGCGCCGCGGCCTGCTCGGAGAAAGCACAGATAAATCAGGCCTTAACGGGAGTTGACTGGCGGGTCTGCATAAATATAATCCGCGCCCTTGCGGCGACTCCACCCTGGAAATTTGGCGGTTTCAGCCCAATTTTGGGTCGGGTACCGGTGTTGCCGTTCGTGAAAAAGTTAACGATTTCAGCCTCTTAGATCGAAGGAAGCTTCCGTGGCTCGTATCGCCGGCGTCAACATCCCCACCCAAAAGCGGGTCGAGATCGCCTTACGCTACATTCATGGAATCGGCCCGGCGCACGCCCGGCAGATCTGTGAAAAGGTCGGCATCGCGCCCGAGCGTCGCGTGAACGATCTCACCGACTCTGAAGTGATCCAGATTCGCGAAATGATCGACCGCGATTTCACGGTCGAAGGCGATCTGCGCCGCGAAGTGGCGATGAACATCAAGCGGCTAATGGATTTGGGTTGCTATCGCGGTCTCCGGCATCGCAAGGGGCTGCCCGTTCGCGGCCAACGCACCCACACGAACGCACGTACGCGTAAGGGGCCGGCCAAAGCCATCGCGGGCAAGAAAAAAGTCACAAAGTAGAATAACGGAAAAAACCGATGGCAAAGCCTGCTGCGCGCGCGCGCAAAAAAGAAAAGAAGAACGTCGTCGTGGGCGTCGCCCATGTCGCGGCGACCTTCAACAACACGATCATCACCATCACGGACGGCCAGGGCAACACCATTTCGTGGTCCTCCTCCGGCATGATGGGATTCAAGGGTTCGCGCAAATCGACACCCTATGCGGCGCAGGTTGCGGCCGAAGATGCGGGCAAGAAAGCCATCGAGCACGGCATGCGCACCCTGGAAGTGGAAGTGAGCGGCCCGGGTTCGGGACGCGAATCCGCGCTGCGTGCGTTGCAGGCCGTGGGGTTGACGGTGACGTCGATCCGCGACGTGACGCCCATTCCGCACAATGGCTGCCGGCCGCCGAAGCGCAGGCGCGTGTAACGAGTTTCGAGTTTTATCAACCCGTCGAACGAATTGGGCGTGTTCGCGCGTCCGGAAAACGATGAGGCAAAAGGTGTTTCAGAAAAACTGGCAGGAATTGATCAAGCCGCAGAAACTCCGTGTCGAAACGGGGCATGACGTGGGACGTTCGGCGACACTCGTCGCCGAGCCGCTGGAGCGCGGCTTTGGATTGACGCTCGGCAACGCGCTGCGGCGCGTTTTGCTGTCGTCGCTTCAAGGCGCCGCAGTCACTTCGATTCACATCGAAGGCGTGTTGCACGAGTTCTCGTCCATCGCCGGTGTGCGCGAAGACGTGACCGACGTGGTGCTCAACGTGAAGCAGATCGCGTTGCGCATGCACTCGGAAGGTCCCAAGCGGCTTTCGCTGCGGGCCACGGGTCCGGGCGAAGTGACGGCCGGCCAGATCCAGGCGGTCGCGGACATCGAGATCCTCAATCCCGATCTCGTGCTCTGCACGCTGGACGAAAAGGTCGAGTTCCGCATGGAGCTGACCGTTGCGACCGGCAAAGGCTATGTCCCGGCCGACCGCAACCGTCCGGAAGACGCGCCGATCGGCCTTATTCCCGTCGACTCGCTGTTCAGCCCGGTCAAGAAGGTCAGCTACAAGGTCGAGAACACCCGCGAGGGCCAGATTCTCGACTACGACAAGCTCACGCTCACGGTCGAGACGAACGGCGCGGTCACGCCGGACAACGCGGTGGCCTATGCCGCGCGCATCCTGCAGGACCAACTCCAGGTCTTCATCAATTTCGAGGAACCGCGCGAGCGCGTGGCCGAAGAGGCGAAACCCGACCTCGCCTTCAATCCGGTGCTGCTCAAGAAGGTCGACGAGCTCGAGCTTTCGGTGCGTTCGGCCAACTGCCTGAAGAACGACAACATCGTCTATATCGGCGACCTGATCCAGAAGACGGAAGCGGAAATGCTCCGCACGCCGAACTTCGGTCGCAAGTCGCTGAACGAGATCAAGGCCGTGCTGGCGGAGATGGGACTACATCTGGGCATGGAAGTGCCCGGTTGGCCGCCCGAGAACATCGAAGACCTGGCCAAGCGTTACGAGGACCAGTACTGAGCTTAAGCTTTTCGCCCTTCGGGGCGCTCCTAACGGAGCGCGCCTCAGGGTGACGAAACATACAAACGCGTCATCCTGAGGTGCGAGCGAAGCGAGCCCCGAAGGATAATAGGGAAGTCCAATGCGTCACCGTAATGCAGGCCGCAAGCTCAATCGAACCAGTTCGCATCGCACTGCGATGTTCGCGAATATGATGGCGGCGTTGATCAAGCACGAGCAGATCAAGACCACCCTGCCTAAGGCGAAGTCGCTTCGTCCGGTCGTCGAGAAGTTGGTGACGCTTTCGCGCCGCGGGCCGACCGACCTGCATGCCCGTCGCCAGGCGATTGCGCAGGTGCGCGACCTCGATCAGGTCAAGAAGCTTTTCGACGTGATCGGTCCGCGCTATGCCGAGCGTCCGGGCGGCTATACGCGCGTGCTGAAGGCGGGTTTCCGCTATGGCGACAATGCCGCGATGGCCGTGATCGAATTCATCGATCGCGATGAGGATGCCAAGGGGCTGGATTCCGGCCCGGTGGCCGGCGATGAAGATTCCGACAGCGAGGAGTAATCTTCGCGACAGGATGGACAGCTAAATAAGGGGCGGCCCGCAATGCCGCCCTTTTGCGTATGCGGGTTTGATGTGTTGAAGGAGCGATCGATGAAGTCGAATCTCGTTTTTGCGGTCTGCCTGGCCGGGGTGATCGCGTTCGGGCAGGCACAGGCGCAATCGCGCAACGGCGCCGTCCCCCAATCGATGCCGCAGGTACAACTCACATTTGCGCCCGTCGTGAAGCGCGTGGCGCCGGCTGTCGTCAACGTCTATGCGCGCAGCGTCGTGCAGGCGCCGATGAATCCGCTGTTCAACGATCCTTTGTTCCAGAGGTTCTTCGGCGTTTCGCCCGAGTTCCGCCAGCGCGTGCAGCAATCGCTGGGCTCCGGCGTGATCGTGCGCGCCGACGGCGTCATCCTCACCAACAATCACGTGGTCGAAGGCGGTCAGGACATCGTGGTTGCGCTCGCCGACAAGCGCGAATTCAAGGCGCGTGTGCTGCTAGCCGATACGCGAACCGACCTGGCCGTGCTGAAGATCGACACCAAGGGCGAGAAACTGCCGACGGTCGAATTCGGCGACAGCGACAAGCTCGACGTCGGCGATCTGGTGCTGGCGATCGGCGATCCGTTCGGCGTCGGCCAGACAGTAACAATGGGAATCGTCTCCGCGCTGGCGCGCACGCAGGTCAGCGCCAGCGACTACCAGTTCTTCATCCAGACCGACGCCGCCATCAATCCCGGCAATTCGGGCGGCGCGCTCGTGACGACTGACGGCAAGCTTGCCGGCATCAATACGGCGATTTATTCGCGCTCGGGCGGTTCGGTCGGAATCGGATTTGCAATTCCCGCCAATCTCGCGCGGCGCGTCGTCGAAGGCGCATTGGGCGGCGGCGGCGTGAAGCTCGCCTGGATCGGCGCCGACGGTCAGCCTGTCACGGCCGAGATCGCGCAGTCGATGGGCCTCGGACGGCCGGGCGGCGTGTTGCTCAAGAGCGTGTTTCCCGGAGGGCCGGCGGCAAATGCGGGTGTGCATGCGGGGCAGGTAATCGAGTCCGTCGACGGCACCGAAGTCGACGACATGCAGGGCCTCAATTACCGCATCGCGACACACAAGGCCGGCGATATCGTGAAGGTGCATGTCGAAGGCGCGGGGCCCGCACATGACGCCGCGGTGACCCTGGGCCTGCCGCCCGAAACGCCGCCGCGCCAATTGACGGCCGTCGCGGGCCGTAATCCCCTTACCGGAGCGAAGGTCGAGAATTTGTCTCCAGCGGTCGCCGTCGATCTGCAGATGGACCTGATGGAAAAGGGTGTTGTGGTTGTGTCCGTCGCCGAGGGCACGATCTCCGCCAATCAGGGGTTCCAGCCGGGCGACATTGTCCGGTCGGTCAATGGCACATCGATTGGAAGCGTCAACCAGCTGCAGGCCGCGCTCAACGGCGCAGGCGGTCATTGGGACATGATCGTGCAGCGGGGCGAGCAGAAATTGACGTTGTCGGTCAGCGAATGATCGCGAATGGCGAGTAGCGAATGGCGAATGGGGAAATAGACATCGCCGGAAGTCGGGGTTCCCTATTCGCTACTCGCCATTCGCTATTCGCTTTCTCCCTGCGCTAAACTTCGACGATGACTGATCTCTTCGAAGCCAGCGGACTGCCTGACGACGCGCCGCGACCGCTGGCTGACAGGCTGCGGCCGAAGACATTGGCCGAAGTCGTAGGCCAGGACCATCTCTTGGGCCCTGAAGGCCCCATCGGACGGATGGTGGCGCAGGGTCGCCCGCATTCGATCATCCTGTGGGGGCCGCCCGGTACCGGCAAAACGACGATCGCGCGACTGCTGTCCTCCGCGTTCAAGTTGCATTTCGAGCAATTGTCGGCGGTGTTTTCCGGCGTCCCGGATTTAAAGAAGACGTTTGAAGCCGCGCGCCAGCGCCGCAAGACGGGGCAGGGCACGCTCCTGTTCGTCGACGAAATCCATCGCTTCAATCGCAGTCAGCAGGATAGCTTCCTGCCCGTGGTCGAGGACGGCACGGTGGTGCTCGTCGGCGCGACGACCGAGAACCCGTCTTTCGAACTCAACGGCGCGCTGCTGTCCCGCGCGCAGGTGCTTGTTCTGCGCCGGCTCGACGATGCGGCACTCGAAACGTTGCTGGAGCGGGTCGAGGCGCGTTACGGCGAGAAACTTCCACTCACGGACGACGCACGCGCGAGCATGCGCGCAATGGCCGACGGCGACGGGCGCTACTTGCTCAATCTCGCTGAGGAAATAGGGGCTCTGAAGACGATCAAGCCGCTCGATTCCGCGGCGCTCGTCGCGGCTGTGCAGCGGCGCGCGCCTCTCTACGACAAGAGTCGCGAAGAACACTACAATCTCATTTCTGCGCTGCACAAATCGATCCGCGGCTCCGATCCCGATGCGGCGCTCTATTGGATGGCGCGCATGCTGGCAGGCGGCGAGCAGCCGCTTTACATCCTGCGCCGGCTCGTGCGCGCGGCGGTGGAGGACATCGGCCTCGCCGATCCCCAGGCTGTCGTGCAGGCGCTGGCGGCCAAGGACGTGTATGATTTTCTGGGCAGTCCGGAAGGCGAGATCGCGCTGGTGCAGACCGTCCTCTATCTCGCAAGCGCGCCGAAATCGAATGCGGTCTACAAGGCGCAAGGTGCCGCGATGCGCGCCGCCGAAGAGCACGGCTCGCTGATGCCGCCCGCGCACATTCTCAATGCCCCCACCAAGCTGATGAAGAATCTCGGCTACGGCAAAGGCTATGAATACGATCACGAAGCCGAAGGCGCATTCTCCGGCCAGAACTATTTTCCCGACGGCATGAAACGGCAGACGTTCTACAAGGCCAACGACACGGGCTTCGAGCGCGAGATCGCCAAACGGCTGGAATACTGGGCGAAGCTGCGGGCGAAGAAGGGCGGAGATGCCTGAAACCTCTCCCCGCCAGCCGGTTTCTGCTATAGCTCGCACCAGAACATCGATGGTTTGTCGTCATGCAAATGGGAATTCTTCTGGCCGTGGCGCTGGGCGGGGCGCTGGGTTCGCTGGCGCGCTATTTCGTGGCCGGAGCGGTGCAATCCGCTGCGTGGTCCGGCTTTCCGTGGGGCATCTTCGTCGTCAACATTTCGGGCGGTTTCATCATGGGCGTGATCGTTGAGTTGGGCGCGCTCAAGTTCCATTTGGTGCCCGAAGTCCGCGCGTTCCTTACCGTCGGCATATTGGGTGGCTACACGACATTTTCGACCTTCTCGCTGGACTCGGTTCTCCTGATCCAGCGGGGCGCTTGGGGTGCTGCCGCTGCCTACATGGTCGGGTCGACCATGTTGTCGGTACTGGCCCTGTTTGCCGGCCTCTGGCTCGTGCGCGCGGTCTGACATGAGCAATGTCGAATCCGCCCGGGTCGACTACGAAGAGAACGACATCCGGCTGGATCGCTGGTTCAAGCGTCACTATCCGGGGCTCGGCCACGGCATGCTGGAGAAGCTGTTGCGCACAGGTCAGGTGCGGCTCGACGGCAAACGGGTCAAAGCGAGTGCACATATATCCACAGGGCAAATCATACGGTTACCGCCGCAACTTCAGACGATCCACAAGGATGCGCACAGCCCTGTGGAGAGTCGTTCCACAAATTCACAGCCCGTTCGTCCACAGATCAATGGCGATGAGAGGATATTTGCGGAAGGTCTTGTGATTCATAAGGATAATTCCGTGCTGGTTCTCAACAAGCCGGCCGGACTCGCAACCCAAGGTGGCAGCGGTATCACGCGGCATGTCGACGGGCTTCTCGAGTTCCTCACTTTCGGCAAGAAGCAGAAACCGCGGCTGGTCCATCGCCTCGATCGCGATACGTCCGGCGTGTTGGTGGTGGCGCGGACCGCGCCGGCGGCTGCCGCGCTAAGCGAATCGATTCGGCGGCGCGACGCGACGAAGATCTATTGGTCGCTGACCAAAGGCGTGCCGCGGCCGCATCGCGGCACGATCAAGGGGGCGATCGCCAAGGAAGGCGAAGCGGGCCATGACGAGAAGATGGCGATGGTCGAGCGCGACGTCGATGGCGCCAAGCATGCGATCACGGATTACGCCGTGCTCGGACAGGCGAGTCAGGAATTCGGTTGGGTGGCGGCCAAACCCGTGACGGGCCGCACCCATCAGATTCGCGTGCATCTGGCGTCGAAGGGAACCCCCATCGTGGGCGATTTCAAATACGGCGGCACGGCCGCACGCCCCAAAGGCGAGGTCGAGGACAAGCTCCATCTGCATGCACGCTCGATCGATATCGCGCATCCGGACGGCGGCAGGCTTCGGGTCACCGCGCCTTTGTCGCCCCACATGTTGAAAACCTGGAAACTTCTGGGCTTCGATCCGAATTCGACAGAGGACCCCTTTCCCGTGGTGCGCAAACGATGAGGAAAAGACCGAAATTCATTCGCAACTGGCGGGAGCTGGAGCCCAAGGCACCTGTCAAGCCCGCGATCATGGACGAGACATTCGGCTTCGGGACAATTCTCGGCGCGGCGACAGAGCTGACGCGGTTGCATATTTCTCATGTGCGTTTGCGCGCGGGCGAACGATCCAACCCTCCCGTCGCATCGCGCGACGAAGAGGAATTTTTCTTCGTACTCGAAGGCACGCCGGATTTGTGGCTCGACGGCCATCTTTACGGGCTCAAGGAAGGCGATGGAATCGCGCTGCCGGATCGCACCGGTGCGGGCCGCGCGTTCCTCAACAATTCCTGCAAACAGGTTCGCTTCTTCTTCCTGACGGAAGGCTCGCGCTATGCGTCGCGGATGTTTCATCCGCTGGCGCTCGATGCGGAGGCAAATGAAAATCTGCGGCGCATGGGCAAGCTGTGGACCGATCCTCCCAAACGCAAGCGTGGGCCCCATGACGGACTGACGGATGCGAAGCGCGGCAGGCCCAGCCCGGCAGGCTCGCGCAAGAAGGTCCAATCTCCGTTCGTGGCGCATTGGAAGGACATTCTCGAAGAGGATAAGAACAACACCTATCCGGGCAGCGCGGAGCAGCACAGCGTCAGCGCGCGTTTCGGCCGGAACGCGCGCCTTTCGCAGCTCGGCATTCATTTCGAGGTTCTCAAGCCCGGACGGCGCTCGTCCTGGCCGCATGCTGAGCGGGACGAGGAAGAATTCGTCTACGTCGTGTGCGGCAACGTCGATGCGTGGATTAATGGCCATATTCACTCAATGGCAGAGGGCGATCTCGTGGGCTTTCCGTCGCGTACCGCCATCACGCACACGATCATCAACAACAGCGATCGTGACGCCTGGCTTCTGGTCGGCGCCGAAGCGCCCAAGGTCCGCAACCAGTTCTTCTATCCGCTTCATCCGAAGCGGAACGAGGAGATCGGTAAGGACCACTGGCACGATCACCCTAAGATTAAACTGGGACCGCATGACGGCATGCCCGATGCGTTGCGCGCAAAACTCAAAGGCGCGAAGAAGCCGGAGAAGAAGGTTTCGAAGAAGACGCGCAAGTGACCGTTCGAACGCTCTCGCGGTTCTACAAGACCGTTGCCGTCGCGGAGGACGGAGCGGGATTCGTCGTGCATCTCGACGGCAAGCCAGTGAAGACTCCGCATCGTGCCGTTCTCGCTTTGCCCAATCGCGCGCTCGGCGATGCGGTTGCCGAGGAATGGGCCTCGCAGCGCGAAAAGATCGAACCCAGATCTATGCCGCTGACGCAACTCGCCAACGCCGCGATTGCGCTCCTGCCGGAGCACCGCGCGAAGGCCGCCGAAAGGATCCTTGCATACGGCAAGGCAGACCTCCTCTGCTACCGCGCCGAGACTCCCGAGGAATTGGTCCAGCGCCAGGCCGCACAATGGGACCCGCTGCTCGATTGGGCCGACGCAACGTTCGGCGCACGGCTCGCGGTGGGGAAAGGCATCGCCTATGTCGAACAGCCGGCGGAGGCTCTCCTTGCGCTCGAGAAGGCGGTCTGGCGGCACGACTCATTCGGTCTGGTAGGGCTGCACACTGCCGCGACGATTTCGGGCTCACTGGTTTTGGCACTGGCCCTTGCGAAGGTGCGGTTGGACGCCGGCGAAGCATTGGCGGTGGCATTGCTCGACGAGACCTGGCAGGCCGAAAAATGGGGCCTCGACACAGCTTCCATGGCCCGCCACACCCGCCTCAGGACGGAGCTCGAAGCGACTGAGCGCTTTCTGCGGCTGCTGGCCGCTTGACCGGCCTGCGTCAGCCCCACAGTCTGCCCCGGCTTTTCATTCGGCAGCAGAGCCTTCGCCATGAAACACATCCTTCAAGAGCTCGAAGAGCGGCGTAACCGTGCGCGGCAGGGTGGCGGCGAGGCCCGCATCGCGGCGCAGCATGCGCGCGGCAAGCTGACGGCACGCGAGCGCATCGACCTGCTCCTCGACCCGAACTCCTTCGAGGAGTTCGACATGTTCGTGGAGCACCGCAACACCGAGTTCGGCGCCGAGAAGAACCGCATCCCGGGCGACGGCGTCGTCACGGGTTGGGGCACGATCAACGGCCGCATGGTCTATGTGTTCGCCAAGGACTTCACGGTGTTCGGCGGCTCGCTCTCCGAAACCCATGCCCAGAAGATCTGCAAGATCCAGGACATGGCGATGCAGAACGGCGCGCCGATCATCGGGCTGCTCGACGCAGGCGGCGCGCGCATTCAGGAAGGTGTGGCGAGCCTCGCGGGCTACGGCGAAGTGTTCAAGCGCAATGTATTGGCGAGTGGAGTGGTGCCGCAGGTATCGGTGATCATGGGGCCTTGCGCGGGCGGCGACGTCTATTCGCCGGCCATGACCGATTTCATCTTCATGGTGCGCGACACATCCTACATGTTCATCACCGGACCGGACGTGGTGAAGACCGTGACGCAGGAGGATGTGACTCCCGAACAGCTCGGCGGCGCAAAAGTGCACACGACGAAATCCGCAGTCGCCGATGGTTCCTACGAAAACGACGTGATCGCGATCGAGGAGATAAGGCGGCTCTACGACTTCCTGCCGCTCAACAATCGCGACAAGCCGCCCCATTGGCCGACAGCCGACGACCCGCATCGCGAAGAGCTTTCTCTCGATACGCTGGTGCCGGAAAATCCGAACAAGCCTTACGACATGAAGGAGCTGATCCATAAGATCGCCGACGAGGGCGATTTCTTCGAGATCGGCGAAGCATTCGCCCGCAACATCGTCACCGGCTTCGGCCGCATAGAGGGCTCGACGGTGGGCTTCGTTGCCAATCAGCCGATGGTGCTGGCCGGCGTGCTCGATTCCGATGCGAGCCGCAAAGGCGCGCGTTTCGTGCGCTTCTGCGATTGCTTCAACATTCCCATTGTGACGTTTGTCGACGTGCCCGGCTTTCTGCCCGGTACCGCACAGGAGCATGGCGGCATCATCAAGCATGGCGCGAAGCTGCTGTTCGCATATACCGAGGCGACATCGCCCAAAGTGACCGTCATCACGCGCAAGGCCTATGGGGGAGCCTACGACGTGATGGCGTCCAAGCATATGCGTGCGGATGTGAACTACGCATGGCCCACGGCGCAGATCGCGGTGATGGGGGCCAAAGGTGCCGTCGAAATCATCTTCCGCCAGAGCATCGGCAACAAGGACGAGATCGCCGCGCGGACGAAAGAATACGAAGACCGGTTCCTGAATCCGTTCATCGCGGCGGGCCGCGGCTACATCGACGACGTGATCCGCCCGCACTCTACCCGCTGGCGCATCGCGCGCTCGTTACGCATGCTCAGGAACAAGCAGGTGCCGCAAATCTGGAAGAAGCACGACAATATTCCGTTGTGAGGCGCGCAGTGTGGTCGAAGTTCACGCGGTCCAATTGCGCGCAACTTACTTTAAGTTGGTTACCGCCTCACTCCTCTCTCCTTGCGTGCGGAGGCCACGGGAGTAGAGTGCAATCAGGTTCTCGACAAACGACCTGCCGGCAGGGGAATGATGATCTGGATACGCGCGGCGAGTACGGCGATCGTTTTGCTTTGGGCGGGCGCGGCCGCGGCCCAGGCACCGGTACGGCCGCCGATCGAGGCATTCGGCCAGCTTCCCAACCTCGATCACCCAGTGATTTCGCCCGACGGCAAGCACTTTGCCGTGTTGCAGCAGCTCGATGGCCGGCCGGTGCTTGTCATCTATACGGTGGGCGCCGGTCCTGATGCCAAACCCGTCGTCAGGTCCTTCCCCGATTGGATATTCGGCGACATCCAGTGGGCCAAGAACGATCGTTTGATCGCGTATCTGACAAAAGATCAAAAGCTCGGCTGGGGATATGAGCACGCGAACTGGATGGAAAGCTGGGGACGCGCAGTTTCATTCGATGCGAGCGGCAGCGACGTCGTAGTTCTGTTCCGGCACAATCCCAATTTCGCAAACAACATCGACATGTCAAGCGTCGCGGACACCGATCTCGACGATCCTGACAATGTGTACATTCCATTATTCGCCTGGTCCGAACTGCTGGATTTCGAGGCGCGCGAAAGTCACGGCATGACCGGAGCGGAGGATTCGGATTCGTTTCGTTACGACATGTTCAAAGTCAATGTGCGCACCGGCGACGATGAAAAAGCGGTCGCAGGCGGCAAAGACACCCGTGAATGGTACATGGACGGGCACGGCCACGCGGTGGCGCGCGTCGACCGGGCCAAAAAATCGCTCGACGAACACGTGATGGCATTCGACGCAGGCAATTGGCGCGAGATTCAACTCGATGACGCCAAGGAGGGTCGTGGCGCCGCAATCTGGGGCGTATCCGAAGACGGCAACGCGCTCGTCCAAAGCAAGTATAACGAGAACTCGATCACCAGTCTGGTTCGCTTGGACATCGCGACCGGCAAGGAGAGTCCATTGCTCAGCCTTCCCAAATTCGACGTCGATGACGCAATCTCCGACGAGTGGACAGGACGCATCGTCGGAGCGAAGTATATCGACGATCGGCCGGAATATGTCTATTTCGACCCACAGCGCGAGGCGCTGCAGCGCGGTCTGGAGGCTGCATTCCCGGGAATGACCGTGCGCGCCGAATCCGCGGACGTTGCACGCGATCTCGTGGTTGTTGCGGTCGAAGGCCCGCGCAATCCGTTGACTTACTATATGCTCGATCGGAATTCGCACCGGGCAACCATCATCGGAAGTACCTATCCGCTTCTCGATGAAAAGGACCTGGGCGATGTGAAGCCCTATCCGTATGCGGCACGCGACGGTTTGGCGATTCCGGCCTATCTCACATTGCCGTCCGGCCGCCCGCCGAAGAATCTTCCGACGGTTATTTTCCCCCATGGCGGACCGGAGGCTCGCGACGATATCGAATTCGATTGGTGGGCGCAGTTCATGGCCAATCGCGGCTATGCCGTGTTGCAACCCAATTTCAGGGGTTCGAGCGGCTACGGCCTCAAATTCGATGACGCGGGCCGGCACCAGTGGGGCCTCAAGATGCAGGACGATATTACCGATGGCGTGAAGAAGCTGATTGCGGACGGAATCGCCGATCCCAAGCGCATCTGTATCGTGGGCGCGAGCTATGGCGGCTATGCCGCGCTCGCAGGCGCGACGTTTACGCCGGACCTTTATGCCTGCGCCGTCGGCGTCGCTGGCGTCTACGATTTGCCGCATTTTCTCCGTATCAAACGAACGCGGAGCGCCGACGATGCGGCGGCGGTGTCGGGGTGGAACGCCCTCGTCGGCGATGTCGACACGGATTCGGATCGCCTGGATGCCACGTCCCCGGCACAACATGCCGACAAGGTGAAATGTCCCGTGCTTCTTCTGCATGGCGACGGCGATACGACCGTGCCGATCGAACAGAGCGAGCTCGAAGAGGCGGCGCTCAAGGATGCGGGCAAGAATGTGCAGTTTGTGCGTCTCGAAGGCGATGACCACTATCTCAAGCTCGGAACGACGCGCATCCGGATGTTGAAGGAGATAGAATCCTTTCTCGCTGCAAATATCGGCAGCTAGCGCGCTTTCCGAATAAAAAGCATTCACGACAAAAGAAGATCGATAGGAGGTGACGTAATGAGAAAGTTGTGTGTCGCGACGGGGGTAGTGTTGCTTCTGGCGTCAGCGTTTGCGGACGTCTCGCAATCCTCGGCGCAGACCGCCGGCCATCCGCCTCCCGAAGCGTTCGGGCAATTGCCGAGCCTCTCAGGGCCGAAATTGTCTCCCGATGGCACTCATCTTCTGGTGATCCAGTCGTTCGAGGGCCGTCCGATTCTCGCTGTCTACACGATCGGGGCGCCGGCCGGCACCAAGCCGGTGGCGTTGCCTTCGCCGGACTGGATCATCGCCGATGCGGGCTGGATCAAGAACGACCGCATCATCATGTATCTGACGAAGGATAAGGCGCTGGGCTTCCAATACGAGGATGCGAAACAGCTCCAGAGCTGGGGACGCGTCATTACGATCAGCGCCACCGGCGACGACGATGTGGTGCCGTTCCGGCATAACCCGAATTTTGGGAACAATGTGGGAATCGCTGCGGTCGACGACGTCGATCTCGCCGATCCCGACAGTATGTTCATTCCGTTCTATGTGAGGACCGACAACCTCAGCCCGGCCGACGAAGCGCAGGGACTGAAAGGTGGAAGGACTCCCTACAACAATTTCCAGCTCGACATGTTTCGAGTGAACGCCCGGACCGGCGATGCCCAAATATTCGAATCGGGAAGCGCGTCGACTACGCAATGGTTCATGGACGGAAATGGTCACGTCGTGGCACGCGTCGATCAGACCGCGAGTCCTCAGGTGGATCAATTGAAGGCGCTGAGCAACGGGAATTGGCACGATCTGGGCTCCTACGACGCGTCGCGAGGCGGAGGCGCCCATATCCTCGGGCTGACGGATGATGGCAAGAGCCTGGTTCGGGTCGACCGATCGGGAGCGGCGGACGCTCTGGTTGCTCTCGATCTTGCAAAAGGGACGGAGACGCCCCTCTTCAGCAACCCGACCTACGACGTCTCCGAGCCCATTCGGGACGAGTGGACGGGCAGGGTCGTCGGCGCGCGCTACGAAGACGACGCGCTGCAAAGCGTCTATTTCGATCCGCAGCGCATGGCGCTGCAGCGCGGGATCGCGCAGGCGTTTCCCAATCTGACGGCGACGGCCGTTTCATCCGATGTCGCGCGCGACCGCGTGATCGTCGGCGCCGAAAGTCCGCGCCAACCTCTCACATATTACTATCTCGATCGCACGACCCATCAGGCGACGGCAATCGGCTCAACCTATCCGGCGTTGAGCGCAGCCGATCTCGGCGAAATGAAGCCCTATCCCTATGCGGCGCGCGACGGTCTCGCGATCCATGCCTATCTCACTCTGCCGCCCGGTCGGACCGCAAAGAATCTTCCTGTTGTCGTGATGCCCCATGGCGGCCCGGATTCGCGCAACTCGATCGGTTTCGACTGGTGGGCGCAGTTCATGGCGAACCGCGGGTACGCCGTTCTGCAGCCGAATTTCCGCGGCTCGAGCGGTTACGGCGCGAAGTTCACGACGGCGGGACTGCATCAATGGGGTCTCAAGATGCAGGACGACATCACCGACGGCGTGAAGAAGATGATCGCCGACGGGATCGCGGACCCCAAGCGCGTTTGCATTGTCGGGGCAAGCTATGGCGGTTATGCGGCGCTCGCCGGGGCCACATTCACGCCGGATCTTTACGCGTGCGCTGTCAGCTTCGCGGGCGTTTCCGATCTTCCCGGAATGCTGCTGAGCGAACGCACGCGTAACGGCAACGAATCCGTTGTAACGGCGTTCTGGAAATCGCGCATCGGCGACAGCATTGACGACGCCGTTCAACTCGCCGCGACATCGCCGGCCGGTCACGCTTCCCAGGTCAAATGTCCCATCCTCTTGCTGCATGGCGACGGCGATACGACCGTATCGATCTCACAAAGCGAGACGGAGGAAGCGGCGCTCAAGGCTGCCGGCAAATCGGTCCGGTTCGTTCGCCTCGAGGGCGACGACCACTATCTGCGGCTCGCCGCCACGCGCGTACAGGTACTCAAGGAGGTCGAGGCATTCCTCGCGGCGAATATCGGGAACTAAAAAGAACGATTTATTTTCCACCCGCCCAGGCGGTGCATTCCATTTCGACGGCGGCGCCGAGCGCCAGGCCGTTCGTGCCGAAGGCGGAGCGGGCAGGCAGGCGGCCGGGCTTGAAATAGGTCACGTAGACTTCGTTGAATGCGGGCCATTGCGACATGTCAGCCAGCATCACGGTGCAGCGTATCAAGTGATCGAAAGAGAGCCCCTGCGCATTGAGCACGCGCGCGATGTTTTCCATCATCTGGCGCGTCTCGGCTTCGATGCCGCCGGGAACGATATTTCGCGTGCCGGGAATGTTGCCGAGCTGGCCCGACAGATACAGCACCTCGCCAACGCGCACGGCATCCGAGAACGGAAGGTTGGCGGCTTTCGTGCCATGCGAGACGATGTGTTCCATGCGGGCTCTCCCGGATTGCGCGGCCCCACGCTACAGGCCCTCCCGGAGCCGGAACAGGCTCGTCCCCGCGACATTTCCGGACCAATTCGCCGTTGCGCGGGGCTTCGAAGCTCTTAGGATGCGCGCCGCAAAAGGGGAGGTATCCGTTCATGGGAGGCATAGGCTGGTTCGCCATATTGTTCGGCGGGGTTTTCGCCGCGAGTTGCGCTCTGGCGGCCCCTTATCCGGGCCATCCGGTCACTACGCCGGACATCAACGCGGCCGACCTGTCGGCGCGGGACAAGGCCATTTCGGACGATGCATTCCAGGGTCGCGGGCCGGGAACGGTCGCCGGCGAGGCTGCGGCGCAGTGGATCGCCGACGAGATGAAGCGCATCGGCCTTAAGGCCGGCAATCACGGCAGCTATTTCCAACCGGTGCCGGCAGTGAACATCACGCTCCAGGCGGCGAAGTCCACGCTCGTGTTCGACACGCCGCAAGGCGCGCTCACGCCCAAGTTTCCAGACGATACCGTCTATTGGACACCCCGTTTCAAGACCAACGACGTGAAGGTCGCGAATGCGCCGCTGGTGTTCGTGGGATACGGAGTCATCGCGCCGGAATATCACTGGAACGATTATGCCGGTGTCGACGTGAAGGGAAAAACGGTCGTCATCCTGATCAACGACCCCGGCAACGAGGACGCCAATCCCGATCCCAATTTCTTCAAGGGCAAGGCGATGACCTATTACGGACGCTGGGTCTACAAATTCGAGGAAGCGTCGCGCCAGGGTGCGGCCGCAGCCATCATCGTGCATGAGACGGGGCCCGCGGCCTACGGCTGGCAGGTCGTGCGCAATTCGAATTCCGGCAACAAATCCTGGCTCGATGCCAAGGACAAGGACGCGAGTATGGTGCCCATCGAAGGCTGGATCACGCTCGATACGGCGAAGGATCTGTTCAAGCGCGCCGGCCTCGATTACGAGCAGCTCAAGGCTGCCGCGAACAAACCCGGGTTCAAAGCCGTGCCGATGAACGGCGAAGCGTTATCGGCGGAAACGCATTCGACCATCACCAGCATCAAGACGCGCAATGTCGTGGGCGTGGTCGTGGGCAGTAAGCATCCCGATCAATTCATTCTGTTTACGGCGCATTGGGACCATCTGGGCGTGAAGCCCGACGTGCCCGGCCCTGACAAGATTTACAACGGCGCGGTCGACAACGGCATGGGCGATTCCAGCATCCTCGAACTCGGCGAGGCGTTTGCGCATGACAAGCCGCATCCGGCCCGTTCCATCGCGATCATCTGCTGGACGATGGAAGAGCAGGGGCTCCTGGGTTCGCAATATTTTGCGCTGCATCCCTTATGGCCGCTTTCGCATATCGTGGCCGGCGTCAATATCGACGCCAACATGCCGGAAGGCCGCGCGCACGACATGGTGGTGGTCGGCAGCGGCGCGTCGGAGCTCGAGGACATGCTGGCCGACGTGCTGAAGACGCAGGACCGCAGGATCACTCCGGATCCGGAGCCGGAGAAAGGCGCGTTCTATCGCTCGGACCATATCAGTCTCGCCAAGGTCGGCGTGCCGATGCTCGATCCCCAGGGAGGCTACGACCTGATCGTGGGCGGCACGACGGCCGGAAAGGCCGTGCGCGACGAATATCTGTTGCACCACTATCATCAGCCTTCCGACGAGTGGAAAGCGGATTGGGATTTGTCGGGTCCCGTTGCGGATCTCGACGTGCTTTACACCCTGGGCGACGAGCTTGCGAACGACGACAAGTGGCCGAATTGGTATCCCGGCAACGAGTTCCGCGCCATCCGCGACAAGACGATGGGGACACAGAAATAGAAGGAACCGTTTGGTAAATGGTGTAAGCAGGCGTAACGCAATGTGATGGCGCGCCTCGGCGCCGGACATTCAAGAAACGACCGGTTCGGGTAACATCGGAACCAGGGGGAGCTGTGTTCAAAAAAATCCTGATAGCCAATCGCGGCGAGATCGCCTGCCGCGTCATCAAGACGGCCCGCAAGATGGGCATTGCGACAGTCGCTGTCTATTCCGACGCCGACAAGGACGCGCTCCATGTCGAAATGGCGGATGAAGCGGTCCATATCGGGCCGCCGCCTTCGGTGCAGTCCTATCTTTCCATCGACAAGATCGTGCAGGCCTGCCGCGACACGGGTGCCGAAGCAGTTCATCCCGGCTATGGATTTCTTTCCGAGCGCGAAGCCTTCGCGGAGGCGCTGGCGAAAATCGGCGTCGTGTTCATTGGTCCGAACGTCAAGGCGATTGCCGCGATGGGCGACAAAATCGAATCGAAAAAGCTGGCGCTGGCCGCCAAGGTTTCGACCGTGCCGGGCTATATCGGCGAGATTCGCGACGCGGCGCATGCCAGAGCGATCGCGAAAGAGATCGGCTATCCCGTGATGGTGAAGGCCTCCGCCGGCGGCGGCGGCAAAGGTCTGCGCATCGTTCATGCGGAAAAAGATCTCGTGCAGGCGATTGAATCGTCCAAGCACGAAGCGAAAGCGAGCTTCGGCGACGATAGGCTCTTCATCGAGAAATTCGTAACCGAGCCCCGCCATATCGAAATTCAGGTAATCGGCGACAAGCACGGCAATGTGCTTTATCTCAACGAGCGCGAATGCTCGATCCAGCGTCGCCATCAGAAGGTGATCGAAGAGGCGCCGTCTCCCTTTCTCGATGCAGCCACGCGCAAGGCGATGGGCGAGGAGGCCGTGGCTCTTGCCAAAGCTGTGGGCTACGACAGCGCCGGAACCGTCGAATTCATCGTCGACCGGGAACGCAAATTCTATTTTCTCGAGATGAACACGCGGCTGCAGGTCGAGCATCCCGTGACCGAACTGACGACCGGTCTCGATCTGGTGGAGTTGATGATCCGCTCCGCCGCTGGCGAGGAGCTTCCGCTCAAGCAACGCGACGTGAAGATCGATGGTTGGGCGGTCGAGACCCGCATCTATGCCGAAGACCCGTATCGCGGATTTCTGCCGTCCACCGGTCGCCTTGTGCGCTATGCGCCGCCCACCGAAGGCACTCATGCCGATATCACGGTGCGCAATGACACCGGCGTCTACGAAGGCGGCGAAATCTCGATCTATTACGATCCGATGATCGCCAAATTGTGCACCCACGCGCCAACGCGGCTGGCCGCGATCGATGCGATGGCGTCCGCGCTCGACCGCTTCCACATCGAAGGCATCGCGAACAACATCGCGTTCCTGTCGGCCATCATGCACAACGCACGCTTCCGCGAAGGCAGGCTGTCGACCGCTTTCATCGCCGAGGAATTTCCGGACGGGTTTCACGGCCGGCCGCTGGACGAAACTCTGACGCGCCGTTTCGCGGCCGCCGCCGTGGCGGCCAAGCTCGCGCGCACGGTGCGTGCAAGCTCCATCTCGGGCACGCTGAACGGCGCCCATCACGGCGGCACGGAATTTCAGGTGACGTTCGGCGACGCCGCCGTCGCCGTGACCGATGCCTATTTTCTCGACGGAAGGTTCCGCGCGCGCGTCGACGGGGTGGCATATGAAGCCGCGATCGATTGGGAGCCCGGCGAAACGACGATGTTCATTGCCGAAGGCTCCGAGCGCTACGCGGTCCAGATCGCGCGGCTCCAGGGCGGCTATAGGTTGAGCCACGGAGGCGCGCAGGTCGTTGCGACAGCGCGCAGCAGCACCGCCGCCTCGCTCGCGGCCCTGATGCCCAAAAAGGCTCCGCCGGACACGTCGCGGCTCTTGATGTGTCCGATGCCCGGCCTGGTCGTATCGGTAAATGTCGCCGAGGGGCAGGACGTCAAATCGGGTGAAACGCTCGCGGTCGTCGAAGCGATGAAGATGGAAAATGTGCTGATCGCCGAGCGCGACGGCATCATCAAGAAGGTCAACGTCAAGAAAGGCGACAGCCTCGCTCTGGACGAAGTGATCCTGGAGTTCGCCTGAACATTTGCTGGTGCGCCTCGCGCCGCACTTCCGACGGCGCCAAAAAGGCGTCATGATCGTCCGTTCAGGAGTGTTCCGCGATGACCGGCGACGATATCACTTCGCTCCGATTGCGCATCGAAGGATTCGTGCAGGCGGTGGGCTTTCGCCAATACTGTATCGAGGAAGCGGGCAAGCTCGCGCTCGACGGCTGGATCCGCAATCGTTCCGACGGCACTGTGGAGGCGCTCGTCTCCGGACCGACGCCGGCAGTAGAAACATTCGTGGCGCTCGCGATGCGCGGTCCCGCAGGCTCGAAGATCAAGAATGTGGAACTCCACAACACCGAGCCGCCGACAGAGAAGGGATTTCACCGGCGGCCATCGGTGTGAGGGACGTTCTAACCAACCTCTCCGAACACTTCCCTAAACGCAACCTTCATCGCGGTGTTCACATCTGCCATCGAAACCGGCAGTCCGAGATCGGCGAGGCTCGTCACGCCGTGCTCGCTGATGCCGCAGGGCACGATGCCGGTGAAATGATCGAGATCGGGATCGACGTTCAGCGACACGCCGTGAAAGGTCACCCAGCGCCGAACGCGCACGCCGATGGCGGCGATCTTGTCCTCGCGGCCGCGTCCGCGCGCGACCCAGATGCCGACGCGGCCTTCGCGCCGCTCGCCTCGGATATTGAATTGCGCGAGCGTGCGGATCAGCCATTCCTCAAGATCGCGCACATAGGCGCGCACATCCGCCTTGCGACGCTTGAGGTCGAGCATCACATAGCCGACGCGCTGCCCGGGACCGTGATAGGTGAACTGTCCGCCGCGTCCCGTCCTAAACACGGGGAAACGCGCATCGATCAGATCGCTGTCTTTCGCGCTCGTGCCGGCCGTGTAGATGGGAGGGTGTTCGACAAGCCAGACTCTTTCGGGCGCGCGCGCCTCCGCAATGGCAGTCGCGCGCTCTTCCATTGCGGCGACCGCTTCGGGGTAAGACAGCAAGCCCGGACGAACGACCCACTCCGGCAGGACCTCGCTCGCGAGCATCGGCGGCATTAACTCCCCGGAAAGCATATTCGCGGAAGGTCTCATTCGGTCACCTTCAGGCGAGCCTCATGTCCTCGAACATCGAAAGCGTCAAGGTCGAAATCTCGGTCGTGCTGGGCCGCTCGGTCATCCCGATGCACCAGCTTTTGCGCATGGGCCGCGGCGCGGTGATCGAACTCAATTCCTGCCAGGACGATCCCGTGATGATTTTGGCCAATGATCGTCCCGTGGCCAGGGGCGAGATTGTGATACAAGGCGACCGAATCGGCGTCTCCATCACGGAGCTGCTTCGCGGCCAGCAGTGACTATATCACACTGGAAGTATCGTATATATTTCTATTTACCACCTCATTCTTGCATTTAATCCTGTCAGTGCGTACTTCTGTGTGGAACCGTCATTGGGCGGGCACAGGAGTTGGTCTTGCTTCCGATCATCCTCAACGAGAAAGCCATTAGAGTCGGCCTGACGGGCGCAGGCGAGGCGCTGGAACGCCGTCGCGTGTCGTTGGCCGAGGCGGGTGTCACGCCGGTTATGGTGCCGGTGGACGGTTCCCCTGTCCTGACGGGTCTCGAACTCCTCTACGTTGCAGGTATTCCGAAGTCCGACGCAGCAAAGCTTGCCGCGCGCGCCCGGGCTGCGGGAATCCTCGTCAATGTCGAGGACATCCCGGAACTTTGTGATTTTCACGCGCCGGCGACTGTCCGGCGCGGCGACCTTCTCGTCACGGTTTCCACCGGCGGTCGCGCTCCCGGTCTTGCCAGGCTGATCCGCCAATGGATTTCAGCCCGGCTCGGCAGCGAGTGGAGCCATCAGCTCGATGCCGTCAGCCAACGGCGTGCAACATGGCGGGCGGAGGGCCTTTCGCCGTCCGATGTCTCGCAGCGGCTGCGCGCGTTCGTGTCCGAGCGGAACTGGCTGCCATGAGCGCTGCGCCCGTCACCGTTTTGGATGTGCGGCGCGGGATTGTGCCGCGTGCATTCGACCGCGCGGGCGGCGGCGTTACCGATCCGCGGATCGCCGCAAGACTGGCGCAATTGCGGGCGGCGGCTCAGGGCCGCGACGCGCTCGGGATTCTAAAACTCGCATTGGTCGAAGAATTTGCAGGTCGAACGGCCGTCGTTTCGTCCTTCGGCTCGGAATCCGCCGTGCTGCTGCATCTGGTAGCGCAAATCGATCCGACGACGCCGATCCTGTTCCTCAACACCGGAAAGCTGTTCGGCGAAACCTTGCGCTATCGCGACCGGTTGCAGGATCTGCTGGGCCTGACCGATATCCGTACCAGCGGACCGCATCCAGCCGATCGTGCGCGCATCGACCCGGCAGGTACTCTGTGGTCGCGCGACACGGATTCCTGTTGCAACATCAGAAAGGTTGTTCCGTTGCGGCGCGCACTTGAGGGCTTCGAGGCGCAGATTACGGGCCGCAAGCGGTTTCAGACAATTGCGCGTTCGGTCATGACGCCGGTCGAATATTTCGAAGGTCGCTTCCGGTTCAATCCGCTGGCCGATTGGACGCTGGCCGATCTCGACGCCTATATGGCCGCGCACGAGTTGCCGCATCATCCGCTCGCCGATGACGGCTATCCCTCCATCGGATGCATGCCCTGTACGCGTCGCGTGCAATCGGGCGAGAACTATCGCGATGGCCGCTGGGCGGGGCTCGAAAAGGACGAGTGCGGCATTCACACCGGTCTTGACGGCGAAGGCATCTAAACCCGCCCTTCCCAATTAATGCGGCCTTTGCTACACCCCGGCCCCTGTTTCACGTGCGGTCGTGGCGGAACGGTAGACGCGCTAGCTTGAGGTGCTAGTGGGGCAACCCGTGGAAGTTCGAGTCTTCTCGACCGCACCACCCTGCGCAGCGAAGCTGAGCAGGGTGTCCACCGAAGCCTTGGCGTAGGTGGACTGCCAAACGTCCGCTGCTTCGGGTGGCGGGCCAACCTTCGCAGCGGAGGTTGCCATCGTAATTTTCCGCATCGCCTTGGCAAGCCAGCCAAGCTCCGCGGTATAAGACCAAGCCACTTCTCTCCTTCAGGCCCGGATGATCCCGAACGCCTACCCCACACTCGATTTCGATCTCGGCGATACCGCCGACATGCTGCGCGACAGCGTACGCAGCTTTGTCGGCGACAAGATCTCGCCGCTGGCGGCGGAGATCGATCAGACGAACGTGTTTCCGCGCCATCTGTGGCCGCAGATGGGCGAGTTGGGTCTGCTCGGCATCACCGTCGAAGAGGAATTCGGCGGCACGGGATTGGGCTATCTCGATCATTGCGTCGCAATGGAGGAGATCAGCCGCGGTTCGGCGGCCGTCGGGCTTTCTTACGGCGCGCATTCCAATTTGTGCGTGAACCAAATCCGTCGCAACGGCACAACGGAACAGAAACTGCGCTACCTGCCAAAGCTCATTTCCGGAGAGCATGTCGGTGCGCTCGCGATGAGCGAAACCGGATCCGGCTCCGATGTTGTCTCGATGCGCCTGCGCGCCGAGAAGCACGGCTCGCACTATGTGCTCAACGGCACGAAGATGTGGATCACCAACGGTCCGCAGGCCGACACGCTCGTCGTCTATGCCAAGACGGACACGAAGGCCGGTCCGCGCGGCATCACCGCGTTCATCGTTGAAAAAGGTTTCAAAGGTTTTTCAACGGCACAGAAGCTCGACAAACTCGGCATGCGCGGCTCCGATACGTCCGAACTGATCTTCGACAATTGCCATGTGCCGGAAGAAAATGTGCTGGGGCGCGAAGGCGAGGGTGTGCGCATTCTGATGAGCGGCCTCGATTACGAGCGCACTGTTCTGGCGGCCGGCTCCGTCGGCATCATGCAGGCCTGCATGGACGTCGTGGTGCCTTATGTCCACGACCGCAAGCAGTTTGGCGCGCCGATCGGCTCGTTCCAACTCATGCAGGGCAAGATCGCCGACATGTATGTGACCCTGTCGGCCGCGCGCGCATACGTCTACGCCGTGGCGCGCTCCTGCGACCGCGGCCAGACCACCCGCAAGGACGCGGCCGGCGCCATTCTTTACGCGGCGGAAAAAGGCGTGTGGATGGCGCTTGAGGCAATCCAGTGCCTGGGCGGCAACGGCTACATCAACGATTTTCCCACCGGTCGCCTGCTGCGCGACGCCAAGCTCTACGACATCGGGGCAGGCACAGCCGAGATCCGCCGCTGGCTGATCGGGAGGGAGCTGTTCGAAGAAACAAGTTAGTTTGATAGATATATAGATTGACATTGATAGATAGTTATAGCTATAAACTCCCCCATAACGTTGGGAGGTCAGTCAAATGTCAGTCGAGCAATCCAAGATGGAGCGGCTTGTGGCCGGACTTCCGACGAAGTCGGCAAAAATCCGGACATTAGGCCGGGCGGGCTATTCACGGAGCCAAATCGCCGATTTTCTTGGAATCCGCTACCAGCATGTTCGAAATGTGCTCGTCGATGCCGAGCGAACTGGAGACGGGCCGCGTCAGGAAAAGCCTGCTCAAGGTTCGGTCGCGGCACTGGAACATTCCGGCTCGACGCTGAAAGTTCGCATCGGGGCGGGAGGACAATTTGCCCTTTCCGAGGAGGCTATGCGGTCGGCTGGCCTTCGTGAGGGCGACACGGTGTTCGTTCATGCGACTGCGGGCGAGGTCCAGTTGCTCACTCCGCGGACTGCGATGCAACAGGCGCAAGCCATGGTTCGCAAATTAATCCCGGAGGGTGTGAGCCTCGTCGACGAACTGATCGAACAACGCCGTCGTGAGGCAGGCCGTGGCTAGGGTCGTTCTCGACGCATCGGCGGTGCTCGCCTATTTGAACGGAGAGACAGGCGCCGACCGTGTCGCTCCATTCATCGGCGATGCGCGTATCTCAACGGTCAACATCGCAGAAGTGGAAGCGCATCTGCTGTCACGCGGCGGAACGATCGACGATGTTCGCGCAGTGCTTGCAATTGTTGCTTTGGAGATCGTCGATTTCGACCGCGAGCTTGCCGATACTACCGCGAGTTTCGCAGCGCCAACGCGTCCGCAAGGTCTTTCTCTGGGCGACCGGGCGTGTCTAGCACTTGCATTGCGCGATGGCCTGCCGGCGGTGACGTCCGACCGGGCCTGGCAGCAAACAAATCTGGGCGTGAAAATTCAGTTGATAAGGTGAAGGGAGCTACCGCCCCAGCATCGAACGCAGAGACGGCTTGGTCTGTTCGCTCAGGGTTTCGCTCATCAAGTCGCTGAAGTTGACGAGGCCGATGGGGCGACGGTGATAGCCGCGGCGCAAGACGACGAGACGCCGGAACCCGCCCGCCATCTTCACGATCGCATCGGAAATCTTGTCTTCGTCGCTGATGATGTCGGATTTTCCCGCACCTTCGATCTGGCGCAGATTGACGCTGTTGTTGTCATCCGCGAACACGGCGTCGACATATTTCGCGATCTGCACTTCCGCGCTGGGGCCGGTGAATTCCTGCTTGGCATAGAAGCCCGGGATGTAACCGACGAATTCGCCGTGGCTGTCGAGCAGGACGAGATGAATGAATCCCGGTTGATCCTTCAGCGCCACGAACAGACGCTTGAGCTCGACCGGATTGAATTTCGTCGAACCGGAATTCTTGAGCGTGACGAAGATATCCCGCGTGACGCTCTTGCCGGGATGCTCGACCACTTCGAGCTTGTCGATCAGCGTGTCGGGCTTGATGGACAGCGAGACCGCGTCGCCGCCGGATGGAAAGCGGGCGATAAGCTGCGCGGCTTCCTTGAGTTGCGAGGAGAGCAGGATGTCTTTTTTCGACTTGCCGGCCTTGTCGGCAACCGTGCGCGTCAGCACCGCCACGGCCGCGCCGATCGACAGGGCCGCCGCGATCATCATCATCTGAAGCGGCGAGATATGGACGCCCGCATAAGGCGCAGCCATCATCGCCCCCGCAGCCGCGATACCCAGCGCAGCCGATAAAACCACCTTACCCATCGTCGATCCCCACCGGCCATGGCCGGACATAGGGATTGATGATAACTCACGCAGGCCCCGCGGTCACCCCTTGTGCCGCCCCGGGACAAGCTGCATTTACCAGCTTTCTTAAGATCGGCAGGAGACAGCGATGGCGTCGGCGGAGACGGTGATTCTGGCGGGTGCACGCACCCCCATGGGTGGGTTTCAGGGCGACCTCGCGGGCCGCGCCGCGCCGGAGCTTGGCGCCACGGCCATCGCCGCTGCCGTCATGCGCTCCGGCCTGATGCCGGCCGATATCGGCGAGACCCTGATGGGCTGCGTGCTGCCGGCCGGCCTGGGCCAGGCTCCCGCGCGGCAGGCATCGCGATTCGCAGGGCTCCCGGACGACGTGCCGTGCACGACTATCAGCAAGGTCTGCGGCTCGGGCATGAAGGCCGTGATGATCGGCGCCGATCAGGTCGCGCTCGGCCGCGCGGAGATTGTCGTGGCCGGCGGCATGGAGTCGATGTCGAACGCACCCTATCTGCTACAGAAGGCTCGTAGCGGCTATCGCCTCGGACACGGCGAGATTAAAGATCACATGTTCCTCGACGGTCTCGAGGATGCCTATGAGCATCGGCTGATGGGCACCTATGCCGAGGATGCCGCGCGGCATTATCAGTTCACCCGCGCCGAGCAGGATGCCTATGCAACCGAGTCGCTGATGCGGGCCAAGCGCGCGCAGACGGAAGGCGAATTCGCGGGCGAAATCGTGTCGGTGAAAGTGCCGGGCAAAGGCGGCGACACGGAAGTCGCGCTCGACGAGCAGCCGCGCAAAGCGGACCCCGCAAAAATTCCGACATTGAAGCCTGCCTTCGCGAAAGACGGCACGGTGACCGCAGCCAATTCGTCGTCGATTTCCGACGGCGCCGCAGCGCTAGTGCTGACGCGCAGCGATGTCGCGGCGAAGCGCGGGCTGAAACCGATCGGGCGCATCGTGGCGCAGGCGAGCCATGCGGGCGAGCCGCGCTGGTTTACCACTGCGCCGGTCGGCGCCATCGAGAAAGTGTTGAAGGCTGCGGGTTGGCGCGCCGACGACGTCGATCTGTTCGAAATCAACGAAGCGTTCGCCTGCGTGGCGATGATTGCGATGCGCGATCTCGGATTGCCGTATGCGAAAGTGAATGTGAATGGCGGCGCCTGCGCGCTTGGCCATCCGATCGGCGCCAGCGGCGCGCGCATCATCGTGACCTTGCTCGCCGCACTCGAGAAGCGCGGCCTCAAGCGCGGCGTCGCCTCGCTGTGCATCGGCGGCGGTGAGGCAACCGCTCTGGCAGTCGAGCGTCTATGACCGCTCACGAATCTCTGATCAATCCGCGCGATGCCACGTTCAAATCGAATGCGGCTGCGATGTCCGCGCTGGTCGAAAAACTCAAGAGGCGTTTGAGCATCGCCGAGCCTGGTGGTGACGAACGCTCGCGCAAGCGACATACCGAACGGGGAAAGCTTCTGCCTCGCGAGAGGGTCGAGCGGCTGATCGATCCGGGTTCGCCGTTTCTCGAGCTTTCGCCGCTGGCTGCGTTCGGTATGTACGAGGGCGATATCCATGGCGCCGGCATCATTACCGGCATCGGCCGCGTCTCCGGCCGTGAATGCGTGATCGTGTGCAACGATGCGACGATCAAGGGCGGCACCTATTATCCGATGACCGTCAAAAAGCATCTTCGGGCGCAGGAGATCGCGCGCGAAAACCGGCTGCCCTGCATCTATCTCGTGGACTCCGGCGGCGCCAATCTGCCGAACCAAGCGGAGATCTTTCCGGACAAGGAACATTTCGGCCGCATCTTCTTCAACCAGGCGAATATGTCCGCGTTGGGGATTCCCCAGATCGCTTCGGTGATGGGCTCCTGCACGGCAGGGGGCGCCTATGTGCCCGCCATGTCGGACGAGACCATCATCGTCAAAGGGCAGGGTACGATTTTTCTCGGCGGGCCGCCTCTGGTGAAGGCCGCTACCGGCGAAGTGGTGACGGCCGAGGATCTGGGGGGCGCCGACGTGCATGCCCGCGTTTCTGGTGTCGCCGATTATCTGGCGAATGACGATGCGCATGCGCTCGCGATCGCGCGCCGAATCGTTGCCGGATTGAATGCGAAGAAGTCGCCCAACATTCCACTTGCGACCCCGCGGCCACCTGCCTTCGATCCGTCCGAACTCGACGGCATCGTCCCGCCGTCGCTGACGGTGCAATATGACGTGCGCGAAGTGATCGCGCGAGTCGTTGACGGATCGGAATTCGACGAATTTAAGAAGCTTTATGCCACGACGATCGTCACAGGCTTTGCGCATCTCGAAGGCATGCCCATCGGCATCATTGCCAATAACGGCATCCTGTTCTCCGAATCCGCGCTGAAGGCGGCGCATTTCATCGAGCTGTGCTGCCAGCGCCGGGTGCCGCTCCTGTTCCTGCAGAACATCGCCGGGTTCATGGTGGGGCGGAAATACGAATCGGGTGGCATCGCCAAGGACGGCGCCAAGATGGTGACGGCCGTCGCTTGCGCCAACGTGCCCAAGATCACCGTGATCATCGGCGGCTCTTATGGCGCGGGAAATTACGGCATGTGCGGCCGCGCCTATGGTCCGCGCTTCCTGTTCTCCTGGCCCAATTCGCGCATTTCGGTGATGGGGGGCGAGCAGGCGGCGAGTGTGCTTGCCACAGTCAAACGCGACGGCCTGGAGGCGCGCGGCGAACGCTGGAGCAACGACGAGGAAGACGCGTTCAAGGCGCCGATCCGCGCGCGTTACGAGGAAGAGGGCAATCCCTATTTCGCGACCGCGCGCCTGTGGGACGACGGCATCATCGCGCCCGCCGACACCCGCCGGGTGGTGGCGCTGGCGCTGTCGGCCTGTCTGAACGCGGAAATCGCAGATACCCGCTTCGGGGTCTTCCGTATGTGAGGGAAACTTGATCCATGTTAAGCGTTGTTAACCAACGACGCTTAACTTCGAATGGGGGTTGCGATGCACGATTTTCAGTTTTATCTGAATGAAATCATAGACTTCCTGCGAACCGGCTTCCGCGACGGCTTTGCTCATGTCAACGCCATTCTGGGCATCATCATCGCGCTCGTGGCAACCTATCTGCTCTCGAGTTGGAGGCGACTCCTGCCGGTGGCGCTGGGTGCGACGATCATCCACCTGATCGCGGAGGTGATGCTGCCGGTCCTCGACAACCGCGAACAGTTCCATCTGCCGCCTGATTTGCTCCAAGTGTCCTATTGGCGCGACGCCTTCGCGCTGTTTCTGGGTTACGTGATCGTCATTGCCATCTTTTTCTTTATCAAGATTCGCGTCCTTCCCGGTGGCAGTAGAGGGCACGACTAGGCCCCGAAACGATCCAGAACTTTTGCGGTGTCGGAAGGCTTGGTCGGCGCGCAAAAACCGCCTAAGCATGCGCGCGACGGACCACGCGCACCCCCATGGATCAGCTCCCCGAGACCCGCATCTATTTTAACCCGCCGCGCTTCGTGCGCGGCTTCGGCTGCGCGGGCTGCCTGATCGCGATCTTCATTCTGGGCGGGATCGTCGGCGTGTTGCTGTTCGGCTGGAAAACATTGCTGGGGATGTGAATGGAAAATAAAAGATCCCCCCTTCCGTCCGCCTCGCGAAATGCGAGGCGTCCACCTTCCCCCGCGAGGGGGGAAGGTCAAAAAAGTGAAGGCCAGCTTTCTTTTCTAACCTTCCCCCTTTTCGGGGGAAGGTGCCCGCGTAGCGGGCGGAAGGGGGCGATGCAGAACCCGTTGCGTCCCAAAGCGCGCGGCGCTTCGGCCGAAGCATTTCCCAAAACCTTCCCATGACCGGCATGTTCCGCTCGCTGCTTGTCGCCAACCGCGGCGAGATCGCCATCCGCGTCATGCGTACGGCCAAGCGCATGGGTCTGCGCACGATTGCGGTCTATTCCGACGCCGACGCCAACGCCGCGCATGTTGCCGCCGCGGACGAAGCCTATCGCATCGGCCCCGCGGCGCCGCGCGAAAGCTATTTGAACGCCACTTCGATTCTCGCTGCGGCCAAACAGAGCGGCGCCGAAGCAATCCATCCCGGTTACGGATTCCTCTCGGAGAATGCCGCGTTCGCCGAAGCGTGCGCGGTAGCGAAGATCGTGTTCGTGGGACCGCCTCCGGAAGCGATCCGAGCAATGGGATTGAAGGACCGCGCCAAGGCGCTGATGGCGAAGGCGGGCGTGCCGGTGGTGCCCGGCTATCTGGGCGAGGACCAATCGCCTTCGATGTTGGCCGCGGAAGCCGCAAAGATCGGCTTTCCCGTCCTGATCAAGGCGGTGGCCGGCGGCGGCGGCAAGGGCATGCGCAAGGTCGATTCGGCAGTCGGCTTCGCCGCCGCGCTCGACGGCGCCAAGCGCGAGGCCAAATCGGCGTTCGGCGACGACCGCGTGCTGATCGAGAAATATGTCTCGCGACCGCGTCATATCGAGATGCAGGTCTTCGGAGACACTCATGGCAATGCTGTGCATCTGTTCGAGCGCGATTGCTCGTTGCAGCGCCGCCATCAGAAGGTGATCGAGGAAGCACCCGCGCCCGGAATGACCGAGGCGATGCGTGCGCGAATGGGCGAGGCAGCGGTGAAGGCCGCGAAGGCTGTCGGTTATGTCGGCGCCGGCACGGTCGAGTTCATCGCCGATGCGTCGGACGGACTGAAGGAAGATCGCTTCTGGTTCATGGAAATGAACACGCGGCTGCAGGTCGAGCATCCGGTGACCGAAGCGATCACGGGACTCGATCTTGTCGAATGGCAATTGCGGGTCGCGGCGGGCGAGGCGTTGCCCAAGCGCCAGAGCGAAATGCACGCGCGCGGCCACGCGATCGAAGCGCGGCTTTATGCCGAAGACCCCGACAGGGGATTCCTGCCTTCGGTCGGCCGGCTTGAGATTTTGCGATTGCCGGAAGCGCGCGACGGCATTCGTGTCGATGCCGGCGTCCGCCAGGGCGACGAGGTGACGATCTATTACGATCCCATGATCGCCAAAGTGATTGCCTGGGACGAAACGCGCGAAGCCGCGGCTGCGAAGCTCGCCGTTGCATTGGCAAATACCGAAGTCGCCGGCGTGCGCACGAATGCGGGATTTCTCGTGCGAGCCCTGCGCCAACCGGATTTCATTGCAGGCGAAATCGACACGGCGTTCATCGAACGCCACAGCGCGGAACTGATGCCTGTGCGAACAGGCCCCCTGGCGCAAATTCTCGCGCGAGCCGCAATGTTTATTGTCGAGGAACGCAGAGCGCTCCATCGCGGCGGCGATCCCTGGGACGCGCAGGACGGTTTTCGTCTTGCAGGCGATTCCAGCGAGACGATCGAATTCATCGTCGGCGACAAGCGTGCGGTCGTGCGAATCGTTCATCGCCGCGGTGGGGAAATGAGCCTGATCGTCGAGGGCCGAAATTTCGACTTGCATTCGCACTCGGGCAGTGTCGCGCGGCTTTCATCGGGCGCGATCGTGGTGATGGACGCGGGCGAGACCTGGATGCTTTCGCTGTTCGATCCCTTCGCGGCCGCGGACGCAGCCGGCGCCGCGATGGATCGCGTGACGACACCCATGCCGGGCAAGATCGTGCAGGTGCTGGTGAAACCCGGAGACAAGGTCAAGCAGGGCCAGCCGCTCGCCGTGCTGGAAGCGATGAAGATGGAGCATACGCTGTCGGCACCCGCCGACGCGAAAGTGGCGTCTGTCGATGTCGCACCCGGCGATCAGGTCACGGATGGTGCGACAGTCGTGCGGTTCGAGATGGAAAAGGCTGCCTGACCGTCATGACGTTGCATCTCATCAAGCTCTGCGTCGGCGTGGAGTCGCTTGACGATCTCGCGCAATGGCAGAAGCGCCGGCTCGCCGACCTCAAGAAAAAGGGCAGGAAGCTCGAACTGATGCATGTTACGCGGCAGACGCCGAAGCGCGCCGAGGAACTGCTCGCCGGCGGCTCGCTTTATTGGGTGATCCGTGGACAGATTGCAGCACGACAGAAATTGCTGGAATTGAGATCGCTCACCCGCGAAGGCGTGCCCCATTGCGGTCTTGTCTACGAGCCCAAACTGATTCCGACATTGCGCCGCGCGCATCGCCCGTTTCAGGGTTGGCGCTACTTCGATCCCAAAGCAGCCCCACCCGATGTGCGCGATCTCAAAGGCGGCAAAGGCTTGTCGCAGGCGCTGAAGATGGAGCTCGCGGAATTGGGGTTGCTGTAGAGCGCGGTTTGCCGCAATTCAGACCCGGCGAGCTTCTTTTTGGACGCACTCAATCGATACGCTTCTTTGTATTGCATTTTCTCAGATTTGTGTTTGGTACGATAGGCACATAAGCTTTCCGCCAGGGTGTGAGAGGGGTGACAATGTCGGACATTGCAAACAACTCAGCGAAACTGGCGAAGCCGTTCTTGGAAAGACTACCGGGGCTTTCGGCGCGATTTGTCGAAGGCGTCGTATTGCTTGTGAGTTTTGCCGTCGTGTTCCTCGGTGTTCTGTTCCTCATTTCCGCGCTTTCCCTGCAGCACTCGGTTCAATTCAATACGGACCCCCAAACGCCGGCGACAATCGGGTCGGTGCGCCTCGACATCGCGACCCTCGATTCGATCGACGAGCAGAGCGCTTCGCTGACCGACCAACTGAATGCCCTGCGAGGGGAGCGCGCCGTACATCAGAAGGCGGTGATCGATCAAGAAACCAAGATGCTGATTTTGCGCGGCAACGTTAAAAGCATCATTCGGAGCGTGGTAACCAAATATCCATACGATCCCGCGGCAAGCGGGATACTTCCGAAACTCACCGCCAATTTGCAGGACTGGCAAACCGTCGGTCAAAGCGTCGATTCGCTCATCGAAGAGGCAAAGGCCAAAGAAAAGGCCGCACCGCCTGAAACCGGCGCACAGCGTTCGCCCCCCGGCTTCGTTGCGGAGTTGTCGAGCGCGGTTTCGGCACCGTTGCAGGACTTTACGCTCGCCAAGGAACTGTACGTCGATGCAAGTTCGCGCGATCAAGCCGACGGCGCCGCGGAAGACAAACTGCATTCGCAACTGGCAAATCTCGCGCCGGCGGGCAGGCTGAAAGATCCGTCCTATCGAAGTGTCGTCGAGGATTTCCGGGCGTTCAAATGGCTGGTCGGATCCCATTTGTTCGACGTGGTTCTCGTGCCGAATACCATGCTCGTGCTGATGCTCTCAATATTCATGGGCATGCTGGGCAGCCTGATTTACCTGGCGCGCGAAATGATCCTGTTTGGCGAGGTCAAGAAGCCCAGCGAAATGCTGTTCCGCATTGGGCTGGGGGCCGCGGTGGCTCTGTCGCTCTACTTCTTTGCGGCGGCCGGGGTTCTTGCGCTGTCGCAAAGCTCCGGCGGTCAGGGCAATTCCGACATGAGCCCCTATCTGATTTCATTTTTGGGAATCACGGCGGGATATCTGTCGGATCGCGTGACGGCGTGGATGCGCGACGTTGGCGAACGCACGTTCAAATTGGAAGAGACGAACGAACCTGATCGATGGGGTGTCGGGTTGGCGCAGCAAATCGCAAAACAAAATCTCACAGCGGATCAAATCTCCGCCGGGATCGGCGGAGAGCGCGGCGAAGTGCAGGCATGGATAGACCTGCGCAAGCCCGTGCCGGGCGCCATGCAGCCGCTGGTTTCGGCCTACTTACGCGTGCATCCCTTCGCGCTGTTCACGGACATCAAGCCGGAGAGCATGCAGTGACGGAGAGTCGTAGCAGGCACGCGGTTTCCACGCGGGCCGGTTGTCGCCGTCAAACTGCAAAATTGTCGATCAACCTTGTCGCTCCGATCTTCGCCGCCGCAAGAATGCGAGCTGGTCCTGAGAGCGACTCGGCAATGTTCAGTGTTTCAGCTTCGCGGATGGCGACATAATCGACGGAATTAAATCCAGCTTCGAGAAGTGCGGCATTAGCGGCGGCTTCTGCGGACGGGATCGTTTCGCCGCTGCACATGCGCGCCGCGATGTCCTTCAATATGACATTGAGTTTTCCCGCGATCTTACGCTCGTCGGGCTTCAGATAGGCGTTGCGCGACGACATCGCGAGGCCATCGGGCTCGCGCACGATCGCGCCGCCGACAATCTCGATCGGCAGGCCGAGATCCGCAGTCAGTCGTTTGATGACCAGAAGCTGCTGGTAGTCCTTCTCGCCGAAGATCGCGATGTCGGGCAGGGCCGCGATCAGGAGTTTCGCTACCACGGTCGCCACGGCTGCAAAGAAATGCGGCCGGAACTCGGATTCGAGACCGGCGGATGGCCCGCCGACTTCGATCTTCGTCGCGAAGCCGTGCGGATACATCTCGGCCACGCCGGGTGCGAAGACGAGATCGGCCCCGGTCGTCGCCAGCTTGGCGAGATCGTCTTCCATGTTGCGGGGATAGCGGTCGAAATCCTCGTGCGGCGCGAACTGGGCCGGGTTCACGAAGATGCTGACCACCACGCGGCTTGTGCGCGACTTCGCCTCGCGCACCAGCGAGAGATGGCCCTCGTGCAGCGCGCCCATGGTCGGCACGAGACCGATCCGAACGGATTCGTCCTTGCGCCAGCTCGCAATGCGGGCGCGGAGGTCTGCGATGGTTTCGACAATGGGAGGCATCGGCATGGTCCAAGATTAGAGCGGATCGGTTGGAATTGGCATCCGGCACCGTCAAGCCTGTCCCCGCGCAATTTTGCGGAACAATCCGCAGACCCCCAGGACATTTCCCGAAATCGACACGATTCCCAGGCCCACCCCACTGGAATTTGTGCGCGATTCCGGTCATGACGCTGCCCATGAATTCCCAAACCATTTCGAACGCGTACCTGGCCGATGAAGAGACCGTCACCGCGGGCCTGATCGAGCAGGCGCGCCTGTCGCCGGGAGAGCGCGCTGGCACGGAGGCGCTGGCGCGCGAACTGGTGCAGCGCATCCGCGCCACGCGCGACAAGCGCAGCGGCGTCGATGCGTTCACCCAGGAATATGCGCTGTCGAGCGAAGAGGGCGTGGTCCTGATGTGTCTGGCGGAGTCGCTGTTGCGCGTGCCGGATGCGGCGACCGCCGACAAGCTGATCCGCGACAAGATCGGCAGCGGCGACTGGGCGCGGCATCGCAACAAATCGGAATCCACCTTCGTCAACGCCTCGACCTTCGCGCTGATGCTCACGGGCCGCATCGTGAAGCTCGACAGCGCCTCGAAATGGGATTTCGAAGGCATCTGGAAGAAGCTGGTTGCGCGATCGGGCGAGCCCGTGATCCGCCAGGCGGTCACCCTGGCCATGCGCATCCTCGGCCGGCAATTCGTGCTGGGCCGCAGCATCGACGAAGCGCTGAAGGAAGCGCGCGGTTATCTGAAACAAGGCTATCGCTTCTCGTTCGACATGCTGGGTGAGGCCGCCTACACGCGCCACGACGCGGCGCGCTATCTGGACTCCTACCGCAATGCGCTCGCAACGATCGCGCGCGCCGAGCCCGATCTGGAATCGGCGGTGTTCGAGCGGCCCAGCATCTCGGTGAAACTGTCCGCGCTGCATCCGCGCTATGAATGGATCAAGCGCGAGCGTGTGTTCGCGGAATTGCTGCCGTCCCTGATTGCGCTGGGCGCGGAAGCTCGCAAGGCCAATCTGGGCCTGACGGTCGATGCCGAAGAGGCCGAGCGCCTCGATCTGATGCTCGACATGTTCGAGGCGATGGGCGAGGCCGAGCCGTTGCGCGGCTGGAACGGGCTCGGCCTCGCAGTCCAGGCCTATCAGAAACGCGCGCTGCCCGTGATCGAATGGCTCGGCGAACTCGCGCGGCGCCAGAACCGGCGTATCCCGGTGCGGCTGGTGAAAGGCGCCTATTGGGACACGGAAATCAAGCGTGCGCAGGAGCTGGGGCTCGTCGACTATCCGGTGTTCACGCGCAAATCGGGCACGGACACGTCCTATCTCGCCTGCGCGCGGTCTCTGCTCGCGCGCCGCAGCGAAATCTTTCCGCAATTCGCGACCCACAATGCGCATACGCTTTCAGCTATCCAGGTGTTTGCCGCCGGACGCGGCGATTTCGAATATCAACGCCTGCACGGCATGGGCGAAGCGCTTTACGAACTCTACCGCGATGTGAAGAAGCCCGAGTACGGTGGAGCCGGCACGCGCATCTATGCCCCGGTCGGCACGCATGAAGACCTGCTCGCCTATCTCGTGCGACGCCTGCTGGAAAACGGCGCCAACACGTCTTTCGTCAACCGACTCGCGGACGACGAAGCGCCGATCGACGAGATCATTGCCGATCCGGTCGAACACCTGGAATCGCAGCATCCGCGCCGCAGCGCGCATATCCGCAAACCTGTCGATCTGCTGCCGGGCCGCAGGAATTCGAGTGGATTTCTGTGGAGCGATCCCGTGATCGCCGCACCGATTCTGGCTGAGATGGAAGTGTCGCTCCGTGACACGCAGCGCGCGGCGCCGATCATTGGCGGCATCGAGCGGCAGGGAACGGCCGCGGAGGTGCGCGACCCATCAGACCGCCGTCGCACGGTCGGCGAAGTGACCGAGGCGAGTGCGGCGGATGCCAAGGATGCGCTCGCGCGCGGCCACGCCGCCTATCAAAGCTGGGATCGTCTCGGCGGATCGGCCCGCGCGACAATCCTTGAACGCGCCGCCGATTTGTTCGAGAAGAACCAAGCGTATCTGATGGCGTTGGCCGTGCGCGAGGCGGGTAAGACGCTGCCAAATGCGCTCGGCGAAGTGCGCGAAGCGGTCGACTTCCTGCGCTACTACGCCGAGCGCGCACGCGTGTTGTTCGATAAACCGGTGGTGTTGCCCGGGCCGACCGGTGAGGAGAACGAACTGTCGCTCCATGGCCGCGGTGTCTTCGCCTGCATTTCGCCGTGGAATTTTCCGCTTGCGATCTTCACCGGCCAGGTTGCGGGTGCGCTGGCCGCAGGCAATGCCGTATTGGCAAAGCCTGCGGAGCAGACGCCACTCATTGCAGCTGCCGCTGTAAGGCTTATGCATGAGGCGGGTGTGCCTTGGGATATTCTCTATCTTCTTCCGGGTGACGGTCCGCGGATCGGCAACGCATTGTTCGGCGATGCGAAGCTATCGGGTGTGGCATTCACGGGTTCGACCGATGCGGCGACCGCCATCAACCGCGCGCTCGCCCAGCGCAGTGGACCGCTTGCAAACCTGATCGCGGAGACCGGCGGCCAGAATGCGATGATCGTGGATTCGACCGCACTGCCCGAGCAAGTGACGCGCGATGTGATCGCGTCGGCCTTCGACAGCGCGGGCCAGCGCTGCTCGGCGTTGCGCGTACTGTTTCTCCAGGACGACGTCGCCGACAAGATGCTTGAACTGATCCTTGGCGCGATGGACGAGATCAAACTCGGCGATCCGATGCGTCTCGACACCGATATCGGTCCGGTGATCGACGAAGAGGCGCGCGCCAATCTCGAAGCGCATGCCGCGCGCATGGCGCGCGACGCGAAGCTCCTGCGCAAATTGGCGGTGGCGCCGGAACTTGTCAACGGCGTGTTTTTCGCACCGCATGTGTTCGAGATCGGATCGATCGGCGCCTTGCAGCGCGAAGTGTTCGGCCCGGTTCTTCATGTCGTGCGCTATGCGTCGGACAAACTTGGCGAAGTGTGCGATGCGATCAATGCGACGGGCTATGGCCTGACCCTCGGCGTGCACAGCCGGATCGAGGAAACGGCGGATTTCGTGCGGGCACGCATCCATGCCGGAAATATCTATGTAAACCGCAACCAGATCGGCGCGGTGGTGGGCGTACAGCCTTTCGGGGGCGAAGGCCTGTCGGGCACCGGCCCGAAAGCCGGCGGCCCGCACTACCTCCAGCGTTTCGCGCTCGAGCGTACATACACCGTCAACACCACAGCCGCCGGCGGAAACGCAGCACTCCTCTCCAGCGAGCAGGACGGAATTTAGCTTCGGCCGCGACTGATTCTCGCTTAGAGATAAGTCCATGCCGGATCAACGCGCGCACATCGTCGTCTTCGGGAATGAAAAGGGCGGGTCGGGGAAGACCACCGCGGCCATGCATGTGGCCGTGGCGCTGGCGCGCGCGGGCAAGCGCGTGGGGGCGATCGACCTCGATACGCGGCAGCGGAGCTTTTCGCGCCATCTCGAAAATCGGGCGAGTTGGCGCGACAAGAGCGCGAACACACTTGCGATGCCCGAGGTGCTGCCGTTCCCGCGCTCGCAATCGAAATCGCTCGATGCGGCGGCGGAAGAAGAGGGCAAGCGGTTGACCGCGCTTCTTGCCGACTCCGAGACACGTTTCGATTTCATCGTGATCGATACGCCCGGTGCCGATACGCAATTGTCGCGCCTGGGGCACGCGTCGGCGGACACGCTGGTTACCCCTCTCAACGACAGCTTTGTCGATTTCGATCTGCTGGCGCGCATCGATCCCGTCACGTTCGAGGTCAAGACACCAAGTCTTTACAGCGATTTCGTGTGGGACTGTCGCAAGAAGCGGTTGCTCGCGCGCAAGCCTGCGCTCGATTGGGTGGTGATGCGCAATCGCATCGCATCGACGCAGGGACGTAACAAGAAGCGGCTCACGACGGCGCTCGATGCACTCGCCCAACGCATCGGATTTCGCGTGGCGCCGGGTTTCGGCGAGCGGGTCATTTTCCGCGAGTTGTTCCCCATGGGCCTGACCATGCTCGACCTCCCTCAGCCCGGGCTCGAAATCTCACTTTCAATGTCCCATGTCGCGGCCCGCCAGGAGGTGCGCGAACTGCTTCTGACGCTTAAGCTGCCCGGACTCGGCGCCAAGGCAGGCACGGCCTGATACCCTTGGAAAAGCGCCCGCGGCTCCCAACCTAGGGGAGCAGACCGGGCGCGCGGAGAAGGGTTGCACATGGCTGGCAAGAGCAATCTTCCATCGAACCGCTCATCCTCGGGCGATATCGCGGCGTTCCTTCAAACTGCCGCACGCACGCCTGCGCTGAGCCAGGTCAAGGGCCGGTTGATCTTCGCGGTCGACGCCACGATGAGCCGCCAGCCCACCTGGGATCGCGCGGCGGAAATTCAGACCGACATGTTCGAAGTGGCGCAATCCATCGGCGGGCTCGGCGTGCAGCTGGTTTATTTCCGCGGCCGCGGCGAGTTCGATGTCAGCGAATGGACGACATCCGCCCGCGCGCTCGCGCAACGCATGACGGGAGTTACTTGCCGCAGCGGTTTCACGCAGCTTCGCCGTGTGCTGTCGCACGCGGGAGAAGAAGCGCGGCGCACGAAGGTTGGCGCGCTTGTGTATGTCGGCGATAGCGTCGAGGAAAATGCAGAGGCGATCGCCAAGCAGGCTGGTCTTCTTGCGCTGCTGGGTGTTCCCGCCTTCATGTTTCACGAAGGTTATGACTCCAATGCCGAAGCGGTGTTCCGAGAAGTGGCGCGGCTGACCCATGGTGTGTACGCGCATTTCGACACGGGATCGGCCAAGCAATTGCGCGAGTTGCTGCAGGCGGCGGCCGTTTATGCCGCCGGCGGTGCGCCGGCGCTCAAGGATTACGGCGATCGCCTGGGCGGCGACGTGCTCAGGCTTGCGCGTGCGATGCGTCATGAGGGGTGAATGGGGCCGCTGATTCTCGGCGCGCTCGCGCTTCTTCTCATTCTCCTGTTGCTCCGCGGCTTTGTCGGTGCCGATCCGCGCTTGCTGGTGCGCAGCTTGCGCTTCTTCGCGGCGGGACTGTTGTTGCTGGCCGCTGTGGGCTTCGCGTTTTTCGATCGCGTGGGCCTCGCGATGCTGGCCGGAAGCTTCGCCTGGGCGATGTTCACGGGCGGACAGATCTGGCACTTCGGGTGGCCGCGCGGATTTCCACATCCGGGAGGAGGCTCGGCTCCGCAGGGAAAATCGGCGGGTTCGACGCGCGTCGGCACCGAATGGGTCGAGATGACGCTCGATCATGCCTCCGGCGCGATGAATGGACGCGTGCTGAAGGGGCGGTACGCCGGCAAGTCACTCGATGCGCTCGCGCAGGACGATATCGTCGAGATCTATGTCGAGGCAGGCCAGGGCGACGTGGAAACGGCAAACCTGCTCGCGACCTATCTCGATCGCCGCTTCGGCGCTGATTGGCACGCACAGGCGGAACATGCCGGTCGGTCGAAAGGCGAAACACATGCGCGCGCCGATTCCGGCATGTCGCGCGCGCAAGCCTATGAGGTTCTCGGGCTTCAGCCTGGTGCCGATGACGACGCGATCCGCGCTGCGCATCGCAAGCTGATGTTGAAAAATCATCCAGATCTCGGCGGCTCGGGCGATGCCGCGGCGAGAATCAATGAAGCGAAAGACGTGCTTCTGCGAGAGTAGATGTCAACGCTGGGCGACGGCCGCGAAGCAGGTCTGGCCGCGTTCGGTCAGGCGCTCGCACATTTCGCGCGCTTCACGTTCGACGAAGGGTCCGAAGCGGGCGCGGAACAGTGTCTGCCCTTCGGCCGATTTGAACGGCACGACGACGCGTTGTGCCTGACCCAGAACATCCATCGAATGTTCGGCATAGGATGCAAGCTGCGCCTTCGCGGACGTCATGTCGGCAAAGGCGCCGATCTGGATCGTCCAGTCCTTGTCACCGGTTATCGCAGGCGGAGGGCTCGCTGCGGCGATCTTGGCGGTCGTGCGGGCGACATGTTCGATCACGTCGCCGATATCGCCTTCGCCGAGCGCTTCTGCGCGGGCACGAGGCGTCACAAGCGGGCGCGTCTGCGGTTGATAGGACGCAAGGATGATCGGCGAAGAAGGGCGCGGCATGGGCGTGACCCGAATCGTGCTGGCTAAACGCAAAGCGGGCGGCGGCGGCGGCGCCAAAATTGTCGGGTGCTGGGCCGGCGCCGGAGTCGGCGCAGCGGTCGGGACCGCAGGCAGCTGCGGGAAGGGCGGCGGAGCGACTGCGATCACGTTCGTGTTCGGGGCAGGAGCAGGTTGATTGTCGTTGGTGTCCGGGCGGCTTTCGGCGGCGTCCTCGTCATCCGGATCGGCCGACGTGCTTGCCGTGTTCGCGACTGCGGGCTGCTGAGGCGCAACGCCGGCGCCGCCAATCTGGAAGCCGGCGATAACCGGTCCCGACCGCGTGTTTTCGGCGATGGTCTGCCACGGCACATTGGCGCGCGCCACGAGGCGCGGATTCTGGTCGATCTGCGCGAACGTCTCGTTGAGGAGGCGGATCATTTCGCCGTCGCGACGGTGGGCAGAGCGCCCGCCCATCACCACACCGATCACATGCGCGCCGCCGCGAACGATGGACGACACAAGGTTGAATCCCGATGCCTGGGTGTAACCGGTCTTGATTCCGTCCGCGCCGTCGTAATTTCCGATCAGGTTGTCATGCGTCACGTAATATCCGCCGCGATAGGAAAAGGATGGCGTGGCGAAATACGGAAAATACTGGGGAAAGTCGTAAGCGAGGTGGTGCGCGAGAGTCGCGAGATCGTGCGCCGTCGTGATCTGCTGCTCGTCGGGCAGGCCCGACGCATTGTGATAGAACGTATGCTCCATTCCGAGCGCGCGCGCTTTCGCGGTCATCATCTCGGCGAAATGTTCTTCGCTGCCGCCGATCGCTTCGGCGATGGCCACGGCGACGTCGTTGGCCGAGAGCACGACGATCGCCTTGATGGCGATGTCCGTGGGGACGGAGTTGCCTGGGCGGACATGAAGCTTGGTCGGGTGCTGGCTGGCCGCGTGTTCCGACACCGTGATGGGGGTTGCCAGGGTCATTTGCCCGCTCTTCAGCTGCTCGAACAGCAGGTAGAGCGTCATCATCTTCGTCAGTGAGGCAGGATGGCGCAGGGCATCCGCATTGCGCTCATACAGGGATTTACCCGTGAGGCCGTCCACGATCAGCGCCGCATCCTTGTCGGGGTCGGTCGGGCTGCCGGAGACTGCGCCCCCCGTCCAATGATGGTGACGAATCGCGGCCGCTGCCGGCTGGGTCGCCAGGCAGGCGGCGAGCAGAATCGAGACGGCAAATGCCGTCCAGGCGATCGCGCCACCCAATGCACGCGGTCGTGCGGACATTCGTTACCCCTGTTACGCGTTACGCTTTCCGCCGTTGCAACAATGAGACCAAATTGTGGCTGCCGTCGCAAGGGGAAAAGCCGATCTACTTTGACTTACGGGCGTTTACGAGTGGTTAACTCATGGCAATTCGAGGCAGCCGGACAGCTCGGAAATGTGCCTATGAAGGTTTTATGGTGCAGTGCAACATTTTACCCTTGACAACAAATACGCTGCACCGCATATAGGTCATGTTGCACTGCAACAGGGCCATTGGCCCGGCACGCGGTGCGTTCGAAGCGAAAGGAAAAACCACCATGGCTACGAAGGCAAAAGCGGCCGGCGAGAAGATCAACGGCGCGGAAGGCATTGAAGCGACAATGAAGAACGGTTCGGAGGCCCTCAAGGTCGGCTTCGAGAAGGCCGTAAAGAATTACGACCATCTCCTTGGCTACAGCAAGGAGACGGTCGAAGCCTACATGAAAGCCGCCAATGCGGCGGGTAAAGGCGCCGAAACGCTGCACAACGAAATCTATTCCTTCTCCAAGCAGTCGGTCGAAGACTCGATGACGGCGGTGAAGGCGGTGCTCGGTTCGAAGTCCGCCCACGAGGTTTTCGAGCGGCAGACCGATTTCGCGAAGTCCGCGTTCGACGCCTATGTCGGCCAGATGACCAAGCTCAGCGAAATCTTCGTTTCGGTCAGCAAGGAAACTTTTGAGCCGCTTCAGGGCCGCGTCCAGGCGTGGGTCGAGATCGTTCAGAGTTCGCGCGCCGCGTAATCGGCGAGCACAGATTCGTCTCGCGGGCATCCTCCCCCCCCTCGCTCGCGGGACGGAATTGGAAGGGCCTGGAGCTTGCTCCGGGCCCTTTCGTTTGCCCGCGGACCCGAAAATCGAAATCGGCCGCCGCTTTCCCGTCACATTCATAAACCTTGCGGCAATCCACGATTGCCAAACTGGGTGGGATTTCCGTTAAGCTGGCACGGGCTGCGCGCGGATGGGCCGGCGCGTCGGACGATTTGGCGGCGATGAGCGACAAGAAAGACGACAAAGGCCAGTCAGGCAGAGGAACCGGAAACGGCCAGGGCACGGGGACGGGCAGCGGGATCGCGACCAAAACGCGGTCGAAGACCAAAAAGCCGAGCCTGTACAAAGTCCTTCTGTTGAACGACGATTACACGCCGATGGAGTTCGTGGTGCTCATTCTCGAGCGCTTCTTCAACAAGAATCGGGAAGAGGCGGTCGAGATCATGCTTCATGTCCATCGCCACGGTGTGGGGATTTGCGGCGTGTTCACTTACGAGGTTGCGGAGACAAAAGTGGCGCAGGTCATTGAATTCGCCCGCCGTCATCAACATCCTCTGCAGTGCACCATGGAGAAGGAGTAGCGATTCGATGCCGTCTTTGTCGCGGAGCCTGGAACAAGCTCTTCATCGCGCCATTAAACTGGCGAGCGACAGGCATCACGAATACGCGACTTTGGAGCACCTGCTGCTGGCCCTGCTCGACGATCCCGACGCGGCCCAGGTGATGAAGGCCTGCAATGTCGATGTCGACTCTTTGCGCCAATCCCTCGTCAAATATGTCGACGAAGAGCTGATCACGCTGGTGATCGAGGACGGCGAGGACGCCAAGCCCACGACCGGTTTCCAGCGCGTCGTGCAGCGAGCCGTGCTGCATGTTCAGAATTCGGGCCGCGACGAAGTGACCGGCGCCAATGTGCTGGTGGCGCTGTTCACCGAACGCGAGAGCCACGCCGTCTATTTCCTGCAAGAGCAGAACATGACCCGGCTCGATGCGGTGAGCTATATCAGCCACGGCATCGCCAAGCGTCCCGGCATGACGCAGCAAAAGCCTGTGCGCGGCGCCGAAGAGGAAGAAGAAGGCGAGAAAGTCGTCAAGCAAGGGACTGAGGCGCTCGAAGCCTATTGTGTCAATCTGAACGAAAAGGCCAAGACGGGAAAAATCGATCCGCTGATCGGCCGCGAAGCCGAAGTCGAGCGCACCATCCAAATTCTCTGCCGCCGCCAGAAGAACAATCCGCTGTTCGTGGGCGATCCGGGTGTGGGCAAGACGGCCATCGCCGAAGGCCTCGCGCGCAAGATCGTCAAGAACGAAGTGCCGGAAGTCCTCGCCAACAGCGTCATCTATTCGCTGGACATGGGCGCGCTGATCGCCGGCACGCGCTATAGGGGCGACTTCGAGGAGCGGCTCAAATCGGTCGTGAAGGAACTCGAGGCGATCAAAGGCGCAATCCTGTTCATTGACGAGATCCACACCGTGATAGGAGCCGGCGCCACCAGCGGCGGCGCGATGGACGCGTCGAACCTGCTCAAACCCGCGCTGCAGGCGGGCACGCTGCGCTGCGTCGGCTCGACGACGTACAAGGAATACCGGCAGTATTTCGAGAAGGACCGCGCACTCGTGCGCCGGTTCCAGAAGATCGATGTGGCCGAGCCAAGTGTGCCCGACACGATCAAGATTCTCAAAGGGCTGAAGCCCTATTACGAGGAATTCCATAAGGTCCGCTACACGGCCGACGCGATCAAGGCGGCCGTCGAACTGGCCGCGAAATACATCAACGATCGCAAGCTGCCGGACAAGGCCATCGACGTGATCGACGAAGTCGGCGCCTCGCAGATGCTGCTGCCCGAATCGCGCCGCAAGAAGGTGATCGGCGTCAAAGAGGTGGAAGAGGTGATCGCCAAGATGGCGCGCATCCCCCCAAAGTCCGTTTCGAAGGACGACGCCGAAGCGTTGCGCACCTTGGAATCCGATCTCAAGCGCGTGGTGTTCGGCCAGGACGCGGCAATCCACGCGCTGGCTTCGGCGATCAAGCTCGCGCGCGCAGGTCTGCGCCAACCGGAAAAACCGATCGGCTGTTATCTGTTCTCGGGCCCTACCGGTGTCGGCAAGACGGAAGTGGCCAAGCAACTCGCGTCCATCATGGGCGTGGAGCTGCTGCGCTTCGACATGAGCGAATATATGGAGCGGCATACCGTTTCGCGGCTCATTGGCGCGCCGCCGGGCTATGTCGGTTTCGACCAGGGCGGCTTGCTCACAGATGGTGTCGACCAGCATCCTCATTGCGTGCTGCTGCTGGACGAGATCGAGAAGGCGCATGCCGATCTGTTCAACATCCTTCTCCAAGTGATGGATCACGGCAAGCTCACCGATCACAACGGCAAGAAGATCGATTTCCGCAATGTCGTGCTGATCATGACCACCAATGCCGGCGCGCAGGATGCGGCCAAGGAATCCATCGGCTTCGGCCGCGGCAAGCGGGAAGGCGAGGACGAGGAAGCGATCAAGCGTCTGTTCACTCCCGAATTCCGCAACCGCCTCGATGCGACGATCGCATTCACGCCGCTCGGCCGCGACACGATCGACCGCGTGGTGGAGAAGTTTGTGCTCGAGCTCGAAGCACAGCTCTCCGACCGTGACGTGACTTTCGATCTGACGCCGGAGGCGACGCGCTGGCTCGGCCAGAAGGGCTACGACGATTCGTTTGGAGCCCGCCCGCTTGCGCGCGTGATCCAGGATCACATCAAGAAGCCCCTGGCCGATGAAATCCTGTTCGGCAAGCTCAAGGGGGGAGGCACGGTGCGCGTCCTGCTCGACCGCGAAACCGACAAGCTCGTATTCGAATTCATCACCGAAGACGATCTGCGTCCCAAAGCCCTGCCGCCGCCGAAAAAGCCGAAGGCCGAAGAGAGCGTTTAGGCGGTCTATTCACTCCCATCGGTGGAATGATCGATGACGCCTCTTGAGTGAATTACAGAACGAGTGACGAGAAACGGTCATCCCGACTCCGAAGGGACACCAATCCTACTCTTGACTATTGACGAATTTTTTGACGGTAACGAATACGTTGGCAGCATTGGCTGTAACCTCGAAGGTGCGCCTCCACCGTCACGGTTTTATGAGTTGTTCAAGAGCATCGCAGCAAAGCCACAGGTAAGCGATATCCGTGTACAAATCACGATGTTTGATCAACCGGAGTGGCCGTTTTCCGATCAGGTATTTATTTTGACATCGGCGACCGTCGCTGAGGTGGAATCTTGGTTTCCGAAGGAATTGAAGCCGGACGAGGTGGGTGAATCTCTTCCGTTCGGAGATCGCTACGAGCCGTATTCTGTTCCAGCCGGCGCGCGAGCGATCCACTGCTGGTGGGACTGACGACATGCTAACCGATCGCCTCGAGGCCATGTGCCTCTCGATCGGATGACTGGCGCCGCTTCCCGAGGTAAAGGCAGGCTAGCGATATGAGCAAAATTGAATCTTCCGTCGCCGCCGCGCAGCAATGCCTCGACGATTTTATGGCGGCGTTCAATGCGCGCGACCTTGTCGCGTGGGAGAAGACGTTCAACTTCCCGAGCGTGCGTCTCGCGTCGAATACGCTCGTCATCATCGACAAGCCGGGCTGGCATCCGGCCGACACGTTTACGCGCGGCGCGCTGAAGGAGTGGCACCATTCGGCGTGGGAGCGGCGTGAGGTGATCCATGCGGGCGCCGACAAGGTGCATTTCGACACGCGGTTCGCCCGCTATCGCGCCGACGGCAGCGTCATCGGGCATTTCGATTCGATCTATGTGGTGACGAAAGAGAACGGCCACTGGGGCGTCAAGGCGCGCTCCAGCTTTGCGCCGTAACGCGCAATCTACTCGTTCTTCGAGGCCGCGATAATGCGGCGGGCGCGGCGTTCCTCGCGCGAATTGTTGATCGTCAGGACGGCATGCAGCACGCCGATGGCCCAAAGCAGGAACCCGACATGATGGAAGATAATCGTGATCCAGAAGACGATCGACAGGACATAGAGAATGAAATTGAACAGCGCCGAGATCGGCTTGCCCGTGATGAGGAGCGCCAGCGGCGAACAAAAGAATGCGAGCAGATAGATCATCGTCCAGCCCATGCCGCCACGCCGAACCGCCATCCGGTCCGGAATGCCGCAAGCTCGCCACAAATAGTGACCATTTGCGGCCACGACAAGTGCCGTTCGCCTGATTTCTGTGCCGGCTGGCCGGCTACAGCGGCGCGCCGTAGTGCTGCACCGTCGGGAACGGCTCGTAGAAATGGTGCAGCGCTGTCCGCCATTCTTCGTAGCGCGGCGACTGTCGGAAGCCGACCGTGTGCGCCTCCAGCGATCCCCACCAGACGAGCAGCAGGTAGCGGTCCGTCGTCTCGACGCAGGAGCGGATTTCCATTCGCTGGAATCCGGGTGTCGCCTCGATCAGGGGACGGGCCTTTTCGATCGCCGCTTCGAATTCGCGGGACTTGCCCTTGCGGATGTTGAGGATGGCGTGTTCGAGGATCATAGCGCGGCTCGGATTCTTGCGGCGATGGGTTCGAGCGTCTTCGCATCCGCCATGGCGCGGCCATGCAGCTTGAGGTCGAGCCCGCCTGCACGCGGCAGAATATGGAAATGGATATGCGGAATGCTCTGACCCGCCGCTTCGCCGTTGAGCTGGATGAGCATGATGCCGGGGCAGTCCAAAGCTTTCTTAACAGCCTTGGCGACTTTCTGCGTCGTCTTGATTAGCGCGGCGGCACCGTCCGGCGACAGATCGAGAATGCCTTCCGCCGGTTCCTTGGTGATGACGAGCGTGTGCCCCTCGGTGGACGGCATGATGTCCATGAGCGCGAGCGTGAGATCGTCTTCGTAGACGGCCACTTTCGGCAGCTCGCCGCGCAGGATTCTCGCGAAGACATTGTTGGGATTATAGGCCATGGCGTTTGCTCCAATTGCCGGCGTCGAGCGTAAAGATGCGCGGGCTCGGCGCAAGAGGCGCACGGCGCTTCTGCTCAACAAATCATCGACTCAATTTCTATTGTTGTCATGGCCTGCGAACGCAGGCCACCCAGGTGACGTATCGTCGAATTAAAAGATGAGAGCAAATCATACTTCCTTTGCGCCGGGTTTCACCTAGCCGGCCCGCTCTAGGCGGGCCGTGACACCGAGGTGGGGAATTGAGCACAGAGAATTCGGAATCACCCCTTCTTGAAGGGTCCGTGTTCGGTGAGCACTTCGATCTGTTCGGCGACGGCCTCGCGTTCGCGGGCGAGATAATCGGCCACGGCGCGGCGCAATCCAGAATGGGCGATGTAATGCGCGCTGTAGGTCGGCGTCGGCATGTAGCCGCGCAGGAGCTTGTGCTCGCCCTGCGCGCCGGCCTCGACCTTGCGGAACTTGTTCGCAATGGCGAATTCGATGGCCTGATAATAGCAGGTCTCGAAATGCAAGAACGGCACGAATTCCGTGCAGCCCCAATTGCGGCCATAGAGCACGCCGTCGCCGGAGAAATTGAGCGCGCCGGCGATCGCGCGGCCGTTTAGTTTCGCAATGATCAACAGAATCTGCTCGGACATGGTCGCGCCGACGCGGCTGAAGAAGTCGCGGGTGAGATAGGGATGGCCCCATTTGCGGCCGCCCGTGTCCATGTAGAATTCGAAGAACTTGTCCCAATGCGCTTCCGTGATGTCCGACCCGGTCAGCCAGTCGAATTCGACCCCGGCATCGCGCACCGATTGGCGCTCTTTGCGCAGATTTTTGCGCTTGGAGGACGACAGCTCGCCCAGGAATTCGTCGAAGCTCGCATAACCGCGGTTCTCCCAATGGAATTGCTGGTCGTTGCGCTGCAGATAACCGGCCACCCCGGCGGCATTCCATTCGTCTTCTGTCATGAAGGTGATGTGCAGCGACGACGCGCCTAACTCTTTCACTGCGGATGCGCCGGCCGCCATCAACATATTCCGCGCTTCGTTTTCGTCGGTGCCGGCCGCGATGAGGAATCTGCGGCCCGCCACGGGAGTGAATGGGACTGCGGCTTGCAGCTTGGGATAATAGCTGCCGCCTGCGCGCTCGAACGCGTCCGCCCAGCCGTGGTCGAACACATATTCGCCTTGCGAATGGTCCTTCAGATAAAGCGGCAGAACGCCTTCGATGCGTTTGTCGCGCTCGACCACCAGATGGCACGCCTGCCAGCCGGCATGCGGCGCCGCGGAACCGGATCGCTCGACAGCGGCAAAAAACTCGAAGCGCGTAAACGGATGCGGATCGGCGATGCCTTCCGGATTGGCGCAGGCGTTCCACGCCTCCGCGCCGATGGTCGACACGGGTCCGGCCAAACGCGCCGTGAGGACAGGCTTCTTCACGCGAGTTCGAACACCGCCTCGACTTCGGTTGCGACATTGCGAGGCAGGGAACCCGCGCCGACGGCGGCACGCGCATGCTTGCCCGCATCGCCGAACACTTCGACGATCAGATCGGATGCGCCGTTGGCGATTTCCGGGTGATGGGTGAAACCGGGCACGGCGTTCACGAACACGGTCAGCTTCACGCAGCGTTTGACGCGGTCGAGACTGCCGTCGCACGCGACTTTCAGTTGCGCCAGCACGTTGATCGCGCAGAGCCGTGCCGCGGCTTTGCCGTCTTCCGGTGTAAGATCCTTGCCGACGATACCCACATATTTGAGGCCGTCTGCTGCGATGGTCACCTGTCCCGAGATGAAGACCTGCTTGCCCGAAATAACAAAGGGCACATAGCTCGCGACGGGTGCGGGTGGGGTGGGCAGCACGATGCCCAGTTCGTTGAGACGGGAGTCGATCTTTCCGGCCATATGTCATCTCCTGGATTGGCGCCAACCTAATCGGCCTCGGCCTCGCGTGCGAGGGGCTCCCGCGTCGCGGTGCGAACCGCTATAGAGGACCATGACCAAAATGCTCGACGCCGACGATCCTTGCCCTGTGCGCGACGGCTATGCGATGCCCGCGGAGTGGGAGCAGCACGAGCGCACTTGGATGTGCTGGCCCGCCCGCATGGATGTCTGGGGCGGACCGGAGGGATTGTTGCGCGCCAAGCAGGCCTATGCGCGGGTCGCGCGCGCGGTGTCCTCCTTCGAGCCGGTGACGATGGCGGTGCGTCCTCCGGACGGACCTGAGGCGCGCCTGGCGACGGCCGGCAAGGTTCACATCTTCGACGTGGCACTCGACGATTCTTGGGCCCGCGACATCGGCCCGACATTTCTTCTGGGGCCCGACGGCGCGCGTGCCGGCGTCGCATGGCAGTTCAACGCCTGGGGCAACAAATATCATCCGTATACAGATGACGCGGCGTTTGCAGCGCGGGTGCTGAAGGCGGCCGATGTGCGTTGCTACGATGCGCCGCTTGTCTGCGAAGGCGGCGCGATCCATTCGGACGGCGAAGGCACCCTGATCACGACCGAGCAATGCCTCCTCAATCCCAATCGCAACGCGAACCTCGACCTCCAGCAGGTCGAAGAGCGTCTCGCGCTGTTCACGGGATCAAGCCGCGTGATCTGGCTGGGCGAAGGCTTTTCCGATGACGAGACCGACGGACATGTCGACAATATCGCGTGCTTCGCAGCACCCGGCCGCGCGATCGTTGGTATTCCCGCGGCGCGCTCGCATCCCGACTACGAACCCGCCATCGAAGCGCTTCGCCGTCTCTCGGAAGCCCGCGACGCGCGGGGGCGGAAACTGGAAGTGGTCGAGATCGTGCAGCCGCGAAAGCCGCGCCAGGATTGGCGCGGGCGTCCGCTGCAATCGAGTTACATCAATTTCTATCTCGCGAATGGCGGTGTGGTGATGCCGTCTTTCGACGATCCCAACGACGAACGCGCGCGCGGCGTGATCGCGGATTGCTTCCCCGGCCGCGATATATTGCAGGTCGATGCGCTCGACATAGTGGAAGGCGGCGGCGGCATCCATTGCATCACGCAGCAGGAGCCGGCCGCATCATGAGAAACGTCATATTCGCCGCGGCGCAATTCGCCTGCTCCTGGGACAAGCGCGCCAATATCGCCAAAACCAAGGAGATGGTGCGCGAGGCGGCCGCAAAAGGCGCCAACGCCATCCTGATCCAGGAATTGTTCGAGACGCCCTATTTCTGCCAGGACCAGCTGGCCGAACATTTTGCGCATGCCGCACCGTTTGAAGGCAATCCGCTGATCGCGGAGATGGCCGAGCTCGCGAAATCGCTGAGCGTGGTGTTGCCGGTCAGTTTTTTCGAGCGCGCTGGGCACGCGCATTTCAATTCGCTGGCGATGGTCGACGCAGACGGCCGCGTGCTGGGCCTTTATCGTAAATCGCATATTCCGGATGGGCCCGGCTATCAGGAGAAATTCTATTTCACGCCTGGAGACACCGGGTTCAAGGTGTGGCGCACGCGCTTTGGCGATTTCGGTTGCGGCATCTGCTGGGATCAGTGGTTTCCGGAATCGGCGCGGGTCATGGCGCTGACGGGTGCGGAGGCATTGTTTTATCCGACCGCGATCGGCACAGAGCCTCCGCCTGCGCCACCGGTCGACAGCCGCGATCATTGGCGGCGCGTGATGCAGGGTCATGCTGGAGCAAATTTCGTTCCGCTGATCGCCTCCAATCGCATTGGCACGGAAAAAGGCCAGGCGGGCGAAATCACGTTTTACGGTTCGTCATTCATCGCAGGGCCGACCGGCGAGATTGTGGCCGAGCTCGGTCGCAAGGACGAAGGCTTCGTCACCGCGAGTTTCGATCTCGACGAGGTCGCAAAGATGCGCGCGTCCTGGGGTCTGTTCCGCGACCGCCGGCCGGAACTCTACGGCGCTCTGCGCAGCCACGACGGAACGTCGGAATGACGAGGACGCTGGCGCCGCGCAGTCTGCTCGGAACTGATTGATCACGGCGCCACGCGATAGTGGTAGCGATAGCTTTCCGTGAATCCCAATTGGCGGTAGAGCGCAATCGCATTTGTGTTGGCATGGATCACGCTGAGCCATGCAGTCTCCGCGCCCTGAGAACGGCCCCAGTGCATCAATCCGCCCACAAGCTTGCGCGCGGAGCCTCTTCGCCGTTCGGTCGGCGACGTGACGATGTCGAACAGTCCCAACCGTCCCCGCTCGACCACGCCGAGGCCGAACGCGATCGGCCGCCCATCTTCGCGGATTGTAGCGAATGCCGTCGGCAAAGGCGCGATGGATTTGAGGATCGCGCGATGCTGCCGGCGTTTCTCGGGCTCTTGCGCATGCGCCTCCGCATAGCCCGCTTCCCATTCCTCCGTGCAGACCGCGGCAATCGCAAGATCGGTTTCGAGCCCCATTTCCGTTGAAATGGCCGCCTTCATCACCAGGGTTTCGTCGACTTCGTGAAAACCGAGGTCCGCCAGAATGCGGTCCGGTTCGGGACCCGCCAAAGGCGTCAGACGAAAGATCGTGGGACAGCCGAACGAGGAATAGAAATTGCGCGCGCTTTCGAGCGTCGGCGCGAACGGGCCGCGCACGGTCATGGCATTCGCCGAATTGGCGCGCTTGGTGTAGCCGTCCGCCTGTCGGAACACCCAGCCGTTGCAGACGAGCGTGCGCAGGCTCGGCCACGCATTCATCAGATGTTCCTCGGTCTCCCGGACCGCATCGAGATCTTCCATCGTTCCTCTCCACAAACAAAAACCCCGCCGATTTCTCGACGGGGTGGGTCAGTCGCGCGAATGATGCAGCTTCAGCGCACGCGCAATCGTTCCGCCCCATCGCAGATGCGGCGGCGTCGGTTCGAGCTGAAGGTCGCGCTGTTCATGGCGGCTCTCTACGCGAGGAGATATGGTTTCGTCAATATGCGCCTCAATTGCGTTTGTGGAGACAGACCCTCCGGAAGCCCGCGGCCGCGAACGGCGCCATGCGGTCCCTGACCGCGTCGTAATCCGACGAATGACAGAGCCCGGACGACAATCTGTCGATGCGGCCCGTCTCCGCGAAGGTCAAGGTCAAGGTGCCCGAGAAAAACAGATAGCTCCAATAGAGATCGACATCGTGCGCGCCGGGCATGATGCCGCGAATCGCATCGATGAGGCGATGAATGACGGGATCGAAATAGCGCGCCATCGTTTCGCCGCCCCATTTGGGAGTGTTGTTCACCTGGGCGACGATCGCGAGATAGCTCTTCCAGCCCGGACCGCCATTTGCCCAGCGCTCCATGACGGGATCGAGAAAGGCCTGGATGAACCCTTCGATGGTCGCGCCGCCGGGTCCGGGATTGATCTGGAAATCGTCGATCGCCTTGAGGCGGGCATCGTTCAGAATCGCGGCGCGGCGCAGGAAGACCGAATCGAACAAACCGCGCTTGGTGCCGAAATAATAATGCGCGAGCGCGACATCGACATTCGCCTTGCGCGTAACCTGCCGCACTGTGACGCCGTCGAAGCCGTGTTCGGCAAACAACTCTTCGGCGGCATCGAGAATGCGCTCGCGCGTCGCTTCGCCGCCGGCTTCCTTGGACGGGCGCCCGGGATTCCTCTTCGCGACACCCTTCGATTTCGCGCCAAGAGATTTCGCGGGAGCGGTACGTCTCTTTTTCGTTTGGGTCATGCGGTAATCCCTCCGGTTCCCGATCCGAACACAGCCGCGAGTCGTTTGCATTCTCTTCGCAGATGCAACAATTTCTCGCGCCGGTTGAAAATCGCGCGTGCCATTTGCGTCACAGCGAGCGGCGAATCCAAGCCATGGCTGATCTGTTGTTCATCGAGTGTTGAATTATTCTTGTGGGGTAGGCCGCCCTTGGGTAACGTGGATCGGGCGCAAAGCGGGCGGCGGAAGACTCCGAACTCGCGCTCAAAGGAAACAAGCTTCAGGCGCTTCGGGCGACCTGGGCAAACGCAGGGGATTTCGATGAGTATCCTATCGAAGAAAGCCGCACTTTATTGCGGCGCGGCGGCCGTGGCCCTCTCATGCACGAGCGGCGCGGGGGCGCAACAGGCTGCACCGACCGGCGTCCAGAACGGCGGGTCCATCGAAACCGTGATCGTGACGGCCTCGAGGCGATCGGAGACCGTGCAGAACGTCGCCGGGCAGGTGACGGCGCTGACGGGCACCGAACTCGAGCAAATGCACGCCAACAGCTTCGCCGATTTCGCAAATTCGGTCCCGGGCCTGAGCTTCGCGTCCGGCGGAGCGACGAGCAACCTGATTGCCATCCGCGGCGTCACGACCGGCACGACTCAATTGGGAAGCGCGGTGGGGCTCTATCTCGACGATGTTCCGCTGGGCGCGAGCACGCAATTCGGCCTTGGCTTCCAGGCATTCAACGTCAATTTGTTCGATCTCGACCGCATCGAAGTCTTGAACGGCCCGCAAGGCACGCTGTTCGGCGCCAATGCGCTTGGCGGCGTGGTCAGATACATCACCGACAAACCGGATCCGGACGGGTATGACGCGCGCCTCGAAGTCGAAGGTTCCGACACGGATCACGGCTCCTTCAACGACGGGCTTCGGGTCATGGCCGACATGCCCCTGCTCGATGGCACGGCGGCGATTCGGATCGACGGACTTCAGGAATACGATTCCGGTTACACACAGGATCCGACGCACGACCGCACCAATGTGGGCTCGGGTCGCACGTTGAGCGGTCGCATCTCGTTTCTGTGGAAACCCACGTCCGATGTTGACGTCCGCATCAGCGCGTATTCGCAGAATATCGTGGGCAGCGGTGCCGACGTCTCCTTGCGCGATCCGGTCACGCATCAGCAGGTGATCGGTGCCTACGATCAGTCGTATGCACTCAGTCAACCGTCGGAAAGCTTTATCGATCTCTATTCTGCAGTCGTGGATTGGGACTTGCATTGGGCGAAACTAACATCGATCACCGGATATCAGATCGATCACGGACAATACACGTCCGATCTGAGCACATTCTACGACACGGCTTTTGGCCTCTACGACTATCTCGCGCCATTTTATGGCAGCACGATATTCGACGATTTTCTGAATCCTTACGCTCTGACGGTCGATGACCTGACGACCAAAGTCACCCAGGAGGTCCGCCTCAGTTCGCCCGACAACAAGTTCTTCGAGTGGGTGATCGGCGGCTACTTCGATCATGAGACCACCGACGAATCCGTCGATCTCCTCGACGAGGGGACGACGAACGGGACTATCCCGGCGCCCTTTACCGGCGTCGGCACATTGCCGTTCTTTGGCTACCTGCCCAGCACCTATCGCGAACTCGCGGCTTACGCGGATGGAACCTATTTCGTCACGGACAATTTCGACGTGACGCTCGGCATTCGCTACAGCAATCAGGTCCAGAACTACCAGTCGAACATTCAGAGCGTCGTCGTTCCAAATGCATTCTTCCCGACGCCGAACACGCTCTATCATTACCAGTCCGGATCGAATGGAGGCGAGGCCACCTATCTGATCAATCCGCGCTGGCACATCACCGATGACGTTATGGTTTATGCCAAGGTCTCCAGCGGTTATAGGCCTGGCGGTCCCAACTTCGAGCTTCCCAACGACGCGCTTCCCGCGACCTTCCAGCCCGATACGCTCTGGAACTACGAAGTGGGCGAAAAATCGACGTTTTGGGACGGGAGGGCGACCCTCGATGCCGACGTCTACGATATTCAGTGGAACGATATGCAGGCCACGGAGAATGTCGAAGGCATCAACCAGCTGGTGAATTGTTGCGACGCGCGAATCGAAGGCGCCGAAGCGTCGTTCAACTATCGCGTTCTTCCGGATCTGAGCGTTGCCGGATCGGGGGCTTACACCGATGCGGTCACCACCACGAACGGCGCAGCCCTCGATGTGGCCCCGGGCGTACGCTTGCCCCTGTCGCCCAAGTTTAATTTTGCGCTGCAAGCGACCTATAATTACGACTTGGGAGGCGGCATCGGCGGAGCTGTCAATGTCAGCGACGTCTATGTCGGTAACCGGGGCGAAGGCTTTGCCGGAAGCGAGCTCGATCCGCTTTACACGCTTCCCGCCTACAACACCGTCAATCTCAATTTGGCGTTCTACTTCCCGCACAGCATGGAGGTGGACGCCTATGTAAAGAACATCTTCGACACGGAAGGCCAGGTTTCCGCATCGACCTTGAACAACGCGTTGATCACCGACGCTCCGGTCCCGGTTTATCTGTCCCAACCGCGCACGATCGGCGTTGTTCTGAAGTGGGGCTTGAACTGACCGTCCGATCGACCGGCACGCGGAGCGGATTGCCGAGACGCGCAACCCGCTCTGCTGCGGCGCTTACCGCCGCCGCGCAGGACGCTCAAAACTGCGGCCCTTGTTGACGGACTCCGCGCCAAAGCGGGCCCGCACGCGGTCGACGGCGCGCTCAGTGGCCGCGCGTTTGTCGGCGCCGCGATCGACCAGGTCGGAGGGATCGCATTCCGTCGCCGCACACAAATTGCTTAAGCCCACACCCAGCAGGCGATAGGGCGTTCCGTCCGCCTCATGCGCGAGCGAGGTGCGCGCGGTCCGGAAGATGCGGTCGGCCAGCTGTGTTGCCGATTCGAGCGACACGCTGCGGGTCCGGATCTTGAAATTCGCGGTCTTGAGCTTGAGCACGATGGTCCGGCCCCCCAGCTCATAGGATTTGGCGCGAGTCGAAACGCGCTCGGCCTGGTTCCACAGGATGCTTTCGAGATCGGCGAGCCGCGCGATATCGCTGTCGAACGTCGTCTCAGACGAAATCGTCTTCATTTCGCCCGCTGGATTGACGGCGCGGGTGTCTTCGGCCTGTGCCAGACGATAGAGCCACAGACCCGTATTGCCATAGCGCTGGGCGAGCTTGCGGACATCCATGTCCTGGAGCTGCCCGATCCGCATGATGCCGTCTTTCGCCAGACGCGCCTGTAGCGCCTTGCCCGCGCCGCGGATGAATTCCACGGGCTTGTCGCGCAGGAACGTCTTCGCCTCGGCCTTGCCGATCACCGCGAAACCGCGCGGCTTGTCGAGTTCGGAGGCAAGCTTGGCGAGGAACTTGTTGTGGCTGAGGCCGATCGAGGCCGTGATGCCAAGCTCGCTTTCGATACGTTTGGCAAGTTTCGCCATGGTCTTGGCGGGTGTGAGACCATGCAGCCGTTCGGTGCCGGAGAGATCGAGATAGGCCTCGTCGAGCGACAGCGGTTCGACGAGCGGCGTCAGCGCGCGCATGAAGCCGCGTACCGCGCGCGCGGCTTCGGTATATTTCGCCATGTTGGGTCGCACGATGACGGCGTCGGGGCACAATTTCCGCGCCTGGAACATCGGCATGGCGGATTTGACGCCGAAGGTGCGCGCGACATAGCAGGCCGTCGATACCACGCCGCGCTTGCCGCCGCCGATGATCACGGGCTTGTCGAGCAACGAAGGATCGTCACGCTTCTCGATAGCCGCATAGAACGCGTCGCAATCGATATGGGCGATGCTTAAGCTGTCGAGTTCGGCGTGCGCCACGATCCTGCGGCTGCCGCAAGCCTTGCAACGTGTCGCGCCAGCCGCGACATCGCCGAGGCAATCGCGGCAGAACGCGCTCATCCGGTCAGGCCGCGGGCGATCTCGTCCTCGCGCCAGAGCCATGCCGCGCCGCGCACGCCGCTGGAATCGCCGTATTTGTTTTTGACGATGTGCGTGCGGCCTTCGGGGGTGAACGCATAGCGCTCGACGCGTGGCGGCAATTCGCTGTAGAGCGCATCGATATTGGAAAGGCCGCCGCCGAACACAATCGCGTCGGGATCGAGAATGTTGACGAGTCCGGCAATCGCGCGCGCGAAGCGATCAAAGTAAAGCTCCATCGTGGCGCTCGCTTCGGCGTCGCCCGATGCCGCGGCCGCCGCAATCTCCGTGCCGGACAATTTGCGACCTGAGCGGCGCTCGAACTGCGCCATCAGTGCCGGCCCGCAGCACCAGCTTTCGATGCAGCCGATCTTGCCGCAATAGCAGACGGGGCCCGGTAGTTCGTCGGCGCGCGGTGCGGGCAGGGGATTGTGGCCCCACTCGCCCGCAATGGCGTGTGCGCCGGTCAGCACGCGTCCGCCGACGCAGACGCCGCCTCCCACGCCGGTGCCCGCGATGATGCCGAATACGATATCCGCGCCCGCGGCGGCGCCATCCGTCGCCTCGGAGAGTGCGAAGCAATTGGCGTCATTGGCGACGCGCACGGGTTGGCCGATGGCGGCGGCCAGATCCTTGTTCAGCGGATGGCCGATCAGATTGGTCGAGTTCGCGTTTTTCACGAGGCCCGTGAGCGTGCTGATGGTGCCCGGAATCGCCACGCCGACGCTGGCGTTGCTTGCGAGCCGCGAACGTGCCGCGACGACTAGATCGCGCATGGCGCGGATCGTGTCGTCATAGCCGGTCTTCGGCGTTGGCGTGCGCTCGCGCAAACATACCGCGCCGTCGTCGCCCAGCGCGACGATCTCGATCTTGGTCCCGCCGAGGTCGATGCCGATGCGCACGATCAATGCCGGTCCGCGAGCTTCGCGCGGATGAACGCATCCGCCTCGCGCCAATCCGCGGCGCGCAGATGCGCGTGCGGCGATACGGGCAGCAGCGGCTTCAACCGCTTGTCGCCCACAAGATGAATGCGGAAGACGTCCGGCGCCAATTCGGCCGCAGACGCGTGATGGTTGGGAACGTCGTCGACGAAGAATACCGGTCGTCCCGCGCGCGCGGCAAGCGTCTTCACTGCCGGACCCTTTGGCCCGCCATTGATCAACAGCGGCATGTTGAATCCCAGCGCGGCAAGATTGCGCAATCTGGCCTGCGCCTGGGACGGGTTCACATTCGACAGCACCACCCCGTCGATCTGCGGACTCAATCCGGCCACAACGCCGACCGCATGCTCGACGGCCTCCAGCGAATCGAGATCGCCGCGAAACTCGTCAAGCAGCGCCGACACTTCGACGTCGAGGAGCGCCGTCTCGTCTTCCCTGCGCCGGACATTGCCGTGCAGGCGATAGCTGACGAAGTCGAGGTAACAGCCCCGCGCGGCGAGGAAGCGATCGAACCCTTCCGCAAAATGCAGCAGCACTTCGTCGGCATCCAGGATCAACAGCGGCCGCTCGCGCGACAGTGGCACGCTCGCGGCGTCGGTATAAAAGGCGGGTTCACGACTCATGCGCACCCGGCAGCGCGCGGCGCGCGCGATGAATGTCCTGGGGATCGAAATTTTCGGTGTCGCAAAAGCCGGTCAGAAGTTTGTCGTCGGCCAGAAGGAAATCCATGACGGCCGCGAGGAACTCCGGCTCGCTCGCCCGCTCGCGCAACTCCCCGGCCTCGACACCAGAAATATTCACGAATCGGCCGATGTCGTCGGGCATGGCGGCGAGCCAGGCGAGGCCTTTGAGGGCGACAATCTCGGCTGCTTCGGGGGTGAAAGAACCACGCATCGTGAAGCCGGTTTCCTCTGTTTCCGCACGAGCCTCGAGCGGACGGACTGTATCACCAAGACTTTTGTCCGCTATCGCCCCATTTTCCCTTCCCTTTCAAGGGTATCGGGTCCGCAAGAAAGGGGTCTTCGGGTCCATATCGTCAAGGGAGCGTTAAGACATCGCGCCTAATACTAGCCAACGCAAAGGCCGCCACAGGCATTCATGCCACGGGCAGGCTGCGCCAGATTGGGTATGGCCGGGTCGTGGAGAATCGCACAATGGACGTTAAGGCGAAGACAGTCCTGATCGTCGAGGACAATGAGCTCAACATGAAGCTCTTCCACGATCTTCTGGACGCGCATGGCTACAACATCCTTCAGACCAAGGACGGCATGGAAGCGCTCGATATCGCACGCGAACACCGCCCCGACCTGATCCTGATGGATATCCAGCTCCCCGAGGTCTCCGGCCTCGAAGTCACCAAATGGCTCAAGGAAGATGATTCGTTGAAGGCGATTCCCGTCGTCGCGGTCACGGCCTTCGCCATGAAGGGCGACGAGGAGGTGATTCGCCAGGGTGGTTGCGAAGCCTACATCTCCAAACCCATCTCCGTGACGAGCTTTCTCGATACCGTGCGCCGCTTCATCGGCTGACAGCCATGACCGCGCGGGTTCTCGTCGTCGATGACATCCTGTCCAACGTCAAGCTGCTCGAAGCGAAGCTGACGGCCGAATATTTCGAGGTCGTCACCGCGTTCAACGGGCTCGAGGCGCTGGGCAAGATCGAGGAGTGCGATCCCGATATCGTGCTGCTCGACGTGATGATGCCGGGCATGGACGGTTTCGAAGTCTGCCGCCGCATCAAGCACAATCCCAAGACCGCGCATGTGCCGGTCGTGATGGTGACGGCGCTCGACCAGTCGGCCGACCGCGTCGCCGGTCTCGACGCGGGCGCCGACGACTTCCTCACCAAGCCGGTGGACGATTCCGCACTGTTCGCCCGTGTGCGCAGTCTCGTGCGGCTCAAGATGATGACCGACGAATTGCGCATGCGCGAAACGACGGGCCAGAATATGGGTCTGGTCGATCCGGCGACGTCGTTGGCCGAAGGCGCGCCGCCCGGCCGCATCCTGATCATCGAAGACCGCCCCGAATCCGTGGCGTGGTTTTCCGCAGCACTCCAGCCGGCCAACGAAGTGTTCGCGGTCGATTCGTTCGAGGAAGCGCTCGTGCGGGTGCGTGGCGGCGATTTCGACCTGATCGTGGTGAGCCTGGGCCTGCGCGGCTTCGACGGGTTGCGGCTGTGCTCGCAGCTGCGCTCGCTGCCCGAAGGCCGCAACGTTCCCATTCTCGTGCTGGTGAGCGACGGCGACCGCCGCAAGCTGACCCAGGCGCTCGAAATGGGCGTGAACGATTACCTGACCCGTCCCGTCGACAAGAACGAGTTGATCGCGCGCGTGCGCACTCAGCTGCGCAAGAAGCGCTATGCCGATCGCCTGCGCCACAATGTGCAGCTCAGCCTCGAGATGGCGATCACCGACCAGCTCACGGGCCTGCACAATCGGCGCTATATGAGCCGGCATCTCGACACGTTGATCGCCGGTGCGCAGAAATCCGGCAAGCCGCTGGCCTTCCTGATTTTCGACATCGACCATTTCAAGGCGGTCAACGACCTGCACGGCCACGACATCGGCGACGAAGTATTGCGCGAATTCGCCGGCCGCATAGGAGCCAATGTGCGCGGCATCGATCTCGCCTGCCGTTACGGCGGCGAGGAATTCGTGGTCGTGATGCCCGATACCGATCTGCAATTCGCCTACGCGGTGGCCGAGCGCCTGCGCCAGAGCGTCGAGACGACGCCGTTCACCATCAGCCGCGCGCCGCACAAGCTCAACATCACGATCAGCATCGGCATCGCGGCGTCCGACAGCGCAGACGATTCCGCCGACAAGCTGCTCCACCGCGCCGACCAGGCGCTCTATCGCGCCAAACGCGACGGCCGCAACCGGGTCGTCGCCGACGCGGCGTAATTCATAGCTCGGTCATTCGGTTGAGTTCCGTGACGCGGCCGAAATTTGGCACGCGGAGTCGCGGAGCCGCGGAAAAAAAGATGCACCACCGAGCCACGGAGATCACGGAGAAACACTAGAGAAAGAGGACCCGCGCGCGAATTCGCGCAAGAAAACTTCTCCGCGTCCTTCCTTTTTCCATGCCTCCGTAGCGAATCCTTTTTTCCGCGGCTCCGCGACTCCGCGTGCAAAATTCTTCTGCGAATGGCCGGAATCATTACGCCGCCTCCGACACCACCCTATCGATCACGCGCACGATCTTGTCGGAGTCGTGGGCGCCGGAGATCGTGTATTTGTTTTCGAAGATGAATGTCGAAACGCCGGAGATGCCCATGCGGTGGGCGAGCATGTCTTCGTGTTCGATCGTTTCGCGGTCGTCGTCGCCGGCCAGGAGTTCGCCGACCAGCTCCGCGTCCATCCCGGCATCCGCCGCGATGTCCTTGAGCACGCCCGTATCGCCGATGTCGCGTCCTTGCTCGAAATAGGCGGCGAACAGGCGCTCAACGATGTCGTCCTGCTTGCCGGTCGAAGCCGACCAGCGGATCAGGCGGTGGGAATCGATCGTGTCGGGCCGCATCCTGATGTTGTCGAAGGCAAAGGCGATGTCGACGCTGTCGCCGGCCGCGCGCAGCGCCTCGCTCATCGCGCTCGAGCGCGGATTGTCGCCGAACTTGGCCTTCATATAGGCCCTGCGGTCGACGCCTTGGCGCGGGACCGTCGGATCGAGGCGGAAGGCGCGCCAGCGCACGTCGAAGGAAATGTCCGGCCGCTGCACCAGCGCGCGCTCCAGCTTGCGCTTGCCGATGAAGCACCACGGACACACGGTGTCGGAGACGATGTCGATCTGCATGGGGCAAGAATAGAGCGATTTCCATGCGGGCGGAATAGAAACTTATCGCCTCCGCAGACCACGGCGCGATTGTCAGCGCAGCGCCGCGAGCAAGTTGGAATAGTCGTCGGTCCATAGCCGGACCTTCGGATCTGGGTTGCGGCGCGTCCAATGGCCGTTGGTCGCGATCGCGCCGAGATCGGCGGGGTTGCGCGCGAGCACGATCCAGTGCGAGACGCTCAGAATCGCGAAATCGGTTCGGGGTGGTGGCTTGAAATCCCAGTCATAGGCGACAAGGCCCGCTTCGGGTGCGATGCGCGCGATAATGGGCGCCAGGTCGAAATAGCGGTTGGTGATATGGAGCGCGATCGCGCCATGCGGTTTCAGCGCACGCACATAGCTGAGGAATGCTTCGCGCGTGACGAGATGAACCGGAATGGCGTCCGACGAAAACGCATCGAGGATCAAAAGATCGAATCGGTGCGCGGGCCCGCGTTCGAGGCTCAATCGCCCGTCGCCGAGAACCACCTTCGCCTGCGGCGCGCATTTGGGAAGCTCGCGGAACATGTCCGAGCGCGCGGCGACCTGCTCGACCAGTCCGTCGATCTCGAAGAAGGTCCAGGATTGGTCGGGCCGCGCGTAACACGCCACACTTCCGATGCCGAGGCCGACCGCGCCGACGCTCTGAGCGTGCGGACCCAGCGCGCGCATCGCGTCGCCGAGAGGGCCGCCATGCGCATAATAGGTGAGGGGCTGCGGGGGCGCCTTGACGAGTTCCACGCCGTGCAGAGTCGTGCCGTGGAACATCAGCCGATAGCCATTGGTGTCGTCCTGCGTCACCACATAGGCGCCGTAAAAACTGCGACCGCGCCAGATGACGGTCCCGTCGCGGGTGTAGATCGTGTGGCCCACGAAAGACGCAAGCAGCAGCGCCAGTGCGAGAAGCGCCGGATTGAATTTCCGGAACGCGAATACCGCGATCATCGCAATCGCCCACAGCGACAGCGACGCGGACATCAGCGGTCCGAAAGGCGCGGCGGGCTCGACGAGGACGACGAGAATTGCGGCCGTCAGCAGCGCGATCTGCGCGGTGCTCGGCTTTTTGTCGTCCGTACGCAAGGGCTGCACGAGACAGGCCAGCCCCAGCACGAGCGGATATTCGACGATGCCGTTGAACACGAGAGGCGAGACGAGGGCCGTCAGCGCGCCTCCGATCACTCCCCCGAGCGACATCCAGAAATAGAATTCGGTGAGTCGTTCGACCGGCGGCCGCATCCGGGCGAGTTCGCCGTGGCACGCCATCGCGACAATGAAGAAGGCGGTGAAATGCGCGGCGATGGCCGCGACAAGCGAAATCGGCGCGAGCCAAAAACCCAATCCTGCCAGCACGATCGCGCCGGGCAGAGCGCGGACCATCCAGGCATGCGGGATGGGCGGACGCCCGGCGAAAATCAAAACGAAGGTCGCGAGGTAAAGCGCCAGCGGCGCGATCCACAGCAGCGGGATCGACGCAATATCCGTCGTCACATACCCCGTGACGCCGAGCAACAGGCTCGACGGAATGGCGGCATAGACGAGCCAGGTGAGCCGCAACCGCCAGGCGACCTTGCCGGTGTGGGCTGCGGTGCGCGCCTGAACCGACGACGCGCGCGTGAGTGCGGGAAATGTTCCGGCGACGGCGATCATTGCTGCGAGCGCGAAAAATCCGACGGACCACAGCGCCGATTGTCGGCTCAGGGTGAATTGCGGCTCGAGCAGGAACGGATAGGCGAGAAGCGCCGCGAGGCTGCCCACATTGCTCGCGGCATAGAGCACATAGGGGTTGGCGGCGTGCTTGTTGTCGCTGAACGAGAACCAATGCTGCAGCAGAGGCGCATTCGCGGACAGCACAAAGAACGGCCAGCCCAGGGTGACGGCGAGGAGCGCCAGCAACGGCAGTACGGGCGAGCCGTCGGGTGGCGGTGCCCAGCCCGCGCTCATCGCAATCGGCAGGAACGCCGCGCCGATCGCCAGCATCGCGAGATGCACCAGCACCTGTCCCCGCAGCGGCAAATATCGCGCAAGCAGATGCGCATAGGTGTAGCCCAGAAGGAGGCTCGCCTGGAAAAACACAAGGCAGGTGTTCCACACCCCCTGCGAACCGCCCAGCCGCGGCAGGGCCATGCGCGCGAACAATGGCTCGATCCAGAACAAGAGGAACGCCGACGAAAACAGCGCCACCGCGAACACGACAAGCACCAGTACGCCCGCACCGCGAACCGCAGGCGAAATCGCGCGCGAGGAAGGAGACGAAACCTCGAGGGACATGCCCCGATTGTGGCCGGAAAGGCCTAAACAAAGGGTTCGCAATTCGTTACTCAGGCGGGGCTACTTCAGGGGTACCAAATGCCTGCACACGATTTGAAAGGCCGGACTGCCTTCGTCACCGGCGCGAGCAGCGGTTTGGGGCGGCACTTCGCGAGGGTGCTCGCTGAAGCTGGCGCCGCGGTGGCGGTCTCGGCGCGGCGCAAGGATCGGTTGCGCGAAGTCCAAGCTGAGATCGAGCAGCACGGCGGTCGCAGCGCGGCGGTCTCACTCGATGTGACGGATGAAGCGCGCATCGCGCCGGCGCTCGACGAAGCGGAAGCGGTGCTGGGGCCGATCGATATTCTCGTCAACAATGCGGGGATGAACGTGCCGGGTCCCTCGCTCGATCTCGCGATTGCGGATTTCGACCGGATCATCGCCACCGATCTGCGGGGTCCCTTTCTGCTCGCCCGCGAAATGGGACGTCGTTTGATCGCCCGCAAGCAGCGCGGACGCATTATCAACATCGCCTCAATCGGAAGCATTCGCGTGCTGCCGGGCATGACGGCCTATTGCATCGCGAAGGCCGGGATCGCGATGATGACGCAATGCCTGGCCCGCGAATGGGCCCGCCACGACATCACCGTGAATGCGATCTGTCCCGGCTACATCGAAACTGAGTTGAACGACACCTGGTTCAATTCGGAAAAAGGCAAGGAACAGATTCGCGGATTTACGCGGCGCAGACTTCAGCAGGCCGAAGACCTCGACGGCTTGCTTCTGTTGCTCGCATCGGATGCCTCGCGCGCCATCACGGGCTCGGTTCTGACGGCCGACGACGCGCAGTCGCTCTAAGGCAGCACAGGAGGCGCCTATTTTTTGGTTTTCACAGGCGTGTCGTTCGGCGGCGCCATGTGCTCGGTCAGATTTATGGGAACCATCTGCGACGAACCCAGCATTTTCTTCCACGGGTTCATACCGATGCAATAACCGGTCAGGTCTCCGCAGGCGCGTACTTCGCCGGTTTCCGTATCTTCGACAACGATAATCACCTGATCGTCAATGGTTCTCGCGGCTGGCGTTACCTTCGGCGTATCCGAACCGACCATCCTGGTCCATTGTGCCCCTGTGTTGTAGATTCCGATCCCTACGTAACGGCCGTGCGCCGAACTCTGCAGATGCGGCCGATCGCATCCGCTAAGACTTGCCGCGACGATCATCGCGGCACCGACGGTCAAGAGCTTCATTCGCGACCTCCCATGACCGCCATTCCGCGCGGTGCGCCCGAGCGGTCCTGCGCCGCCGATAGCCAGCAGCTTTTGCGCCGACCTTGTCATTTTTTTGGCGGCCGGTAGACAAAGCGAGCCGGCAAAGGCGCGACTCGGTTCTTCTGTTTACGACCGCACGGCACCCCGCTAAGACAATTCCCGTCGCCATCCACGGAGTTGGTCATGGGTCCTTTGCAGGGCATCAAAATCGTCGAATTCGCGGGCATCGGTCCGGGACCGTTTGCGGCCATGCTGCTGTCCGACATGGGCGCGGAGGTGATCCGCATCGACCGCAAGGGCGGCCGCATGCCCGGCAAGACCGAAATCACCTATCGCGGCAGGCCGGCTGTCATGCTCGATCTCAAGAAGCCGGAAGCGGTGGAAACCGCGCTCAAGCTGATCGGGCAGGCGGATGCCCTGATCGAAGGCTTTCGCCCTGGCGTGATGGAGCGGTTGGGGCTCGGGCCGGATGTGTGCCTCAAGCGCAATCCGAGACTTGTCTATGGCCGCATGACGGGCTGGGGCCAGACGGGCCCGCTCGCGCTCGCTGCTGGCCACGACATCAACTACATCGCGCTCACCGGCGCGCTGCATGCGATCGGCAATGCGGGGGCGAAACCGGTTCCGCCACTTAATCTCGTGGGCGATTTCGGCGGCGGCGCGCTTTATCTCGCATTCGGCGTCGTATGCGGAATTCTCGAAGCGAAGAAATCCGGCAAAGGGCAGGTGGTGGACACGGCGATGACGGATGGTGCTGCGTCCCTGATGTCGATGTTCTACGGCATGATCGCGGGCGGCAATTGGGCCGACGAGCGCGGGAAGAACATGCTCGATTCCGGCGCGCATTTCTACGACACCTACGAAACCAAAGACGGCAAGTTCATCGCGCTGGGTTCGATCGAGCCGCAATTCTATCGCGAGCTGCTCGCGAAGACGGGAATCGACGATCCGGCGTTCGAAGAACAGCTCAAGCATGACGGCTGGCCGTCGCTGAAAACGAAGCTCGCCGCCGTGATCAAGACCAAGACGCGCGACGAATGGGATGCGATCATGCTGGGCAGCGATGTGTGCTACGCGCCCGTGCTCACGCTCGCCGAAGCGCCGAAGCATCCGCACAATGTGGCGCGCAAGACGTTTGTCGAAGTGGCTGGTGTCATGCAGCCCGCGCCTGCGCCGCGCTTCAGCCGTACGGAACCCGAGATACAGGGGCCGCCGGAAGCGGCGAACGCCGAGCGCGCGCTGTCCCGCTGGGGCTTCAGCCGGGAGGAGATCAAAAAACTCGAAGCGGCCGGCGCGGTCTGAGGGCCAGCCGATGAGCGCGCTTGACGGCACGACGGGACGCCGTCGCATCTATCTGATGCGCCACGGCAATGTCGATTACCTCGCGCCGGAGGTCGTGCGTTCGCGTTCGACGCGCGATGTGGTGTTGTCGCCGCGCGGCCGCCAGGAAGCATCCGCCGCGGGACGAGCCTTTGCGCATGTTCCGTTCGATCGCGCGATCTGTTCCGGCTATCCGCGCGCGCGCGAAACGGCCGAGATCGTTTTGTCCTGCATTGAATCCGCGCCTGCGCTCGAAACCGAGCCGGAACTCGAGGAAATTCGGGGCGCTCATATGTCGGTCAAGAGCCGCAAGGAATTGATCGCGACGATGTCGTTCTATTTTTCGAAGGCGGCAGAGCCCGGCGCGACGATGCTCGAAGGCGGCGAAGCGTTTGCGAGCGCGCAGGCGCGTGCGGTCGGCGCGATCGAGAAACTTCTAGGCGAGCCCGACTGGAAACAGATTCTCGTCGTCGCCCATGAAGGCATCAATCGTCTTGTGTTGAGCTGGGCCACCGGCGCGGGGCTCGCCGCCACCAATGCGTTCGAGCAGGACACCGGCTGTATCAACGTGCTCGATTTCGACATGGTGCCGGGTGAAAGCGCCCCCGAGGTCGCGCGGATATTGATCAAGGCCGTGAACCTCACGCCGTATAATTACCTAAAGCACGGCATGAACCTGACGAGCCTGGAAGCAATATTTTCGCGCGACGACGGACGGGACCAGATTTAAACTGGGGCTTACACCGCCAGCTCGCACCAGACCGGCACGTGATCGGAGGGTTTTTCGCGTCCGCGCACATGCTTGTCGATGCCGCTCGCTTTGAGGCGGTCGGCCGCCTGCGGTGAGAGCAGGATATGATCGATGCGGATGCCGTGATCCTTCTGCCAGGCGCCTGCCTGATAATCCCAGAAGGTGTATTGCTGCGGCTCCGCATGGCAGGCGCGGAACGCGTCGGTGAGGCCGAGAAACTCGATACACTGCAATGCTGCGCGCGATTCCGGCTGGAACAGCGCGTCGTTCATCCACGCTTTCGGGTCGTAGCAATCGTCTGGTGTTGGGATCACGTTAATGTCGCCCATGAGAGCGAACGGCTCTTCCTGCTCGAGCAATTCGCGCGCATGTTTTTCGAGGCGCGCTAGCCATGCGAGCTTGTATTTGAATTTGTCGGTTCCGATCGGATTGCCGTTCGGCGCATAGATCGAGGCGACGCGCATGACGCCGTGCTCACCCGGCACGACGGCCTCGATGTAGCGCGCATGATCGTCGCCGTCGCCGCCGGGCAGACGCGGCGTCACGTCTTCCATCGGCCGCTTGGAAAGGATCGCCACGCCGTTATAAGTCTTTTGTCCGTGTACGGCACAATTGTAGCCCAGCGCCTCGAACGCGTCGGCCGGAAACGTGTCGTCGGTGGTCTTGATTTCCTGCAGGCACACGACATCCGGCTGAGCCTCCCTGAGCCAAAGCACCGCCGCATCCAGGCGAGCCTTCACCGAGTTCACATTCCAGGTAGCGATTTTCATGAAGACGAGTGCGGACGCGAATTGCGACCCGACCTAACTACACTTGTCATGGCCCGCGAAAGCGGGTCACCCAGGTGACGCATCTTCGCACTCGAAGAAAATGAAGCGGACTGAATGCGATCTTTGAGATCGACCAGTTTCAGCTGGGCGGCCCGCTTTTGCGGGCCGTGACACCAGGAGTGAGGAGAAACCGAGATCAACGCCGTTACACCGAAAACGACGTGCCGCAGCCGCAGGAGGAGGTGGCGTTGGGGTTGTGGATCTTGAAGGCCGCGCCGATCAGGTCGTCGACATAGTCGATCTCGGCGCCTTTGAGGAAATCGAGCGACATCGGATCGACCAGCACGGTCACGCCGTCGCGCTCGATGACAAGGTCGTCGTCGGTGCGGGCATCGTCGAGGGCGAAATTGTACTGGAAGCCGGAGCAGCCGCCGCCCGTGACCGCCACGCGCAGCATCATAGGCGCGGGCTCCGCCTGCAGGATCCTGGCGATCTGCCTGGCGGCCCGGGCCGAAACCGTGACGGGCATCGAGACTTCCGCGTTCATTTCGTTCCTTCTTCGGACAATGTCCGACTATATGTAGTCCTTGGGAGGCCTGGAGCAAAGACCTTGGACGTTAAGCGATCGCCCGCAGGCAGGCTGCTGGGGCCTTTATTCGAGGCCCCGAAGGCGCTTGCGCCGTTCGCGACGCTGCCTGCCACCAGCCATGGCCGCTTCCATCCCGAACTCGAAAGCGCCACGCGCACCTGTTATCAGCGCGACCGCGACCGGATCATCCATTCCACGGCGTTTCGCCGCCTCAAGCATAAGACGCAGGTCTTCGTGCAGTCGGAAGGCGATTACTACCGCACGCGCCTCACCCATTCGCTGGAGGTGGCGCAGATTGCGCGCTCCGTCGCGCGCGTGCTGGCGCTGGACGAAGACCTGGCGGAAGCGCTCGCGCTCGCCCACGATCTTGGCCACACGCCGTTCGGCCATGCGGGCGAGGAGGCATTGAATGCCGCCACGCGCGAATTCGGCGGATTCGACCACAATGCGCATACGCTGCGGCTAGTGACCAAGCTCGAGCATCGCTATCCGGAATTCGACGGCCTCAATCTCACCTGGGAGACGCTCGAGGGCCTCGTCAAGCACAACGGGCCTTTGTCGAAGGCCGGCGCTGACGCGCCGGTGGCCGGACCCATCGTGTCGTTTAATGCGCGTTGGCCGCTCGATCTTGCGACATGGCCCGGCCTCGAAGCGCAAATCGCCGCGCTCGCCGACGACATCGCCTATGTCAATCACGACATCGACGACGGACTGCGCGCCGATCTGTTTACGCTCGACGATCTGGTCGATGCGCCACTGGTGGGTCCACATGTCGTCGCCACGCGCGCGCGTTACGGCGAGATCGAACTCGGAAGGCTGATCGGCGAAATCGTGCGTCGGCTGATCGGCGCGCTGATCGGCAATCTGATCGGTGAAACGAGCCGCCGCATTGCGCGGGCCAGACCCGGTTCAGTCGCCGATGTCCGGGCTCAGCCGGATGCCCTGGCTGCCTTCACCGCGCCGATGGCGGGTGAAATCGTCGCGCTCAAGGAATTCCTGTTCGCGCATATGTACCGGCACCCACGCGTCGTGGCCTCGATGAAGGCCGCGCAGACCGCGGTGACCGACCTTTTCGCCGCGTTCAGCGGGAATCCCGCACTTTTGCCCCTCGACTGGGCCGCCGCGTGCGGCAGGCCCGGGGATGCCTTAACCGCAAGCGTGGTGCGGGATTACATCGCAGGCATGACCGACCGCTTTGCGCTCCAGGAGCATAAGCGGGTATTCCACACCGAAATCTCGCTTTGACGACGGGCTTTTCCGTGATTCGCCGCCGTCCGGGTGCTAGAAATCGTGTTCCAGATTCGCCGGGAGCAGGTTGCTGATGCCCAGTTTCGAACGTGGCGCCTACGAGCCTTCGGACGACGTTCGCGTCTTCGACGGCGCGGTCGACGACGAGCCGGAAGACGAAGGCTCGCGCCTGCCGCTGCTGATCGTTATCGGTCTGTTGGTTTTCGCGATGTTCGCCGGCGTGGTGTGGCTTGCCTACACGCAGGGCGTGGCCCGGGGACGCTCGGATGCCCCGCGCATGATCGTGGCGGACACCGGCCCAGTGAAGACGGCACCCGCCAATCCCGGCGGAACGCAAACGCCGCTGACCGGCCTCAAAATCTATCAGTCGCCCGCGCCGCCGGACGATTCTAACGACGAGGAATCCGCGCCGCCCGCGCCGACGCCGGCGAGTCCGGCAGCGCAAAACGCATCGCCAGCGATTTCACCGTCGCTCGCGCCAATCATCCGGCCGTCCCCGTCTGACACGGCTGCGAAAACCTCGGCGACGCCGGCTCCCAAGACGACGCCGACTTCAACCAAACTGGCCCAGACAGAACCCGCAAAAACGACTCCGACGCCGACCGCAACACCCACCGCAAGCCGGGCCACCACAGCGACTCCCACGGAAAGCCGCATCGCGACCAAGCCGCCGGCGAAATTGTCTGCGGTCGCGGTGCAGCCCGCTCCAAAGCCAACGGTTGCAGATACGCCGACGCCAAGCCCCGTAGCGGTGGAAACGCAATCGCCAAAACCCGCGGCGAGCGGCGGCGCGTTCGTGCTGCAGATCGGCGCCTATAAGTCCGAAGCGGAAGCGGCCACCGCCTGGCACGAATATCAGACGAAGCATCCTCTCGTCGGCGGTTACGAGTCCGACATCAAGAAGGTCGATCTGGGCGACAAGGGCACATGGTATCGGCTGCGGGTTGGATCTTTTGCCAGCAAGACTGAAGCCGGCGCGCTTTGCGGCAAGCTGAAGGCCGATGGGGCTGACTGCATCCCGTCGAAGCAGTAAGCCCGCGGGAGCAGACAGCACGCATGCGCACACGGGCGGTCTATGGTTGCGCCGGGACGGCATTGACCGAAGAGGAACGCGGTTTCTATGCCGATGCGCAGCCATGGGGCTTCATCCTGTTCGGACGCAACATCGTCGATCGCGATCAGGTGCGCCGTCTGGTGAGTGCATTGCGCGAGACACTGGGCGATGCGTCGGCGCCGGTGCTGATCGATCAGGAAGGTGGGCACGTGGCGCGGCTGAAGCCGCCGTACTGGAAAGCGCGACCGGCAGCCGCCGCGTTCGGCGCGCTGCATGCCGCGGCCGCGCAGACGGCGCTCGAAGCGGCCTATCTCAATGCGCGGCTGATGGCGCACGATCTCTCCGAGCTGGGTATCAATGTCGATTGCACGCCGGTGCTGGACGTGCCGGTCGACGGCGCGGATGCGGTGATTGGCGATCGCGCGTTTTGCCGCGACGTCACGACCATCATCGATCTAGGCCGCGCCACCATCGAGGGCATGATCGAAGGCGGCATTCTGCCGGTGATGAAACATATTCCCGGCCATGGCCGCGCCACCGCCGATTCGCATCTGGTGCTGCCGCGCGTCGCGACGTCGGCCGACGAACTGCGCGCGACGGATTTCGTGCCGTTCCGCAGTCTCAATCATTGCCCGCTCGCGATGACGGCGCATGTCGTTTATGAGGCGATCGACCCCGAAAATCCCGCCACCACGAGCCCCCGCATGATTCGCACCATCATCCGCGGCGAGCTCGAATTCGAGGGGCTGTTGCTGTCGGACGACCTGTCGATGAAGGCGCTGGAGGGTTCGCTCGCTGCGCGCGCGCATGCGGCCCAGTTTGCCGGCTGCGATGTGGTGCTTCACTGCAACGGCGGCATGGAAGAAATGCGCGAAATCGCGGGCGAAGCCAAACCGCTGGACGACATTCACCTCAAACGGGCCCAATCTGCGCTGGCGCATCTGGCGCCGCCCGATGCGTTCGATGTCGAAGCGGGCGAGGCGAGACTTGCCGAGCTCTTGAAGATGCCAAGTATTTCGAGGATAGACGCGTGAGCGAGATCGGCGACACGTTCGAAGAGATGGAAGCGGCCGTGTCGCTGGAGGAGGCGTTGGTCGTCACGGTGGACGGCTTCGAGGGCCCGCTCGATCTGCTGCTCGCGCTCGCTCGCAGCCAGAAGGTCGATATCGCGAAAATCTCGGTCCTGAAGCTCGCCGACCAATATCTCGAATTCATCGAATCGGCGCGCGGCCGCAATCTGGAACTCGCGGCCGATTATCTCGTGATGGCGGCCTGGCTCGCCTATCTCAAATCGCGGCTGATCCTGCCGCAGCCGCCTTCTGCCGAAGGCGAGCCCACGGCCGACGAATTGGCGAGCCTGCTGCGCTGGCGCCTGCAGCGGCTGCAGGCGATGCGCGAGGCCGCCGCGCGATTAATGTCGCGCGACAGGCTGGGACGCGAAGTGTTCGCCCGCGGTGCGCCGGAGCCCGTGAAGGTCATCAAGCTCGTCACCCGCACCGATTCGCTTTACGACCTGCTCACCGCCTATGCGACCGAGCGCGTCAGGCGCTCGGGCGGGCAGACCTATCGCCCGGCCATGGCGCCTGTGCTGCAGATCGAGGAAGCGCGCGCGCGGCTGGAGCGCATGCTGGGCCGCATCTCCAACTGGAGCATCCTGACCAGCCTTCTGCCGTTCGAGTGGTCCGGAGGCGCGCGGCGCCGTTCCGCCCTTGCGAGCACGCTTCTCGCGTGCCTAGAACTGGCGCGGGACGGCAAGGTCGAGATTCGCCAGATGAAGCCCTTCGACGACATCTATGTGAAGGATCGCCCGCCCGTGCTGGAGGCCGTGTCATGAATCGCGTCGTAAGACTGGTGGAAGTAGCGCAAGTGACGGAAATGACCGAGGACGAGATCGTGGCGCGCGAAGAACACGAGGCCGCGCCGGCCGATCCGATGGCGCTCAACGCCGAGCATCTGAGGATGGCGGAAGCGATTCTGTTCGCGGCCTCGCAGCCGCTGGACGCGAAGGCGCTGGCAACATCTCTCCCCGACGGCGCGGACCTGAAGGCGATCCTGGCCGAGCTTCAATCTATCTATGAACGGCGCGGCGTAAACCTCGTCTGCATCGCGGAAAAATGGCAATTCCGCACCGCGCCGGATTTGGCGTTCCTGCTGCGCAAGGAGCAGCCCGAGCAGAAGCGGCTGTCGCGCGCGGCTATCGAGACGCTCGCCATCGTCGCCTATCACCAGCCGGTGACCCGCGCCGAGATCGAAGACATTCGCGGCGTGATGCTGTCCAAAGGCACGATCGACGCGCTGATGGAAGTGGGCTGGGTGAAAATCCGCGGCCGCAAGCGCACGCCGGGCCGGCCTGTCACCTATGGGACAACCGATTCGTTCCTGGTGCATTTCGGGCTGGAGAATGTGAGCCATCTGCCGGGCACGGACGAATTGAAGGCGGCAGGATTCCTCGAAGCCGTGCCGCCGTCCGGCTTCGACGTGCCCAACCCCAGCGACCAACTCGCTCCCGACGAAGACCCCTACGAAGCCGACGACCTCGCCACCGGCAGCCCCGACCCGCACGATGCGGGGGAGTCGGGGTAAGGGTTGAAATGCGTTATTTTTGCGTCCACGAGGTAATGTGTGAGGGAGTTGACTGATGGCTAAAGCTAACCCCCGCGTTCTCGGGGAGGATACGAAGTTCGGACGCGATCTTATCACAGCTGCTCGCGAAGCCCTTGCGCATAAGCAGGGAAAGGTCGCGTTGCCAGCGCGCACTTTTCCCTCTTCCCCATCGGGCAGGGCTGTCCGGGGAAAGTGCTTCTGCAATGCAGACGAGTCTTTTCGCGCGGCATTGCAATCCAAGGTGGGTGCATTTGGCGCTCCCTCGACGGTCCGGCTCTTCCAATCCTCGTGTCGGGGAGACCAATTCCCCCGCCAAGCGTCGAAATTGCAATCTGCGCGAGTCTTTTGGAGCCATATCTGCAACCGAAAAGCTTTCCCCGGACAGGCCTGCCCATCGGGGGAGAGGGTAGGGTGAGGGGGTCTCTCCTCCATTCAATTCGCGCAGTGGAGTCGCTTTGCGCCGTTCCTGTTGGTTAGAATTCACGCGTGAACTTTGCGATCCGTACATTTTCTGCTCATCCTTCGGCAGTCTGCTCCTCGTTCGCACACCCTCACCCTGACCCTCTCCCCCGATGGGCTAGCGTGCGCACACATTTTTGGGCTTGAGAAAGCGTTTGCAGGCTGGGAATCGTGTGTGATTCTGTAGCTGCCGGAGTTGATTCGGGAGCAATCAGCGATGGCGACGCATGATCTTGGATATT
>Ga0302325_10000572_pt1 | contig 101415 bp, 96 predicted proteins | sample Palsa_T0_2_FD_201948 | JGI IMG/M metagenome (GOLD analysis project Ga0302325, IMG submission 201948) | Peat permafrost microbial communities from Stordalen Mire near Abisko, Sweden - Palsa_T0_2 | ecosystem: Environmental > Terrestrial > Soil > Palsa > Peat permafrost | place: Sweden: Abisko...
GAACGGGCTGCTGCGGGACTTCGGTGGGCGTCCGACACCGCTGTATGAGGCGCGCAGACTGTCCGAGCGCGTGGGCTGGCCCGTGTACCTGAAGCGCGAGGATCTCAACCACACCGGCTCGCACAAGCTGAACAACGCGCTCGGCCAGGCGCTGCTGGCCAAGCGCATGGGCAAGCGCAGGATCATCGCGGAGACCGGTGCGGGTCAACACGGCGTGGCGACCGCGACGGTGTGCGCCCTACTGGGGTTGGAATGCGTCGTGTACATGGGTGTGCAGGACACGAACAGGCAGCGTCCGAACGTCCAGCGGATGGAGCTGCTGGGCGCGAGCGTGCAGCCGGTGGACGCCGGCGCGCAGACGCTGAAGGAGGCGACCTCCGCGGCGATCCGCGACTGGGTGACGAACGTGCGGAGCACGCACTACGTGATCGGCTCGGTCGTCGGTCCGGCGCCCTACCCCGCGCTGGTGCGCGACCTGCAGCGGGTGATCGGCGATGAGGCGCGCGAGCAGATGCTCGAGCGCCTCGGCAGGCTGCCGGCGCGTGTTGTCGCGTGCGTGGGCGGCGGCTCCAACGCGATGGGGATCTTCGCGGCGTTCATCCCCGACGAGGCGGTGCAGCTGGTCGGCGTGGAGGCGGGCGGCGAGGGCATCGACACGCCCCGCCACGGCGCGCCGCTGACGGTCGGCGGGCGCCCGGGAATCCTTCACGGCTCGCGCTCGGCGGTGATGCAGGACGAGGAGGGACAGATCGTGGAGGCCCACTCGATCTCGGCCGGCCTGGACTATCCGGGCGCCGGTCCCCAGCACGCGCACCTGCGCGACAGCGGCCGCGCGCGCTATGTGGCGGTGAGCGACGACGACGCGCTCGCCGCCTTCCGCGTCCTGGCGCGCCTGGAGGGGATCATCCCGGCGCTGGAGACGGCGCACGCGCTCGCGTGGGTGCTGTCCCAGTCAGGCGGCGAGCTCGACCTCGTGTGCCTGTCCGGTCGCGGCGACAAGGACCTGACAGAGGTGCTGAGTACGAAGCCGGCCGCTGTAGCCGAGGCGTGAGCGCGGGTGCAGGTGGCCCCGGCGTGAGCACGACGCAGAGCACGGGAAGCGGGCGCATCGCCGACGCGTTCGCGAACACGCGCAAGCTGGCGGCGCTGATGCCCTACGTGATGGGCGGCTTTCCCACGCTCGAGCAGTCGCTGCGCATCGGCGAGAGCTGCGTGGCGGCGGGAGCGGACGTGATCGAGCTCGGCCTGCCCTACTCGGACCCGCTGGCTGACGGCCCGGTGATCCACGCGGCGGGCACGCGCGCGCTGGCCGCCGGCGCGAACGTGGCGGGCGTGCTGGAGGTGGCGCGAGCGCTGGCGCCGAGCGTGCCGGTCGTGCTGATGTGCTACGCGAACATGGTCTTTGCCCCCGGCGTGGAGGCTTTCGTGGAGCGCGTGCAGCGCACCGGCGCCAGCGGCCTGATCGTGCCGGACCTGCCCCACGGCGAGGCCCCGGAGGTGTTGCGCGCGTGCGACGAATATGGTCTGGCGCTGGTGCCGCTGCTGGCGCCCACTACCCCTCCCGATCGCCTGGCGGCGATCGGCGCGCAGGCGCGGGGCTTCGTGTACACCGTGTCGGTGCTCGGCACCACCGGCGAGCGCCGCGCGCTCGGCGCGGACCTCGCGCAGATCATCGCGCGAGCGAAGGCCAGCACACGCGTGCCCGTGGCGATCGGCTTCGGGATCGGCACGCCCGAGCAGGCTCGCGAGGCGGCCGAGGCGGGCGCTGACGGCGTGATCGTCGGCAGCCGTCTGGTGCGCGCGGCGCAGGAGGCCCAGGACCCGCCCGGCGCGGTCGCGTCGATCGTCGGCGAACTGGCTGCGGGGCTCGCTCCAGCTCGCTAGGATCTTGGCGCGATGGGACTCGTCATCACAGTCACAGGCGGCCTGGTCGTGTGGGTCGTCCTGTGGGCCCTCGGGACCAAGGGTCTCGACGCGTTCCTGCTGGCAGCGGTGATCATCCTGGTGGGAGCGTCGCTGAAGATCCTCTCCGGCTATCTCCCCGGCCGCCGTACCTGACCCCAAGGTGCTCGCGCGCGGGCTGGGCCTGGTCGCTCTCGCCGCCGTGTTGCTGGGAGCGGTCGGCTGCGGCGGCGTGGCCGTCTCGGACGTCGCGGAAGCGACCGGTGGGCAGCTGACGATCTACGCCAGCGAGCCGCTGCAGGGGCCCTCGGCGGCGATCTCCGACCAGATCGTCGATGGCGAGAAGCTCGCGCTGTCCGACGCGGGGGGGCGCGCCGGGGCGTTCAGGATCGGCTTCGCCTCGCTCGACGACGCGAGCCCCGCGACCGACGAATGGAACCCGGACGTCACCGAAACCGACGCCAAGACGGCGGCCCAGGACCCCAGCACGATCGCCTATCTGGGTGACCTGGACTCGGCCGCGACGGCGATCTCGCTGCCGCTGATCAACGCGGCGGGCATCCTGCAGATAAGCCCGGCCAGCAGCCCCTACGTGGGGCTGACCTCGTCCTTCGACGCCGGGCAGGACGAGCCCGAACGCTTCTATCCGAGTGGCAGGCGCACGTTCGTGCGCCTGCAGCCGGGCGACATCGCGCAGGCGCAGGCGCAGATCCAGCTGATGAGGTCGCTGGGCGTGCACCGGCTTTATGTGCTCGACGATCAGGACCCGTTCGAGGTGCCGCTGGCGGAGATCGTGGCGGGGGACGCCGAACAGGCGGGCATCACCGTGATCGCGCACGACAGTCTGTCGACCGTACCTGGCGCCGTGTTCGCCGGCGAGGTCGAAAAGATCGTCCACAGCGACGCGCAGGCGGTGTTCCTGGCGGGTAGCGAAGGCAAGGGCACGGCTGCGCTGTGGCAGGACCTGTACAACGCCGATCCGCGGCTGCTGCTGCTCGGCTCGAGCTCGATGGTCAGTGAAGCGTTCGCCTCGGAAATCGGTGCGGCGGGCGCCAACACCTACCTGACGACGCCCGTGCTCGCCACCAGGCTGTACCCGCCGGGCGCCCAGCGCGTGCTGAGCGAGTACAGCCGCGCGTTCGGGGCCGAAGGCGGTCCGTACGCGCTGTACGGCTACGAGGCGATGAAGCTCGTGCTCGACGCGATCCGCAGCGCGGGCGCGCGCGGCAACGACCGCCAGACGGTGATCGACCGCGTGTTCGCGACGAAGCGCCGCAACTCGGTGCTCGGGCGCTATTCGGTCGAAGCGGATGGGGAAAGCACGCTGTCGAGCTATGGCGTCGATCGGGTCAGCGACGGGCGCCCCGTCTTCTACCGCGCGATCGACGTCGGCCGTCCCGGGAGCTAGACGGTCCCGGTCGGAGCCCCGAGCCTGACCGTCTATTCCGACGGCGGCTGCAGACCGAGGGTCAGGCGGAAGCGTTCGACTTCGCCTCCCAGCTGATGTCCGCCGCCGGCGAGCGTCGTGCTGGCGCGCAGGTACGGGACGTATTTAGCGATCGCCGGGCTTTCCGTCAGTCCCAGGCCTTCGAGCAGGCTGAGCATCGTCGGGAAGTCGACGATCACGCTGGGCTGGGCGCCTTCGCCCAGCGCGGCTGTGGCGGCGTCGTAGGGCGCGGTGCCGGCGAGGGCGCCCGAGGGACGAAGCGCGTCCTGCACGGAGGCTTCCCCAACGCCGAGCACGAACCTCGCCTGGCCGCTGGAGTCGCGCCCGTCGGCGACGTCGAGCACGACCGGCAGACCGCTGAGCCGCACGCCGATCGCCGCTTCGGTGCCGGCGATCGAGACCGGGGAAGCGGACACGCCCGCCTTGCGCAGCTGGTCGCCGAGGTCGGCGACGGCGGCGCGGGACGCGACCGGGTCCTTGGAGGCGATCACCACGGCGGCCCTCAGTTCGAGCAGGCTCGCGCCGCTGGCGAAGATCCCACCCGAGCCCATCCAGCTGGCGAAGTCGTGCCTGGCCTGGGCGCTCGTACCCGCGAGCACGCCCAGCGGCGTCGTCAGCGCCTGCACGATCGAGCCGAGGCTGAGGCCGAGGTCGCTGCTCGCGCCTTCGGAGCCGGAGCCGAACAGCGAGCCCAGCGTGCGCAGCCCCTGGACGTCCTGCGCGAGCGTTTCGCCGACGTGGCCGAGCCCGATCGCGAGCCAGGATTCGCCCGGCAGTTCGGCGAGCGCGCGCGCGCCTTCCGGGTCCACGGCGAGCAGCCCGCCGCCTGCGCCGCTCGAGCCCGCGGCGACGGTGTCGGCGTCGAGCGTCAGCGCGCTGGAGGAGGGCACGAGCGAGACGTTCGCCTGGCGCGTGCCCGTGAGCAGCGTCAACAGCCCGGCGAGCCCTTCCGCGGTGGAGGCTTCAGGTGAGCTCTTCGCCTGTGACGCCGAGACGCTCGCGGGGTTCGTGTAGAGGTTGCCGAGCGCATCCGGCGGCGCCGCTGCGAGCAGCTTCGCGTAGCCGCCGGCATGTGCGAGCGAGCTGGCGCCGAGGGTGGTTTCGATCACGCTGCGCATCCCCGATTCGCTGCCGATCACCGCGAAGCGGTCGATCAGACCGAAGGCGACCTTGCCCGAGGTGACCTGGTAGGCGACGCCTCGATAGCTGGCCGCGTGCGCGCCGGCGCGCTTGGCCTGGGTGTCGAGGAACGAGCGCGCCTTGGACGCGTCGCTCGTGTCGAGCACGAGCGCGCCCTGGGCGCCGCCCGGCGAGAACGGGAACGCGCCGGTGGTGGCGGTGCCGAGCAGCCCCTGCTCGAGCAGCGACAGCAGCGCGCTGGAGGACGAGCCGAGCGAGGACAGGAAGATCCCGGCGTGCGGCCCCAGCCAGGGCGCGACGTCGCTCTTGAAGCTCAGCTGCGGCGACCCGGGCGTCTGCAGGGCGGCGAGCAGCCGCAGATAGGGATCGGCCTGATGGGTGAGAGCCGCTCCGGCGGCGAGCGCCGCCGTCTTCTGTGCGCCGCTGGGACGCACGGTTGCGCCCGCGTACAGCGCGGCCGAGGCGGGAACGGCGACCGCGGGGTTGGCGGTGGTGCCGTCCGCGCTGCCCGAGCCGCAGCCGCTTAGCGCAACGCCGAGCGTCACGATCAGCGCCAGGCCGGCGAGCGCGCTTCGAGCGCGCGCGGATGGACGCGTGCCGTGCGCGGGACCTGCCTCGGTGGCGGCGGCTGTGGCTGTGGCTGTGGTTATCGACAAGCGTTGTTCCTTTCGGTTACCGGCGGGCGGCGCAGGCGATCGTATAACCGCGGGCCCGCGTCGGTGGCACCTGCACAGATGCAATCGCGGTTTCAGGACGGCTGGCTGCACGCTGGATTGCGGCCCGCCGCACCTGCGCCAGCCGCGGGCGCGCCCTCGAGAAGCACCTTCTGAGCAGGGATTTTGCATGGATGAACGGCCGTATGAACTAGAAGTGGGAGAAGATGTGCAAATAGGGTTGCATTGTGGGAGGAAGTGGGATATGTTCGCGGCAGCGAGCCGGGGTGGAGGAGCTCCTCCCACTCCTCCATCCCGGCTCGGTAAACAAGCTCGGGAGTTCCAGTGGTCCCCTTTCGCGGCACCTTCGACCATACGCTCGACGCCAAGAACCGCCTGACGGTCCCCGCCCGCTATCGCGCGGCGCTGGCCGAGGGGGTGGTGCTGGCGATGCCGGTCGACCTGAAGCCGTGCGTCGGCGTGTGGCGTCCGGAGGAGTACGAGCGCTACACGCGCCGCGCGCTCGCCGAGCTGCCGCCGCTGTCCCCGCGGCTGACCGAGCTCGAGCGCTTCTTCTACGGCAGCTCGCACGACGCCGAGCTGGACGCCGCCGGGCGCATCATGGTCCCCGGCTTCCTCGGTGAGCACGCGGCGTTGACCAAGGAGGTGGTGGTCGTTGGCGTGGGCGACCGCCTGGAGCTGTGGGCGAAGGACGGCTGGAGCGAACATCGATCGACGCTGCTGAGCGGCGTCGCGGAGGTGACGGCGCGTGTCGACGACGCTGCTTGACACCCGCGATATGTGGGATCTCGGGGCTCCCCGCCAGCCCCAGCTGGCCAGGCGCCGTCGCGGCGCGGGCGGGGCTCCCCGCTCTGCGCGCGCCCGCCAAGCGGATGCTCGGCCGGCGCGCGCCGCCGATGCGCCCGGCGGGCGGAGTTCGCACACGCCGGTGCTGGCGAGCGAGCTGCTGGCCCTGCTCGATCCGCAGCCCGGCCAGCTTGCCGTCGACTGCACGTTCGGCGACGGCGGGCACGCGCGGCTTTTGGTCGAGCAATTGGGCTCATCGGGAACGTTGGTCGCGATCGACCGCGATCCGCTGGCCGAGCAGCGCTTCGCGGAACTGGCCGCCGAAGCGGCGTGCTCGTTGCGGTTCATCCGCTCCAGCTACGCGGAGGCGCTGGCGCTGCTGGCGAGCGAGGGCGCGCGAGCGGACATCGTGTACTTCGACCTGGGCATGTCCTCGATGCAGGTAGACACGCGCGAGCGCGGCTTCTCCTACTCCTATGAGGCGCCGCTGGACATGCGCATGGACCCCTCGCAGGAGCTGAGCGCTCGCCAGATCGTCGCCGAGTGGGACGAGCGCCGCCTGGCCCGCGCGCTGCGCGACTTCGGCGAGGAGCGCCACGCTGGGGCGATCGCGCGAGCGATCGTGCGCCGCCGCGAGCGGGCTGCGATCGAGACGACGTTGGAGCTGGTCGACACGATCAGCTCGGCGATCCCGACGCCGGCGCGCTTCGCCGGCGGTCATCCCGCCAAGCGCTCCTTCCAGGCACTGCGGATCGCCGTCAACGACGAGCTCGAGCAGCTCGACCGTGCGCTCCCGCTCGCGTGGGATCTGCTGCGCGAGGGCGGCGTGCTCGCGGGCATCTCCTTTCACTCGCTCGAGGACCGCCGCGTCAAGCGCTTCCTCGGCGAGCGCGCACAAGGCTGCATCTGTCCGCCGGACCTGCCGGTGTGCGCGTGCGGGCGCAAGCCCGAGGCGAAGCTGCTGAACAGGCGCGCGATCATGCCCGGCACAGAGGAGATCGCGGGCAACCCGCGCGCGGCCTCCGCCCGCCTGCGCGCGGCGAGGAAGCTGTCCGCGGATGGGGAGCCTGCCTCGTGACGCCGCCCGCCGCAGCGGCCGCGCCGGGCGCCGGCCGCGCACGCACCACCGCGCCCCGCCCGTCGATCGCACCGCGCAGGCCCAGGCGCGTTTCCGGCCCGGCGCGGCCGGCGCCGGGCGCGCTCCCGCGCGTGGCCCGGCCCGAGCGTGGCCTCGTGCCGGGCCTGGCGGAGGCGCTGGCTGGCGTCTCGCGCCGCCTGACCCTCGACCGGCTGATACGCGGGCGCGCGTGGATCGCGTTGATCGCGTTCGCGCTGATCGGGATCGTGACGCTGCAACTGCTGGTGCTGACGCTGAACGCGCGCATCGGCCACGCGCTCGTGCACGAGACACAGCTTCAGCGCGAAAACGCGACGCTGAGCATCGAGAGCTCCGAACTGGCGGCCGGCGAACGCGTAGAGTCGCTGGCGGAGCGCCTGGGCATGGAACTGGTGCAGGTGAGCGCCGTGCGCTTCCTGTCGATCGATCCACGCGCCGACATCGCGCGCGCAGCCGCCGCCCTGAACGCGTCCTCGCGCGCGTCGGACACGAGCTCCGGCGAAGCGAGCGCCGCGTCCCCGGCAGAAGCGAGCGCCGCGTCCCCGGCAGAAGCGAGTGCCGCGCCCGCGGCAGAAGCGAGTGGCGCGTCCGCGACAGAAGCGGGCGCGAGCGAATCGGCGCCCACGACGACCGAAACGGCGACGGGCGCCTCGGCCGAACAGGCCGCCGGCGCGAGCGCAACCGCGACCGCGCCGACGCAGGGCGAAGCGCCGGCGAGCCCGAGCGGCGAAGCGGCACCGGAAGCGAGCAGCGCGGCCGGCGGGACGCAACCAAACGGCGCAGGCTGAGGCGGTGGCCGTCGTCCAGCACCGCATAGGCGCGATCTTCGGAATGTTCTTCGTGCTGCTCGTGCTGGCGGCCGGGCGCACGGTGTATCTCGGCGTGCTGCGCGGCGCGACCCTGCGCAAGGCGGCGAGCAACGAGCAGTTGACCTACGAAACGGTGAGCGCGCCGCGGGGGACGATCACCGACCGCAACGGTGTCGACCTGGCCGTCTCCGAACCCGCCCAGGAAATATCGGCGGATCCATATCTAGTGAAGTACCCGCTGGAAGCCGCGCGACGGTTGGCGCCACTGCTCGATGAGTCGCAGGCGAGCGTGCTGACCAAGCTCTCGCAGCGCACCGGCTTCGTGTACCTAGCGCGCGCGCTGCCAGCGCGCACGGCGCAGTCGGTGCTCGCGCTGAAGATCGCGGGGATCACGGGCGCTCCGGTGATGCGCCGCGTGTATCCGCGCGGGACGCTCGCCGCGCAGGTACTCGGCGAGATCGGGACCGAAGGCCGCGGTCTGGCGGGCCTGGAATACTCGCTGGGCGGCGTGCTGAGCGGCCACGCCGGCGAGCGGCGGGTGGTCAGCGACGAGATCGGCCAGCCGGTGTCGATCACGGAAACCCAGCGAGAGGTGCCGGGCAATTCGCTGTCGCTGACGCTAGACGCGAACATCCAGCAGCGCGCCGAAGACGTGCTCGGCGCGGTCGCGCGCGTGTTCGACCCGAAAGACGCGACGGCGATCGTGATGGACCCCCGCAGCGGCGCGATCCTGGCGCTGGCCAACTGGCCTCAGGTCGACGCCAACGACCCGGGCGCGTCATCGCCGGAAGCGATGGAGGACAGGGCGGTCGGCTTCGACTACGAACCGGGCTCGACGTTCAAGGTCGTCGCGGTGTCCGGCGCGCTGGAAGCGGGCCTGATTACGCCGAACACGCCCTTCAACATCCCCGATCAGATCGAAGTCGCGGAAAAGACGATTCACGACGACACCGAACACCCCGAAGAAACGCTAACCACCTCGCAGATCCTGGCGCGCTCGAGCAACGTCGGCGCGATCAAGATCGGCGAGCTGGAGGGCGCGGAACGCTTCAACCACTGGGTTCACCGCTACGGCTTCGGCACGCCCACCGGCGTCGACCTGCCGGGCGAGGAAGCGGGCGTGGCGCTGGCGCTGAACCAGTACTCGGGCTCGTCGATGGGCAACCTGCCGATCGGGCAGGGCGAGCTGGTGACGCCGATGCAGATGGCCACGGCGTACGCGGCGATCGCCAACGGCGGCATCCTGCGTCCGGCTCACATCGTGCGCGCGATCGGCGGGCGCGTGCAGCCGCTGCCGGCTGCGCACCGCGTGATATCGCCGACCACGGCGGCCGAGCTGCGTCACATGCTGGAGGGCGTGCTCGGCCCGGAAGGAACCGCCCACGAGGTATCGATCCCCGGTTACCAGCTCGCCGGCAAGACCGGGACCGCCAGCAAGGTCGATCCGGAAACGGGGGAATACTCGCACAGCAAATACGTGGCGTCGTTCCTCGGCTTCGCCCCGGCGTCGGACCCGAAGCTACTGTGCGCGGTCGTCGTCGATGAACCGCAGTCGGGGTCGATCTACGGCGGCACCGTCGCCGCTCCGGCGTTCGGCCAGATAATGAGCTTCGCCCTGCCGTACCTGGGCATACCGCCCGGGTAGGCGCCCGCGCGCCGCGCAGCGCCGGTGGCCTCCAGCGCCTTGAGTAGCATCAGCGCATGCGACTGGATCGGTTGATCGCCGCCGAGCCGGGCGGCGAGGCGGCGGGCGTGGAGATCACCGGTCTCGCCTACGACAGCCGCAGGGTGAAGCCGGGGACGCTGTTCTTCTGCGTGCCGGGGTTCCGCAGCGACGGCCACGACTTCGCCGCGCGGGCGGTCGCGGCGGGTGCGGCGGCGCTGGTGGTGGAGCGTCCGCTGGGCCTAGGCGTCCCGGAGGCGCTCGTGAGCTCGGCCCGCGCGGCGATGGCCCCGATCGCGGCGCGCTTCTACGGCGAGCCGGCGAGCCAGCTGAGGGTGGTGGGCGTGACGGGCACGAACGGAAAGACTACGACCGCCTACCTCGTGCGCGAGCTGCTGCAGGCGACGGGCGAGCAGTGCGGCCTGCTGGGCACGGTCAAGTCGGTGATCGGCGGGCGCGAGCACCCGACCGATCGGGGATCGACGGGATCCCCGATCGGCCAACACACCACCCCGGAGGCGATCGACCTGCAGGCGGATCTGCGGGCGATGCTCGACGGCGGCGATTGCGCGTGCGCGATGGAGGTCTCCTCGCACGCGCTGGAGCTCGGCCGCGCGGACGCGATCCCGTTCGCGGCAGCGGTGTTCACGAATCTGACGCAGGATCACCTCGACTTCCACGCGAGCATGGAGGACTACTTCCAGGCCAAGCGGCGGCTGTTCGCACCGCCCGCGTCGCTCGGGCGCCCGCCGGGGGTGAGCGTGGTCAACGTGGGCGACCCCTATGGGCGCCGCCTGGCCGGCGAGATCGCCGGAGTGCGCACGTTCGCGGTGGACGCGCCCGCGGACTACAGCGCGACGGCGCTGCGCTGTCAGCTCGACGGCTGCAGCTTCATGCTGGCGAGCCCCGAGGGAACGCGCGAGGTTGCGCTGCCGATGCCGGGACGCTTCAACGTCGCCAACGCGCTGGGCGCGCTGGCGGCGGTGCACGGGCTCGGCGGCGAGCTCGACGCGCTGGTGGCGGCGCTCGAGCGCGGCGTGCGCGTGCCGGGCCGCTTCGAGCCTGTGGACGCCGGACAGGAGTTCGCGGTGCTGGTCGACTACGCCCACACGCCCGACTCGCTGGAGAACGTGCTGGGTGCGGCGCGCGAGCTGGTGCGCTCGGCGGGGCGCGGTGCGGGACGGGTGCTGTGTGTGTTCGGCGCGGGCGGCGATCGCGATCACGGCAAGCGGCCGCTGATGGGCGAGATCGCGGCACGGCTGGCGGATGTGGCGATCGTGACCTCTGATAACCCGCGCTCAGAGGATCCCGCGCGCATAATCGATGAGATCATGGATGGCGCGGTGGGGAGCGGGAGCGCGGTGGGCGCGTACCGGGGCGCGCCCGCGAAACGTGTTGGCGGCGAGGGGCATCCCGAGGGGCACGCCCGGGTGCGCACGCTGGTGGACCGCCGCGCTGCGATCGCGGAGGCGATCGCGGAAGCCCTGGAGGGCGACGTGGTGGTGATCGCAGGCAAGGGGCACGAGCAGGGACAGGAGTTCGCGGACGGGCGCAAGGTGCCGTTCGACGACGTCGCGGTCGCGCGCGAGGCGCTGTACGCGCGCGCACGCGGCTCGACGCAGACGCACCCTGACGGGCACACGCGGGTTGGCGCGCGATGAGGGATTGGGAGCCGCGGCGCCTGGCGCAAGCCGCCGGTGCGCAGCTGGTCGTGGAGCCGGCGCGCGTGTCCTCGGGGATGCCGACGGGCCCGCGGGGCGCGAGCGTGGACTCGCGGGAGCTGCGGCCGGGCGAGCTGTTCGTGGGCCTGCGCGGCGAGCGGGAGGACGGCGGAGGCTATGCGGCGAAGGCGCTGTCGGCCGGCGCTTGGGGGGTGCTGGTGACGCCCGAGCACGCTCGCGTCCTGGCCGCGGCGGCGAACGCCGGCGAGGTGACGAACGCGGGCGCCGGCGCGGTGCTCGCGCACGAGGACCCGCTGGGCGCCCTGCATGCGCTCGCGCGCGCGTGGCGGCGGGAGCTGGGTGGGCGGGGAGCGCGGGTGGTGGCGATCACGGGCTCGACGGGCAAGACCTCCACCAAGGACATCCTCGCGGCGCTGCTGGGCGCGCGCACGCGCGTGGCGGCAAGCCCGGCGAACCGCAACACGGAGATCGGCCTGCCGCTGGCGCTGCTCGGCGCTCCCAAGGATGTCGAGGTGGTGGTGCTGGAGATGGCGATGCGCGGCGCGGGGCAGATCGCGCAGCTGACGGCGATCGCCGAGCCGGACGTCGGCGTGATCGTCAACGTCGGCCCCGCGCACCTGCAGCTGCTCGGCTCGCTGGAGGCGATCGCGGCCGCCAAGGCCGAGCTGATCGCCGGTCTCCAGTCGGGAGTGAGCGTGGTGGTGCCTGCTGGCGAGCCGCTGCTGGCGCGCCATCTGCGCGATGACGTGAACACGATCACGTTCGGCGAGGGCGGCGACGTGCGGCTGGTGGAGCGCCGGGCGGACGGATCGGTGCTGATCGTTGCCGGCGGCGAGGAGATCGAGCTGTGGCCGTCGTTCGCGCAGGCGCACAACCTGCTCAACCTGCTCGCGGCGGTGGCCGCGGCGCGGGCGCTCGGATACACCCCGAGCGGGCGCGTGGAGGTGGAGTTCTCGGCGATGCGCGGTCAGCGCGAGGCGCTGGCGGGCGGGGCGCTGCTGATCGACGACTGCTACAACGCCAACCCGATGTCCATGCGCGCGGCGATCGACGACCTGGCCGAGACGGCGCGCGCGCGGCGCGTGGCGGTGCTCGGCGACATGCTCGAGCTGGGCCCGGACGCCGAGCGCCTACACCGCGAGATCGGCCGGCACGCCGGCGCGAGCGGCATCGAGCTGCTGGTGGCGGTGGGTCCGCTGGCGGCGGAGATGTCGGCGACGTTCGCGGGCGAGATCCACTGCGTGCCCGACGCGCCGGCCGCCGCCGAGACGGTCCCAGGATTGCTGCGCACCGGCGACACGGTGCTGGTGAAGGGCTCGCGCGGCGTCGGCCTTGAGCGTGTCGTGGCGGCCCTGGGCGCCGGCGGCGCCGGCGAGGGCACCACTGGCGAGGGCCACCCCGGCGAGCCGAGCTGCGGCGAGCACCCCGTCGTCTCCGCCGCCGCCGCCCCGGGGCGCCGCTGAATGGGTCGGATCCTCTTCGGCGGCACGGCCGCGCTGCTGATCTGCATCTTCCTTAGCCCCAAGTTCATCGAGTTCCTGCGCATACGCGAGTTCGGCCAGCAGATCCGCGAGGACGGTCCCGAGGGCCATCACCAGAAGGCGGGCACGCCGACGATGGGCGGCGTGATCGTGTTTCTCGCGGTTGCGATCTCGTTCCTGATCCTGACCGAATACGAATGGCGCTCGGCGGCCGTGCTGGGGGCGGCGCTCGCGTGCGCGCTACTGGGCTTCGCCGACGACTACATCAAGCTCGTCAGGCGCCGATCGCTGGGCTTGAGGGCGCGGACGAAGCTGGGCATCACGATCGCGATCTCGCTGGTGCTGTGGTACGTGGCCAGATATGAGGCGCACCTGCCGGCGGCGCTGTATCTGAACTTCGTCGACTACCACATCGACCTCGGGCCGCTGTTCCCGCTGCTGATCTACCTGGTGGTGGCGGGAACGACCAGCGCGGTCAACTTGACCGACGGCCTCGACGGCCTCGCCGCCGGCTGCACCGGGATCGTGCTGCTGGCGTATGTCGGCATCACGTTCCTGGCGGGCAACTACGACATGGCGATGCTCGCGGGCTGCCTGGTGGGCGCTTGCGTCGGCTTTCTGTGGTTCAACGCGTTCCCGGCGACGATCTTCATGGGCGATACGGGCTCGCTCGGGCTGGGCGGCGCGATCGCGGGTCTGGCGGTGATGACCAAGACCGAGGTGCTGCTTATCCTGCTTGGCGGCATCTTCGTGATCGAGGCGCTGTCGGTGGCGATCCAGGTGATCTCCTTCCAGACGACGCGCAGGCGCGTGTTCCTGATGGCGCCGATCCACCACCACTTCGAGCTGAGGGGCTGGTCGGAGACGAAGATCATCCTGCGCTTCTGGATCGTCGCGTCGATCTGCGGCGCGATCGGCTTCACGATCTACCGCCAGAGCAGGGGGCTGTGAGCACGCCTGGCGCGCTCGCCGCCGGCTCCTGGAGGCTTCCGCGGACGAGCGTCGAAGTGAGCACGGATGCCATCGGCGCGAGGAATGGATGTCCCGCAGACCCCCGCCAAGCGCGCCCCCGGACGCTCCGCCGGCGCGAAGCCCACCCGCAAGCGCGCCCGCAAGAAGTCCGCCGGCGCGCCGACCGCGGGAGTGACCGCCGCCAACCAGCCGCTCGAGCACCGCATGCTCCTCACCGCGACGATGTGCCTGCTGGCGTTCGGCGCGGTGATGGTCTACAGCGCCTCCTCGGCGACGGCGCTGCTGCAGGGAGAAGGCTATGGCGACAGCTATCTGATCAAGTTCGTCATCTACGGCGCGATCGGCCTGATCCTGATGCGCGTGCTCGCGCGCGACGGGGTCGCGAAAGTGCACACGATCACGGCGCCGCTGCTGGCGGTGTCGTTCGTGCTGGTGCTCGCCGTGCACATCCCGCACGTGGGCGTGAGCGTCAACGGCGCTCGGCGCTGGATCGGCCCGAGCGCATTCCAGTTCGAGCCCTCGGAGCTGATGAAGCTCGCGCTGGTGCTGTACGCGGCGACGCTGCTGGCCAAGCGTCCGCATTGCGTGCACGACCTGCGCGAGCTGGCCAAACCGCTGCTGGCGGTGGTGGGCGCGGCGTGCCTGTTGGTGTTCACGCAGCCGGACCTCGGCACCGCGATGGTGATCGCGTTCACGGTCGGCGCGATGCTGATCGCAGCGGGCATCCCTCTGCAGAAGCTCGGGCTGATCGCCGGGTCGGTGCTCGCGGTGGTGCTCCTGTACGCGCTGCTGCGCCCGTACGCGCGTGCGCGGCTGACCTCGTTCGTCGACCCCTGGGCGCACGCCTCCGGCAGCGGCTTTCAGGCGGTGCAGGGGCAGATCGCGATCGGCTCGGGCGGGCTGTTCGGCGTCGGCCCGGGCCAGTCGGTGCAGAAGATCTTCTACCTGCCGGAGGCGCAGACGGACTTCATCCTGGCGGTGATCGCCGAGGAGCTTGGCGTGGTGGGGGTGTTCGCGCTGCTGTTCCTGTATGGGCTGATCGCGTACGCGGGCCTGCGCGCGGCGAAGGCGGCACGCAGCCTGTACAGCGCGCTGATCGCTGTCGGCGTGACCGCGCTGATCGTCTCGCAGGCGGTGCTGAACGCGTTCGCGGTGCTCGGACTGGCGCCGCTGACGGGCGTGCCGCTGCCGTTCGTGTCCTACGGCTCCAGCAGCCTGATCGTGACGCTCGCGGCGATGGGGCTGCTGCTGAACGTCGCCGCCGGCGCGACCGGGCACGTGCGCGCGGTGGCGCCGGCACGCCGCGCGCGGCCACGCGAAAGGGCACGATGGGACGGTGAGCGAGAGGGCGAGACGGATCGTGATCGCGGCCGGGGGAACGGCCGGGCACGTGGTGCCGGCGCTCGCGGTGGCGGACGCGCTGCGGGCTGAGGGCGCGCAGGTCACGTTCATCGGCGGCTCGCGCGCGGAGGCACAGCTGGTACCGGCGGCGGGCTTCGCCATCCACTCGCTGAGCGTCGAGGGCCTGGACCGCTCCAACCCGTTGCGCGCGCTGCGCGCGCTCGCACGCTCTGCGCTTGCGAGCGCTCGCGCGCGGGCGCTGCTCGTGAAGCTCGCGCCGGACGCGGTGATGGGCGGCGGCGGCTACGTCGCCGGTCCGGTCGGTTTGGCGGCGCTGAGCATGCGCGTGCCGCTCGTGCTGACGGAGGCCGACAGCCATATCGGCCTGACTAACCGCTTGCTCGCGCCGTTCGCGCGACGGGTGTGCCTGGCGTTCGCGCTGGCGGGCCGCGAGGAGCCGCGCTACCGGGTGACCGGTCGCCCGGTCCCGCCGCCCGCCCACGATCGCGCGCGAGCGCGCGAGCGCTTCGGGATCGAGGAGGATGAGACGTGCGTGCTCGTGTTCGGCGGCTCGCTGGGGGCCCGCTCGATCAACCTGGCGGCGCTGGAGGCGTTCGCGGACGCGCAGTTCCACGTGCTGCACGTGTGCGGCACGCGCGATCACGCGCAGCTCCTCGCCGGCGAGCTGCGCGCGGGCTACGACCTGCGCGAGTACCTCGACCTGCCGGAGTTCGCTGACGCGCTCGCCGCCGCCGACTTGGTGGTCGCGCGTTCGGGCGGCTCGGTGTTCGAGATCGCGGCGCACGCGCTGCCGGCGATCCTCGTGCCCTACCCGCACGCCTCCGCCGACCACCAGAGCGAGAACGCACGCTGGATGACAGACGCTGGCGCGGCGGTCACGATCGCTGATGGCGAGCTGACCCCTGCGCGCCTGCGCGAGCAGGTCGACGCGCTGCTGGCCGACCGCGAGCGCCTGGCGGCGATGGCAGCAGCCTCGAAGGCGCTGGCCCGGCCGGATGCCGCACGAGCGGTGGCGCAGGAGCTGCTGGAGGCCGCGTCATGAACGTGCATGGCGGCGCTGGGCGGCGTCCTTACCCCGTTCGGGGCACTTCGCGGTCGCTCGCGTGCGATGTCGATTGGAGTGGCTGGGGATGAGCGCGCCGTGGAGCGGGCGGCGGATCCACTTCGTGGGCGTGGGCGGCGCTGGGATGAGCGGCTACGCGCGCGCCGCGCACGCGCTCGGCGCGCAGGTGAGCGGCTCCGACCGCGCCGTCTCCTCCTACGTCGAGCGCCTGCAGGCTGACGGCGTGCTGCGGGCGCTCATCGGCCACGAGGCTCGGAACGTGCCGGCCGGCGAGGACGTGGAGGTGGTGTACTCATCGGCGGTCGCGGCAGAGAACCCCGAGCGTCGCGCGGCACGCGAGCGAGGCCTTCGCGAGCGTCCGCGCGCGCAGCTGCTGGGCGAGCTAACGGCGCTCAGGCGGACGATCGCGGTGGCGGGGACGCACGGCAAGACGACGACCGCGTCGATGCTCGCGCGTGCGCTGCTGGAGGCGGGCCTGCGGCCGGGATGGCTGGTGGGGGCGACGATCGGCGGCGGCCTGGCGAACGCCGAATGGGGGGAGGGGGAGTGGCTGGTGGTGGAGGCTGACGAGTCCGACCGCTCGATGCTCAGCCTGAACGTCGAGATCGTGCTGCTGACGAACGTCGAGCTCGACCACCATGCGACGTTCGGCTCGCTGGCGGAGCTGCAAGGGACCTTCCGCGAGCTCCTGGCGTATGCGGCGCGCGCGATCGTGATCTGGGATCGCCCCGAGCTGCTCGCGCTGGCGCCCGCGGACGTGGAGCTCGTCCCCTACGACGCGCCCGACCCGGCGCTCGGGCCGGGAAGCTCGCGCTTTCACTGGCGCGGGCACGAGGTGACGCTGGCGGTGGCGGGTGCACACAACGCCGTGAACGCCGCGGGTGCGCTGGAGGCGGCCCGGCTCGCGGGCGCCGAGCCCGCTGCGGCGATCTCGGCACTGGCTGGCTTCCATGGCGCCGGGCGGCGCTTTCAGGCGCTCGGCGAGAGCGCCGGCGGGGCGCTGGTGTACGACGACTACGCGCACCATCCCACCGAGGTCGCTGCGACGCTGGCCGGCGCGCGCACGCTCGAGCACAGGCGGCTGGTGGCGGTGTTCCAGCCACACTTGTACTCGCGCACGCGGATGCTCGCGCGCGAGTTCGGCCGCGCGCTCGCGATCGCGGACGTGGTGGCGGTGCTGGATGTCTATCCGGCCCGCGAGCGCGCCGAGGATCACCCGGGCGTCAGCGGCCTGCTCGTCGCCGCGGCCGCAGCCGACGCGGCGAGCGGCCGGCCCGTGTACTGGCTGCCGAGGTTCGCGGAGGCCGAGCCGGTGCTGGGCGAGGTGCTGGGAGCGGGCGACGTGTGCGTGGTGATGGGCGCGGGCGACGTCGATCGGCTGGCGAGAGGGCTGGTTCGCTCGTGAGGCAGGCGCCGGCGCCCGTGCCGAGCCGGCCGCCGGGCTTGCAGGCGGACTTCCCGCTGGCGCGCCTGACGACGGTCAAGACGGGCGGGCCGGCGGAGTGGTTCGCGCGCGCAGGCGACGAGACGCAGCTGCTGGCGCTGCTCGCGTGGGCGTCCGCGGCGAAGCTGGCGGTGGCGGTCGTCGGATCGGGCTCGAACCTGCTGGTCGCCGACGAGGGCGTGCGCGGCCTGGTTCTGAAGCTCGACCGCGAACTCGCGGCGATCGCCGTCGAGGGCGAGCGCATGCTGTGCGGTGGCGGCGCGCGCCTGCCGGCCCTCGCCAGCCGCGCCGCGCGCGCGGGGCTGTCGGGCATCGAGTTCGGCGTGAACATCCCAGGCACGGTCGGCGGCGCGGTGCGCATGAACGCGAACGCCTACGGCGGCGAGCTCGAGCGCGTGCTCGAGTGGGTGCAGGTCGCGACCGCCGAGCGGATCGAGCGCCGTGAGCCGGGCGAGCTGGGGCTCGCCTACCGCCGCTCGGGCCTGCTGCCGGGCGAGATCGTCACGCGTGCCTCGCTGCGACTGACGCCGGCGGACGTCGAGCGCGTGCAGGCGAGCCTCGCGGAGATGCGACGCCGTCGTCACGAGGCTCAGCCGCAGGGCATCAAGACGTTCGGCTCGACCTTCAAGAACCCCGACGATCTCCGCGCGCAGGGCCGTAGCGCGGGCCTGCTGCTGGCGGACGCCGGCTGCAACGGCCTGGCGCAGGGCGGCGCCCGCTTCGCGCCCAAGCACGCGAACTTCATCGAGAACACGGGCACGGCGAGGACCGCCGACGTGCTCGCTGTGATGGCGGAGGGCCGGCGCCGCGTGCTCGAGCGCTTCGGCGTGGCGCTCGAGCCGGAGGTGCAGACGCTCGGCGACGTGCGCTTTCCCTGGTAGGGGTTCCCGCCGCGGGGTCGAACACCGCCGTGATGGCTCGCTCGCTCGCCGCGCCCGCCCCTCAACGCATCGCTGGTGGCGCGCGCGTGCCCGTCTCCGGTTTGCTGCGGCCGGTTTCCTCGTTGGCGGATCTGCTGCGCGCGTGCGCCGCATTCGCGTGGCGGCGACGGCGTTTGCGCATCGCGCTGCTGGCGCTGCTCGCCGCGCTGCCGCTGCTCGGCGGCGGCTGGCTGTGGCTGCGCAGCTCGCCGTTCGTGGCGGTACAGCGCGTGCACATCACCGGCGTGTCCGGTCCAGACGCGGGCGCCGTGGAAGCGGCCTTGGCGCAGGCCGCGCGTCACATGAGCACGCTCGACGTGAGCGCGGGCGCGTTGCGCGCCGCGGTAGCGCCGCTGCGCGTGGTGAGCGCAGTGCGAGTGGTGCCGAGCTTTCCCCACGGTCTTCGCATCGAGGTGACCGAGCAGCTGCCGGTGGCGAGCCTGACGGCTGGAGGTGTACGCACGGCGGTGGCCGCCGACGGCGTCGTGCTCGGCCCCGCGCTCCTGTCCGGCTCGCTGCCGAGCATCAGCGGCTCGGTCGTGCCGGTCGCCGGGCGGCGTGTCAGCGGCGCGAGCCTGCTGGGCGACCTGACGGTGCTGGGCGCTGCGCCGGCGCTGCTCGCGAAGTATGTCGAACGCGTGTTCACCGGAGCGAAGGGGCTGACGGTGGCGATGCGCGACGGCCTGCTGGCGTACTTCGGGGACGACGCGCTGGCGCACGCCAAGTGGCTGTCACTGGCGAGGGTGCTCGCCGATTCAAGCTCGGCGGGCGCGTCCTACGTCGACGTGCGCCTGCCCTCGCATCCGGCCGCCGGCTTCCCGGCCGGCGTGAGCCCACCGGACGCCGCCGCCTCGGGGACGGTGGGCTCCAGCGAACCGGTGGGCAGCTCGGAATCGACCGTCGCTTCGCTCGCCGCGGGCCTCTCGGGCGGCGGCGCGGCGACGTCCTCGACGCCGTCAGAACCTGCCGGTGGTGCCACGTCGACCTCGGGCGCGCCCACGGAAGAAAGCGAAGCGGCGAGCGGCGAAACGCCATCCAGCGGCGAAGCGACCGGCTCCGAAACTGCCCCATCATCATCAGGATGAGCACTCAGCCTCGACTTGAGGTTGAGTGCTGGGAAGGGTTGATCCTCAGCCACTGGTCGAGAGTCACACGATCTGCAACGTTTGTTGCGATAGTGGACGACCTCGTTGACAGGGCGAAGTTCCCTGCATAACGTGCACAACCTGGCGGTTCGGCGATCTGTATGCTGCGAACCCTTAATTCTTACTGAAGACTTCGGACGGGATCACAAATGGAGAGCAGCGGGAGCTATCTGGCGGTCATCAAGGTCGTGGGGGTCGGCGGCGGCGGCACCAACGCCGTCAGCCGCATGGTCGACGCGGGACTGCGCGGCGTGGAGTTCATCGCCGCCAACACCGACGCCCAGGCGCTCGCGATGTGCGACGCCGACATCAAGCTGAACATCGGTCACGAGTCGACCAAGGGCCTGGGCGCGGGCGCCAACCCGGACGTCGGTCTGGCCGCCGCGTCGGAGTCGCGCGACGACATCAAGGAGGCGCTGAAGGGCGCCGACATGGTGTTCGTGACCGCCGGCGAGGGCGGCGGCACGGGCACGGGCGCCGCGCCGGTGATCGCGGAGATCGCCAAGAACGAGATCGGCGCGCTGACCGTCGGCGTGGTCACGCGCCCGTTCGAGTTCGAGGGATCTCAGCGCGGGCGCCAGGCGATTGAGGGCATCGAGCGCCTGAGAGAGGTGGTGGACACTCTCATCGTCATCCCGAACGAGAAGCTGCTCGCGGTCGTCGAGCGTCGCACGTCGATGCTCGACGCGTTCCGCGAGGCCGACAACGTGCTGCGCCAGGGCGTGCAGGGCATCACCGACCTGATCACGATCCCCGGGCTGATCAATCTGGACTTCGCCGACGTGCGCACGATCATGCAGGACGCCGGCTCGGCGTTGATGGGCATCGGCACCGCCGCCGGCGAGAGCCGCTGCGCGGACGCCGCCAAGGCCGCGATCTCCTCGCCGCTTTTGGAAGAGTCCGTCGGCGGCGCCACGGGCATCCTGCTGAACATCACCGGTGGCCGGGACCTGGGTCTGTTCGAGGTCAACGACGCCGCCGAGATCATCCAGAACGAGGCCGACGCGAACGCGAACATCATCTTCGGCGCCGTCATCGACGAGAGCATGTCCGACGACGTGCGCGTGACCGTGATCGGCACCGGCTTCGATCATCGTCCAGGCCGCGGCTCGCGCCGCGACACGCGCGCCGCGCGTCCGGATCGCAACCCGCGCATCTCAGACCGCACCCGCTCAACGCTTGAGATCTCCGACGAGGACATCGACGTCCCGCCGTTCTTGAGGTAGTCCCGGGTCGCGCACGCGCGGCGGGCGCGCACATGTGCGGGTCGAGCCGCGTCAGATCGGCAGGAAGTCCAGCAGCAGCCGGTTGACCTGCTCGGGCGCCTCCAGCTGCAGCCAGTGGCCGGCGTCCTCGACACGCTCGTAGCGCCACGGGCCGGCGACGTTCGCCGCCGACGCGCGCATCTGCTCCTCGCCCAGCGCGAAATCGCCCGAGCTCCACACGCCCATCGTCGACGCGTGGACCGGCGGCACGTCGCGCCCGAGGAGACCGAAGGCGGCGGGCGGGATGTTCGCGCGGTAATAGTTGAGCCCACTGCTCAACGAGCCGTCGCGCTCGAGATCGGCGATCACCGCGTCGATGTCCGGGTGCGGGCCCCACGCGCGCAGGTTCTCCCACCCGTTCGCCGACAGCCACTCCTCGGCGATCCCCTCGAACTGGAACAGCAGCATGTACCACGACTTCTCGTGCTGGCGCAAGCCATCCGCGAAGAACGTCGCCGGATGGCCCACTGACATGACCGCGAGATGGTCGACACGCTCGCCCGCGGCGATCGCGAGCGCCCACGCCACGCCCGCCCCCCAGTCGTGCCCGACGACGTGGGCGCGCGCCACACCCGCGTCGTCCAGCACCGCGAGCACGTCGCCGGCGAGCGCCTGCATCGAGTAGGCGGACACCTCCGTGGGCTTGTCCGAGCGACCGTAGCCGCGCATGTCGGGGACGATCGCCTTGAACCCCGCGTCGGCCAGCGCCGGCGCTTGGTGGCGCCACAGGCGCGCGGAGTCGGGAAAGCCGTGCAGCAGCACCACCGGCCGGCCCTCGCCGAGCACGTCGTACTCGATCGCCACCCCGTCCGCCTCGACGCGCACGCGCCGATCATACGCTCACGGGGGCGATGCGCGGAAGGCATAGGCCACGCCCGCCCCGACATGGTGGTCCGGGGCGCCCGCTACGATCGTCCCTCGCCAGATCGCGACCGACCGGCCGAGCCGGTCTCCTTCGTCGCCGCCGGAGACGGTCAGCTCCTCGCTCTGCGTCGCGCTTACCCAGCCGGAGGCGGGCCTCTCGAACAGGTACACCGCGCCCGCTTCCGTGCTGCGTCCGAGGCCGTGGTCGGGGGCGCCCGCAACGATCGCATCGCCGGAGAGGGCCAGCGAGCCCCCGAGCGTGTCACCGCGCTCGCCGTCGGCCGCCGTCAACCTGACGCTCTGCGCGAGTGCGCCGTGCCAGCCACGATCGGGTCTCACGAACACGTATGCCGCGCCGGCTTCGACGGCCGCTCCCGCCGCCCAGTCGGGCGCGCCCGCGACGATCGTCTCGCCGGCGATCGCCACCGCGTGCGCGAACAGTTCGCCCTCCTGACCATCCGCGTCGGTCAGCTCGGCCGCGTCGCTGCCGTTGTGCCAACCCGAGCGGCGTTCCTCGAAGACGTAGGCCGCGCCCTGGTCGGAATGCCCCGCGACCGCGCGCTGGTCCGCTCCCGCGACGATCGTGCGGCCGGCGATCGCCACGGAGATGCCGAGCGCGTCGTCCGCCGCACCGTCGGAGGCGGTCAGCTCGGCGGTTTGGATGGGCGATCCCGACCAGCCCGGGGAGGGCTTGGCGAACACGTCCACGGCGCCTCGCATCGCGTCCGTGCCTACCCGCCGGCCGGGCGCGCCGCAGACGATCGTCTTGCCCGAGATCGCCACCGCTTCGCCGAAGTATTCGTGCGCCCTGCCGCCCGCCGCGGTCAGCCGGGCGCTCTGCGTCGCCCTGCGCCAGCCCGAGCGGGGCCTCACGAATACGTATGCCGCGCCCTCCCCCGTGCGCCCGTCCACTTCCCGGAACGGCGCGCCCACCACGATCGTGTCGCCGGAGATCGCCACCGAGTGACCGAACAGTTCTTCGCCCTGCGCGTCCGACGCCGTCAGCACCGCCCGTTGCACCGCGTGCGCCCAGCCTGAGGCGGGCGACGTGAACACGTAGGCCGCGCCCTGTTCGGCGCCCGTCGGCCCGATGAAGTGGCTGGTGCCCACCACGATCGTGTGGCCCCAGATCGCCACCGATTCGCCAAGTTCCTCGCCGCCGGCCCCCGCCTTGGCCGCGAGCACCCCGCTCAGCACGAACGGGTCCGCGCGCAGGGATGCACGCGCGGTGCCCGCCGGCGAGTCGCGCGCCAGCGCCGCCGAGATCGATTCGCGCGCGCCGAGGGGAAGGCTCTGCGAGCGGGCTGGAAGGCTCTCCGCGCTCTGGGGCGCGCCCGGCGCAGTCGCCCCCGGCGCGGCGCTCGCGATCGTGGCAGCGCATGCGGGCACAGCGCAAGCGGCGGCCACAATCGCCGTCACACGCCATCGTCCACGACCCATATTGTACTAGTCTATCAGCACAATAGATATATGGTCGTGCGGGGCGACCGCGCGCCTGACGCTAGCCTGAGCGGATGTCCTCGACGGCGCCCTCGCTGCTGCGCAGAACACCCCTGTACGAGTGCCACGTGGCCGCCGGCGCCAAGCTCGTGGACTTCGCCGGCTGGGAGATGCCGATCCAATACGAGGGCGTGCTGGAGGAGCACATGGCGGTGCGCGAGACGTGCGGGATCTTCGACGTCTCGCACATGGGCCAGATCGAGACGAGCGGAGCCGACGCGCTCGCGCTGCTGCAGCGGCTGCTCTCCAACGACGTCGCCAAGATCGCGCCCGGAGGGGGTGGCGGGGGCGGCGGCGGGGCTCAATACAGCGTGCTCTGCCGTGAGGACGGTGGCGTGCTCGACGACCTGTTCACCTACCGCCTCGACAGCGACCGCTACCTGACGGTCACAAACGCCTCCAACCACGTGCGCGACCTCGCCTGGTTCGCCGCGCACGCGCTCGAGCTGCCCGACGTGCAGGTGGAGGACCGCATCGAGGACTGGGCGATGCTCGCCGTACAGGGCCCACTCGCGCGGGAGATGGTGCAGGCGATCTCCGACTCGCCGCTGCCCGTGCGCATGACCGCCGAGACCCGGCGCCTGGCGGGCAGGGAGACGCTCGTGTGCGGCAGCGGCTACACCGGCGAGGACGGCGTCGAGTTGCTGTGCGCTCCCGAGGACGCGCCCGCCCTGTGGGATGACATCGTGCGCCGCGGCGCCGTGCCCGCCGGCCTGGGCGCGCGCGACACGCTGCGCCTGGAGGCGTGCTTTCACCTGTACGGGAACGACCTGTCGGTCGAGCGCGGGCCGATCGAGGCGGGGCTCGGCTGGTGCTGCAAGGAGGACACCGGCTTCATCGGCAGCGAGGCCGTGCGCGAGGCGCGCCTGAGCGAACCGGCGCAGCGGCTGGTCGCCTTCGCGATCGACGGGCCGGGGATCGCCCGCCAGGGCAACCCGATCGTGGGCGGCGGCGAGGTCACCAGCGGGACCTACTCGCCGTGCCTGCGCACGGGCATCGGGCTGGCCTACGTTCCCTCGCAGAGCGCCGAAGTCGGCACCGAGCTGGAGGTGGACGTTCGTGGCAAGATGCGCCCCGCCGTGGTCAAGGACAAGCCGCTCTACAGAAAGGGCTCGTGAATGGCGCAGGCCAGCTACCCCGAGGATCTTCTCTACCACCCCGAACACGACTGGGCGCGCATCGACGAGAGCGACCCCGAGCACGCGACGCTCGGCATCACCTGGTACGCGCAGGATGCGCTCGGCGAGGTCGTGTTCTTCGATCCTCCGGCGGTGGGCACCGCGCTCACCAAGGACGCCTCGTACGCCGAGGTCGAGTCCGTGAAGGCGGTCTCCGACGTCGTCGCGCCGCTGTCGGGGACGATAGTCGAGGCCAACGAGGCGCTCGCGGACAACCCCGCGATGATCAACGAGGATCCATACGGCGAGGGCTGGCTGGTGAAGGTGCGGCTATCCGACCCCTCCGAGCGCGAGGCGCTGCTCGACGCCGCCTCCTACAAGGGCACGCTCGCAGGCTAGGCTGCTTGGAAGCTTGAGTCGCTACACCGCCACCACCCCCGCGGATCTGGACGCGATGCTCGCGGCGATCGGGGTCGGCTCGCTGCAGGAGATCTTCGACCGCCAGATCCCCGAGGCGGTGCGCCTCGGGCGCGAGCTGGCGCTGGCGGACGGGCTGCCCGAGCAGGACGTGTACGCGCACCTGCGGGAGCTTGCCGCGCGCAACGTCAGCGCCGAGGACGAGCTCAGCTTCCTCGGCGCGGGGATGTACGACCACTACGTCCCCGCGCTGATCGACATGCTCACCGAGCGCTCCGAGTTCCTCACCCCATACACCCCCTACCAGCCGGAGATCTCCCAGGGCGGGCTGCAGGTGATGTTCGAGTACCAGACCGCTATCTGCGAGCTGACCGCGCTGCCGGTGTCCAACGCGTCCGCATACGAGGGACCGTCGGCGGCGGCGGCCGCGGCCTACCTGGCGAAGCTGCACAACGGCGGGCGGCGGATCGTCGCGAGCGCCGGCCTGCACCCGCACACGCTCCAGACGCTGCGCACGACCGCCCACGGCTACGGCATGGAGGTGATCGAGGTTCCCCTCACCGGCGCGGACGCCGACGAGGGAGCCGGCGTCACCGACCCGGACGCCTGGGCACAGGCAATCGACGGCGAGACCAGCGCCGCGATCTTCGCCCAGCCGAACTTCTACGGCGCCGTCGAGGACGCCGCCGCGCTCAGCGCCAGCGCGAAGGCGAGCGCGACCCCCGTCGTGATCGCGCAGGTCGATCCGATCACGCTCGGCATCCTCGAGCCGCCCGGCGAGTGCGGCGTCGACGTGGCGGTCGGCGAGGGCCAGCCGCTGGGCAACCGCCTGGACTTCGGCGGCCCGTCGTTCGGGCTGTTCGCCGCGCGCGAGGAGTACCTGCGACGGATGCCAGGGCGCATCGCCGGCGAAACCGTCGACGCCGACGGACGGCGCGGCTTCGTGCTCACGCTGCAGACCCGCGAGCAGCACATCCGCCGCGAGAAGGCGACCTCCAACATCTGCACCGCACAGGCGCTCAACGCGCTCGCCGGGGTCGTGTACCTCGCGTGGCTCGGGCGGCGCGGAATCGTCGAGCTGGGCGAGCTGCTGCTCGCGCGGACCCACTATGCGCGCGAGACGCTGGCGGCGCTCGACGGGGTGCACAAGCTGCACGAGCAGCCGGTCGTCCGCGAGTTCGCGCTGCGCCTGGATGCGGACGTCGCCGCGGTGCGCCGTCGCTGCGCCCGCCAGGGGGTCAACCCGGGAGTCGACCTGCACGCGCTGAGCGGACGCCCGCAGGACCGGGGAGGGCTGCTGGTCGCGATCACCGAGCGCCGCTCGCGCGCGGACATCGACCGTCTCGCCGAGGTGCTCGGCGCGGCCGTCGCCGCCGAGCGGGAGGCGGTGCCGGCATGATCGAGCAGACGCCGCTGCAGCGCGAGCACGCGCGCACGATCTTCCAGAAGGGCGCGCCCGGCCGGCGGGCGTTCACATGCCCCGCCGTGGACGTGCCCGAAGTGGATGTCTCCGAGCTTCTGCCCGAGCGCTTTCGCCGCACGCGCCCACCGGCGTTGCCGGAGGTCTCGGAGCCTGAGATCGTGCGCCACTACGTCGGCCTGTCCAAGCGCAACTTCGACCTCGACTCGGGCTTCTACCCGCTGGGCTCGTGCACGATGAAGCACAACCCGCGTCTGCACGAGCGGGTGGCGGCGCTGCCGGGGCACGCCCGCCTGCATCCGCTGCAGGACCCCGAGCGCGCCCAGGGGGCGCTCGAGCTGATGTGGAGCCTGCAGGGCGCGCTCGCGGAGATCTCCGGGCTGCCCCACGTCTCGCTGCAGCCGTCCGCCGGCTCCCACGGCGAGCTCGCCGGCGTGCTGCTGACACGCGCCTACCACGAGGATCGCGGCCAGACGCGCCGCAAGGTGCTGACCCCCGACACCGCGCACGGCACGAACCCCGCGACCGTCACGATGGCCGGGCTGGAGGTCGTCAAGCTCGACACCGACGCCGACGGCGGCATCGACATCGCGGACCTGCGCGCGAAGGCCGACGACGACGTCGCGTGCCTGATGCTCACCAACCCCAACACGCTCGGCCTGTTCGACCCCAACATCGCCGAGATCGCGCAGATCGTGCACGGCGTCGGCGCGACGCTGTACTACGACGGCGCGAACCTCAACGCCGTGATGGGGCTCTCGCGCCCGGGCGACATGGGCTTCGACATCGTGCACTTCAACCTGCACAAGTCCTTCACCCAGCCCCACGGCGGCGGCGGCCCCGGCGCGGGGCCGATCGCCGTGTCCGAGCGCATCGCCCCCTACCTGCCGGTGCCGGTGGTCGTGCGTCGCGAGGACGGCGCCTTCGATCTCGACTACGGCGAGGACGATGCGGGATTCGACCGCTCCGCTCAGCGGCCGGGGTCGAAGTCGATCGGCCGCCTGCGCGGGTTCCAAGGCAACTACGGCTGCTTCGTGCGCGCATACGCGTACATCCGCTCGCTCGGCGGCGACGGGCTGAAGGACGCCTCCGAGACGGCCGTGCTCAACGCCAACTACCTGCTGGCGCGCCTGCGCGAGCACGCGGTCGCGGACGGCCGCACGGTCGGCGACTACCTGCCGCTCGCGTATGGACAGCTGTGCATGCACGAGTTCGTCCTCTCCGGTGGCCCGATGAGGCGCGAGCTGGAGATCAAGACGCTCGATCTCGCCAAGCGACTGCTCGACTTCGGCTTTCATCCGCCGACCGTGTACTTCCCGCTGCTCGTCGAGGAGGCGCTGATGGTCGAGCCGACCGAGACCGAGACCAGGGAGACGCTCGACGCGTTCGCCGATGCGATCGCCGCGATCCTCGTGGAGGCAGCCGAGGACCCGCTGCTCGCCCAGAACGCGCCCTACACCACGCCCGTCCGCCGCCTCGACGAGGTCGCCGCGGCAAAGCGTCCCGTCATCCGTCAGGCGCTCGAGCAGGCTGTGAGCCGGTGACGGCCGAGGGGCGCAAACTCGGCGCCACCGGCGTCACCGTCAGCCCGCTGTGCCTCGGGGCGATGATGTTCGGCGCGTGGGGCAACACCGACCACGAGGACTCCGTGCGCATCATCCACCGCGCGCTCGACGCGGGCATCAACTTCATCGACACCGCCGACGTGTACTCGCGCGGAGAGTCCGAGGAGATAGTCGGCAAGGCGCTCGCGGGCGGGCGCCGCGACTCGGTCGTGCTCGCGACGAAGGTCCACGGCAAGATGCACGACGAGGATCCAAACCAATACGGCAACTCTCGCCGCTGGATCGTCAAAGAGGTCGAGAACAGCCTGCGCCGGCTGAAAACGGACTGGATCGACCTCTACCAGATCCACCGCCCCGAGCCCGACACAGACATCGACGAGACGCTCGCCGCGCTCAGCGACCTGGTCCACGCCGGCAAGGTGCGCTACATCGGCAGCTCCACGTTCCCGGCGCATGAGATCGTCGAGGCGCAGTGGGTCGCCGAGCGGCGGGGTCGCGAGCGCTTCGTGTGCGAGCAGCCGCCCTACTCGATGCTGATCCGCCGGATCGAGGGCGACGTGCTGCCCGTGTGCCAGCGCCACGGCATGGGCGTGATCCCCTGGAGCCCGCTGGCGGGTGGCTGGCTGTCCGGCCGCTACGGCAAGGGCGGGGACTCGCCCGCCTCCAGCCGCCGCGCGCAGATGATCCCCTCGCGCTATGACATGTCGATCCCGGGCAACCAGCGCAAGCTCGAGGCCGCGCAGGCGCTCGGCGAGATCGCCGAGGACGCGGGCATGACGCTGATCGAGATGGCGCTGGCGTTCGTCATCAACCACCCCGCCGTAACCGCCGCGATCATCGGCCCGCGCACGATCGAGCAGCTCGAGAGCCAGATCCCGGCGCTGGAGCGCACGCTCACCGCGGAGGTGCTCGACCGCATCGACGGGATCGTCCCTCCGGGGGTCAACATCAACCCGAGCGACACCGGCTGGGACCCACCCTGGCTGACCGACGCCTCGCTGCGGCGCCGCTAGCACGCGACGGAACGGCGGATCATGCGCATCTTCTCCGGCATCCAGCCCACCGGGCGCAAGCACCTGGGCAACTACATCGGCGCGATCGCCCAATACGTGGAGAGCCAGGAGCGCGGCGAGGGGATCTTCTGCATCGTCGACCTGCACGCGACCACCGTCGCCTACGATCCGGCGCAACTGCGCGAGCGCCTGTACGACACCGCCGCGATCCTGCTCGCCGCGGGCCTGGACCCGCAGCGCTGCATCCTGTTCCGCCAGAGCGACGTACGCGAGCACACCGAGCTGACGTGGCTGCTCTCCAGCGTCACCGAGCTGGGCAGGCTGCAGCGCATGCACCAGTTCCGCGACAAGTCGCTCGCGCAGCGCGAGCTCGTATCCGCCGGCCTGCTGCTGTACCCGGTGCTGCAGGCCGCCGACGTGCTCGCCTACCGCGCCCACGAGGTGCCGGTCGGGGAGGACCAGCGCGAGCATCTGGAGCTGATGCGCGACGTCGCCCGCCGCTTCAATGCCCGTTTCGGCGGCGAGCGGGAGGTGCTGAGGGTGCCCGAGCACCGCATCCCGCAGGTCGGCGCGCGGATCATGGACCTGCAGGACCCGACCAGCAAGATGTCCACCAGCGGCTCGAGCGGCACCGCCGGCGCAGCCGGGGGTCAGGGCACCGTGTACGTGCTCGACGAGCCGAGCGCGATCGAGAAGAAGATCAAGAGCGCGGTCACCGACTCCGGCAGCGAGGTGCGCCGCACACCGGAGAAGCCGGGCGTGAGCAACCTGATCGAAGTGCTCGCCGCCGTGCGCGGCGTCGACCCAGCGGCCGTCGAGTCCGAGTTCGCGAGCGCTCGCTACGGCGAGCTCAAGGCCGCCGTCGCCACGGCGGTGATCGACTATCTCGCGCCGGTGCGCGAGCGCTACGCGGAGCTTCGCGCCGACGAGGCCGCGCTGGAGTCGATCCTCGGCGTGGGCGGCGAACACGCGCGGGAGATCGCCGCGGCGACGCTCGCCGATGTGCGCGAGTGCATGGGCGTCGGGGCCGCTCGTCGGGAGCGAACTGTACGGTGAGCGCATGAGCCTCGCCGCTCTCGAGCTCGACCTGGAGGTGTTCAGCGGGCCGTTCGACCTGCTGCTGACGCTCGTGCTGCGCGAAGAGGTCGACCTGCTCGAGTTGGCGCTCGCCGACGTCGTGCTCGCCTACCTCGACCACCTCGAGCAGCGCGGCGAGCTCGACCTCGAGATGGCCACCGAGTTCATCGTACTGGTGGCCGCGCTGCTGGAGCTGAAGTCGCGGCTGATGCTCACCGACGAGGAGCAGGAGCTGCTCGACGTTGAGCCCGAACAGGCCGCCGAGGAGCTGCTCGCGCGGATGCTCGATGCGCGCCGCTACCGCGCCGCGGCGACCCATCTCGGCGAGCTGCTGGCGGGCGAGCACGGCGTTCGCTTTCGCGCGGCGCCGGTGCCGGTGAGCATGCGCCGCGCGATCGTGCCCGACCTCGAGGAGGGCATGGGCGCGGCAGCCGGCGGTCAGGACCCGCAGATCCTGGGTGAGGCGATCGGGCGGCTGCTGCTGATGCCGCCGACGATCAGCATCCGTCACATCTCGACCCTGCGCGTGACGGTCGCAGAGCGCCTTTCGCATCTGCGCCGGCTGCTGCGTCGCGGCAGCTTCAGCTTCGAGGAGGCGGTGCGCGGGGCCGATCGCATGACGGTCGCCGTGACGCTGTTCGCGCTGCTGGAGCTCTACAAACGCGGCGAGGCCGACTGGGAGCAGCAGGAGAGCTTCGGGGAGATCGCCGTGCACGGCCCGGCCCACCAGGCGCGCGATGAGGTGCTCACTGGATGACCGTGCCCGAACCGGAGCTCGCCCGCACCGTCGAGGCGCTGCTGTTCCTGTCATCCGATCCCCTCAGCCCAGCGGAGCTGGCCGACGCCAGCCAGGCGGGCGAGGGCGCCGTGATGGCGGCGCTGGCGGTGCTCGCCGAGCAGTACGCCGCCGGCCGGCGCGGGATCGCGCTGCGCGAGCTCGGCGGCGGCTGGACGTTCGCCAGCGATCCCGCGACCGAGGACGCCGCGCGACGGCTGTTCAGCCGCCCGCGCGCCGCCACGCTCAGCCCAGCGCAGGCCGAGACGCTCGCGATCGTGGCCTACCTGCAGCCGGTATCGCGTCCGGAGATAGCGCGCATCCGCGGCGTCAGCGCCGACTCGGCGACCGCCACGCTGCTCGACCGCGGGCTGATCGAGGAGGCCGGACACTCGCAGTTCGGGGCGGTCCTGTATCGCACCACCACCCAGTTCCTGAAGCTGTTCGGGCTGCGCAGCCTCGACGAGCTGCCCGACGTCGCTCGCTGGGACCCCACTCCGGAGGAGCAGGCGCAGCTGCGCGAGCGCCTGCTGCGCGCCGGCGAGGCACGCACGGGCGGCGGGCCCGGGGCGGACGGGTGAGCCTCCGGGCTCGCCGCGACCATCTCCGAGCGAGCTGAGGGGACATCGAGGGTCCCCTAGCTGGGGATCGCCGAAGCGCTCACGACCGCGGCGGGAAGGGACGCGCCGCGGTTCGAGGCTTTCGCCGGGTCCTCGCGAGCGCTCGCCGCGAGTTGCCCGCACGCCGCCGCGATGTCGCGCCCGCGCGTCAGACGGACGGTCACGGGCACGCCGCGTGACTCCAGCGCCGAGCGGAAAGCCGCGATCGACTCGCGGCTCGAGCCGCTATAGGCCTGCCGCCCGCTCACGCCGTCGTCGGAACCGGTGGGGTTGTACGGGATCAGGTTGACCTTGAAGATCGGCTGGGCATCCTCGCGCCCGGCGCTGAGCACGCGGGCGAGCGCGAGCGCCTGCTCGTAGCGGTCGTTGACGCCCGCCAACATCACGTACTCGACGAACACCCGCCGGCGCTTGCGCTGGTAGAACGAATGGCAGGCTTCGATCACCGCGCGCAGTGGATAGCGCTCGTTGACTGGCATCAGCTCCGAGCGCAGCGCGTCGTCGGCGGCGTGCAGCGAGAGCGCCAGACGCACCGGCATGTCCTGCTCGGCCAGCCGTTCGATTCCGGGGATCCAGCCGACGGTCGAGATCGTCGTGCGTCGGTGGGTGATCCCGATGTCCGGCAGCCGCTCGCACGCGGCGAGCACGTTGTCGAGGTTCAGCATCGGCTCGCCCATGCCCATAAACACGCAGTGATCGATCGCCTCGGTGCGCCGGAAGTGGAGGGCCTGGTCGAGGATCTCGGAGGCGGTGAGGTTGCGCGCGAACCGCATCGCGCCCGTCGCGCAGAACGTGCACGTCAGCGGGCACCCCGACTGCGAGGACAGGCAGATCGAGCGCCGGCCGCGTGTGCCCGGCGACGGGACATCGCGGTAGCGCATCAGCACCGTCTCGAGCGGTCGCCCATCCGCGGTGTCGAACAGCGCCTTGAGGGTGCCGTCGCGCGCGCACGCCTGCTCGCGCAGCTCGAGTGTGGAGAACGGAAGCTCGCGCGCGAGCGCGTCGCGCAAGGAGGCCGGCAGGTTGGTCATCTCCGCGTACCCCGCCGCGCCGCGCGCGGCCCACGCCCATACCTGGGAGGCGCGGAAACGCGGCTCGCCACGGCGGGCGAGCGTCTGGTCGAGCAGGCGGAGGTCCATGCGTGCGTCCTATGGTTGCAGCGTTATGAGCCGATCCACGGGCTGCAGCGTCATCAGTCGATCCACGGCCGCGCAGCGATGCGCCTAGCCAAGTACCTCGCACACTCGGGCGTCGCCTCGCGTCGCGCCGCCGAGGCGCTGATCGCCGAGGGCCGCGTGAGCGTCGAGGAGCAGGTCGTCACCGATCCCGCCCGCGACGTGGACGAGCACAGCCGCGTCACGCTCGATGGGCGCCCCCTCGCCGGTCCCGAGCGTCGGGTGGCCTACGCGCTGCACAAGCCGGTTGGCGTCGTGTCCACAGCGCGCGACACGCACGGGCGGCGAACGGTCGTGGAGCTGGTGCCGGCGAGCGGGCTTCGGTTGTACCCGGTCGGGCGGCTGGACATCGACAGCTCCGGGCTGATCCTGCTGACCAACGACGGCGAGCTCGCCAACCGTCTCACGCACCCCCGCTTCGAGGTGCAAAAGACCTACCGCGCGAGGCTCGGTGGCGGGCCGATCGCACAGCAGGCGCTGCGCACGCTGCGCGCCGGCGTCGCGCTCGAGGACGGCATCACCGCACCAGCGCGGGTGCGTCGCGTCGGGCGCGCCGGCTCTAACCAGATCGAGCTGACGATCCATGAGGGGCGCAACCGCCAGGTGCGCAGGATGTGCCTCGCGGTCGGCCATCCCGTGCTCGAGCTCGTGCGCACCCGCTTCGGTTCGCTGGCTCTCGACGCGCTCGCACCCGGGGGGCACCGGCGTCTGTCCGACGCAGAGCTCGAGCGCCTGCGCGCGCTTGCGTGTGCTCCTGCACGGGGTGCGCTCTGACACAATCGCGCGCCATGCGACTGTTCGCCCTGCGCGGCGCCATCAGCGTCGAGCACAACGACGCCCAGGACATCCTCGACGCGACCGCGCTGCTGATGCGCGAGATCATGAAGCGAAACTCGCTGGAGCCCGACAGCGTCGTCAGCTGCATCTTCACCGCCACCAGGGACCTCAACGCCGAGTTCCCCGCCGTCGCCGCCCGCGCCCTCGGCTTCGACAGCGTGCCGCTGCTGTGCGCCCAGGAGATCCCCGTCCCCCAGTCGATGCCGCGCGTGATCAGGGTGCTGATCCACTACCACGCGCAAGAGGGGCACGTGCCAGCGCACGTATATTTAGGCGATGCCCGCGGCCTGCGGGGCGACCTGCACGCGGCACAGTAGTCCGGCCGGCGCGCAGCGCCGTCACGCACGGAACACGACACAACCAGTCCGGCCGGCGCGCAGCGCCGTCACGGACGGAACGCGACACAACCAGTCCGGCCGGCGCGCAGCGCCGTCACGCACGGAACACGACACAATAGATCGATGCCGATCGAGTTCGCAGAGCGCATCAGACGGATACCGGTCTATCCGGCTGCCGGTGGCTACGCGCAGCAGGAGCCGCTCGTCCGCCTCGCCAGCAACGAGTCGCCATACCCGCCACTGGAGGCCGTGCGCGAGGCCATAAAGCGCGCGCTGCACACGCTCAACCGCTATCCCGATCCATCCAACTCGCTGCTGCGCGTACGGCTGTCCGAGCGATACGGGGTTCCCGAAACGCACATCGCCGTCGGCAACGGCTCGTGCGACATCCTGCTCGCGGCCGGCGACGCGCTGCTGGAGCCGGGCGCCGAGCTCGTGTACTCGTGGCCGTCCTTCTCGGTGTACCCGCATCTCAGCGCGTCCTCCGGCGCGCGGGCGGTCACCGTCGCGCTCGACGGTGAGCAGCGCCACGACCTGCCCGCGATGCTGCGCGAGATCACCGTAGCCACGCGGCTGGTGCTCGTGTGCAACCCCAACAACCCCACCAGCACCGCCATCCCCCTGGCCGAGATCGCGGGCTTTCTCGCCGAGGTGCCCCGTCACGTGTGCGTGATCCTCGACGAGGCCTACTGCGAGTTCAACCTGCTCGAGGACCCCGACGCCTCGATCGAGCTGCTCGCGCACCACCCCAACCTGATCCTGCTGCGCACCTTCTCCAAGGTCCACGGCCTGTGCGGGCTGCGCGTTGGCTTCGCGCTGTGCGGCTCACAAGAGCTGCCGCGCGCGCTCGACCAGGTGCGCCAGCCGTTCTTCTGCAACGCGCTCGCCCAGGCCGCCGCGATCGAGGCGCTCTCCCACCAGGACGCCGTCGAGGATCGCGTCACGCGCACGATCGCCGAGCGAATCTCCGTCGGCGAGCGCCTCGCCGCGCTCGGCCTCCAGGCCGCCGACTCGCAGGCCAACTTCTGCTGGGTCGCGCTCGGCGCGGGTCGCGACGAGCAGGAGATCATGCGTGGCCTGCAGCAGCGCGGTGTGCTCGTGCGCAGCGGCAGCGCGCTCGGCAGCGACTCGCCCGCCCTACGCGTCACATACGGGCTGCCCGAGGAGAACCAGCGCTTCCTCGACGCGCTCGCCGAGGCTCTCGAGCGCGCGCCCGCACCCTGAGCTCCACCCGCGCGCTGAGGCCGGCAACCCGGCCTGAGTCGCGCCGGCAACGCGAAGTTGTCTCTCACCCCCTCGACCGCGCGCCTGATGTCTGCTACAAAGCTCTCAGACAGCCATGACCGCGTCGGCTCGCACATCCGCACCCGTAACCATCGGACCCGCCGCGCGGCTGTCCTTCAGCGCCTATCTCGCCTGGCGATTTATCTAGGCGCTTCGGCCAGCACCCGTTCGTGAGCGGGTGACGGCAGCCGCAAAGGGCTCCCGAGCGGGGCCGAGCGCCACCCACGCAGGGCGCACAGCGTCCGTCTCACGATCTACACGAGAGGTGCCCATCCGCACCTCTAACATGCCCAGGCGTCAGTGAAAGGATGAGCAGATGATGATCGTGATGAAGGAGACCGCCACACCGCAGGAGGTGGATGCGGTCGTCGAGAAGATCGAGCGAGCGGGCGCGCGCGCGCATCGCAGCGCCGGCGCGCGCGTGACAGTTATCGGCGCGATCGGCGACGTCGAGCAGGATGTCAGCGTCGAAGGCCTCGGGCTCGAGGGCCAGCCGGGCGTCGATCGGGTGGTGCCAATCCTCAAGCCGTACAAGCTTGCCTCCGCGCAGATCACTCATGGCGAGCGCACCGTGCTCGACATCGAAGGTCGCAAGGTCGGCGGGGACAACTTCGCGCTGATCGCCGGGCCGTGCACCGTCGAGTCGCGCGAGCAGACCTTGCAGACCGCGCGCGTCGTGCGCGACGCTGGTGCGACGCTTTTGCGCGGCGGCGCCTACAAGCCGCGCACCTCCCCCTACGCATTCCAGGGGCTCGGCCAGGAGGGCCTGAGACTGCTTGCCGAGGCCAAGGCCGAGACAGGCCTGCCGATCGTCACCGAGCTGATGGATATCGGCGACCTCGACGCGGTGCTGGAGGTGGCCGACGTGATCCAGATCGGCGCCCGCAACATGCAGAACTACCCGCTGCTCGCCGAGCTCGGCCGCGCCGGACGTCCCGTACTGCTCAAGCGCGGACTCGCCGCCACGCTCGACGAGCTGCTGATGGCAGCCGAGTACATCCTCAAGGAAGGCAACCCCAGCGTGATGCTGTGCGAGCGCGGCATCCGCACGTTCGAGACCGCCTACCGCTTCACGCTCGACCTGATGGCGGTGCCCGTGCTCAAGGAGCTCTCGCACCTGCCCGTGATCGTCGACCCCAGCCACGCCGCCGGACGGCGCGACCTGGTGACGCCGCTGTCGCTCGCTGCCGCCGCCGTCGGCGCCGACGGCATCATCGTCGAGGTCCACCCCAACCCCGACGAGGCCATCTGCGACGGGCCGCAGGCGCTGCGGACGGAGGACTTCGCCGAGTACGCGCACGCGGTCGAGCAGGCCACGGCGCTGGCCGGAAAGGCGCTCGCACGAGAGGAGCCGGCTCTTGTCTGAGGTGCCCGGCACGCAGCTGCGCCCGGCCGACTACGTCAGCGACCAGCGCATCGAGCGGGTCGTTCCTCTGCTCGCGCCCGACGTGGTGCTCGACCAGCTGCCGATGAATGGCGAGCAGGCGGACGTCGTGATCCGCGGTCGCCACGAGGTCCATCGCGTCCTCGAGCGGGCCGACGAGCGGTTGCTGGCCGTTGTCGGGCCGTGCAGCGTGCACGATTTAGACGCGACGCTCGAGTACGCGGCGAGGCTTGCGCGGCTGGCGCACGATCTGAGCGACGAGCTGCTGATCGCGATGCGCGTCTACTTCGAGAAGCCTCGCACGACGACCGGTTGGAAGGGGCTCATCAACGATCCGCATCTCGACGGCTCGGGCGACGTCAACGCGGGCCTGCACCTGGCGCGGCGCGTGCTGCTCGGCGTGCTCGACACCGGGCTTCCCGTCGGCTGCGAGTTCCTCGACCCGATCACGCCGCAGTACATCGCCGACGCGGTCTCGTGGGGTGCGATCGGCGCGCGCACGACCGAGAGCCAGATCCATCGTCAGCTCGGGTCGGGGCTATCGATGCCGGTCGGCTTCAAGAACCGCACAGACGGCAACGTCCAGGTGGCCGTCGATGCGGTCCGTGCCGCGGCCGAGCCGCACGCCTTCGCCGGCATCGATCGGGGCGGCGCGCCGGCGATCCTGTACACACGTGGCAACGCCGACTGTCACATCATCCTGCGCGGCGGCAAAGGCCAGCCGAACTACGCGGCGCCGAGCGTGGCCTCGGCGCTCGAGCTACTCGACGCCGCACATTTGCCGCTGTGCGTGATGATCGACCTGAGCCACGACAACAGCGGCAAGGACCCTGAGCGCCAGCCGGGAGTGGCAGCCGACGTGGGCAGGCAGGTCGCGAGCGGCAACGGCGCCATCGCCGGCGTGATGCTGGAGTCGTTCCTCATCGCCGGCCGCCAGGATCTGCGGCCCGGAGCCGATCTGCGCTACGGGCAGTCGATCACCGACGGCTGCATCGGCTGGGACACGACCGTCGGGGTGCTTGAGGGGTTGGCAGAGTCCGTGCGTGATCGCAGCGCCTCCGGCGCGCGGCCGGCGCAGCGTTGAGCGGATGCGGATCGCGATCCTCGGCGTCGGGCTGATCGGCGGCTCGATCGGCCTGGCGGCGCGCGCCCGCGCCGGCGCCGAGGTGTGCGGCTATGACCCTGACGCGCGTGTGCGAGCCAGGGCGCTGGAGCTCGGCGCGATCGACGCGCAGGCCGCCGACGTGGCCGGCGCCGTCGCGGGCGCCGACATCGTGTTCGCCGCCGCGCCCGTCGGCAGCCTGGGGGAGGCCGTGCGTCTCGCGCTCGCCGCCGCGGGGCCCGGCTGTGTCGTCAGCGACGTCGGCTCCACCAAGCGCCCGCTCGCCGACGCCGCCAGCGACGAGCGCTTCATTGGCGGGCACCCGCTGGCGGGCGCCGAGAGCGCCGGCGTCGAGCACGCGCGCGAGGATCTGTTCGACGGTGCCACCTGGTACCTGACACCCGCCAAAGGCAGGACCTCCGGCCTGCTGTACGAGCGGCTGTACACCGTCCTGCGTGGCTTCGGCGCGCTGCCCGTCGCGATCGACGCGGACACCCACGACCGCCTGATGGCGTGCGTCTCGCACCTGCCGCACGTGCTCGCCAACCTGCTTGTCGCACAGGCCGCCGGACTGCTTGGCGGCGAGGGCTCAGAGCGCCTCCCCGCCGTCGGTCCGAGCTTCCGCGACGCCACCCGTGTCGCCGGCGCCAACAGCGCGATCTGGACCGACATCTACATCGCCAACCGCGACGCGCTGATCGCCGCCGTCGATGAGCTCGCCACCCGCCTGGAGGACGTGCGTACATGGTTGAAGGAGGGCGATGCATCCGCGCTGGGCGCCTGGAACGATCGCGCCCGCGCCGACCGCGAGGCGCTGCTCGGCGCGGGCCTCGTCGGTGCGGTGGACGGCGACTCGGCCATCCACGAGCTGCGCGCGTCCGTGCCCAACCGCCCCGGCGTGATCGCCGAGATCGCGCTCGCGCTCGGTGGAGCCAGCGTGAACATCGTCGACATGGTGCTCTCGCCCTCGCACGACAACCGTCAGGGCGTGGTGGCGCTGTGGATCGCCGGCGAGGAGCACGCGACCCGAGCGGGCGAGCTGATCGCCGGCCTCGGCTTCCCCGTCGCGCAGGCATGAGGCGCGCTCGATGAACATGCGCTTCGAGCCCGCGCGCGGCCTGTCGGGCGAACTGCGCGCGCCGGCGGACAAGTCGATCTCGCATCGCGCCGCGCTGCTCGGCGCGATGTCCTCCGAGCCGGTGCGCGTGGAGCGCTACCTGCACGCCGCCGATACCACCTCCACGCTCGAAGCCGTCCGTGCGCTCGGCGCGCTCGTCGAGGTCCACGGCGAGGACCTGGTGATACGCGGCACCGGGCTGCGCGACGCGCGCGAGCCGGACGGGCCGATCGACGTCGGCAACGCCGGGACGCTCCTGCGGCTGCTACCCGGCTGGCTGGCCGCCCAGGAGGGACGCTCGTTCACGCTCGACGGCGATCAGTCGATCCGCCGCCGGCCCGTGGACCGCATCGCCGAGCCGCTGCGCCAGATGGGCGCCGATTTGCAGGCGCGCGAGGAGCGCTACCCGCCGCTGCGCGTGCGCGGCGCGCGCCTGCGCACCGTCTCCTACGAGATGGAGGTGGCCAGCGCCCAGGTCAAGTCGTGCATCCTGCTCGCCGCGCTCGCCGCCGACGGCGCCAGCACCGTCGGCGAGCCCGCACGCAGCCGCGATCACACCGAGCGGATGCTGCTGCGTGCCGGTGTGGGTATCCACCGCAACGGCCGCCACGTGACCGTCGCCGGCGCCGACGAGCTGCTGCTCGAGCGCGTGCGGGTTCCCGGCGACCCGAGCTCGGCCGCGTTTCTCGTCGCCGCCGGCGTGCTCGTCCCCGGCTCGCGCCTGCTGATCGGCGACGTCGGCGTCAACTGGACGCGCACCGGCTTCCTGCGGATCGTGCGTCGGATGCGCGGGATCGTGCTCGGCGACCTCGAGGAGGAGATCGGCGAGCTCGAGCCCGAGGAGCCCGTCAGCGACCTCGACGTCGCCCACGGGGCGCTCGAGGGCACGGTCGTCGAGGCCGACGAGGTGCCGCTGGCGATCGACGAGCTGCCGCTCGTCGCGCTGCTCGGCTGCTTCGCCGAGGGCGAGACCGTCGTCAAGGGTGCGCAGGAGCTGCGCGTGAAGGAGTCCGATCGCATCGCCGGCGTCGTCGAGGGCCTGCGCGGCCTCGGTGCCGACATCGACGCCACCGACGACGGCTTCGCGGTGCGCGGCCACGGCGGCCTGCGCGGAGGCTCGCTCGACGCCCGCGGCGACCATCGCCTGGCGATGATGGGCGCGGTCGCCGGCCTGGCCTCGCGAGACGGCGTCGAGGTTGTCGGCATGGACGCCGCCGCCGTCTCCTATCCGGGGTTCGTCGCCGACCTGACCGCGCTGTGGTCATAGCCATCGACGGCCCCGCCGGCGCCGGCAAGTCGACCGTCGCGCGTGCGCTCGCGCGCGAGCTCAGCTTCGCCTACCTCGACAGCGGCGCCATGTACCGCTGCGTTGCGCTCGCCGCGCTGGAACGCGGAGGGGGCTCGCTGCCGCAGCGCCCAGGCTCTGTTGGCGAGCTCGCGCGCGCCCTCACGATCGACCCCGGCAACGGGAGCGACGGAGCACCCGGCCCGGTGCTGCTCGACGGGCGCGAGGTGACCGACGCGATCCGAGCCCCCGAGGTCTCTGAGGCCGCCTCGCTCGTGGCCCGCGATCCCGCGGTGCGCCAGGCGCTCGTGGCAAAGCAGCGCGAGCTGCTCTCGCGTGGAGATTGGGTCGCCGAGGGGCGTGACATCGGCACGGTCGTCGCCCCCGAGGCGACGCTCAAGATCTTCCTGACTGCCGACCAGCGCGAGCGCGCGCGCAGGCGCGCCACCGAGCTGGGCGCCGACGTCCAGCTGGTGCTGGCCGAGCAGGCGATGCGCGACGAGCGCGACAGCACGCGCGAGCACAGTCCGCTGGTGCCCGCGCCCGGCTCGGTCACGCTCGACACCAGCGGCCTCGACGTAGGGGAGGTCGTGCGGCGGATCGCTGAGCTGGTAGACAATCCACAGCGCTAAGTCGAGGCGCTATAATTCGGCGACTATGGCGACCGAAACTGCGACGATCCGTGTGACGCGCAGCACACGCGACCGGCTGGCCAAGCAGGCGCTAGCTCAGGGTATATCGGTGGCCTCGTTGCTCGCGGACATCGCGCGCGAACGGGAGGAAAGCCTGATCTGGAGCTCGGAGCGCGAAGCGAGCCGCCTCGACGCCGAAAATCTCGCTGCCGCCGCCGAGGATCGCGCATGGGAGGCAACCCTCACCGATGGCGTCGACTGAGCCCCGCCGCGGTGAGTTGTGGCTGGTGTCGCTGGGGGCTGGCAGGCAGGGCGAGCCGGCGAAGAATCGTCCCGCGGTCGTCGTCTCCGTCGACCAACTGAATACGAGCGCAGCGGAATCTGATTTGATTGTGATCGTTCCGCTGTCGAGTTCGCGCGCCCAATCTCCTCTGCGCCCCGAGGTGCCCGCCGGCGAGGGGGTCGAAGATCCCTCCCGCGCGATCTGCCGCGCAGTTCGATCGGTGTCCCGCTCTCGTCTGCTGAGGCGCCTGGGCGTGCTCGCACCCGAGACCCTCGCGGAGATCGACCATGCGCTGCGGTTGATTCTCGGCTTGGCTCTTGCAGCCTGAGCTCTGGAGCAGCCCGCGCCGTCGCGGGGACGCGAGGGGCGAGGGACATCCACCGGTCATACTGACCCCATGAAGGTCGCCGTCGTCGGCTATCCAAACGTGGGCAAGTCCTCGCTTATCAACCGCCTTAGCGGCACGCGCGAGGCGGTCGTGCACGAGCGCCCGGGCGTCACGCGCGACCGCAACGAGCTCGACTGCGAGTGGAACGGACGCCAGTTCAAGCTGATCGACACCGGCGGCGTGGACTTCCAGGATGAGGACCCGCTCGCCGGCTCGATCCGCGACCAGGCGCGCGCGGGCCTGGCCGACGCCGAGGTCGCGGTTCTGGTGGTCGACGCGCGCGCGGGCGTGCGACCGGGCGACGAGGAGATGGCCGACCTGCTGCGCCGTGCCTCGCTGCCGAGCATCGTCGCGGCCAACAAGTGCGACGGCCTGTCCGAGCTGCCGCTGGCCGCGGAGTTCCATCGCCTCGGCCTCGGCGAGCCGATGCCTGTGTCGGCGACCCAGGGTCTCGGGTCGGGCGACCTGCTCGACCGCATCGTCGAGCTGCTTGATTTGAGCCCACCCGCCCAGGATTCGGCGCCCGAGCACGACATCGTGCGCCTGGCGGTGATCGGCAGACCCAACGTCGGCAAGTCCTCGCTCGTCAACCGCTTCCTCGGCGAGGAGCGCGTGATCGTCTCGGATGTCGCGGGCACCACCCGCGACGCGATCGACACGCCGCTGCTCGTCGGCGATCGCCGGCTGATCCTCGTCGACACCGCCGGGATCCGCCGCCAGTCGAAGGTGTCGGACTCGGTCGAGTACTACACTGCGCTGCGCTCCCGCCGCGCCGCCGAGCGCGCCGACGTCGCGCTCGTCGTCTGCGACGCTGACGACGGCGTCACCGCCCAGGACCTGCGCATCGCCGAGCTGGCGATGAAGGCAGGGTGCGCGACCGCGATCGTCCTCAACAAGTGGGACACACAGGCCGATCGGCGCTCCGACGGCGCCGCCGGCGCGGGCCTCGATCTCGAGCACGAGCGCGCGCGCGTGGCCGAAAAGCTGCGTCTGCGCCCGCGCGTGCTGACCGTCAGCGCCAACACCGGCCGCCACGTCGCGCGGCTGTTGACCGAGGCGGTCACGCTCGGCGATCGCGTTGGCGGGCGCATCCCCACCCCGGAGCTCAACCGCTTCCTCGCGGAGGCCGTGCAGGCCCGCCAGCCGCCGGTGGGTACGCGCCGGGGGGCGGGCGGCCATCGCCTGAAGCTGATCTACATGGCTCAGATCGGTGAGCGACCACCGCGCTTTGCCATCCAGGTCAACTCCCGGGCGCGCGTGACGCGCGACTATGCCTACTTTCTGGAGAACCGCCTGCGCGCCCGCTACGGGCTGGACGGCGTGCCGCTGATCATCGACTTCGTCGAGCGCGGTCAGCGCGGACGCGCTCGGGCCGCATAGACTTCTGCGACTCTCGTCAACCCCGCCGCCCGTGAACCTCACGTGGCCGCCGATGACCCCCGGAGCTGATCCCGCACGACATGACTGAGCTTTCCGACAACGAGTTCCTGTTCACCTCCGAGTCCGTCACGGAGGGGCACCCCGACAAGATCGCCGACCAGATATCTGATGGCGTGCTCGACGCCGTCCTCACGGACGACCCCTACGGCCGCGTCGCCTGCGAGACGCTCGTTAACACCGGGCTGGTCGTCGTCTCCGGCGAGATCTCGACGGACACCTACGTCGATATCCAGGAAATCGCACGCGAGACCGTGCGCCGCATCGGCTACGACGATGCCTCCTACGGCTTCGACTGCGACACGTGCGCGGTGATCAACGCGATCGACAAGCAGTCGCCCGACATCGCCCAGGGAGTCGACGCCGCCTATGAGACACGCCACGATCCCGCCGACGAGGACGAGCTCGACATCGCCGGCGCCGGCGACCAGGGCATGATGTTCGGCTACGCCAGCACCGAGACAGACGAGCTGATGCCGCTGCCGATCTCGCTGGCGCACAAGCTCGCCAAGCGCCTGTCGGAGGTGCGCAAGGGGGAGGTGCTGCCGTATCTGCGTCCCGACGGCAAGACACAGGTGACCGTGCGCTACCTGGACGGGCGCCCGGTGGAGATCGAAAAGATCCTGATCTCGACCCAGCACGCCGACGGCATCGACGCGGAGACGCTGATCAAGCCCGATCTGCTCGAGCACGTGCTGCGACCGGTGCTGCCCGCCGAGCTCTACGACGAGAAGAAGCTGCTGCGCAACTTCCTCGTCAACCCCACCGGACGCTTCGTAATCGGTGGCCCGATGGGCGACTGCGGCCTCACTGGGCGCAAGATCATCGTCGACACCTACGGCGGCATGGCCCGCCACGGCGGCGGTGCGTTCTCGGGCAAGGACCCCTCTAAGGTCGACCGCTCGGCCGCCTACGCGGCGCGCTGGGTCGCCAAGAACGTCGTCGCCGCGGGCTTGGCCGAGCGGGCCGAGGTGCAGGTCGCGTACGCGATCGGCGTCGCGCATCCGGTATCCGTGATGGTCGAGACCTTCGGCACCGAGAAGATCGGCCGTGGCCAGATCGCGCGGCTGATCGACGAGCACTTCGACCTGCGGCCCGGCGCCTTCCGCGAGGAGCTCAAACTGCACCGCCCGATCTACCAGAAGACCGCCGCCTACGGCCACTTCGGCCGCGACGACCACGACTTCACCTGGGAGCGGACCGACAAGGCCGCCGCGCTGCGCGCCGCCGCCGGCCTCTGACAGACGCCTCGACCGTGCCCCGGATGGGGTATGCCGCCTGTCGGCCGTCTAGGGTCAAAGCGGTGTCGAACATCGCCCAGATCGACGGTCAGGGGACGCAGCTCGGCGCGGCATCGACGATCGTCCAGGTCGAACCGATGACGACCGCGCGTGTCCTGCGCGGGCCTTTCGACTACCGGCTGCCAGAGGAGCTGCGGGACGGTGTGGACGTCGGCTCGATGCTCGTCGTGCCGTTCGCCGGACGCAAGCTGCTGGGCGTGGTCGTCGGCATGCCCGACACCAGCGACGTCGCCGAGGAGAAGCTACTCGCGCCGCTGCGCGCGCTCGATGACGGGCCGCCCGCCCTGACCACCGAGCTGGTGGCTCTGGCCGAGTGGATCGCCGCCGAGTACTGCTCCACGATCGCCCGTGCGCTCACGCTGGTGCTCCCCCCGGGGGCGGCGCGCAGGCTCAGCGGGCGCAAGCGGCGCCAGGTCGCGCGCCCGCGCCATGAGCCCGTGGGGGCTCGCAGTCCGCACGCGCCCGCACTCACGCACGACCAGCAGGCCGCGCTCGCGCCGGTGACCGCGGCGCTACGCGCCCGCCGTGCAAAGCAGCTGCTGCTGAACGGGGTAACCGGCTCGGGCAAGACCGAGGTCTACCTGCGCGCCGCGCAGGTCGCGCTCGAGCAGGGTCGCGGCGTGATCGTGCTCGTGCCCGAGATCGCGCTCACCCCGCAGATCGTCTCGCGCTTCGTCGAACGCTTCGGCGAGACCGTCGCCGTGCTGCACTCGCGCCTGAGCACCGGCCAGCGCTACGCCGAGTGGCGGCGTCTGCGGGACGGGCAGGCGCGGGTGTGCGTGGGGCCGCGCTCGGCCGTGTTCGCGCCGATCGAGGATCTCGGCCTGATCGTCCTCGACGAGGAGCACGACGCCTCCTACAAGCACGAGGGCGACCCGCGCTACGACGCCCGCGACGTCGCCGCCGAGCGCGCCCGTCGCTGTCACGCGGTGCTGCTCGCGGGCAGCGCCACGCCGCGTCCCGAGAGCGTCCAGCGTATGCCCGCTTGCGTGCTCTCGCAGCGGGTGGACGGACGGCCGCTGCCCGAGGTGCAGGTGCTCGACATGCGCGGTCACGCCCATGGCCTGCATCCGCTCACCGGCGATGCGCTCGCCGAGCTGCGCGCCTGCGGCCGGTCCGGAACCCCCGCCAAGGCGATCGTTCTGCTGAACCGTCGCGGCTGGTCGAACTTCCTGTCGTGTCGCAGCTGTGGGCGCGTGTGGAGATGCCCCGACTGCGATGTCGCGCTCGTGCTGCACCGCGCGGGGGGCTTCGTGGCCTGCCACCATTGCGGGCACCGCGAGCGTGTGCCCACGTGCTGCGGCGACTGCGCCTCGAGTTCCGTTGCCCGCCATGGCGCCGGCACCGAACGCCTGCAGCACGACCTCGCGCGGGTGCTCGACGACGACGGCGGCTTCCCCGTGTTTCGCCTCGACGCCGACGTGAGCGCCGCCGCGACAGTACTACGTCGCTTCGAGGCCGCCTCCTGCGGCGTGCTGATCGGAACGCAGATGGTCGCCAAGGGCCACGACTTCCCCGACGTCAGCCTCGCGGTCGTGCTCGACGCCGACGCCACCCTGCGTTTCCCCGACTTCCGAGCCGAGGAGCGAACGTTCGCGCTGATCGCCCAGCTCGCCGGTCGCGCCGGGCGCGGCGGGCACGGACGGGTGCTCGTGCAGACGATCGCGCCGGACGCGCGCGCGATCGTGCACGCCGCGCGCCACGACAGCGACGGCTTCATCGCCGGCGAGCTGAAACGCCGCCGCGCGCTCAGCTACCCGCCCTTCTCGCACCTGATCAGGATCGTGTGCTCGGCCGAGGCCGCCGAGAAGGCGCGTGCGGCCGCGGGCTCGGTGCGCGAGCTATTGGGTGAGCACCTGACAGGAGTCGGACAGGATGCGCGTGTCCTCGGACCCGCCGCGCTGTTTCGCCTGCGCGCACGCGAGCGCTCGGTCGTCGTCGTCAAGGCCGGTGAGCGACGCGCCGCGGTACGCGCCGTGGGTGAGGTCGTGCGACGCGTCGCCGCCACTCGCACGCACGCTGGGGTCAGCTTCAGCGTGGACGTCGATCCGCAGTAGAGCGGCGGGCGCGGCGGCTCAGGCCCGGCGGACGCTCGCTTTGTAGGCTCGGATCGTGACGTCGACCTGGGCGGTGTGCGACGCTCCCGCAGGGTCGCGGGCGGCGATCGTCGCCCGTGCGCGCAGCGTGTGCGTATGCGTGAGAAGGGTGCGGGCGTTCTGGTCTAGGCGAAGCCTTACCGTCACCACGTGCCCGCCCGCGACGTAGAACGAGCCGGCGGTGAGGGTGACGATCGCGGGCTTTGATTTCTCGGCACGGTGAGCGCTCGCGCCGACGCTCACGGGGTTCAGCGTCCGCAGTGTCACTGTGCCGGTACAACCGATCGCGTCAGCCGGACAGCTCACCCGGACGCTGAGCGTGCCCGACGAGTTCTCCATCAGCGACGTGCTCGCGAGCTCAGCGTCCGCAACCGCGGGCTTCCCGCGTTCCTGAGAGGCCGACACCCCCTGCGCGGGCGACGTCGAGGGCCCTTGTGTGGATGACGTTCCGGCTTCGCCTGGAATCAGCTGCTGCTGCGGCGTCGTCGGCAGCTCGGTGACGAACGTCTGATCAGCGCCTTCGCTCGTGCCGCCGGCGTTGGTCGCGACGACGCGGTAGTGGTAGACGGCGCCGGCGCTCAGGCCCGTCAGCGACGCGGACACCGGCTGCGGGCCGCTGCCCGACCCGGGCGCGGGACTGCACGGCGCGCTATAGCCAAACGCGGACGTCGGGCCGTATTCGAGCTCGCACCGGCTGACTTCCGTGCCGTTGGGGTTCACCTCCGCGCTCACCGTCGCCGAGGTCTGTGTGATCGAGGAGGCGCCGCCGGTGCTCACCGTCGGAGGTGCGCCAGCCGTCGTGAACATCTGAGCCGGGCCTTCTGTCGAGCCGTCGGCGTTCTTCGCGAGAACCCAGTAGGTGTACGTCGTGTTCGGTTCGATGTTCAGACGCGCGCCCGCATCCGCGAGGTCGACGCTCACCGATTCAGCCTTCGTCGTCGCAGCGAGCGTCGCCTTTGCCACGAGCACGTCCGCTCGGATGCATTCCATCGGCGCCGGGCATGGGTCGTCCATCAGGATTTCGTATTCCGTCTCAAGGCCCTCCGGGTCGATCCGCGCTTCGAGCGTCGCGTCGTTCTCTGTGATGTGTGACGCCGGCTCGCTTTCGATCACCGGCCGTGTGCCTGTGGCCAGCGTCTCGAACGCCTGGTCGCTTCCTTCGCCGGTGCCGTGGGCGTTGGTTGCGACCACGCGGTAGTGGTAGGTGGTGCCGGCGGTCAGGTCCGTGAGCGACGCCGAGACCGTTACGGGGCTGCTCCCCGAGCCCGGCGATGGGTTGCACTGTGCCCTCGAGCCATACGCGCTCGTCGGGCCGTATTCGATTTCGCATACGGTGACTTCGCTCCCGTTGGGGTTCACGCTCGCGCTGACGGTCGCCGAGGTCTGCACGATCGAGGACGCCCCGCCCGTCGCCACCGTCGGGGCGCCCGACGCGGGCGTGAACGCGGAGATCCCGTCGGGCGTGCCCACACCGGTCGGTCCGTCGTAGCCGGTGCGCGCCAGGCAGATCGCCTGTGAGGAGCAACTCGCCGCGGCCTCTTCGGCCGTGGTGCAGCTCGACAGGCCCGTGTATTCGTCGAACGGGGAGCGGCATTCGCCGTTCGAGCCTTCCGTCACGTCGTGCAGCGAGCCCGGCGAGTCGAGCTCGTTTTCGTAGAGCGTGCGGGCCGGGTATTCGACGCCGTCGGCGCCCCCCGCGAGGGCGAACGTGGCGGCGATCACCGGCGTAGCCAGGCTCGTGCCACCGTAGGTGCACCAACTCACGACGTGAATCGTGCCGTCTTCTTCGTCTTCGCTTTCGCATGCGCTGCCCGAGGCGGAGTCGTACACCGCCACGCCCGAGTACGGGTCGGCGTCTGCGGCGACGTCCACCGCGGCGCGTTTCGTGCCGCAGCCGACCGACGACCAGTCCGGGACCGCCTGCTGCCACGGCTGCGCGTCGAACCGCGTGCTGCATCCGCCTCCGCCGGCGCCCGCCCCGTCCTTGACGCCTTCGTCCTCGCCGCCGTCGTTCCATACGCTCTCGCCGCCCCATTCGCCGCTTTCGCCGAGATTCAGGCGAGTCCCACCCACGGCCACCACCTGGGGCGAGACCGCCGGGAAGTTCGCGTACGACGACGGCGATTTCTCGAGCCAGTCGAGGTAGCCGTCATCGCCCGCCGCCGCGGCGATAACCAGGCCGGGATGGTCGAACGCCGAGCTGTCCGCGAGGCAGCCGCCGTCGCATTCGGGGCCGCCCCACGAGTTCGAGATCTCGGTCGCGCCCAGGCTCGCCGCCGAGTTCTCGGCGGTCTCGAGATCTTCGTAGGAGGGTTCTTCGGCCTCCACGAGCGCGATGTGGCAGTTCTGGCAGACGGCGTGTGCTGTCTCGATGTCCAGCGAGATCTCCACCGACCAGCCCTCTGCTTCCGCCACCAGCAGGCACGCTTCTTCGCGCCTGCGTCGGCTGTCTTTGGTGTTGCGGCACGTCTCTTCGCTCGTCGTCAGGATCGCCTGCGTCTGCGGGAACGGGAGGTTCGCGCTTTCGCCGTCCTGGTTGACCTTCTCGAAGCAGCCGTTCGCCCTCGTGCATTCAGGCAGAGCGAATTCTTTCGAGTACGTCGCGAGATCCGCTTCCGCATCGAGGTCGTTGTACGCGTCCACCAGCGCGATCGTCTGGGTCCCCGGCGCGCTCGTCGGCAATCCGTAGGCGCCGTGCAGATCCTGAGGTCCCAAGCCAAAATCGCTCGCTGCCGCGGACGGCGGCGCTGACGGGGAGAGGGCCGCGCGGGCGACCCCGATCGGGTGCGTGTGAGCCCGGGCCTGCGCCGTGCGTGGCACCAGCTGCAACGCCATGCAGCCGGCACGCCCGCGAGCGGGCGGCGCACACGCCGCGCGGACGGTGTAATCCGATCGAGGCAGCCGTGAGACGGTGCCAGCTAGCACCGGGTGAGCCCACAAGAGAGCCGCTCCGAAGGCGATCGCGATCGTCTTCGGGATCGATGTGCGGAACCTCCGTGCCCTCCTCATCGCTCTCAGATTGTGCTCGATCGACGGTCTCGGCGCTACACCTGAACGGACGCTCGCACCGCGCGGCTACCTAAACTCATCGGGGATGGCCACAGAGGACCGCACAGCCGACCAGGACGCCTCACTCGAGCTGCCCACGCCTGCCTCCGAGGAGGCCGACGTTGAGGTCGAGCGCGAGGAGGGTGCGCCCGAGGAACTGGACGCCGAGACGCGAGCGCGCCGCGATGCGGCGCTGCGCCATGTGCGCAAGTTCGGCGACCCGGTGCTGCGCGCCACCGCGCTGCCCGTCGATCGCTTCGACGAGGATCTCGCGGCCGAGGTCGCGCGCATGGGCGAGCTGATGCACGACGCGCTCGGCGTCGGGCTGGCCGCCACCCAGCTCGGCGTGCTGCATCGCGTGCTCGTCTACAAAGCCTACGTCGACGACCCCCTCGTCGCGCTCGTCAACCCCGTGCTCGAGTGGACGAGCGAGGAGCGCGAGAGCGCATCGGAGGGGTGTCTGAGCCTGCCCGGCGTGCACGTCGAGGTCGAGCGCCACGCGCGGGTGCGGGTGCGGGCGCAGGACGAGACGGGCACGCACATCGAGCTCGAGGCGGAGGGTCTGCCGGCTCGCGTGATCCAGCACGAGATCGACCACCTCAACGGCACGCTGATCCTCGATCGCATCTCGCGCGAGGCGCGCAAGGAGGCGATGCGCGCGATGCGCGAAGAGCACCCTGAAGAACACACCCCCTCGGGCGCTCACCCAGATGGGCACGAGCAGACGGGCGGGCAGGCGACGGCGGACGCCGCCTAGCGCTCCGCTCGCCTGCGAGAGACAGCCCGTTGAGCACCGTCTTCATCGGCACCTCCGAGTTCGCCGCCGCCGTGCTCGAGCGCCTGGCGCGCAGCGACGCCCACCGTCCCGCGCTCGTGATCACCCGCCCCGATCGCCCCAGCGGCCGCGGTAGGCGCGTGGCCGCGCCGCCGGTGGCGGACAGCGCGCGCGCGCTCGAGATCGCGCTCGAGCAGCCGCGCAGCGTCAACGACGAGCAGGCGAGAACGCAGATCGCGGATGCGCTCGGCGGGTCCGGCACGGTCGTCGTGTGCGCGTTCGGTGCGCTCATCAAGGAGCCCCTGCTGTCAGATCACGAGCTGCTCAACGTCCATCCCTCGCTGCTGCCGCGCTGGCGCGGGGCCGCGCCGGTCGAGCGCGCGATCATCGCCGGCGACACGCAGACGGGCGTCTCGATCATGCGCCTGACCGCCGGCCTCGACAGCGGTCCGGTGTGTCTATCAGGCGCCGATCCGATCCGACCAGAGGACACCTACGGCACGCTGTCCGCACGGCTGCAGGCGCTTGGCGGCGAGCTGCTCGTGCGCGCGCTCGACCACAAGCCGCCGTTCACAGAGCAGCCCGAGGACGGCGTCACCTACGCCGAGAAGCTGGGGTCCGCCGACCGCCTGCTCGACCCCGCAAGGCCCGCGCTGGAGCTCGAGCGGGTCGTGCGCGCGCTGCACCCGCACATTGGCGCGCGCGCACAGCTCGCCGACGGGAGCATGCTCGGTGTACACCGTGCGGCGCTGCTCGACGGCGTCTCCCTGGGTGAGCCCGGCCCGAGCGTGCGCGAGGGCAGGCTGCTGCTTCAGTGCACGCCCGGCGTGCTCGAGCTGACACTCGTGCAGCCGCCCGCTGGACGCGCGATGGACGCCGCCGACTACCTGCGCGGCCACGGGCTCCCGTCTCGCGGGTAGGGCGGCGCGGTGCAGGGCGCGGTCAGGACCTGCCCGGACGCCGGTAGGCGCTCACGTACGCAGGCAGCGCCACGCCCGCCGCCAGCCGCGCATCCGGCTCCGGCGCGCCCGCCTGGAGCGCCAGCGGGATAACCCCCGCCCACGCCGGCAGCGCATAGTCCTCCTCGTCGTCCGCCGGGCCGCCGCTGCGGATCTTCGCCGACGCCTCGTCGATCGCAATCGCCAGCACCGACGTTGCCTTCAGCTCGTTCTCAGTTGGTGCGCGCACGTCCGGCCAGCGCCCCGGCACGATGTGCTCGACGATCGCGCGCAGCGCCTCGCGCTTCTCCTCCGCGTCCTCCACCACGCGCGCGCGGCCGAGCAGCATCACCGAGCGGTAGTTGGCCGAGTGGTGCATCGCCGAGCGCGCCAGTATCAGCCCGTCGATCAGCGACACCGTCAGGCACGCCGGCGCGCCGTCGGCAAGCGCCCGCAGCGTGCGGCTGGCGCTCGAGCCGTGGCAGTACACCATGTCGCCGCGGCGGGCGTGCAGCGTCGGCGTGACGAACGGCTGCCCGTGCTCGTCCACGATGCCCAGGTGCGCGATCAGCGCCTCGTCCAGGATCGCCTCGATCGCCGCGCGCTCGTAGCTCGCGCGCTCGCGCTTGCGGCGCACCCGCACACGGTCAGATGGGGGTCCCGCCGGAGTGGCTCGACTATGCGGTTGGACGGCCACGCGATCCTCCTCTAGACATAAAAACAAAAAACTGTAACAGTACAGATTGATGACTGACATGAAACAGTACCGGATAGAGGCGGGCAGCGCGGCGGAGCTCGTCCGTCACATCGAGGCGGGGGTCGCCAGCGGCGCGCTAGCCCCCGGACAGTCGCTGCCGTCCGTGCGTCGGCTGGCCATGCAGGTCGGGCTCAGCCCCGTCACCGTCGCCGCCGGCCTCGCCGAGCTGCGCCGCCGTGGGGTCGTGCAAAGCGAGCCGCGGCGCGGCACGCGCATCGGGCAGGGCCCGCCGATCGGCTCCGCGCGCGCGCCGCTGCCGGTGCCGCCCGGCGCGCGCGACCTTTCGCTCGGTAACCCCGATCCCTCGCTGCTGCCCGACCTGCACGCGGCGCTCGCACGCTGCCGGCCACCCCTGCGCCTGTATGGCCAGGCGCAGGCGCTTGGCGAGCTGATCGAGCTCGCGCGCGAGCAGCTGCGCGCGGACGGCGTTCCCGGCGAGCACCTGTGCATCGTCAGTGGCGCGCTCGACGGCATCGAGCGCGTGCTGCAGGTGCACCTGCGCCCGGGTGACCGCGTCGCAGTCGAGAACCCCGGCTACGCCGCGCTGTACGACCTGCTCCGCGCGCACGGCCTGCTGCTCGAGCCCGTCGCCGTCGATGACCGCGGCATGCTCCCCGGCGGACTCCACGAAGCGCTCGAGCGCGGCGCTCTCGCCGCCGTGCTCACGCCGCGCGGCCAGAACCCCACCGGCGCGGCGCTCGACCGCACCCGCGCGCGCGAGCTCGTCGCGGTGCTCGACGGATATCCGCGCGCGCTGCTGATCGAGGACGACCATCTCGGCGCCATCGCCGGCAGCCCTCTGCACACCGCCGTGCTCGCGCGCGAGCGCTGGGCGGCCACGCGCTCGGTCGCCAAGGCGCTCGGGCCCGATCTGCGCCTGGCGGTGCTCGCCGGCGACGCCGACACGGTTGCGCGGGTGCAGGGCCGCCAGGAGTGCGGGCCGGGTTGGGTCAGCCACATCCTGCAGGCGCTCGTGCTGTACATGTGGAGCGATCCCGCCGTCCACGAGCTGATCGCCCACGCCGGCGCGACCTACGCGCAGCGACGCCGGCGTCTGCTCGCGAGCCTGCGCGAGCGCGGCGTCGGCGCCCACGGCGAATCGGGCCTGAACGTGTGGATCCCCGTCGGCGAAGAGGCCGCCGCGATCGGAGCGCTGATGCAACGCGGCTGGGTGCTCGCGCCCGGAGCGCCCTACCGACTCCCCGGCAGCTCGCCCGGCGTGCGCGCGACGATCGCCACGCTCACCGAGCCCGAGGCCGAACGCCTGGCCGCCGACCTCGCCGACGTGCTCGCCCCCACAGGCTCCAGCCGTGCCGGATAGCGCCGCCCCCGCTCGCCGCTGCGCCTATGTCGTGCTGCGCCGTGTGTTCGAGGGCGGCGCCTACGCCGACAGGGCTTTCGCCGCTGAGGCCGCCGATCTGGACGCTCGCGACCGCGCGCTCGCGATGCGCCTCACATACGGTGCCGTTCAGCGAAAGGGCACGCTCGACCACCTGATCGAGCGTCTCGCCGAGCGCCCCGCCGGCGCGTTGGACGCGCCCGTGCTCGCCGCGCTGCGGCTGGGGCTCTACGAGCTTCTGTACCTGCGCGGCGCTCCCGACTACGCGGTCGTCGCTGACGCCGTCGAGCTCGCCAAGGCGAACGCGCGCGGCGGGCACGGCCTCGTCAACGCGGTGCTCAGGCGCGCCGCGCGCGAAGGGGCGGACGCACTGCTGGGGGCGCTCGGCGAGGACACGCCCGCGCGGGCCGCCGTCAAGCACTCCCATCCCGAGTGGATCGCGCGCCTGTGGTGGCAGGAGCTCGGCCCCGAGGACGCATGCGCGCTGATGGCCACCGACAACGAGCCGTGGGAGCTCGCGCTGCGCGCCAACACGCTCGTCATCGACGCGCCCAGCCTCGCCGGGCACTTGCCCGTGCGCACGCACCTCGACCCCGCCATCCCCGAGGCGGTCGTGCTGGAGGAGGCGTTCGACGCGCACCGCTCGAAGCTCTGGGGCGACGGCGCGTTCCTCGCTCAGTCGCGGGCCGCGATGCTCGTCGCGCGCACGCTCGACCCCGAGCCCGGCGAGCGCGTGCTCGACCTGTGCGCCGCGCCCGGCGGCAAGAGCACCCATCTCGCCGCGCTCATGAGCGGTCGCGGCCTCGTCGTCGCGGTCGAGCGCGACCGACGCAGGGCCGGCGCGCTCGTGCGCACCGCGCAGCGACTGCATGCCACAAACGTGCGCGTCGAGCTGGCCGACGCCGAGCGCTGGGGCTCACAGCACGGTCCCGGACGCACGTCTGGGGCGAGCGCGGGCGAGCCGCCGTTCGACCGCGTGCTCGTCGACCCGCCCTGCTCGGGCCTCGGCACGCTCGCCGCGCGCGCCGACTTGCGCTGGCGCATGACGCCCGACACCGTCGCGCAGCTCGCCGCCACGCAGGCGAGGATCCTCGCTGCCGGCGCCCGCGCCCTCCGTCCGGGAGGCGTGCTTGTCTACTCTACGTGCACGATCTCTCCGACTGAGAATGAGCGCCTGATCGCCGCCTTCCTGGACTCCCACCCCGAATTCGCGCCCGACGGGCCGGGCGGCGTCGACCGGCCCGGGGTGCTGTCGACGCTGCCCCACCGCGACCATACGGCCGGGTTCTTCATCGCGCGCATGAGGAGGAGCTGAAGATGGAGGGCGAGCCCGAGGCCCCGTCAAAACCAGCGATCGACCTCGGGCCACAATGCCCCAACTGCGGCGAGCCGTGGCTGCGGCCCACCAACCTGCCCGGCCGCTACCGCTGCGTCTACTGCCTGCACCGCTTCGAGCTCACCTCGGTGTGCCCCAACTGCGGCGAGCACTCGACGATCGTCAGGATGTCCTCGACCGCGATCCTCAAGTGCAACAACTGCGGCGACTCGATGCTCCAAGCCGTATGAGCGACCTGCTGCGCGGCGTGCGCGTCGCCCCCTCGATTCTGTCCGCCGACTTCGGCCGGCTGCGCGAGCAGGTCTCGGAGGTTCTCGCGGCTGGGGCGCGCGTGATCCACGTGGACGTGATGGACGGCCATTTCGTGCCGCCGATCACGATCGGGCCGCTGGTCGTGGCGGCGCTTGCGCAGACCGCGAAAGACGCCGGGGCGATGCTCGACGTGCACCTGATGATCGAGCGTCCCGAGCGCCACGCCGCCGAGTTCGTCAAGGCGGGCGCCGACTCCGTCACCTTCCACGCCGAGGCGACCCCGCATGTCGCCTACACGGCGAACCTGATCCGCGAGAGCGGCGCCGGCGCCGGCGTGGCGATCAACCCCGGCACCGCCGTCGGAGCGCTCGCCGAGGTGACCGGTGCGATCGACCTGGCGTTGTGCATGACCGTCAATCCCGGCTGGGGCGGGCAGCCGTTCATCGCGCACTCGCTCGACAAGCTGCCGCGGGTGCGCGCGCTGGTGGGTGCGGACGTGGCGGTTGAGGTCGACGGCGGCATCGACCCGTCGAGCGCTCCCTCGTGCCGTCAGGCCGGCGCCAACGTGTTCGTCGCCGGCTCCGCGATCTTCACCGCCGATGACCCCGGCGAGGCCTATCTGGCGATCGCCCGCGCGATCGACGCCGACTGAGCAGCGCTGCCGCGCCGGTAGAGCACGGTCAGCGCCGCGGCGAGCACCGCGGTCGCGCCCGCGTAGCCGACCTCCGCGCGCAGCAGCTGGTCGCCCACAGCCGGCGTCAGCATCCACGCGAGGAACACCGCCGCCGCAAGCAGCCAGCAGCCGGCGGCCGCGCGCGCGCGGTCACGCGCCAGCGCCGCCTGGTTGAGCGCGCCGGAGGTCAGGTGCAGGCCCATACCCACGCCGATCAGCGCCAGGCCGAAACGCCCGTAGCTGTAGCTCTGGCCGAAGAACACGTGGCGCAGGGCGAACGGGCCGACGACCAAGAGGCCCAGTGCCGCCGCCGCCGCGAAGCCCGCGATCGCAAGGATCGTCACGCGAATCGCGCGCGCGAACGCGTCGTGCCCCGCCGTCGCCTCCAGGCCCGTCAGGTGCGGCAACAGCGATGTCTGGATCGCCTGGAACAGCTGCAGCGGAGCGCGCGCGATCAGCAGCACGTTGAACACGATGCCCGCCAGCGCCCGTTTGGGAGAAGTCGCATCCACCGTCAGCACCGCCGCGTTTAGCAGCGTCTGCTCGGACAGCATGATGCTCGACACCCACACCGCGAAGCCGCCGCCGCGGCGTAGCGACAGCTCGTCGTGGGCGGCCGTCTCCTGAACGCCCTCCGTTCCCGGCCCCGCCAATGCGGCGTCTGCCTCGTCGACTGTGATTGGTGCCCCCAGCGTGCGCTCGCTCCTGCTCCTGGCGAACGCCGCCGGCACCACCACCAGCGAGACGAACGGCGCGGCGGCGATGCCCAGCGCGACGGCGGTCTGGCCGCTGGCGATGCCCACCGCCACCGCGATCGCGAAGCAGATGCGCGAGGTCGACTCCATCAGCACCAGGCCGCCGAACAGGCCGAAGCGCTGATGCCCGGCCAGCCAGCCACGCGCGAAGTAGCTGGCGGCGTAGGCGAGCGTGCCGACGACCAGCACGTCGTACAGCGCGTGGTTGTGTTCGAACACCCGGTCCACGAGCTCGTGGTGCAGCGCGAGCGCGACCGCCAGGAAGATCAGCGCGAAGCTCGCCTGGATCAGCATCGGCACGCGCAGCGCGTGCTGTGCGTGCCCGCGCGCGCGACGTTCGGCGATCGTGCGCGAGAGCAGCTGTTCGATCGGCCGGTAGATCACCGAGATGATCACGAACATCACCGACCACAGGACGTCGATCCGCTTGGCCGGGGCGGGGCCGAGGACGTGGCTGGCGATCGAGAAGTACGCGAACGTCAGAAGGCCGGTCGAGGCGATCCCGATCGACAGGATCCGAGCGCCGCTGCCGTACGAGCGGGCCCGCTCGGTGCCAGTGCCGGCGGGGCCTGCGGCCTGGCTGGTGCGAAGGCCCCTAGAGGCGGACAAGCAGCATCGTCCAGGGGAACGGCGAGCGCAGCTCGAGGACCTCGCCGTGGCGGGAGAGCAGCTGCACGAACGCGCGCCTGGACCAGTGGTTGAGGTGACCGGGGGTGTTGCCGAGCGCCGACCAGTAAGCGCCGCGGGCGAGGTTGAGCATCCGCCACAGCGGCTCGCGGGGGACCGACACCAGTAGATGGCGCTCGGCGCAGCGGGCCATCTCGCGCAGCGTGTGCTCGGGGTCGGGGACGTGCTCGAGCACCTCGATCGCGCTCGCCATGTCGAACTCGCCCGTCGCGAACGGCAACTCCTCGCCCTCCATCACGCGATACTCCAGGTTCGGGGCCTGGCGTTGCGCCCAGCCGTCCTGGATCGAGGGCTCGCGCAGGTCGACGCCCACCACACGGCACTCGCTCAGCCGCTGTGCCCAGCGGTGCACGAGCACGCCCTCGCCGCAGCCGACGTCGAGCATCGACGCGGGCGCCGAGCGCTCGAGCAGCTCATCGAGGTCGCGCTCGAAGGCAGCCATCATGCGGCGCACGACCGGGTTGGCTGAGCCGTACTTGTCGTAGGTGTTGCCGGTGACGACGCCGTCCTCGGAGACGGTCACGCCGCTCATGGCGTCGGTGCTCTCACAGCCGCACCGGCTCGCGCTCGGCGCGCTCGTCGGCCGGCACGAGGTTCGCTTCGTAGTGCGAGGGCGCGACGCCCAACTGCAACTCGATCCTGCGCACCCGCTCGAACGTCCGCTGCGTCATCACGCGCTGGGCGGCGAGCAGGTCGCCGATCACGCCGAGCGCCCACAGCACGACCGCCGCGATGAACAGGACGGCGCCGAGGATCAGCGACTGCACGTGTCCCTTGCCGTTGCCTTCGGCGTAGGCGACCGCGAAGCGGATCCACACGCCGATCGCGGCCACGCCGATCACCAGCGCGAGGCTCCAGAACACGCGCAGCGGCTCGTACTGCGCGTAGATGCGGAAGATCGAGATCGTGTTGCGCCGCACGTACGCGCCCATCGACGGGAACAGGCGCGACTCGCGCGTCTTCGGGTTGGTGCGCACCGGTACGTGGTCGACGGCCACCAACAGCTTGCCGGCCTGGATGATCGTCTCCAGCGTGTACGTGAACTTCGAGACCACCATCATCTGGATCGCGGCCTCGCGGTTGTACGCGCGAAAGCCCGAGGTGGTGTCCGGCACTGACGTGGAGGACGCCTGGCGAACCACCCACGAGCCGAGCCGCTGAAGGGCCTTCTTCAGCGGCGAGAAGTGCTCGATCTCGCCGACCTCGCGGTCGCCCACGACCATGTCCGCACGGCCATCGAGGATCGGGCGCACCAGCCTCGCGACGTCCGCGCCCTGGTATTGGTTGTCCGCGTCGGTGTTCACGATCACGTCCGCGCCGAGCTTCAGCGCCGTGTCGATCCCCGCCTGGAACGCGGCGGCGAGACCCTTGTTGTTGGTCAGGCGCACCAGGTGATCGACGCCGTGCGCGCGCGCCACGGCGACGGTCTCGTCGCTGGAGCCGTCGTCGATCACCAGCCACTGCACCTGCTCGAAGCCCGTGACCTCGCGCGGCAGGTCAGCGAGCGTCTGCGGCAACTGCTCAGCCTCGTTGAAGCAGGGGATCTGGATGATGAGCTTCACGGCGATCAGGTTAGTGTCCCAACTCGACGCGAGATGCACAGCACGATGCTCACCCGGCGGCGCCCGGGCTCGATCCGGCTGACGCGGCTCGCCGCCGTCTCGCCGGGAGCTTGGGCGCGACTGGGATTCGCCGTGCTGTGCGCGGGAGCGTTGATCGGCTACTTCGCCCTCCCCACCTACCCCACCTACGACTCCTTCTACGCGCTGCTGTGGGGCCGCGACCTGCTCCACGGGCACCTGCCCGACTTCAACGTGTATCGCGCGCCGACGGAGCATCCGCTGGCGATCGCCTTCGGCATGCTCTGCTCGATCTTCGGCCAGGGCGGCGCGCGCCTGATGGTGCTCGGCTCGATCCTCTCGTTCGTGCTCGCAGTCGCCGGCATGTACCGGCTCGGGCGCCTGTGCTTCGGCCCGCTCGTCGGGCTGTTCGCCGCGCTGCTGCTGCTGAGCCGCTTCTTCATCGAGAACCTCGCCGCCCAGGGCTATCTCGACATCACCTACGTGGCGTTGATCGTATGGGCGGTGGCGCTCGAGGTGGAGCGCCCGCGCCGGGGCACGCTGGTGTTCGCGGTGCTCGCCGCCGCCGGCCTGCTGCGCCCCGACGCGTGGGTGCTGAGCGGCGCCTACTGGCTGTGGTGCTCGTGGCGAGCGGAGGACCGCACCCGCGTGAAGTACCTCGCGCTGGCGGCGATCGGTCCCGTCGTGTGGGTGGCGCTCGACGCGATCGTCACGGGCAACCCGCTGCACTCGCTCAGCGCCACCGCCGGCCTCGCCGCTGAACTCGAACGCACGCAGGGATTCGGCGCCGTGCTCGCGTCGGTATGGAGCTACGGGATCCGGATCGACCATCTGCCGGTGCTAGTCGGCGGCCTGATCGGCATCCTGCTCGCCGTGGCGATGGCGCCGCGGCGCGCGCTCGTGCCGCTGGCGGCGTTCCTGCTGCTGCTCGGCGTGTACGTCGCCGAGGGCGCCGCCGGCGCGTCGGTGGTCGACCGCTACCTGATGGGCACCGCCACCGCGCTGCTGCCGTTCTGCGCGGTCACCGTCGGCGGCTGGGCGATGCTCGAGCGTGGCTCGCGGCTGCGTCGCGCCTGGATCGCCGCGGCGGTCGTGCTCGTCGCATACGGCGCCGTATCGGCCGCCAACACGATCAGCCTGTCGGGCCTGCGCACGACGCTGGCTGAGCACGAGGACTTCCACAAGGGGCTCGCGGTCGCGCTGCGCAGCCCGGCGGTCAAGGCGGAACTGCGGCGCTGCCCGGTGGTGAGCGTTCCTGACAACAAGCTGATCCCGGACGCCCGCTGGATCCTCGACACGGTCGGCCAGCAGAACATCCTCGCGCGAAGCCAGGCGCGCACCGACGCCGAACAGGGCGATCCAACGCTTCAGCGGCGCATCGCCTCGGGCAGCGTCGCCGTGTACCCGCTCGGCAGCGCGGTGTTCGTCGACGCGATCGTCGACCTGGGCGACGAGCCCAGCGACCAGATCCCGCCGACGGGCTTCAGACGCATCTACACCAGCCGCTTCTACGCCGTGTATGCCAACTGCTGAGCGACGGTGGGTGTGGGCGGGGCTCGCCGCGGTGCTGCTCGGCGGCCTCGGCCTGCGCCTGTGGGGCGTGCGCCAGGGGTTGCCGTACGCGTACAACGCCGACGAGGCCGACCATTTTGTCGTGCACGCGATCGAAATGTTCAGGCGCGGCACGCTCAACCCGCACTACTTCGCCAACCCGCCGGCGTTCACGTACGTACTGCACGCCCTATTCGCCGTCTGGTACGGGGGAGCGTCCGGCGCGGTGCACGCATACGCGGTGCACCCGGAAGCGGTGTACACGCTCGCGCGCGCGTCCGCGGCCGTGCTGGGGACGCTTGCGCTGTGGCTCTTGTATCTCGCGGGCGCGCGCCTGTTCGGCCGCGCGGTCGGGCTGCTGGCGGCGGCGATCGAGGCGGTGGCGTTCCTGCCCGTGTTCTACGCCCACCTCGCGCTCAACGACGCGCCGACGCTCGCGCCGGCGACGCTGTCGCTGCTGGGGAGCGCCGGTGTGCTCAGGAAAGGACGCGCCCGCGACCACCTGCTGGCGGGCGTCGGGCTAGGGCTGGCGTGCGCCACCAAGTACACCGCCGGCATCGTGCTCGTGCCGCTGCTCGCGGCGATCGCCGCCCGCCACCTGGGAGCCGGTGGCGATGAGGGTGAGCAGGCCGAGCGTGCCGGCGATCGCGCCCGGCGCGTCCGCACGCGCGCGATCGTCGGCGTCCTGCTGGCGGGTGCGTCCGCACTGGTCGCGTTCCTGATCGCCAATCCGTATTCGATCCTCGACTACCACAGCTTCCACGCCGAACTGGCGAAGCAGTCGACGCTGTCGGCCGAATCCCAGGGCAAGCTGGGCGCGCCCAAAGACGGCGGCCTTGCCTACTACCTGTGGTCGTTCACGTGGGGACTCGGCTGGGCGCCGTCGCTGGCCGCGCTCGGCGGCGCCCTCGCCGTCTGGCGCCACGAGCGGCGCGTGGCCTGGCTGCTGGTCCCGGCGGCGGCGCTGTTCCTCGTGTTCATGGGCACCGAGGGCCGCTACTTCGGGCGCTGGCTGATGCCGATCTTCCCGATCGTGTGCCTGCTGGGCGCCTTCTTCGTCGTGCAGCTGGCCGGCTGGGCCGGGCGCTCGCTACACGGCGCAACTGCACGCGCCCTGCTCGCGGCGCTGTTTGTCACGGCGCTGCTCGTCCAGGGGCTCGTCTACAGCATTCACTCGGGGCTGGTGCTCTCGCGCGCCGACACCCGCAACCTGACGCGCCAGTGGATGCTCGCGCACATCCCCGCGGGCGCCAAGATCGTCGCCGAGCCGGTCGAGCCCGACGAATGGGCGCGCGAAGTCAGGCCGGGGACCTCGACGGCGGCCAACCCGTTCCGTTGGCGGCTGTACCCGTCGCTGTTCCGGCGCATCCTTCCGAGCGGCGCGATCGCGCCGGACTTCATTCGACCGCAAGTGGGGCTGGAGGACTACGAGACGACGCTACACCCCGCACTGGTCGGCTTCTACGAGCGCGAAGGCTACTGCTGGGTGATCACGGGCTCGACCGAGTCCGGCCGCGCGTTCGCCGACCGGCGCGCGGTGCCCGCGGCGATCGCCTACTACCGCGCGCTGGCGCGCAGCGGCGAAGTCGTCTTCCGCGCCTCGCCGTACGCCGACGGCGAGGGCGGGCGGGAATCCGTGCCCTTCAACTTCGACTGGAGCTTCGACTATTACCCGCAGGCCTACGATCGCCCCGGTCCGCAGATGACGATCTACCGTCTACGCGGTGGACGCTGTCGCCGCTGACCGCGCCGGCTGACCCGTACTGCGGGCACGGCGAGGTTATCCTGAATGGCAAGATGCCCACATCGATCGAGGCCGACAAGCTGTGCCTGGCGCGGGCAATCGAGCTAGCCCAAAGGGGCACGGGCACGGTCAAGCCCAATCCGGTGGTGGGAGCGGTGATCGCGCGCGACGGCGAGATCCTGGGGGAGGGTTGGCACCAGGAATACGGTGGAGCGCACGCGGAGGTCAACGCGATCGAGGCGTGCGGCCTGGCCGATTTGGTTGGCGCGACGTTGTACGTCTCGCTCGAGCCGTGCTGCCACGAGGGCAAGACGCCGCCGTGCACGGACGCGATCCTGCAGGCGGGGATCAGGCGGGTGGTGGTGGGCTCGGACGACCCCACCGAGAAGGCGTCCGGTCGCGGTCTGGGGATCCTGCGCGACGAGGGCGTGGAGGTGGTGATCGCCGACGGCGAGCTGGCGGCGAAGGCGCGGCTGCTCAACCAGGCGTTCCGCAAGCACGCGCGCGTGGGGCGTCCATGGGTGCTGTTCAAGTCGGCGATGACGCTGGACGGCAAGGTGGCGACACGCACCGGCGACTCGAAGTGGATCAGCGGCGAGGAAAGCCGGCAGATGGCGCATCGCTGGCGGGCGTCCGTCGACGCGGTGGTGGTCGGCATCGGCACGGCGCTCGCCGACGACCCGCAGCTGACGGCCCGCCCCGAGGGCCTGCCCACCGAGCCGGACGCGCAGCCGCGGCGGGTGGTGTTCGACTCGCTCGCGCGCCTGCCGCCCAGCTCTCAGCTGGTGGGCGCCGCTTCCGAGTTCCCGCTGACGATCGTCGTGTCGCGCGCGGCCGCGCGCTCGGACACCGACGCGCTGGAGGCGGCCGGCGTGCAGGTGCTCGTCGCGACCGGCGAAAACGAGCCGGCACGGGTGCGCTCGGCGCTCGACCAGCTGGGCGCGATCGGCGTCGCCTCGGTCCTCCTGGAGGGCGGGCCGCACCTCGCCGGCGCGTTCCTCGACGCGGGCGAGATCGATGAAATCCGCCTGTTCCTGGCGCCGCTGCTGCTCGGCGGCAGCGCCGCCCGCGATCCGCTCGAGGGCGAAGGCGTGGAGCGCATCTCCGAGGCGCTGCGCGCGCTGTCCTTCGGCTGCGAGACGATCGGCGAGGATCTGCTGATCTCGGCCCGTCTGCGCGAGTGGTGAGCACGCGGATGTTCACGGGATTGATCGCGGACCTCGGCAGCGTCACGGCCCTCGAGCGTGACGAGGAGGGCGCGACGCTCCAGATCTCGAGCGCGCTCGCGGCCGAGCTCGACGAGGGCGCCTCGGTCGCCGTCAACGGCGTGTGCCTGACCGCGACCGACGTCGGCGCCGATGGCTTTCGTGCGCAGGCGATGGTCGAGACGCTCAGGCGCTCGTCGCTGGGCGCCCTGCGAGCGGGCTCGCGCGTGAACCTCGAGCTCGCGCTGCGCGCCGGCGACCGCCTAGGCGGGCACGTCGTGCAGGGCCACGTCGACGCGACCGGCACCGTCCGCGCGGTGCGCGAGGAGGGCTTCGCGCGCGTGCTGGAGATCGAGACCGAGCCGCGACTGGCGCGCTATCTGGTGGAGAAGGGCTCCGTTGCGCTCGACGGCGTCAGCCTGACCGTCAGCGCGCTCAGCGAGGACGGCTTCTCGGTCTCGCTGATACCCGAGACGCTGCAGCGGACGAACCTCGGCGAGCTGGCGGCCGAGGACATCGTCAACATCGAGGTCGACATCCTCGCCAAGCACGTCGAGCGTTTGATGGACAGCTACCGGGAGGCGCGCATATGAGCAGCCAGCGGACAACCACGCCGTTTGCGACGATCGAGCAGGCTCTGGAGGATCTGCGCGAGGGCAAGATGGTCGTGGTCTGCGACGACGAGGACCGCGAGAACGAGGGCGATCTGACGATGGCGGCGCAGTTCGCGACGCCCGAGGCGATCAACTTCATGGCGAAGGAGGGTCGCGGCCTGGTCTGCCTGTCGCTTACCCCCGAACGCTGCGACGAGCTCGGCCTGGACCTGATGGCGGCCAAGAACGAGTCACCGTTCGAGACCCCGTTCACGGTGTCGGTCGAGGCCCGCAACGGCGTCACCACCGGCATCTCCGCGCACGACCGTGCCCGCACGATCCAGGTTGCGGTCGATCCCGAGAGCCTGCCCGTGGACCTCGTGCAGCCCGGTCACGTGTTCCCGCTCAAGAGCCGCGCCGGGGGCGTGCTCGAGCGCGCGGGCCAGACCGAGGCGGCGGTGGACCTTGCGCGCCTGGCGGGCTTGAACCCGGCGGGGGTGATCTGCGAGATCATGAACGACGACGGCACGATGGCGCGCGTGCCCGAATTGATCGAGTACTGCGCGCGCCACGGCCTCAGCATGATCACGGTCGCCGACCTGATCGCCTACCGGCGCCGCCACGACAAGCTGGTCGAACGCGTCGTCTCCACGCGGCTGCCGACCACCTTCGGCGACTTCGAGGCGGTCGGCTATCGCTCGCTCGTCGACGACAAGCACCACGTGGCGCTGATCAAGGGCGATGTCAGCGGCCGCGCGGACGTGCTCGTGCGCGTGCACTCGGAGTGCCTCACCGGAGACGTGTTCCACTCGCTGCGCTGCGACTGCGGCGAGCAGCTGGAATCGGCGCTGTCGATGATCGAGCGTGACGGCAACGGCGTGTTGCTGTATCTCTCCCAGGAGGGCCGCGGCATCGGCCTCTTGAACAAGCTGCGCGCCTACCGCCTGCAGGAGGACGGACTGGACACGGTCGAAGCCAACGAGCGTTTGGGGCTGCCGGCGGACCTGCGTGACTACGGCATCGGCGCCCAGATCCTGGTGGACCTAGGCCTGTCCTCGATCCGCATCCTCACCAACAACCCCAAGAAGATCAGGGGCCTGGAGGGCTACGGGCTGTACGTCAGCGCGCAGATCCCGATCGAGCACGCGCCCAACGAGCACAACGAGGCCTACCTGCGCACCAAGGCCGAGCGCATGGGCCACACGCTGCACCACCAGGGCCTGAACCTCGACGAGGAGCTGCTGCAAAGAGAGCGCCGCACCAGCGAGCGGCGCAAAGGATGAGCACAGTGCCGTCCGCGTCCGGCGCGAGCGCCGCGTTCGCGATCGTCGTCGCGCGCTTCTACGACGATCTCGCGCAGCGACTCGTCAGCGGCGCTCAGGCAGCGTTCGCGCAGGACGGCCACGGCGAGGCGGAGGTGTTCGACGTCCCCGGCGCTTTCGAGCTGCCGCTTGCCGCGAGTTACGCGGCGTGCAGCGCTCGCTTCGCCGGCGTCGCGTGCCTGGGCGCGGTGATCCGCGGCGAGACCGACCACTACGACTTCGTCTGCTCCCAGGCCGCCGCCGGAGTGATGCGCGTGCAGCTGGATACGGGCGTGCCGTGCGCCTTCGGCGTGCTGACGTGCGAGACGATCGAGCAGGCGCTCGCGCGGGCCGGGGGCGACAAGCGCGACCAGGGTCGCCACGCGGCGCAGGCGGTGATGCGGATGGCGCAACTGCGGGGCGCGCTCGCGAGCGGCTAGACTGCCGGCGATGGCAAAGGTGTGTCACAGCTGCGGGAAGGGCCCGGCGTTCGGCCAGAGCCGCAGCCACTCGATGGTCGCCACCAAGCGCCGCTTTGACCCCAACCTGCAGAAGGTCAAGATCATGGTCGGCAAGGCGCCCAAGCGCGTGTACGTCTGCACGCGCTGTCTGAAAGCCGGCAAGGTCACCAAGGCGCTCTAAGCGTCCGTCGCCCGGCGCGCAGCCCGGCGAAGCTGATAGACCTAACCTCCGTGACCGATACCAATCTGGTCCGCTTTCGCGCTGCTGTGGCGGGGGCGCTCGCTCACCTGGAATCGCGCCGCCAGGAGGTCAACGATCTCAACGTGTTCCCCGTCGCCGACGGGGATACGGGCGACAACATGGCCCTGACGCTGCGCGCCGTGCTCGTCGAGCTCGACCACCTGCAGGGGTCCGACGAGCATCGCACGATCGACGAGATCGGGCGTGAGGAGATCGTCCAGTCGGTCGCGCGAGCGGCGCTGCTGGGTGCGCGCGGCAACTCCGGGGTGATCCTCTCGCAGCTGATTCGCGGTGCGGCCGAGGAGCTGGTCAGTCGTCCGGGGCAGCTGATCGATGCGACGCTGATCGGCGCGGCGCTGGTGAAGGCGGCCGACCGTGCGTACTCCTCGGTGCGCGATCCCGCCGAGGGGACGATCCTGACGGTGGCGCGCGAGATGGCGCACAAGATCGTCGCCGACCTCGCGCACGGTCCGGGCAGTCCGCGCTTCGACCCCGCGACAGTGCCGCGCGAGCAGGACCGTGCGATCGCCGCCGCGCTGGAGAGCGCGGTGCTGGCGGGGCAGGATTCGGTCAAGCGCGGTCCCGAGATGCTCGCTGCGCTGCGCGAGGCCGGCGTGGTCGACGCGGGCGGCTACGGGCTGACGATCATCTTCGCCGGCGTCGTCGCCGCCCTGCGCGGCGAGGAGCCGCCGCCGCTGGATCATCACGCGCCCGCGCGCATCACCCATCCGCAGCACAACTCGGGCACCTATCGCTTCTGCACCAACTTTGCCGTCACCGGCAGCGGGCTGAGCCCGGGGAGCTTCATCGCGGCGCTTGAAGAGCTCGGCGACTCGGTGCTGGTGGTGGGGGACCCGAGCACGCTGAAGGTGCACCTGCACACCGATCAGCCCGAGCTGGCCACCGCCGTGTTCGCCGCCGTCGGCGAGGTCTCGCACCTGGACGTGGCGGACATGCGCGTGCAGGTTGCCGAACGGGACAGGCGCCTACGCAGCCATCCGGCGCCGTGGGAGGCCGCCGGCTCGGTGCAATCCCAGGAGCGTGGCGGCGAGGGTCGCGAGCTGCGCTGCGCGGCCGTTGCCGTGGTCAGCGGCGAGGGCCTGGCGCAGCTGTTCGCGGAGCTCGGCGTGTACACGATCGACGGAGGCCCGACGCTGAACCCGTCGACGTATGACCTGCTCGCGGGGATCCACGAGGTGCCCAGCGAGGAGGTCGTGCTGCTGACCAACAACGCGAACGTGATCATGGCCGCCGAGGCCGCCGCGCGACTGTCCGACAAGCAGGTGCACGTCGCGCCCACCACCAGCCAGCAGGCGGGTCTCGCCGCGGCCGTCGCGTTCGCGTCCGAGCGTTCGGTCGAGGAGAACGCGCAGGCGCTGACGGAGGCGCTCGCACGGGTGCGCACCGGTGCGGTCGCGCCGGCCGCCCGCGACGACGCCCAGGGACGCTTCAGGCGCGGGGACGCGGTCGGCTTTGTGCAGGACGAGGTGCTCGCCTGGGGTCAGCCGCGCGAGACCCTGCAGGCGGTGCTGAGCGCGCTCGCGCACCCGCACAACGGCGTCGGCCCGCCGGAGCTGATCAGCATCCTCGACGGCGAGGGCGCCCCGCTGGGCCTGGAGGAGGTCGGCGCGATGGTCAACGGCGGCGTCGAGCTCGAGCTGCGCTACGGCGGCCAGCCCTCCTACTGGTGGCTGCTGGCGGCCGAGTAGGCGATGCCGACCACCGCGGCGATCATGATTGACGACAGATGCCGGCGAGCGAGACCGCGAGCAAGCGCAACGTGCCGGGTCTCCGAGTCGCGGCGAGGCCCGACACGAGCTACGTGGCGCCGCGCCGCTTCGCCTCGACCGCGCCGCTCGAGCGCGAGGAGCTGATCCAGGCGCCGGTGCGTTGGCCGCGTCCGTCGCGGCTGGCCCGGCCGCTGGAACTCCCCAGCAAGAAGATGGCCGCCGGCATGCGCGCGCTCGGCCTGGAGACGGTCGCGGACCTACTGGAGCACCTGCCGAGCGACAGCCGCGAGGCGCGGACGGTGGCGGCGCTGCGGGCGGGAGAGGCGGCGACGGTGGCGGTCGAGGTGCGCGCGATCGGCGCCCGCGCCGTGCGCCGCCGCGGCATGCGCCCGCTCGTGGAGGCGACCGTGCGCGACGCCACCGGCACGATGCGAGCGACGTTCTTCAACCAGCCGTGGCTGGTGGAGCGCTACCCGCCGGGGACGCGCGTGCTGCTGCACGGCAAGGCCGACGCGCGCGGCGGTTTCAGCGTCTCCCACCACGCCCCGAGCGCGGAGCCGGGCGTAGGGGGACGTGCAGAGGAGGGCGCGGGCGGTGCCGTCGCGCATTACCCCGCGAGTGAGGGCATCAGCTCGACGCAGATCCTCACGCTGGTGCGCGAGGCCAGGGACGCGCTCGGCGAGGTGGTGGAGGTGCTGGCGGCGGGGACGCGGGTGAGCGAGCGGCTGCCCGACCGCGCGAGCGCGCTCGCGGCGATGCACTTCCCGCGGCTGCCCGGCGATCTCGAGAGCGGGCGCCGGCGGCTCGCCTTCGAGGAGCTGCTGCTCGCGCAGCTGGTGTTCCTGCGCCGTCGCGCCGCGCGCGGCGCGCGCACGGGTGCGCCGATGCTCGACCGCCGCGAGGCGCTCGGCCGGCGCTGGCTGGAGCAGGGGCTGCCGTTCACGCTGACCGCCGACCAGCACCGAGCGATTGAGCAGATCGAGCGTGACCTGCGGGCGCCCGCGCCGATGCAGCGGCTGTTGATGGGAGAGGTCGGCAGCGGCAAGACGGTGGTGGCGCTGTTCGCGATGTTGCAGGCCGTCGGACACGGAGGCCAGGCGGCGCTGATGGCGCCGACGGAGACGCTCGCCGAGCAGCATTTCGCGACGATCCAGAGGCTGCTCGGCGCCGAGCCCGTGAGCGCAGCGCTGCTCACCGGCTCGACCCCCGCCGCACGACGGCGGGACATCCTCGGCAAGCTCTCAAGCGGCGAGCTGTCGCTGGTCGTTGGCACGCACGCGCTGATCGAGCCGGACGTGCGCTTCGACGCGCTGGCGGTGGCCGTGATCGACGAGCAGCATCGCTTCGGGGTGCGCCAGCGGGCGGCGCTGGAAGGCGCCGAGGGTTCGGTTGAGGTGGGCGGGATCTCATCCAACCCGCCGCACACGCTGCACATGACCGCCACGCCGATCCCGCGCACGCTGGCACTCGCGCGATACGGGGATCTCGACACCAGCACGCTGCGTGAGCTTCCGCTCGGCCGCCAGCCGATCGAGACCCGCCTGGTGGTGGGCGAGGGCGAGCGCGCGCAGGCCTACGCGCAGCTGCGCGAGCAGCTGGCGGCCGGGCGCCAGGCCTACGTCGTATGCCCGCTGGTTGAGGATGGCGAGGCGCCCGGTGCTGCCGGCGCCGCCGCCGGCGCCGGCGCGATCCTTGCCTCGGCGGCGGAGCCGATGGCGCAGCAGGTCGGATTGCGCGCGGCCACCGCCGAGCTGGCGCGTCTGCGCGAGGGCGAGCTTCAAGGTCATCGGCTGGCGCTGCTTCACGGCGGCATGCGTGCGCGCGAGAAGCAGGAGGCGATGGCGGCGTTCGCCTCCGGCGAGCTGGATGTGCTCGTCACCACCACCGTGATCGAGGTCGGGATCGACGTGCCGAACGCGACGGTGATGCTGATCGAGAACGCCGAGCGCTTCGGCATCTCCCAGCTGCACCAGCTGCGCGGGCGAGTGGGGCGCGGCGAGCACCGCGCGATGTGCCTGCTCGTCGGCCCGCCCGCGTCGAGCCGGTCGGGCAGGCTGCGCGCGCTGGTCGAGCACAGCGACGGGTTTCGCCTCGCCGAGATCGACCTCGCGGTGCGCAAAGAGGGCGAGCTGATCGGCACCCGCCAGTCGGGGATCGGCCAGTTTCGCGTGGCGCGCCTGCCCGAGGACGCGCAGCTGCTCGAGCGGGCGCGAGCGCGAGCCGAGACGATCCTCGCAAGCGATCCGGGACTGCGCGCGCCCGAGCACGCGCTGCTGGCGCTCGCGCTGGAAAACGAGCAGGGCGGCGAGGCCGCGCCCGAGCCGATACCCGCGTGAGGCAGCGCTGAGCCCGCGTGAGGCAGCGCTGAGGCTACGGTTGACGCATGCGGGTGATCGCGGGACGCCTCGGCGGGCGGCGGCTGAAGGCGCCGCCGGGCAGGGTGACGAGACCGACCTCCGACCGCGTCAGGGAGGCCCTGTTCTCGATGCTCGGCGACGTTCACGGGGCGAGCGTGCTCGACCTGTTCGCGGGCACCGGCGCGCTCGGCATCGAGGCGCTCTCGCGGGGAGCGCAAACGGCGGTGTTCGTCGAGCGCGACGTCGATGTAGCGCGGGTCCTGAGCGCCAACCTCCAGGCGCTCGGCATCGCGCGCGAGACGGCGCAGGTGCGGCGCGCGGACGCGCTGCAGGCGCTGCGGAGCGCACGTGGGCGCAAAGAGACATACGATCTCATCTTCATCGACCCCCCCTACGGCCAGGCGCGCGACTGGGGAGCCAAGCTGGCGGCGATGTTGCCGCCGCTGCTCGTAGCAGGCGCGCGCGTAGTCGTCGAGAGCGACCGCCGCGCGCCGCTCGAGCTCGAGCTTGCGCTCGAGCGCAGCAGGCGCTACGGCGACACTTCGATCACAATCCACCGCCACCAGTGACCCAATCTCGCAAATCGATAGCGGTGTGCCCGGGCTCGTATGACCCGATCACCAACGGGCATCTCGACGTCATCCGCCGCACGGCCGCCCTGTATGAGGAGGTTGTCGTGGCGGTTGTCAACCGCTCGGTGCGCAAGAGCGGCTCGCTGTTCGCGATCGACGAGCGCGTGGGGTTCGTCGAGCGTGCGCTCGCCGATCTCGAGGGCGTGCGCGTGGAGCCGTTCTCGACCCTGATCGTGGACTTCGCCAGGAGCGTCGGAGCGAGGGCGATCGTCAAGGGGCTGCGCGCGATCTCCGACTTCGAGTATGAGCTGGAGATGAATCAGCTCAACCGCCGCCAGGACCCCGAGATCGAGTCCGTGTACCTGATGGCCTCGCCGCAGTACAGTTTTCTGTCATCGAGCGGCGTCAAGGAGCTCGCGACATTCGGAGGCAAGATCGATGATCTCGTCCCCGAGGAGGTAGCTCGACGCTTGCAGGAAGAGCTCAGGCGCTGACGAAAGGACGAACATGGATGTCCTCGTACTCATAGACAAGCTCGACGACTTGGTGCACAACGCCAAGACGATCCCGCTGAGCGACTCCGTGCGCGTCGACAAGGACGAGATCTACGACATCCTCGACCAGATGCGCGCGACGATCCCGGAGGAGATCAAGCAGGCACGCTGGATCGTCAAGGAGCGCCAGGAGATGCTCGCCGAGGCCAAGAAGGAGGCCGAGCGCATCATCAAGGACGCGCGCGAGCGCCAGGAGCGGCTGGTCGGCGCGGAGGAGGTCACCAAGCAGGCCGAGCGAGCGGCGGAGGACATCGTCGAAGACGCGCGAGCGCGCGAGCGCGAGATCAGGCTTGGCGCGGAGGACTACGCGGATGAGATCCTGAACACGCTCGAGGTCAACCTGTCGAAGTTCATCGCCGCCGTGCAGCGCGGACGCGAGCGCCTGCAGGGCAAGGACGAACCGGCTGAAGTGAGCTGACGAGTCGTCGCTGACGCCCGCATGTCGAGCGCAGCGATTGGGTAGGTTCCTCACGTGAACGCGCAAACGCTCACGCGCACCGCCAGGTACAAGCTGCAGGTCGTGCGCACGCTGCTCGACACTGGCATGTTCGAGCCGACGCGCCCGGACAGGGTGATGCATTCGCTGACGGCGCTGCGTCGCTGGGGAGCGACGCCGGCGGGCGCCTACTCCAGCTCGTCCGCTCGCTATCCAGACCGCCTGGCGCTGGTGGACGAGCGCGGGAGCCTGACGTTCGCGCAGACGCAGCGCCGCACCAACGCGCTCGCCCGGGAGCTGCGTGCATCGGGCATCTCCGAAGGAGACGGGGTCGCGATCATGTGCCGCAATCACCGCGGGTTCGTCGAGGCGACGGTCGCGTGCTCGAAGCTGGGCGCGGGCGCGCTGCTGCTCAACACCGCGTTCGCCGGACCGCAGATCGCCGACGTGCTAGACCGCGAGCGCCCGGTGGCGGTGATCTACGACGAGGAGTTCGGCGACCTGGTCAGCGAGGGGGCCGCCGACCGGGCCCGGTTCATCGCCTGGAGCGAGCCTCGCATCGGCGCGGGCGCCAGCTCCGGCGATCCGTTGCTCGAGGACCTGATCGCCCGGGGCGATGACGCGGAGCTTCAGCCGCCCACCGAGAAAGGGCGCGTGGTGATCCTCACCTCGGGCACGACCGGCACGCCTAAGGGCGCCGCGCGTACGCAGAGCGACTCGATCGAGCCCGCCGCGGCGCTGTTCTCGAAGATCCCGTTGCGGGCGCGCCAAGCGACGATGATCGCCGCGCCGATGTTCCATTCGTGGGGGTTCGCGCACTTCCAGCTGGGCCTGCCGCTGGCCTCGACGCTCGTACTGCGCAGGCGCTTCGACGCGGAGGAAACGCTCAACGCGGTCGCCCAGCACCGTGCGAGCACGCTCGTGGTCGTGCCGGTGATGCTGCAGCGGATCCTCAACCTGCCGGCGCAGACGATCGCACGCTACGACGTCAGCTGCCTGCAGGTCATCGCCGTCAGCGGCTCGGCGCTGCCCGGTGAGCTTGCGACGCGGGCGATGGACGTGTTTGGCGACGTGCTCTACAACCTGTACGGCTCGACGGAGGTGGCGTGGGCGACGATCGCCACCCCAGAGGATCTGCGCGCCGCGCCGGGAACCGCCGGGCGACCGCCGATGGGGACGACGGTGAAGCTGCTAGACGACGAGGGCCGCGAGGCGCGGCCGGGGCAGGGAGGGCGGATCTTCGTCGCGAACGAGCTGGTGTTCGACGGATACACCGACGGCGCCAACAAGGAGATCGTGCACGGGCTGGTCAGCACCGGCGACGTCGGTCGCTTCGACTCCGGCGGGCGCCTGTTCGTCGACGGCCGCGACGACGAAATGATCGTCAGCGGCGGAGAGAACGTGTTCCCGCGGGAGGTCGAGGACCTGCTAGCCGACCACGAGGACATCGAGGATGTGGCGGTCGTCGGGGTCGAGGACGAGGAGTTCGGCCAGCGGCTGAAGGCGTTCGTGGTGGCGCGTGAGGACAGCGCGCTGACGGTGGAGGACGTCCAGGCCTATGTGAAGGCGAACCTCGCCCGCTACAAGGTTCCCCGCGATGTGGTGTTCGTCTCAGAGCTGCCGCGCAATGCGACCGGCAAGATCCTCAAGCGGGAGCTGCGCACGCACCGATAGGGTCCCCGAGGTGGTCTCGCTAGCCTGGAGCGGGATGGCGCTGGAGACCCACGACTTCGATCTGGCGGGCCTGCGGCTGAGCCCGGGCGAGGGCCGGCGGTTGGCGCTGCGGGCGCCGGTCGAGCCGCTCGAGCTGGGCGGCGAGCGCTACGTCGCACAGCCGCTGGACGCGGATGCAGACGCGGATGCGGATGCGGATGCGAGCAGCGTGCCCGTCGAGCTGAGCGTCTCACGCATGACCGGCGGCGGCTACGCGCTGCGCCTGAGCTTCTCGGCCGCGGTGGCGGGTCCCTGCATGCGCTGCCTGAACCCAGCCGGCCCCCGTGTCGAGGTGCAGGCGCGAGAGGTCGACGTGCCCGGCGCGGGAGAGGAGCTCGACAGCCCGTACGTGCACGCGGAGACACTCGACCTCGCCGGCTGGGCGCGCGACGCGTTCGCGCTGGCGATCCCCGCGAAGATCCTCTGCCGCGAGGACTGCGCGGGCCTGTGCCCGATCTGTGCGGCCGACCTCAACGAGACCGGACCCGAGCACCGCCACGAGTCCGCGCCGGACCCGCGCTGGTCGAAGCTGCGCGAGCTGCGCTTGGAGTAGCAGGCTGCTATAGATTGCTGACGCCGATGGCCGTCCCCAAGAAAAAGCAGTCGCACAGCCGCACAGCCAAGCGTCGCGCGCAGCACAAGATCGGCGCGCCGACCTTGAACGCGTGTCCGCAGTGCCACAGCCCGCGCCGGCCACATCGGGTGTGCCCGGTGTGCGGCTCATACGCGGGCCGCGAGGTCGTGACCCCAGGGACACACGACCACGATCACGATCACGACCACGACTAGCGAGCAGTGACGCCAGAGGCTGCGTCCTCCCGGCGATCGACCCAGGCGCCCGGGGACGAGTCGCCGGTCGTAGCGGTTGACTGCAACGGGGCGGATCTCGGCCCCGCCGAGGTCGCCGCCGGGGCGGTCCTCGCCGCCGAAGAGGGCGTGCACGTGCTGCTGTTCGGCCCGGCGGCCCAATTGGGCGGGATGCCGGACAGCGTCGAGGTGGTGGACGCGCCGGTCTCGGTCGCCAAGGCCGCGGACCCGGTGAGCGCGGTCCGCACGATGCCGCAGGCGTCGATCGTCCGGGCGGCCGCGGCGGTCGCCGACGGTAGAGCGCAGGCGCTCGTGTGCGCAGGCGGCACCGGCGCGGCGCTGGCCGCGGGCATGTTCCACATCAAGCGCGCGCGCGGCATCTACCGTCCGGCGCTCGCGATCCCGCTGCCGGTGGGGGGGCGGGATCATCATCAGGTGACGCTGCTCGACGTCGGCGCCAACGCCGAGGCCAGACGCGAGCACATCGTGCAGTTCGCGTTCATGGGCGCGGCGCTCGCGCACAGCGTGCTGGGGGTGCAGATGCCCCGTGTCGGCTTGCTCTCCAACGGCGAGGAGTCCTCGCGCGGAAGCGAGCTGATCGTGGACGCGCACGCGCAGCTGCGCGAACGGGCGCGGGCCGGCCTGGACAGCTTCGAGTTCGTCGGCAACGTCGAGGGCGACGACGTCGTCTCGGGGCGGGCGGACGTGATCGTGACCGATGGCTTCACCGGCAACATCGCGCTGAAGCTGATGGAGGGCGTATCGCAGGCGATGCTGCGCGCGATCCGCGACGCGGCGATGTCCTCGACCCGCGCCAAGATCGGCGGCGCACTGCTGCGCGGCTCGCTGCGCGGCTTTCGCGACGAGATAGATCCGGAAGCCAGCGGCGGCGCATACCTGCTCGGGCTGCGCAGCCTCGGCGTGGTACCGCACGGGCGCTTCACGCGCGTGGGCTTCGCACAGGCGATCCTGCGGGCACAGCGCGGTGCGCGCGAGGACATTGTCGCGCAGACTCACACGGCGCTCGAGCGAGCGGGCGCGCTCAAGCGCCCGCCTGTGTCCGCGTCGGTCGCTAGCCTGCCCCAGGCGCAATGACCCGCGAGCAAGTCCTGACCCTGATCCGCAGCCATCTGGCCGACGAGCTCGACGTCGATCCGCAGGCGATCGGCGAGGACACCCGCTTCAAGGAGGACCTGGAGGCGGACTCACTCGACCTGTACACGCTCGTACAGGAGCTCGAGGACAGCTACGGGGTGCAGATGTCCGACGAGCAGGCCGCGCAGATCCTGACGGTGGGCGCCGCCGTGGACTTCGTTATCGCGCACGCTCCGAGCGGGACCGCCAATGCGGAGCGATGATGCTGCTGGGCGAGTTGCTGGAGGAGCTTCCCGAGGATCTCACGCGCCAGGTGTTCACGCACGCCTCCTGGAGCGAGCGCTCGAGCGACTCCTACACGCGGCTGGCGTTCCTCGGCGACAGCGTGCTCGCGCTGGCGGTCACCGCCTACCTGTATCCGCGCCTGGAGGCCGAGCGCTTCGATGCCGGACGGCTGACGAAGATCCGCGCGCAGGCCGTATCGGGGGTCTCCTGCCGGGCGGTCGCCGAACGCCTGGCGCTGCCCGCGCGGCTACGCGCGGCCGCGCCGGAGGGGGTGCGCGAGAGTGCGGCGGCGCTGGTCGAGACCGAGCGCGTGCTGGCCTCGGTGCTCGAGGCGGTGATCGGCGCGTGCTACCTGACGGCCGGCTACGAGCGCACGGCGGAGGCCGTCGTCGATGCGTTCGGACCGGAGATAGAGGGCGCGCTGGAGCATCCCGTGGACTTCAAGTCGGCGCTCCAGGAGCTGCTCGCCCGGCGTGGCTCGGAGGTGAGCTACGAGATTACCGGCGAGGAGGGCCCACCGCACGAGCGCACGTACGCGGTCGTCGCGCGAGTCGACGGAAAGGAGCTCGGCAGCGGCAGCGGCAGGAGCAAGAAGCACGCCGAGCAGGCGGCCGCGCGGATGGCCGTCGGCAAACTGACACCCAAGCAATGAGTAGCCGATGCGCCTGAAGTCGCTGACGCTGAACGGCTTCAAGTCGTTCCCCGACCGCACGCGCCTGGACTTCGGTCCTGGGGTGAGCGTCGTGGTGGGCCCGAACGGCTCTGGCAAGTCCAACGTGACCGACGCGATCCTGTGGGTGATGGGCGAGCAGTCGCCGCTGGCGGTGCGCGGGCAGTCGATGCAGGACGTGATCTTCGGCGGCGGCCGAGGTGTGCAGCCACGCAGCGCGGCGGAGGTGGAGCTGGTACTCGACAACTCCGACGGAAGCGTCGACGTGCCGATGAGCGAGATCTCGATCGTGCGCCGCCTGGACCGAAACGGCGAGGGCGGATATCGGCTGAACGGCGCCCGCTGTCGCCTGACCGACGTGATCGAGGTGCTCTCCGACACCGGCCTGGGCAAGGAGACGCACTCGGTCATCTCGCAGGGGCGGGTGGACGCGATCGTGACCTCCAAGCCGCGCGACCGGCGGCTGTTGATCGAGGAGGCGGCGGGACTGGGCAAGCACCGCAAGCGCCGGCGCCGCGCGCAGCTGAAGCTCGAGCGCACCCAGCAGAACCTCGATCGCGCGCTCGACGTCGAGCGCGAGGCGCGCGGGCGGCTGCGACCGCTCAAGCGCCAGGCTGAAGCGGCGCAACTGCATGAGCGTCTGGAGTACCAGATACTGCAGGCGCGCTGGGAGCTGGCCAGCGACGGCGCGCGCATTCGTCGCCTAGAGCTCGAGGACGCCGAGGGGCGCGTGCGCGAGGCACGCGCGTCGCGCGCTGAGGTCGAGCGCAAGCTCCAGGAGACCAACGCGCGGCGGGCGAGCGCGGAGCGCGCGCTGGCCGAGCGCGCCGAGCGTCACGACGCGCTCTCGCGGCTGCTCTACGACGCGCGCTCCTCACGCGAGCGCCTGGAGCTGCGTGCGGAGCAGGCCGTCGTCAGCGGACAGGCGCTCGCGCGCAGGATCGAGCGCATCGAGCTCGAGCTGGACGCGCTCTCGCGGGCGAGCGAGCACGACGGCCACACACCGCAACCGCCGGCGGGCGAGGATCGCCTCGCGGCCTTGGAGGCGGAGCTCGCCGAGATCCAGGAGGGCAGGGAGCGGGAGCTCGAGCGCGAGATCGCGCAGCTGCAGGCGGCGCACGTCCAGGAGCTGGCGCGCGTGGAGCAGACGCAGGCCGAGGCGCTCGCTGTGCGGGCCGCGCGCGAGCGCGCGGACGAGCAAGCCGAGCAGGCCCGCCGCAACCTGACGGCCGCAGAGCACGGCGCGCAGGATGCGCGCCGTGAGGCTGCGCGCGTCGGCGCCGAGCTCGCCGCCGCCAACCAGTTCCTGCGCGGTCACGCGCGCGTCGGGGGCGAGCGGACGCTGAGCGAGGAGCTGCGCGTGCAGGACGGCTATGAGCTTGCGCTGGCGGCCGCGCTGGGCGGTCGCCTAGACGCGGCGCTGGTCGAGGACGTGGTCGGCGCTCAGCAGCTGCTCGATCGCGCCGGCCCCGACGGCGGCACCGCGCTGCTGGCCGATCTCGGGCACGGTGGCGCGCCGGCCAGCGCGCCCGCGAACGCTCGGGCGAAGGAGCGGCCGGTCGCGGACGCGGTCAGGCTGCTCGACGTGCTCAGCGGTCCCGCGGCGGCGCTCGAGCTGGCTGGCCGGCTGCTCGCGGACGCGTGGGTGCTCGAGCGTCTCGAGGATCTCCCCAAGGACTTCGCCGGTGTCGCCACCACGCGCCAGGGCCGCGTGCTGTTCGCCTCCTGGGGAGAGGTTCGCCAGCTGAGCGAGGGAGGAACCGAGCGGGTGCTGGCACGCCGCAATGAACGCGAGCGGCTGGTCGGCGCCGCCGAGCGTGCGGCCCAGGCCGAGCAGGCTGCACGCGCGGCCTGCGAGCGGACGCTTGCGGAGCTGCGCACCGCCGAGGAGACACGCGCGAGCGCCGACGACGCCTTGCGCGAGGCCGAGCGCAGACAGGCGGAGGCGGGCGAGGCCCGGCGCCGTACCGAATGGCTGATCGAACAGCGCCGGGCACAGCCCGGCCAGGGGGCGCTCGCGGTCAGGCAGGCGGAGCTCGAGGGGGAGCTGGCGGCCGAGCGCCGCCAGGCCGAGCGCGCCGCGCGCGAACGCGTCGAACGGGCCGCGCGCATCGAGCGCCTGCGCGCGCAGCGCACCGCCGACAGCGCCGCAACGCCACGGGCGCAGCAGCTCGTGGCGGCAATCGAGAGCGCCGCCCAGGCCGTTCAGGTGCGCGTTGATCAGCTCGAGCAGGAGCTCGCGGCCGATCGCCAAGCCGGCGAGGAGATGGCTGCCCAGCTGCGCGCGTGCGCCGCCCAGGAGGCGGAGATCCAGTCACAGCTGCGCGCCTGTGGCGAGGTCGTCACCGATGCGGAGGTGGCGGCGCAGCGCACCCGCGACCAGCTCGGCGAGGCCGAAATGGAGCTGAGCGCCGTCGTCGAGCGCCTCGGCCTGATCGGTGCGGGCACGGCGGCGGCTGCGCGCGACGGTGCGACGGCGGATGAGGACGCGGCGGCTGCGGGCAACGGTGCGACGGCGGATGAGGGCGGGAGGGCGCACGAAGGCGCCACCGCGCGTGGGCCGCTCGAGCAGGACGCGGTGCTGGCCCTGCAGGCGCGGGTGACACGGCTGACGCGCAGGCGCGAGCAGCTCGGCCCCGTCAACCCGCTAGCCCAGGAGGAGTACGCGGAGGCGCTCGCCCACGTCGAGGAGCTCGAGAGCCAGCGCGGCGACCTAGAGACGGCGCTGCGCGAGCTGCGATCGGTGATTCGCGAAACCGACCGTCAGATCGAGGAGACCTTCGAGCAGACCTTCGCCGCCGCGGCGCGCAACTTCGAGGAGCTCGTCGGCGACGTCTTCCCCGGTGGCAGCGGGCGTCTGAGCCTGGTCGCGGACGAGCAGGCGCCGAGGCCGGTTCTCGGCGGCCAGCCGCTGCCGGCGGGGGAGGACGCCGACGGCGACGCGATCGACGCCGCCGCGGAGGCGGAGAGCGAGGCCGAACAGGCCACCGAGGAGGAGCAGCTTCCCGGTGTGGAGATCGAGATCACACCGGCCGGCAAGTCGACCAAGCGCCTGACGCTGCTCTCCGGCGGGGAGAAGTCGATGACCGCGCTGGCGTTCCTGTTCGCGGTGTTCCTCGCCCGCCCCTGCCCGTTCTACATCCTCGACGAGGTCGAGGCGGCGCTCGACGACCTCAACCTCGATCGCTTTCTGACCCTGCTGCGTCGCCACTGCGACCTCGCGCAGTTCATCGTGATCACCCATCAGAAACGAACGATGGAGGCCGCGGACTGGCTGTACGGCGTTTCGATGGGAGGCGACGGCGTCTCCAAGGTGCTCTCGCGGCGTCTGCCCGCCGAACAGGAGCGCTCGCCGGAGGTCGCCGAGGTCGCTGCGCTCGCCTGAGCCGCCGTCGGGTCGTGCCCGCGCGCGTGCGCTCGGCTCGCCGCTCGACGCCGGCGCAGGTCGGCGAGGGGGGCGCTGATATCCTCGCGCGCCCCGTGGCGCGCGACTGGAGCGAGTTGTTCATAACCGGCGAGCACGCCGGCGCGGGCGCCGAGCGGCAGGCTGGCGTCGAGCGCGAGGCGGACGGCTCGCGACAGCGGGGAGGTCTGTTTCGTCGCCTGCGCGAGAGCATGGCCAAGACCCGCCAGGCGCTCGGCTCAGAGATCCAGGCGACGCTGTTCGGGGTGCTCGACGAGCAGACGTGGGAACGCCTGGAGGAGGCGCTGATCATGGCCGACGTCGGCGCGAGCACGACCGCGTCGGTGGTGCAGACGCTCGAGACCGAAGCCTCGGCCGGTAAGCTCGAGGGCGGACAGGCGCTGAGCGAGCGGCTGATCGAGCTGCTGAGCGCGACCGCGCGCGTCGGCGACGCTCACATCGACATTCGCGCCAAGCCCACCGTGATCATGGCGGTGGGCGTCAACGGCACGGGCAAGACGACGACCATCGGCAAGCTCGCGTGGCATCTGCGAGAGCAGCTCGGGCGCAGCGTGCTGCTGGCGGCCGCGGACACGTTCAGGGCGGCGGCCGGCGAGCAGCTCGAAGGCTGGGCGCAGCGGGCAGGCTGTGAGATCGTGACCGGGCCGGCTGGATCGGACCCGGGTGCGGTCGCCTTCGACGCGATCGCGCGGGCGCTCGCGACCGACGTCGACGTGGTGATCGTCGACACCGCCGGGCGGCTGCACACCCAGGAGAACCTGATGGGCGAGCTCGCGAAGATGCGGCGCGTGATCGCAAGACAGCTCGACGGCGCTCCCCACGAGACGCTGCTGACGATCGACGCGACGACCGGCCAGAACGGGCTGCGCCAAGCGAAGATGTTCGCCGAGACGGCCGCGGTCAGCGGCGTCGTGCTGACCAAGCTGGATGGCACCGCGCGGGGGGGCATCGCGCTGGCGATCGCACGCGAGCTCGAGCTGCCGGTCAAGCTGATCGGCGTGGGGGAGTCGGTCGAGGATCTGCGCCCGTTCGACGCCGAGGACTTCGCACGCGCGCTGATCGCTCAGTGACCGGCGCCCGCCCGCCACGCCCGCGCGCATCCGCTGCTGGGCGCCGATCGTTGCAGCCCCGGGTGCGACGATCGCGCAGGAGTAATCTGGAGGTATGGACGGTTGGATAATTTGGGTCGTGGCGGCGAGCATCCTCGGCCTCGGCGAGATGCACACCGGCGGCCTGTATCTGCTTCCGTTCGCCGCCGGCGCTGCGCTGGCGGCCGCGGTGAGTGTGCTCGGCGTCGGTGCGCCGCTGGCCGCGATCGTGTTCGTGATCGCCTCGGTGATCGCGTTCGGTGCGCTACGCCCGGTCGCGCACCGCCATCGCCGGCTGCCGCCGGCGATTCGCACCGGCGCCGCCGCGCTGATCGGCCGGCGCGCGATGGTGCTCGAGCGGATCGCCAACGACGAGGGCGTCGGCTGCGTGAAGATCGACGGCGGCGAGGTGTGGACCGCGCGCAGCTACGACGACGACGAGGTGATCGACGTAGGCGAGCGTGTGGAGATCGTCGAGATACGGGGCGCGACCGCCCTGGTTATGCATTGAAAGGAAACCCATGGCCGTTCTGATCGTCGTGATAGTGCTCGTCGTGTTCGCCCTGGTGGTGGCCGCGCGGACGATCCGTGTGATCCCGCAGGCGCGGGCGGGGGTGGTCGAGCGGCTCGGCCGCTACAGCCGTACCCTCGAGCCGGGCCTGACGCTGGTCACGCCGTTCATCGACCGCGTCAGGCCGCTGGTCGACCTGCGCGAGCAGGTCGTCAACTTCTCGCCGCAGTCGGTGATCACAGAAGACAACGTCGTCGTGGGGATCGAGACGGTCCTGTACTTCACGATCACCGACCCTCGCTCGGCGACCTATGAAATCGCCAACCCGCTGCAGGCGATCGAGCAGCTGACGGTGACTACGCTGCGAAACGTGATCGGCGGGCTCACGCTCGAGGCGACGCTGACGGCGCGCGAGAACGTCAACACTGAGCTGCGTGTCGTCCTCGACGAGGCAACCGGCAAGTGGGGCATCAGGATCAACCGTGTCGAGATCAAGTCGGTCGACCCGCCGGCGGACATCAGGACGGCGATGGAGAAGCAGATGCGCGCCGAGCGCGACCGGCGGGCCGCGATCCTGACCGCCGAAGGCGAAAAGCAGGCGCAGATCCTCACTGCCGAGGGCGCCAAGCAGGCTGCGGTCCTGACTGCAGAGGGCGCCCAGCAGGCCGCTGTGCTCGACGCCGAGGGTGAGCGCCAGGCTGCGATCCTGCGCGCCGAGGGCGAAGCCAAGGCGATCGACACGGTCTTCACCGCGATCCACGAGGGCAAACCCGACAGGGCGCTCTTGAGCTACGAATACCTGCAGATGCTGCCGCAACTGGCGGAAGGAGACTCCAACAAGGTGTTCGTCGTGCCATCCGAGTTCGCGGAGGCGTTTGGCGGCATCGGCGAGGCGCTCAAAGGCCGCCTCCACGACGGTGCCGCGCCCCCCGCGCGCCCGCCGGCGCCGCCCGCACGTCCCGACGCCTGACACCCAGCGCCGCCCGCCGCCGTGAGATCGCGGCGGCGGCTGCGAGAATCAAGCGGTGATGTTCGACTCGCTCGCAGAGAAGCTCCAGGGCACGCTCGCCGACGTGCGCCAGCGCGGGACCCTGACCGAGCAGGACATCGACGCGACGATGCGCGATATCCGCCTGGCGCTGCTGGAGGCCGACGTCAACTTCAAGGTCGTCCGGCAGTTCACCTCACAGCTGAAGGAGCGCTGTCTCGGCGCGGATGTGATCGGCGGGCTGAACCCCGGCCACCAGGTCGTGAAGATCGTCGCCGAGGAGCTAACGCGTTTGATGGGCGGAGCCTCGCCGAGCGTGAGCTTCTCGCCGAAACCGCCGACGGTGATCCTGATGGCGGGCCTGCAGGGCTCGGGCAAGACGACCGCGACGGCTAAGCTCGCCCAATACCTGCGCGTCGAGCACGGCTCGGCGGTCGCGGTCGCGGCCTGCGACGTCTACCGCCCGGCGGCAGTGGAGCAGCTGGTGAAGGTCGGAGCGCAGGCCGGCGCCGAGGTGTACGAGCAAGGCACCAACCGCGACCCCGTCGAGATCGCCGCGTGGGCGCTCCAGCGTGCGCGCGAAGACGGCAAGGACGTGCTGATCGTGGATACCAGCGGACGCCTGCACGTCGATCGCGAGCTGATGGCCGAGCTCGTGCGGATTCGCGACGCGGTCAAACCCCACAACATCCTGCTGGTCGTCGATGCGATGACCGGGCAGGACGCGGTCAACGTCGCGGAGAGCTTCGCCGAGGCGGTGCAGTTCGACGGCGTGGTCATGAGCAAGCTCGACGGCGACGCGCGTGGTGGCGCGGCGCTGTCGGTCAAGGCCGTCACCGGCAAGCCGATCCTGTTCGCCTCCACCGGCGAGAAGCTCGATCAGTTCGAGCGCTTCCATCCCGACCGCATGGCCCAGCGCATCCTCGGCATGGGCGACGTGCTCAGCCTGATCGAGAAGGCCGAGCGCCAGTTCGACGAGGACGACGCGCTCGCGCTCGAGCGCAAGCTGCGCCGCAACGAGTTCGGGCTCGACGATTTCCTCGACCAGCTGAAGATGATGCGCAAAATGGGGCCGCTGACGAGCATCCTCGGGATGATTCCCGGGTTCGCCGGACACCAGCTGCAGAACATGAAGGTCGACGAGCGCGAGCTCGACCGCATCCAGGCGATCATCCTGTCGATGACCCCCGAGGAGCGGCGCAAGCCCGAGCTGATCAAGGGCTCGCGCCGGCTGCGCATCGCGCGCGGCTCCGGCACCAACGTCCAACAGGTCAACAAACTGGTCAAGCAGTTCGGCCAGATGCGCAAGGTCATGCGCCAGGTCGGACGGGGGAAGATGCCGGACATCGGCGCGTTGATGCGCCAGGTGCGCTGAGGGGCGGTGTCGAGGGCTCGGCTTCGGCCGGGCACACCGTCTAAGCTCCACGTCTAGCCGTTGACGCTGTAAACGGATACAGGCAGAGAGGACAATGTGTCGGTAAGGCTCAGGCTCACGCGAGTGGGCGGCAAGAAGGACCCGATATGGCGTGTGGTCGTCGCCGACCAGCGCTCCCCGCGCGATGGTCGCGTGATTGAGACGATCGGCCACTACAACGCGCAGAGCGATCCGTCGACGATCGTGATCGACGAGGAGCGCGCGCGCAGCTGGCTGGCGCGCGGCGCGCAGCCGTCGAACACGGTGCGCAAGCTGCTGCGCATCCAGGGCATAGAGACGCGGACCGGCTAGGGCCGGCGCTGGGCGGCGCGGACATGGCCAGCGAGACCCCCAGGCGGCTGCTGGAGTACCTCGCCGAAGGTCTGGTCGACGATCCCGAGGCGGTCGTCGTCGAGCAGTTCGAGGAGGACGACGGCACGGTCGTGCTCGAGCTGTGCGTCGCCGCGGAGGACTACGGCAGGGTGATCGGGCGGGGCGGGCGTACCGCGCACGCCCTGCGCACCGTCGTCAAAGCCGCGGCCGCCGGCGAGGGCAGCCACGTGCTCGTCGACATCGTCGATTGACGGACGAGCGCGGCGAGCGTGGGCCGCGGCCCGAGACGGCGCCGGCGGGCGCCCCTGCACGCCTTGCCGCCGGCAGGGTCGGCCGGGCGCACGGGCTGGACGGGAGCTTCTATCTGACGCGGCCACGGTCGCCGCTTCTGCGCGTCGGCGTGACGGTCACGGTCGCGGGTCGCGTCGCCGCAATCGTGCGGCTGGCCGGCACCGAGCGGCGCCCGATCGTGCGCCTGGAGGGCGTCGAGGACCGTTCGGCCGCGGAGGCGCTACGAGGCATGGATGTGACCGTCGACGGCGAGCCGTCCACCCTGGGGGACGGGGAGTGGTGGGCGCACGAACTGGAGGGCTGTGAGGTGGTGGACGGCGACGAGACGCTCGGAACCGTCAGTCGGCTGGTCGAGCTGCCCTCCTGCGAGGCGCTCGAGGTGCGCCGCCCCCATGGCGGCGAGCTGCTCGTGCCGATGGTCAAAGACGCGATCCGCCGGATCGCCCCGGCGCAGAGGCGCATCGAGGTGAACGCCGACTTCCTCGACCTGCCCGCCCAGGAGCGCCGCCCGCGCGAGCAGCGAGCCGAGCGCACGACCGAAACGGACACATGAACATCGACATCTTCACCCTGTTCCCCGAGTGGTTCACGTGGTTCGCCTCACAGCGCCACGTCGGCAACGCGCTGGGCGCCGGCTCGCGCCTGCAGTGCGTGAACCCGCGCGAGCACACCCCACTGAGCGGCGGCCAGGTGGACGACACGCCGTTCGGCGGCGGCGCCGGGATGGTGCTGCGGGTGGACGTGCTCGACAGCGCGCTGCGTGCCCACTACCAGGTCGATCCCGTGCAGCTGCGCCACCGGCGGCGCGTGATCGCGCTCGCGCCCGGGGGGCGGCTGCTGGACGAGCGGCTTGTCGAGGAGCTCGCGGGCGAGCCCGCGCTGACACTGCTGTGCGGACGCTACGAGGGCTTTGACGAGCGCATCCTCGAGCACTTCGCCAGCGAGACCGTGTCCATCGGCCGGTACGTGCTCTCCGGCGGCGAGCTCGCCGCGATGGTCGTGTGCGACGCGGTGCTGCGAAAGCTCCCGGGAGCGCTCGGCCACGAGCGCTCGGCCGCCGAGGAGTCCTTCACCGCCGCGCTCGAGGGAAACCCCGAGTACCCCCACTACACCCGCCCGGCCGAGTACCGCGGCTGGCGCGTCCCCGAGGTGCTGCTCTCCGGCCACCACGAGCAGATCGAGCGCTGGCGCCTCGAGCGCAGCCGCGAACGCGGCGCCGAGCAGCCGCCGGGCTGACACCCTCCACGCGGGAGCCGCCGCCCGTCGGGCACCTGCGCGCGATCCCGCCCGGTGAGGCGAAGCGCGAGCACGGTCCGCTACCATTGCTGCTCGCGCCGCCGAGACGTCGTAGTTGGCCCACCGGCCCACCGGCCCGTCGAGCGCGCGTCCTCCCTTTCGTCATGAGCAGCGTCATCGCAACCATCGAGCGCGCGCAGTTGCGCCGCGTCCCGGACTTCGCGCCAGGCGACCGCGTGAAGGTCCACTTCCAGGTGATCGAGGGCTCGCGCAGGCGCGTGCAGGTGTTCGAGGGCGTGGTGATCAAGCGTCAGGGTCACGGCGCACGGGAGACGTTCACCGTGCGAAAGCAGTCCTTCGGCGTGGGCGTCGAGCGCATGTTTCCACTGCACTCGCCGAAGATCGAGCGGATCGAGCTGGCCGCGCGCGGCGACGTTCGCCGCGCCAAGCTCTACTACCTGCGCGACCGCGTCGGTAAGCGCGCGCGTGTGCGCGAGCGTCGCTACACAGGTCCCGAGGTGGCGGTCGAGCCGGGACTGCTGGCCGAGCCGAGCCCGGCCGAGCCTACGGCAACCGACCTTGATGGCATGACCGCGGAGGAGGCGGTCGGCGAGAGTGTCGCCGATGGCGCGCAGGGCGGCGAGCAGATCGACGGGGGGACCGTCGAGGGGGGTGGTCAAGGACCGGCGGACTCGAGCGACGAGCCCACCGGCGCGGCGAGCACGGAGCCCGTCGCGGATGCCGGAGCGCAAACGGGGGCGCAGGCCGACACGGCCCCCGAGGACGCTGTCTCGGGCACCGGCGCCAGCGATACCTCCTCCGATGCCGGCGACGCCGAGGGGGGCGTGGACGCCGGCGACAGCGCGGCGTGAAGCTGGGGGCGAAGACCCAGCAGCAGCGCACGCCCGCGAACGTCGGGGAAAACTCTGCACCGGCGACGAAGACCGGGCGCAGACAGTCGAAATCGACGATCGGCTCGCTGATCGAGCTGGTCGCGATCATCGCGGTCGCGCTCGGGCTCGCGCTCGGCATCCAGCAGTGGATCGTCAAGCCCTACCGCATTCCCAGCGGCTCGATGGAGCCGACCCTGGCGATCGGCCAGCGCGTGCTGGTCAACCGCATCGGCATGGACTTCAGCGAACCACACGTCGGCGAGATCGCCGTGTTCCATCCCCCCGAAGGCGCCGAGCAGGAGGAGTGTGGGCCGACGCCCCATGTGATCAGGCTCGGCGCTGCCGCATGCGCGCAACCAGTGCCCAAGCAAGACTCGGGCGTCAACTTCATCAAGCGGATCGTCGCCGGTCCGGGCGACGAAATCTACATCAAGGCGGGGCACGTCTTTCGCAAGGCGGCCGGCAAGAGCACGTTCGTCGCCGAGAAGGACTCCTATATTCGAGCGTGCGGCGTGAGCCCGGAGTGCGAATTCCCGGACCCGATCAAGATTCCGGCCGGACACTGGTTCATGATGGGCGACAACCGTGGCGAATCCGACGACAGCAGGTTCTGGGGACCCGTCCCCACCGGATGGATCATCGGACAAGCAATCGCCACCTACTGGCCCCCCGACCGCATCGGCATCTTCTAGCGCGCCCGACGCGCGCTCACAGGACGCGGCGCGCTCATCCCAGCCCGGCTCCGGTGCCTCTGCACGCGCACGGCGCCGCGCGCGCCGCGCGGGCAGCGGCAGGCGCCTGTTTGCATTCGACCGCCGGCTCGGCTACCGCCTGGTCGCCGGTGCCGACGAGGCGGGGCGGGGATGCCTGGCTGGGCCGCTGGTAGCGGCGGGCGTGATGTTCGACTACGACGCGCTCACCACGCGCGAGCTGCGCTCGCTCGGAGCGCTCAACGATTCCAAGCAGCACAGCACACAGGCCCGCGAGGAGCTGTACCCGCTGGTCATGCGCAGCGCCGCGCGGGTTGTCGTGGTGTCTCGATGCGTACGCGGGATCGACTCGCGCGGCCTGCACAAGACGAACCTGGCCGCCCTGCGCGATGCCGTGCGCGGGGTCACCGCCGGCGTCTCGGGCGAAGTCCTGTGCCTGCTCGACGGGTTCTCCGTGGCGGAGTTCGAGCATCCCCAGCGCGCGATCGTCGATGGCGACGCCACTAGCGCGGCGATCGCCGCCGCGTCGATCGTCGCCAAGGTCACACGCGACCGTTTCATGCGCCACGCCGACGCGCGCCACCCCGGCTGGAACTTCGCCGAACACGTCGGTTACTCGACGCCTTCGCACCGCGACGCGATCCAGCGCCAGGGTGTCTCGCCGCTGCACAGGATGTCCTTCCAGTCGCTCGCCTACCAGCAGCTGGCGCTCTAGCAGACCCTGCCGCCCTCGCTACCAGGCCGCCTCGATGTGATCGAGACGCAGCAGGCGGCCACGGCCGTCGACGAGCACGCCGACGGCGTCGAAACGGATCGTGCGGGCGGTCGGTCGATGCTGACCCTCACGGCTCAGCCACGCGAGCGCCAGTCGTCGCAGCCGCCGGCGCTGACGCGGGCGCAGCGACGGCAGCGGCTGCTGGTCGGGCCGGATGTGGCCGGCGCGGGCGGCGCGTGTCTTGACCTCGGCGAAGATGATCGTGCGGGTTCGCCGGTCGAAGGCGATCACGTCGATCTCGCCTTCGCGTGTGCGCACGTTGCGCGCGAGCGTCGAGAAGCCCAAATGGGCGAAGTGCGCGACCGCGAGGTCCTCGCCGAGGCGCCCGAGTGCGCGCCGCGGATCGCTGCCGCGCTCGCCGTGCGGCGAATCTGCGGTCTGTGAGCAGGACGATCGGGGGGACACAACCGAAACGCTAGGCCGACAAGTGTGACGCGCGAGTCGGCTGTGTGCCGATTCAGCGCCACGAGTGTGTCGATAGCGCGTCCTGGCGATCGAGTGCCCGCGTCCCCGCCGCCGCGTGGCCGTCGATTGCGGACCTGTGCGCGAGCCGCATCGCGCCGCGCTCGCGCTCAGGTCGCGATTACGCGCGCTGTTAAGCGCTGACGGCGCGGCGAGCGCTCGAGCGCGACACCGTCCTGCGGTCTCTCGCCGGCCGCTGCTGGCGGGCGCGGTGAGGCTGGGAGCGCGCGACCTCGGCGCTCTCGGCGTCGCCGACTGCCCACGCCAGCCGCTCGACGAGCTGCGCGGCGGCGTGGCCGGTGCTCAGGTGAACGGACTGCACCTGCTCGTCAAGCAGCACGGGGGTCTCGTCGGTCGGGTCGGAGGGCAGCGGATCGAGGGTGACGATGATTCTGGGCATGGCTCTTCCTTTGTCGAGGGTTGGCGTCGAGGATGGCCGGCCGTGCCGGCGTGGGAAACGCACCGGCGTGCATTTGAGGGCGTCCGGGGAGGGCGCGCCAGCGCCCACCCCGGACGGGAGGTAGTCATGATGAGACGTCAGCTGCGTGGACATCGCCCGTTCACGTCGCCGAGCGCCGCTTCGACGCTGGCCACCCGAGCCTCGCTGGAAAATCGCGGGGTGGACGTGTGAGCAGGCATTGTCGACTAAGCGTATCATGATTATGAGCAATGTCAAGGCGCTTGCACTCCGACACCGCGCCACGCTCGCACTCCAACACCGCGCCGGGCACGCGTGCGCGTGCTCGCGTAGCCTGCCAGCTGAAGCGATGAGCGCCGATCCCGCCAGCACCGAACAGCTCGCCTCCCAGCAGGAGCGCGTCTCGCACGCGGACGGCAGCTCGCAGCAAGCGCCCAGGACGGACGGGCCGGGCGCGCTGGACGGCATCACCGGCTTCATGGGCATGCGCTGGGATGACCCGCAGACCGTCCGTCTGCTGATCCGGCCCGAGCTGATCAACCGCGGCGGTCTGCTTTCGGGCGTGGCCACGTACGCGATGGTCGACTACTGCATGGGCTCGACGTTGTGGGCGCAGACGACTCGCGAGGAGCGCATCGCGACGATCAACATCGCGATCAACTACGTTCAGACGGCGACCGAGGGGGAGATCGTGTGCCGCAGCACGCTCGATCGCCGCAATCGCTGGACAGCGGTGATGCGCAGCGAGGTCTGCCACGAGGACGGGCGGCTGCTGGTGACGGCGATCGGCAGCTACACGATCTTCCCCGCACGCGCCTCGAAGGGCACCGGCAGACCCACCGCGACCTCTCCGGCGAGCTGACCCCGACGGTGCTCACGATCGCCGGCTCGGACTCCGGCGGCGGCGCGGGGATCCAGGCCGACCTGAAGGCGTTCGCGCGCTGTGGCGTGCACGGTGCCTGTGCGATCACCGCCATCACCGCTCAGAACACCATCGGTGTCAGCGCGATTCACGAGGTGCCTGCGGAGATCGTGCTGGCCCAGGTGCGCACGGTGCTCGGCGATATCCGCGTGGACGCAGTCAAGGTGGGGATGCTCGGCACGGTCGCCGTCACGCTGGCGGTCGCAAAGGCGCTCGACGAGCTGCCGGCGGGAACGCCGGTGGTGGTCGATCCGGTGATGGTGGCCGAGTCGGGCGCGCGGCTGCTGCAGGAGGACGCGCAGCGCGCGCTCGTGCGCGAGATCCTGCCGCGCACGAGCGTGCTCACGCCGAACCTCCCCGAGGCACGCGTGCTCGCCGGCGAAGCGCCAGAGCCCGACGAGGAGGTCGAGGTGCAGGCGCTGGCGCGCAAGCTGCTGGGGCTCGGTCCGCGCGTGGTCGTCGTGACCGGAGGACACCGCGCGCGGGCGGCCGACGTGTTCGTGGACTGCGCCGTTGAGGGCTCGGCCGTGAGCATCGAGGGCGTGCGCCACCCGGACGGCGCGGCGCACGGCTCCGGCTGCACGCACTCCTCGCTGCTGGCCGCGCAGCTGGCGCTCGGGCGCTCGCCGCTCCAGGCGGCCCGCGCCGCCCGCGCGCTCGCGGGCGAGGCGGTCGCCAACGGGCTGCGCGATGTTGGCGCGGGGGCCGGTCCCGTGGACGTGATCGGCCTGGAGCGTGTGCGTAACGCGTGAGCGGGCTGGCGCGTTTGCCATAATCCACAGACGATGAAGCTGCTGCGGATGAAGCCCGGTCATGGTGAGATCGTGCTCGCCGAGGGTAACGTGGCGGTGCCGGAGCAGGAGCGCGAGCTGATCGAGGCGTTTCGTCGTGAGCTCGACGCCGGCATGTGGGCGGCCGTTCCGACCGCGGCGCCCGGCGGGCGCCGCGAGGCGGAGCTGGTCAAGAGCTTCGCCGAAGTCCCCCGAGACGCCGAGCGGGTCATCTTCTTTCCGCGGGCCGCCGGCGGGGCGTCCCCGGCGACGCCCTAGCCACCATGGGGCTGGCACTTGGCACAGCGGCGGTCGTGCTGATCGTGCTGCTGTGGGAGCTCGCACAGCCCACGCTCAAGCGCGTGCTCGAGCGCGCCCGCGGGCTGTGGAGCGAGCGCCGGCGCGGCGGCGTCCTGAGCGGCTATGACCCCGGACGCGAGCGCCGCGCCGAGCAGCGTGCGCGCGCTCTGCTGCGCTCTTGCGTGGAGGAGCGCGACTGGGAGATGTATCGAGACCTGGGGTTCCTGCGGGTGTGGGGAGGGGTGGGCGAGCACGGGCGCGGCGCCGACGCGCCTTACGCTTACCTGATCTACCCCCACAAGCCGATCGTCGCGTACATGTGCGCCACGGGCGAGCTGCTGAACGAGTATTGCGTGGCGTTCCCCGACGAGTCGAAGCCCTACGGCAGCGCGCGTCTGCCCGACTCCGACGACGTGCTCGCGAAGTGGATGGCGCTGAGCGCCGACGAGCGGCGACTGGTGGGCGAGGCGAACATGCACCTGCCCGGTCGCCAGGTGGATCCGGACCGCGTCCGCCGCGACCTGGCCCGCCTGGAGCGCTGGGAGCGCGAGCACGCGCGGGTCCCGGTCCGGGAGTCGTCCCCCCAGGCATCCGCACGAGAGCTTCCCAACGTGCGCACCGCGTGAGCACCCCCGGCGCCTTCGACGTCAGGCATCGCAGTCGCTCCCTCACCGAGGGGCCGGAGCGCGCGGCGGCTCGCTCCTACCTGCACGGCATCGGCTACTCGGCCGAGGACCTGGCAAAGCCGATCGTCGGCGTGGCGCATTCGTGGATCGAGACGATGCCGTGCAACTTCAATAATCGCGTGCTCGCCGCCAAGGTTAAGGAGGGAATCCGTGCGGCCGGCGGCACGCCGATGGAGCTCAACACGATCGCGATCTCCGATGGGATCACGATGGGCACGGCGGGGATGCGCGCGTCGCTGGTATCGCGCGAGCTGATCGCCGACTCGATCGAGCTGGTCGCCTCGGCTCACCAGTTCGACGCGCTGGTCACGATCTCCGGCTGCGACAAGACGATCCCGGGGACGGTGATGGCGCTCGCGCGCCTGAACATCCCCGGGCTGATGCTGTACGGCGGCTCGATCAGGCCGGGCCACTTCAAGGGCGCGGAGGTGACGATCCAGCAGGTGTTCGAGGCGGTCGGAGCGTTCGCGTCGGGGAAGATCACCGAGCAGGAGCTGCACGAGCTGGAGGAGGTGGCTTCTCCGGGTGCGGGCGCGTGCGGGGGGCAGTTCACGGCGAACACCATGGCGATGGCCTTCGAGGCGCTCGGCATCTCGCCCGCGGGCTCCGCGATGGTCCCCGCCGAGGACGGGCGCAAGCTCGAGGTCGCCAAGGCGTGCGGCGAACTGGTGATGGACGTGCTGCGTCGCGGCATTCGACCGAGCGACGTAATCACCAAGCCGGCCCTGGAGAACGCGATCGCAGCCGTGGCCACGAGTGGCGGGTCGACTAACGGCGTCCTGCACCTGCTCGCGGTCGCGCGCGAAATGTGGGTCCCACTCGAGATCGACGAGTTCGAGGCGATCTCAGAGCACACGCCGCTGCTTTGCGACCTGCAGCCGGGCGGCCAGTACGCGGCCACCGACCTGTACGAGGCGGGCGGCGTGCCCCTCGTGCTTGCCCGGCTCGAGGAGGCGGGGATCCTCAACGCGGACGCGATGACGGTCACGGGCGTGACGATCGGCGAAGTGGCCGACGCGGCGCGCGAGACCCCCGGGCAGCAGGTCGTGCGCCCCCTGTCGCGCCCGGTCAAAGCGACCGGTGGCTTCGCGATCCTGCGCGGCAACGTCGCGCCCGAGGGATGCGTGGTCAAGCTGTCGGGTCACGAGCGGCGCAAACACACCGGCCCCGCGCGCGTGTTCGACGGCGAGGAGGCGGCGATGGCGGCCGTGCTCGCGCATGAGATCAAGGCGGGCGACGTGGTGGTGATCCGCGGCGAGGGTCCCGCCGGCGGTCCGGGCATGCGCGAGATGCTGGCGGTGACCGCGGCGATTGTCGGCGAGGGCCTGGGCGAGGAGGTGGCGCTGATCACCGACGGGCGCTTCTCCGGCGCCACGCGCGGCTTCATGGCCGCGCATGTGGCGCCGGAGGCGGTCAGGGGCGGCCCGATCGCGGCGCTGCGGGACGGCGACGAGCTGACGATCGACGCGGACACGCGCCGCCTGGACGTGGCGCTGGCCGACGCGGAGATAGCCGCGCGCGTGGCCGCCTACGCGCAGCCGCCGCGCGCGGACGAGCACGTGGAGGTGGCGATCCAGAAGTACGCGAAGCTCGTGGGCAGCGCCGCCGAGGGCGCGATCGCGCGCTAGGCCACCGGCGCCTTCACGCCCCGCGCAGCGTTGCGCGCGTGTGGCGTTCGAAGATCCAAGCCTCGCCCGGCTTGTTCCCGTGGGGGGTGGGGCCTGGTCCCGACGCCGGGCCGCCGATCAGCGCGGTCGTACCCTTTGCGGACAGCGACACCGCGAAGCCGAAGTCGGCGATGGTTTCTTCGCTCCCCGGCGTGGGCGTGAGCTGGCGCCCCAGCTGCCTCCAGCTGGAGGCGGAGCGCCTGAACGCCCACGCAGCGCCGCCTTCGCTCGCGATCGCTGGCCGCCCCGGTTCGACGCCGATGCCGACCAGCGCGATGTTGCCGCTGCGGGACAGCGCGACGCTCCTGCCGAAGCCTCCGTCGGCGGGTTCTGTGCCGGCGGTGAGCTTTTCGCCCTGTTGCGTCCACGTGGTGGCGCTGCGGGTGAACACCCATGCGGCGCCCGCCCTGTCGTCGTCTCCCGGTCCGCCGATTAGGGCGGTGGTGCCTTTTGCCGACAGCGCGACGCCCGTGCCGAACGCGATCGGTGTTTCGTCGTGGACCTCGCCGGAACCCGTCAGCGCTTCGCCCTGCTGGGTCCACGTGGTGCCGCTGCGGGTGAACACCCACGCCGCGCCCGTGCCGTCGCTCGCGTTGGGCCCGCCCAGGAGGGCGGTGTCGCCGTCGGCGCTGATCGCCACGCTGGCGCCTAGCTCAGCGCCGCTGCCCGCGGTGAGCTTGGCGCCCTGCTGGGTCCACGTGCTGCCAGAGCGCGTGAAGACCCATCCGGCGCCTTCGCCGTTGTCATCTTCCTGACCCCCCACGAGCGCGGTGTTGCCGTCTTTGGAGAGGGCTGCACTGCTGCCGAACTGGCCCCCGAAGTTGTAGATGCCGCGTTCGGTGTTGACCTCGCCGATCGGCACGAGCGCGGGGCCCTGCTGGGTCCAGGTGCTGCCCGAGCGCGTGAACACGAACGCCTGCCCGTCGCTGTGCGCACCGCACGGATTTCCCACCAGCGCCGTGTCGCCGTCCCCGGACAGCGCAAGGCTCCAGCCGAAGAAGCGTTCGCAGCTGGGGTTGGACGACTGGGTGCTGACTTCGCTGCTTTCCAGCTTCGCCTGTAGCGCCCAGGTCGAGCCGGTGCGCATGTATACCCACACCGCGGTCACACCGCGGACCCCGGAGTTCACGCCGCCGGGGTCGCCCACGAGCGCGGTGTTGCCGTCGCCCGAGATCGCCACCGCCCCGCCGAAGCTCTGTTGTTCGTCGCTGCCGTTGCTGAGCGACGCGGTCTGGATGAACGGGTCGATGCGCAGCGGGTAGCGCGCGTGGCTGTCGTTGATCACCAGCTGCACCGCCGATCCCTCCACTCGCATGCGCGCGCTCAGCCGCCGGCCCGAGGCGTCGGTCACGGCGAGCTGCCCGTAGCGCAGCACCACCGCACCGTGGGTGTTCTGAAAGACGAGATGCGAGCCGGCCGCGCGTGGTGTGAGCGTGCCGGCGGCGTTCATCGTCACGAGCAGCGGGCCGCTGCCGGCGCGCGGACGAGAGCGCACGATGAACGTCTGCTCGAGGCCGTAAGGACCGTTGCGATAGGACTCGTTCATGCCTGCGCTGCGATAGACGACGATGTTCCTGGCGCTGGTTAGGGTCGCGTGCGCGGCCACACCGGGGGTGTTCTCCCGTCCGACGCGCGCGGTGGCGAGCCTCAGCACGCCGCCGCCCGCGCCAAGTTGTGCCCCCCCGCCTGTGAACACGCTGCGGATGCCCGCCCCCGATGCCGCGAGCGAGCCGTGCGCGGCGCGAGCCCAGTACGCGCTGTCTGCCGAGCCGAGGTCGCTGGAGGCGAGCGGCGCGAGCTTCAGCGGCAGCGCGTGCGCGAGCGCTGTGCGCGCGGCGCTCGGCGCCGGCCGCGCATCGGGTCCGGTTGTGGGGGAGGCGAGCAGCGTCCACAAGGCGGAGACCAGGAGCAGGCCCACGATGCCCGCGAGCGCGTGCGTTCGACCAACGAGCTGATGCACTCGACCAACGAGCTGATGCACTCGACCCGCGAGCAGGTCCGTCCGCGGATGCGCTCCTAGATGTGCGGGCTCTGACGCCATCGTGCGGGTGCGGCTAGCGACCTGCGCTGTCGCCGCTGCCCCTGACATAGCCACCGTCCTCGCTCCGGAGGCCGCTTCGTGCCTCGCCGTGTGCGCCAGCGTAGTACGCGAGAAGGGAAGATGTCAAATGGTCACCGCGGCGAGCTGTCAACCGGCTGGCGCGCCAGGAAGTCCTCGAGCAGCGCGTTGAATGCGGCGGGGCGCTCGAGCATCGCCATGTGGCCGGTGTCCTCGAAGACGACCTTGCGCGAGTCGGGGATCAGGTCGGCGAACACATCGGCGTCGTGAACGCCGATCAGGCGGTCGCGCTCGCCCCACACGATCAGCGTCGGACACGCGATCTCGGGCAGTCGCTCGCGGATCTCGTAGTCGAGCACCGCCAAAAGGCCCTGCAGGAATCCCGGTGTGCCGGCGCCGCGCAGCTGCTCGGCGGCGAGCGGCGCGGGCAGGCGGCCCGGGTGACGCACGACGACGTTCAGCAGCGCATCGCGCAGACGTGCGCGGCGGGCGAAGGTGTCGGACTTCGATGCCACCCACGCTGCGCTCCCGGCGAGCACCGTCTCCAGCCGGCGCAGCGCCGGCACGGCGCGCACCGTCCACGGCTGAGCGTGAGCGACCGTGGAGACGCCGGCGGCGGATACGAGCACGAGGCGCTCGACCCGCTGGGGGAACGCGATCGCGAGCTCGGCGGCGATGAACCCGCCCATCGAGTTGCCGACGACCGCGGCTGCGTCGATCCCGAGCTCGCCGAGCAGGCGATCGAGCAGGCGCGCATAGCCGGAGATGGTGATCTGCTCGGTGGGCATCGGCGAACGCCCGAAACCGGGCAGGTCCAGCGTCAGCACGTGGTGATCGTCGGCGAGCACCGGAAGCTGCTCGAGCCAGTTGGCCCAACAGCCGGACAGGCCGTGGACGAACACCAGCGGCTGGCTGGAGCCGGGCTCGCGTCCCTCGCCGAGCTCGATCACGTTCAGCGGCTGGCCGTCTACGACGACCCAACGCTGATGCTTGCGCCAGTCGACGTCCAGCCAGCGCGAGCGCCCCGCCGGGCCGTATGGGCCGGCGTCGCCCGACGCGACGTGCGTCCCGGTGTCGCTGCGCACGTCGGTGCTCACCCATTGAATCTAGTCCAACGGCGACGCGGGCCCGGCAAGATCGTCTTCGCCACGACAATCGCTGTATAGCGATGGTTATACGACGAGCCGTAGAGAGTAGTATGCGCTGCCAATCGCGGATGCTCGGGGGTGCCGCCCGCGCGCAACGGCCAGATGGCACGCAACCGGGCGGGCGAAACGGTGGGAGAGGGAGACTGCGCTCGTCACGCCCGGCCAGGCAGGCGCAGTACCGGGAGCGGCGAAGTACAGCCAGCAGAGATGAGAATGCAAATGCAGGAGCCAGCTGCCAGGGAGGGAACGCCGCTCGGCGACGCGTGGGCTCAGGCGAGCGCGCTGCTCGACGCCGACCTGCAGAGGCGAGACGCGGCGCCGCGCACACGCCGCGCTTACGCGATCGATGTGGAGCAGTTCGCGCGGTGGGCGATCGCCGCTGGCATCGCGCCGCAGGAGGTGGATTCAAAGGCGGTGAGGCGCTATATCGCCCACCTCCACGAAGCACCGCCCGCACGGGAGTGCGCGGGCGCTCCCCGCCCGGCGCCGAGCACCTCCGCGCGCAAGCTGGCGGCGCTGCGCGCGCTGTTCAAGAGCCAGCGCGAGCACGGGCGGATCTCGCAGAACCCCGCGGACCTGGTCTCGACGCCGCGCCGCGCAAAGCATCTACCGCGAGTGTTGAGCGCACGCGAGGCCGGACGTCTGCTCGACGGCATCCCAGTCGCCGATCCTCTGGCCATTCGCGACCGCGCGCTGTTCGAGCTGGCATATGCATGCGGGCTGCGGGCGGAGGAGCTCGTGTCACTCGGCCGCGGCGACGTGGACTACGACGGGGAGCAACTGCGGGTGGAGGGGAAGGGGCGAAAGACACGGTTCGTGCCGGTCGGCGAGCAGGCGCTGGCGGCGGTGCGGCGCTACGTGGAACGCGGTCGCCCGGCGCTCGCATCCCAGCCTCCCGCCGGCATCAGGGGTGCACGAGCCGGTGAGCCCGTCACGGGCAGGGCACACGAGGCGCTGTTCCTAAGCAAGAGCGGGCGTCCGCTGGGCACCAGCGACGTGCGCCGGCGGCTGCGCACGTGGAGCGAGCGCATCGGCGTAGCGCACGGCAGCTCGCCGCACGCGCTTCGACACAGCTTCGCCACGCACCTGTTGGACGGTGGGGCGGACCTGCGCAGCATCCAGGAGCTTTTGGGGCACGCGAGCGTGTCGAGCACTCAGATATACACTCGGGTAGAGTCCGCCAGGCTCAGAAACGCCTATATGCGCAGTCACCCTCGGGCATGATCAGACGCCCGCCCGCCCCTCGGAGATGACCCTGGAGACGAACGTCAAACCGATCGAGCTGCGCGAACTGTGGCGGCGCTATAAGACGGAAGGCGACAGCCGCGTGCGCGAGCGTCTCGTGGTGGCGTACTCGCCGCTGGTCAAGTACGTGGCTGGGCGCACGGCGGCGGGGCTGCCTCCGCACGTGGAGGAGGCCGACCTGATCTCCTATGGGTTGGTGGGCCTGATCTCGGCCATCGAGCGTTTCGACCTGTCCCGCGACATCAAGTTCGAGACCTACGCGATCATGCGCATCAAGGGCGCGATCATCGACGAGCTGCGCTCGCTGGACTGGGTGCCGCGCAGCGTGCGCGCGCGCGCCAGGGAAGTGGAGCGGGCGAACGCCAAGCTCGAGCACTCCCTGCAGCGTGCCCCCACCGACCAGGAGCTGGCGTCCGAGCTGGGCATCACGGTCGACGAACTGAACGACTCGCTGCTGGCGATCTCGCATTCCTCGATCGTCGCCCTGGACGAGCTGTGGAGCGTGTCCGACTCCAGCGGCGACCAGGTCTCTTTGATGGACACGATCGAGGACCCCGGAGCGCCGGACCCGGCGAAAGCGCTCGACGTCGGCGACCTGAAGGACAGGATCGCCGACTCGATCGCCAAGCTGCCCGAGCGCGAGAAGCTCGTGATCGCCCTGTACTACTACGAGAACCTGACATTGCGCGAGATCGGCGAGGTTCTGGGAGTGACAGAGTCCCGTGTCTCGCAGATGCACACCAAGGCCGTGCTGCGGTTGCGCTCACGTATGCAGGAGGAGAGCTTCGACGATTAGCAGCGTGCCCGCAGGTGGCCATGCGCCACCTGAAGCCGTCGCAAGATACGTCGAAAAACACTAGCGCTGGCTGGGGCGCGGCGGTATGGTCCTCTCACCCGGGAAAGGAGACAGCCATGCACCACGCAGCGGACCGTATTCGCAACGTCGCCCTCGTTGGGCATCGAGGGTCCGGGAAGACGTCGCTGCACGAGGCGCTGCTGTTCGAGGCGGGCGCGATCAGCCGCCTGGGCTCGGTGCCCGATCACACCACGGTCTCCGACTCCGACCCCGACGAGCAGGCGCGGCAGATGTCGATCTCGACGGCGCTCAGCTCGTTCGAGTGGCAGGAGCGCAAGATCAACCTGCTGGACACGCCCGGCGAGCCGAGCTTCGTGGCCGACGCGCTGGGGGCGCTGCGGGTGTGCGAGTCGGCTGTGTTCGTGGTCAACGCGGTGATGGGCGTGGAGGTCACCACCAGCCGCCTGTGGGCGCGCGCGGCCGAGCTCGACATCGCGCGGATGCTGTTCGTGAACATGCTCGACCGCGAGCGCGCGGACTTCTTCCGTGCGCTCGAGCAGCTGAAGCGGGCGTTCGGGCCGCACGTGGTCGCCACCGAGATCCCGATCGGCTCCGAGCACGATGTCGAAGGCGTAGTCGACCTGGTCGACATGAAGGCCTTCCGCCAGGACTCGGCCGAGCGCGCGGGCTGGAGCGAGATGCCGATCCCCGACGCCGTCACCGAGCGCGCGCAGGAGTATCGCGAGAAGCTGATGGACGAGGTGTGCGAAGTATCGGACGCGCTGATGGAGCGCTACCTGGAGGGGGATGAGATATCGCACGGCGAGATCGTCGACGCGCTCAAGGAGGGCACCAACCACGGCAAGATCTTCCCGGTCGTGTGCGGCGTCGCCACACGCAACCTCGGCACCTCGCGCCTGCTCGACGCGATCGTCGAGGACCTGCCCTCACCCGTCAAGCACGGCTCGCTGACGGTCGGCGAGGTCGAGCTGAGCCCGAGCGAGGACGGCGAGCTGTTCGCGTACGTGTTCAAGACGCGCGCCGACCCGTACGCCGGAAGGATCAACCTGCTGCGCGTCTACCAGGGGGTCCTGCGCGCGGACAGCCAGGTGCTGAACACGCGCGCGCACGTCAAGGAGCGGATCGGCCAGCTGGTGGTGTTCGCGGGCAAGGACGCGCAGCACGTACAGGAGTTCGGGCCGGGCGACATTGGCGCGGTGGCCAAGCTCAAGGAGACCCACGCCGGGGACTGGCTGGCCTCGCGCGATGAGCCGATCGACATGCCGGCCCTGCAGCTGCCCGCCCCGGTGATGGCGTTCGCGGTCGAGCCCAAGAGCCGTGGCGACGAGGACAAGGTGCTCTCCTCGCTGCGCCGACTGCAGGAGGAGGACCCGACGGTCGACCTGCACCGCGACCAACAGACCGGCGAGCAGATCATCGCGGGCCTGTCGCAGGTGCACGTGGAAGTGATCGTCGACAGGCTGCGCTCGCGCTTCGGCGTCGAAGTCACGCTGAAGCCACCGCGCGTGCCCTACCAGGAGACGATCCGCGCGGTCGCCGCCGCGCACGGCCGCCACAAGAAGCAGTCCGGAGGTCGCGGCCAGTTCGGCGACTGCTATATCGAGATCCAGCCGCTGGAGAACCCCGAGCACCCCACCGGCTTCGAGTTCGTCGACAACATCAAGGGCGGCGTGATTCCCAGCTCGTTCATACCGGCGGTCGAGAAGGGCGTGCGCGAGGCGATGGAATCGGGCGTGCTCGCCGGTTATCCCGTGAAGGGCGTGCGCGTGCGGCTGTTCGACGGCCAGTACCACTCCGTCGACTCCTCCGAGATCGCGTTCAAGCTCGCGGGCATACAGGCGATGAGGCAGGCACTCGAGCTGGCCGACTGCGTGCTGCTGGAGCCGATCATGCAGGTCACGCTGTCGGTGCCCGAGGCGAGCGTCGGAGACGTGATCGGCGATCTGAACAGCCGCCGCGGCCGCCCGCTGGGGATGGAGCCGGTGGGGGCGATGACCGAGATCAAGGCCGAGGTGCCGATGGCCGAGATGCTCACATACGCACCCGACCTACGCTCGATCACGCAGGGCCAGGGCGACTACACGCTCGAGTTCCTGCGCTACGAGGAAGTCCCCGGGCATCTCGCGCAGAAGGTCGTCGAGCAGGCGGGCGAGGAGCGCACGGCCGTGCATGCATAGGCGCCTGCGGATAGGCTGACGGGCAGATGGCCACGCGCACGATCGTCACCGCCCAGCCCGATGTCACGTGCGACGTGTGCGAGCGGCGGCTGCTTCGCGGCGAGCAGCCCGACGTGTTCCTGGCCGCGGGACGGCGGCGCATTGTGTGTGAGCTATGTGCGCCGCGCGCCGCGCACGAGGGCTGGCAGCGTGAGCGCGACACCCAGTCGCTGGACCTGCCCCCGATGCGCCCGCGGCGAGGGCGTGGCCTGCTCGAGCGTCTGCGCGCGCGCCAGGTGACAAGGCCGGCCGGCGAAGCCGTCGCCGGGTCTCCGACGCCCTCGTCGGGCGAGCGGCCCTCGCAGCCCTACGACGTTTTTGCCGAGGAGGCCCAGCCTGCGGATCGCGGGCACCCTGATGGAAACGGGCACGCTGAAATGCATGCGCACTCTGACCAGGCCGGATATGCAGCGGAGCACGCGCACCCCGAGGGGTACGCGCAGAGCGAAGTGGAGCCGGTGGTGGGCGTGAACTTCGCGGAAGCGGGGTCGGAGACAGCCGCCCTGCCCGACGACGCGTCGATCGCCTACATGCAAGAGGCGATCGCCGTGTTCAACGCGAGCGAGTTTCCACGTCGTGTCGCGGGCGTCGCCCGCTCGCTGGGCGCGCCGGCCGTGAGCGTGCGCTCGGCCGAACATCTCAGCAGCGTGGTTGTGATCGTCGTCGCCTGGGAGCTGTGCTGGTACCGCTACGAGATCGATCTCAGCGAACCCGTCGCGCAGGCGCGGATGCTCGCCCAGGGAACCGAGCTCGCCGAGCTCGCGCGCGAGGACCGCCTCGCAAACGCCGCCGCCGCCGCCGGCAAGCTCGCGCTGTCTACCTTGTGACGATTCGGTGCAATCCGCTTGCGCAATCGCGCACGGGGAGTAACATCGAGGCCAAGATGATCTACTGCGTCGTACCACGGCCGCTGGCCGACGAGCTGTATCCGAAGCTGGTGGAGCACTACGGCGACGACGAGAACGTGACCGTGATCGTCGATCGGCGCCAGTTCGACCGGCGTGCGCGGTACGCCGCTGCACGTGCAGCCTCCGCCGACGAGGGCCAGCGGCGGATAGTGCGCGACCGCCGCCGCGCGCGCGTGCCCGGCGACCTGCTGCCGCTCGCACACGCCTCCTGACCGCGCGCTTGCGCGTCCACACCGGCGCCTCCGCGCCGCCGCCCGTCCTGCGAGCGTCCGCCTGCCTCCTCCGCCGGCGCGAGCGCTTCGTCCCCGCCGCTCTGCATAATGCCGCGGCGATGAAGGTCATCGTCAACGTCGACGGAGGCGCGCGCGGAAACCCAGGCCCAGCGGCCGCCGCGTGCGTGCTCCGCTCCCCCGACGGCGAGATCCTCGGCGAGCACGCGCAACTGCTGGGCACCGTCACCAACAACGTCGCCGAGTACCGCGCCCTGCTGTTAGGACTCGCACGCGCCCAGGAGCTCGGCGCCGACGACGTCGAGGTGATCGGCGACTCCGAGCTGATCGCCAAGCAGGTGCAAGGCGTCTACAAGGTCCGCCACGCCGCCATGCGTCCCCTCTACCTCCAGGCGATGCAAGCGCTCAGGCAGTTCGAGCACTGGTCGATCCGCACCGTCCCGCGAGCCCAGAACGCCGACGCAGACGCCCTGGTCAACGCCGCCCTCGACCAAGCCGCGGCCTCAAGCTGACCCCTCCCGTGGCCTCGGCCAAGCGGAGCGTCGAGTC
>Ga0302325_10000573_pt1 | contig 101387 bp, 72 predicted proteins | sample Palsa_T0_2_FD_201948 | JGI IMG/M metagenome (GOLD analysis project Ga0302325, IMG submission 201948) | Peat permafrost microbial communities from Stordalen Mire near Abisko, Sweden - Palsa_T0_2 | ecosystem: Environmental > Terrestrial > Soil > Palsa > Peat permafrost | place: Sweden: Abisko...
CCTCCACCAGATACTCGAGTAACTGATGGGCCAGTTCTTTATTTTCGCTGGCCGCGGTAATCATCAGGTGATCGATCCAGCCTGTGGTATTCTCTCTGGGGATGGTTTCCCCTATGGGAAAGTGGCGTTGGAGCAACTGATTGGTCATCAGCGGCCACCCCATCGCCAAAGTCACTTCATGACTTTCGAATAAATTAGTCAGATCGCCGCCTGTCGACCAGATTTTGCGTATATTCGGTTTCAGCGCAATCAACTTAGTCTTGACTTTGTCTAACTGATCGTCAGTCAGGTTATAGAGCGCGTGCGGATCGGGCTTGTCAAAACCCAGCACCTGCGCCGCCATGTAGACTGTCGAGAGATCGTCCCAGACCGAAACCTTGCCCTTCACCTGGGGATCCCAAAGAATACTCCAGCTTTCCGGAGCTGTGGGGAAAGCCGTCGTATCGTAGAGCAGCGGATTTGGTCCCCACTGGTAGGGCACTCCGTAAACCTTGCCGCCGGACTTCACCAATGGCCGGGAAGTAAGCCGGGGCATCAGCTCTTGATAGGCGGGGATCTTAGAAAGGTCCAGAGGCGCGACCAGACCGGAGGTCACGATCATGGTAGCGACGTCGCTCGAAGGAGAGATGACGTCGTAGTTGGCGGCACTGCCGCCGCGCAGCTTGGCGACCAGCTCATCGCTCGATCCCATGTATGCGGCGTGTACTTTGCACCCGCATTTCTTCTCGAAGGCAGACATGAAGGAGGGGTCCGCGTAACCCTCCCAGACCAGCAGGGCGAGATCCGGCGTCGTTTTCCGGCAGGCGCTGACAAGCAACAGTAAGACCACCACCAGCGCTATTCCGCAGCCGACCTTATTCTTCATGCGATCTCTTCGAGCGCCGATTCCATTACACTCAGCGCTTCGTTCATCTGCTCATCGGTGATCACCAGGGGCATCAGAATGCGAACTACATTGCCATAAGTCCCGGCAGTCACCAGGATCAGCCCGCGCTCGTAACAGTGTTTAGTAAACCCTTTGGTAGATTCGGCGCTGGTCAGCTCAAAAGCTTGCATTGCGCCCAAGCCGCGCACGCCGCTGATGATGGGGAAGCGTTCTTTCCACGAAAGCGCGCGCCGCCGGAATTGCTTCCCGATGCATACGGCGCGCTCGCAGAGCCCGTTGTCTTCGAGGGCTTGCAGAGCGGCCAAGGCGGCTTCGCACGCGAGGGGATTGCCTCCGAAAGTGCCGCCCAGCGATCCAGGCCCGGTGTGATCCATAATCTCGGCCTTGCCGGTAACAGCGGCCAGAGGCAGGCCTCCGCCCAGACTTTTGGCGGTGACCATGAGGTCGGCTTCCAGGCCGGCTTCGTGCTCGATGGCGAATAATTTGCCGGTGCGGCCGAAGCCCGTCTGGACTTCATCGGCAATCAATAAAATGCCGTGCTTGCGGCAGATCTCCTGAATCAGGGTTAGCCAGCCTGGCGGCGGAACGACAAAACCTCCTTCACCGAGCACCGGCTCAACGATAATGGCGGCCACAGACTCAGCGGCTACTACACGCTGGAAGGTATCTTCCAGATGGGCAGCGCAATATAGCCGGCACTCGGGATAAGTCAGTGAGTACGAGCAATGCTGACAGTAGGCATAAGGTACGCGATAAATATCGCCCGGAAATGGCTCGAAGCCCGCTTTGTAAGGATGGGTCTTGCTGGTGAGCGACAGTGTCAGCAACGTTCGGCCATGAAAGGCATCTTCGAAACAGATGACTGCGGGGCGCCCTGTGAAGGCGCGCGCGATCTTGATGGCGTTCTCGACTGCTTCGGCGCCGCTGTTGAGCAACAGCGTCTTCTTAGGTGTGCTGCCGGGCGCCGCGGCATTCAGCTTTTCGGCCAGCCGTACGTAGCTCTCGTAAGGCGTGACCATGAAGCAGGTATGCAAAAAGCGATCTACCTGCGCATGGAGCGCGGCGGCAACGCCGGGATTGCGATGGCCTGTGTTGAGACATCCTATACCGCCGGCAAAATCGAGGAAGCGGTTTCCGTCAACGTCCTCTATGACGGCGCCTTCCGACCGGTTCACGAATATCGGATGCAACTGCGACACGCCCCGCGGAACCGCACGGTTGCGGCGCTCGCCAAGGGCTCTGGAGCGAGGTCCGGGAAGCGGTAGGCTCACTTGAATGGAAGGCATCGGCGGTTAATCTAAGCATGGTATCACTCCCGCCAGAGTCACTCGTAGTGTGTCAAGCGGGATCTTCAGTACCAGCCGATCGGCTGCTCATTCAAATTGATGTGCACCTGCTTGGTTTCCAGGTACTCTTCAATGCCCCAGGGTCCCAGTTCACGGCCAAACCCGGATTGCTTGTAGCCGCCCCAGGGAGCCTCCACGTAAGTCGGCTGCATGTGATTGACCCATACCACGCCGGCCCGCAGGGCTTTGACTACGCGGAACGCGCGAAAAATATCGCGCGACCAGACAGCCGCGGCAAGACCATAAGGCGTGTCGTTGGCGATGCGTATGGCGGCGATTTCTCCGTCGAAGGGGATCACGGCGGCCACCGGCCCGAAGATTTCTTCGCGGGCGATGCGGGCGCCGTTGTCGACGTCGGCGAAGATGGTGGGCTCGACATAATAGCCCTTGGCTACGGACGCCGGGCGGCCGCCGCCTGCTACCAGCCTGGCTTCCGATTTACCCAGCTCCTGGTATTGGCGCACGCGCTCGTACTGCTCTTTGCTCACCAGCGGCCCCATCTTCGTTTCGCGGTCGAGCGGCCGGCCGATCCGTATACGCTTCGACTTCTCGACCATGGCTTCCACGAATTTGCCGTAGATGGATCGTTCGACCAGAATGCGGCTGCCGGCCGAGCAGACTTCCCCCTGGTTGATGAACACGCCGAAAAGCGCTCCATCGATAGCAGCCTCAAAATCGGCGTCGGCGAAAAAGATGTTGGGCGACTTGCCGCCTAACTCGAGGGTCACGCGTTTGACCGTATCCGCGGCGCTTTTGACGATTAGCTTTCCGACCGCGGCGCTGCCGGTGAAGGCGATCTTGTTGACGTCGGGATGCGCGACCAGCGGAGCGCCGGCCGTCTCGCCAAGGCCTGTGACGATATTGACGACACCCCGCGGAAAGCCGATCTCTGCAAACCAGTCGGCGATTTCGAGCGCCGTCAAAGGCGTCTGCTCGGCGGGTTTAAGCACACAGGTGCAACCGGCCGCCAGCGCTGGCGCGAGTTTCCAGGCAGCCATCAGCAGCGGGTAATTCCATGGGATGATCTGGCCCGCCACGCCCACAGGCTCCCGCAGGGTGAGACTCAGGGCATTGTCCGGTACCGGATTTACGTGACCCAGAACCTTGGTCGCCAGGCCGCCGTAATATTCGAAACAAGTGGCCGTGTCGGCGATATCGTATTCGGCTTCGACGATGGGCTTGCCGCAATTGCGCGATTCAAGCTCAGCCAGCGCCGCAGCGTTAGCGCGTACGCGCTCGGCGAGTTTGAAGAGCAGGCGGCCGCGATCCTGGGCGGTTGTCTGCGGCCACGCGCCGGATGCAAATGCTGCCGCAGCCGCGCCCACGGCACGGTCGATATCCGTTGCATCGGCGTCCGGAACCTCGGCAATAATTTCTTCGGTGGAGGGATCGTATACGGGGAACCACGCGCCGCGCCGGCTCTCCACGCGTTCTCCGTCAATGTACATGGGGTGTCGAGTCATAAATCCCGTTTCATTTGCGCCAGATGGTTTTGATATTGACGAATTCCCGAATTCCGAAAGGCCCCAGCTCGCGGCCATACCCGGAACGCTTCACGCCGCCGAAGGGCAGGCGCGGATCGGAGGCCACCATGGCGTTGAGGAACACCTGTCCGGCCTCGATTTCATCGATGAAGCGCCCCTGCTCGGATAGATCGCGCGTCCAGACGCTGGAGCCGAGGCCGAAGGGCGAGTCGTTGGCGAGATCGATGGCTGCGGCGGCATCGGCGACGCGAAACAGCATCGCTACAGGGCCGAAAAATTCTTCGCGAAACACGCTCGATGCACGCGGCACCCCGGCCAGCACGGTGGGCTCATAATAATAACCGCGCCCCGGAATCATGCGGCCGCCCAGCAGCAGCCGCGCTCCCGCACTCAAAGCTCGCTCCACTTGCGCGTGCAGCTCATCGCGTATGGCGCTGGTCGAAAGCGGGCCAACCTCGGTTTCGGCCGCCATGGGGTCGCCGACTCTCAGTGCCTTCATCGTCTCTACAAAGCGGCGCTCGAATTCGTCGTAAATAGAGTCGGCCACGATGAAGCGCTTCGCGGCAATGCAGGATTGCCCGTTATTAATCGTGCGAGCCTTGACCGCGGCGGAGACGGCGTCGTTGAGATCGGCGCTGGGCATGACAATAAACGGGTCGCTGCCGCCCAGTTCGAGAACCGTCTTCTTGATGCGATCGCCGCACACGCTCGCAACCGCGCGACCCGCCGGCTCGCTGCCAGTGAGGGTGGCGGCGGCTACGCGGTCATCCTCGAGCAGTGACTTCGTTTGGCCTGCGCCGATGAGCAATGTCTGGAACGCGCCCTCCGGAAAACCCGCGCGATGCAGGATATCTTCGATCGCCAGAGCACACTGCGGAACGTTCGAGGCGTGCTTCAGCAGACCTGTATTTCCAGCCATCAGCGCAGGAGCGGCGAAGCGGAACACCTGCCAGAACGGAAAATTCCACGGCATCACGGCCAGGATCGGACCTATGGGGCGGTAGCGTATATAGCTTTCCGACGCGCTGGTAGCGACGGCTTCGTCCGCTAGCTGGCCTTCGCCGTTATCGGCATAGTAGCGGCAGCCCGAGGCGCACTTCTCGGCTTCGGCGACGGCCGATTGCAGCGTCTTGCCCATTTCGGCGGTCATGATGGCGCCATAGTCCCGTTTGGATTCTTCGAGAATTCGCGCGGCGTTCCGCAACCACCCGGCGCGTTGGGCGAAGGAAGTTTTACGATATTCGTGAAAAGTAGTCCAGGCGCGTTGCAGCTTTTCTTCGACGGCCGCGGGCGAAAGCGGTTCGAAAGTCTTCAAGGTTTCGCCGTTGGCCGGATTAATGGATGCGATGGGCATAAATCGATTATGCCGCGCGTCGGCGCGAGTAGTACCAGAAGAGACCGCCGGCCAGCCCCAAAAAAAGCGCGCAAGTCAGCACCATCTTCAGCTCGAAGCGCCAGATGGAATCGATCTGCCGGGAAGGCACGAAGGCCACGGCCCCGCCCACCACAGTGGCGGCCAGCCCGCCAATCGCTGCGAAGCGCAGCCAATTCCTGCTGAAGCGGCCGCGGCCGGCGGACTTCGAGAAAGCCACACGCGCGAGCGTGGCAAATAAATAAAGAAACGAGATCATCTGCAGCACCACGGAAAGATCCAGCAGCGTCAGGTAGGCTTCCTTCACCGACGCGCCGATGAAGCTCATGCACACCAGCAGCGATGAGAGGACGGCAATCGAAATCAGGGCAATGTGAGGCGTAGCGTACTTAGGATGCACCTTGCCCAGCGCTTTGGGTAGATAGCGGTCGATGCCGGAGACAAAGATGATGCGGGCCGATCCGCTCAGCCACGCGGAAGTGGATCCCGCGATGGCCACGGCCAACACCAGGGCGAGCACCGTTAGCAGCCAGCTTAAGCCTGTGCCGGCGGTCATCTTGTCAACCGCCTGCAAAACGCCCTGCACTACTTTTACTTCGCGCTGCGGAACAGCCAATAGCAAGGCCAGAGTGGCGCTGACATAAACGAGGCCCGCCAGTAAGCCGCCCCAGAAGACGCCTTGGGGCACGCTGCGCCGCGGGTCGCGAATTTCATCGCCCATAACGGAACCAAGCTCCAGGCCCACCAGGCCGAAGCAGATGACCCCGAAGGAAGAAATCGTGCTCGAGTCGATGGTGCGAATCGCGAAGCTGGCAGCGGGCAGCGCGAAACCGCGACGCCACACGGTAACCACCGCCAGCCCTACCAGCACGGCCGCCCCTATCAGAGTGCCCCAACCTCCGGAGTTGTTCACCCACTTGCCCACGCCGATACCGCGGATGTTGAGAATGGCAGTGAGCCAGAGCAATCCCACGGTCAGCATGAAAAAGAAGGGACGATTGTCGGCCAGGCCTGCGACACTCTTCGGGCCGGCGTACGCCAGGATCCCGCCCATGTAGAAGAGCAGCGTCGGCAGGTAAAACATGTTGGTGGTCCAGTAGGCCCAGCCGCACATAAAGCCGTGGAAATCGCCGAACGCCTCTTTGGCCCAAAGGTAGAGTCCGCCTTCGCCGGGAGAGCGGTAGGACAACTCGATCACAGTGATGCCCTGGGGCAGCAGGAACAGCAGCAGGGCCGCGGCCCAGAGCCACACTGTGGTGGGTCCATTGGCGGCGATCACCGGAACCAGGTTGAGGTTGGCGATAGCGACGACGGAAAGAAAAGTCAGGTCCCACGCGCCCAGCGCGCGCTTCAGTTGGGGCCGGTCCTCCATATCATCGACTGGCGGCGACAGGCGCGTGAGCGGCCCTTTCCTGCTGCGCGGCTGCCAGCGCGGGGGCGACCTCTTCGAAGACCTGTAAATGATAGTCGATGTCCTGATCGGTATGCTGCACTGAGACAGTCCATTGCTCATCCCACCAGTAGGGCTGCGCGAGAACGCCTCGATTCACCATGGCGAACCAGTAGTGCGTCCAGACGTCTTCGTCGACGTGATACCAGTCGCGATAATTGCGTATGCGCTGCGGGTATAACAGCAGCGCACCATTGGCGCCCGCGCCGTCGGCATAGGCCACCAGGCCGGTCTTACCGATGATGCGCTGGTATCCATCCACCAGCTTGCGGTTCAGACGATCGACATGCGCATAGGCGTCGCGGGTCAGAACTTCCCGAAAGCTGGCCAGGCCGGCGGCCATGACCACAGGATTGGTGTTGTAAGTGCCGGCGTGAAACATCTTCTGCGTGGCGATCACGTCCATGATCTCGCGGCTGGCGGCAAAGGCTGCCAGCGAAAAGCCGCCGCCGATGGATTTGCCGAGACAAATGATGTCGGGTTTAACGTTGAAATACTCGCAGGCGCCGCCCCAGGCGAGCTTCGCGCCGGTCTTGACTTCATCCAGGATCAGCAGCGCGCCGTGCTTGTGGGCGATCTCGAGCAAGCTTTGGAGATAGCCTTCATCGGGCATGCAGAAGGCGATGTTCATCATGACCGGCTCGAGCAGCACGGCGGCGATTTCGCCGGGGTGCCGCGCGAAGAGGCGCTCGACCGCGGGCAGATTATTGAAGGGCGCAACCAGCGTGGCATCCGTGGTGCCCTTGAGCACGCCGGCGCTCGACACCACGGGCGTGGGATTTTCCGGATCGCCGAACTGATCGCCTTTGGGCTTTACGCTAACCGAGATGGCATCGTGGCCGCCGTGATAACCGCCCTCCATCTTGATGATTTTGTCGCGGCCGGTAACCGCGCGGGCCAAACGCAGGGAGTGCATGGTGACTTCCGATCCGCTGTTGCCGAAGCGGACCATCTCCACCGGATAGCGCGCGCAGATCTCCTCCGCCAGTTCCAGTTCCATGCCATGCGGCATGCCGAAGAGCGTACCGATGCGCAGCCGTTCTTCGACCGCGCGCATCACGGCGGGGTGACAATGTCCGGCCATCAGCGCGCCGTAGCAGAGATTGTGATCGATATACTGATTGCCGTCCACATCGGTGATGTGGCTGCCGCGGCCCTCGCGGACGAACAGCGGGTACGGTGGATAATAGCGGTAGTTGCTGGCCACTCCCAGAGGCACGCGGCGGACGGCGCGCGCATGCGCATCGCGCGATTGCGGCGTGCGCTTTTTATAGGTCTCGATTTCGTTTTGTAGTGCCGGGTACATGTCGAAAGGTTCCTTATCAGAAAATGAGTTTCAGCGCGAACTGAATCAGCCTCGGGTCGCGCGCCTGCAGAACTTTGCCAAAAGTGCCGCCTGTCGATGGATCCCCATCGGAAATATTGCCATCGACTTTGGTGAACTGAGCGTGATTGCCAATGTTGAAAAACTCGGCGCGGAATTCCAGCTTGAACCGCTCCGTCAGGGTAGTGTCTTTCAGCAGGCTGAAGTCGATGTTATTGATGCCCGGGCCGCAGCAAACCGAGCGCGGCGAGTCGCCTATGACGCCCAACTGAGCCGGCTGCTGGAAGGACGCCGGATTGAAAGCTTCATTCAAGGGATTTCGCGGATTGAGTTTCTGGAATGGCGCGACTATGTCCGGCTCGCCGGGGTACTGGAAAAACGCGCTGTACATCAACTCAAGGTCGTCTGAGGAAGTGATAGGCACAGGGAAGCCGCTCTGAAACGTGATAATGCCCGAACTCTGCCAGCCGTTCAGAACCTTGCCGGCAAAGCCCGTGATGGCCATGTGCGGGAACTGGTAAACATAGCTGAACACAAAGCGATTGCGCGCGTCGAACAAAGAAAGTGCGCGGCTGTCGCGAAAATTCAGGGGGTTTAGCATATTTTCAAAGCTGGAAGCATCGTCGATGGACTTGCTGAAAGTATACGCGGCCTGGAATTGCAGGCCGTGTGAGAATCGCTTTTCGGCGCTGACCTGCAGCGAATTGTAATTGGAATTGGCGACTGTGTTTTCGGTGAAGATACTGGAAAAAACGGGAACGCCATCGGGCGGGCAGCCGGCGCCGGTCAGCGGATTACAGTTCGGCGAAGAGTACCGGCGCAGGCCAACCAGCGTGATAGGGTTGGCGTTGGGACCGGTGATGGTAGGCTGCGGACCATAGGGCAGGTGGAACACGAAGCCCGAAGGAATCGCGCCCGCTGGAATGGTGAACGAGCTATCTGCATCGAACGGGCCGCACGTGCCGGCTCCCAGAACTGAGTTCAAATCGAGACACGGCTGCGCCTGTCCGTAGTTCAAGTCATAGGAGGCAAGCAAGCGGTGTGCCTGGGTGCCAACATAGCCGATCTGAAAGAGGATGTCCGCGGGCAGCTCGTGCTGAATGGTGAAGTTATACTGCTCGGAGTATTGCGTGCGCATGTTCGGCTGGAATTGGCCAAACAGGAGAATCGGCCGGAACGACGACCAGTCCACGGGCTGGCCGCGCACGGGATTCAGGATGCCGTTGAACGGATTGGGATTGGTGCTGCCATCCTGGCCGACGAATGGCGTGTTGAACATGGTATTCGACAGGACCGTGCTGCCACCGAACGGCGGCTCGGCGCTGAACTGCTCGAGAACAAGCTGCTCGATGGGATTGTAAAACATGCCGAAACCGGCCCGGATGCTGGTTTTTCCGCCGGGCGATGGGCTCCAGGCGAGCCCGATACGCGGCGCGAACGCTTTGTAATACGTCTGGGTCATACCGGCCGGAATTCCCGTATCGCCCGGAAACACCAGACCGAGCGGGAATACGGATTCGCCGGCGCTACCCTGGCTGCAATCGGTGGTTCCAAACACGCCCACCAGTGGATTGTCGGCGGCAAGCTGGCATGGATAGATCTTAGTGACTTGGCCCGGGCGAAATGTCTGCACATGATGGCCAATGTCGGTCAGCGGCGTATCCAGCTCCCAGCGCAGTCCGTAATTCAGGGTGAGGTTCCGGCGGATCTTCCAGCTATCCTGGGCGAACAGATAGACGGCGGTGCTGCGTACATTCTCATGCTGGGCCGATCCCTGCGAGTAAGTGTTGGGAAGGCCCAGTAGATAGTCGGGGAAGAGATCGTCAGAGCCTACATCATTGGTCCCGCCGCTGGTGAATGAGTAATCCCCGTTCACGTTGTAGTACAGAGTCTGATCGAAACGCATGCGCCGTACATCCACGCCGAACTTCAGAGTGTGATTCCCGGATACCTTGCTAAGGCTGTCGGACCACTGAAAGCTGTTGCCGACCTGGGGTAGCTCACCTTCCGAGTTATTGCCGATGGCGAAGCCCCCGTCGGTGGCGATGAAAGGAACACCCTCATGATTGGCGCCCAGATTCGGAGTAATTCCGTACTGCGGATTAGCCGGGTCGGAGAAGCAGTTGGCGGACGGCACCGCCGAGCCGCAAACGTTCTGAATGAGCTGGGTGTTCTGCGGATGGTTGTAATTGAGCTGGCCCTCCCGGAAGTACGTGAAGCGGGATTCGTTGACCAGCGAGGGAGTAGCGGTCCAGGTCTCGCTGAGGTTGAACTGCTGGCTGCGCGTGCTGTAATTCGACCCAAAACCAGGGACGTTGGCGCCGGCCGCTTCAAAATTGGAGAAAGGTGGCAATTGAGTGTCGTTATCAAAGTAGTAATAGAAACTCAACTGATGCCGATCGCTGATATGGTGGTCCAGACGAAAAGTAGACTGGATTCCTTTCTCGCTCTGATTCGGCACGGATTGATATACATTGTAACCGTTATTGGGCAGCGGCACGTATTGGTTCATGAGCGCCAGGGCCGTGGGATCGAAACACTGCGTGGGGATTTTGTTGTTGGGAAAGATAGAGGCCCACGGGGTTCCGGCGGCCATCATCGAGCCGCCTTCGGTAGCGACGGCGGTGGCGCAGCCGGGACGGTTATTCAGTACACCGGCGAGATAGCCATCGGTCAGAGTGCCGCTAAAGGTGCTTTGCGGCCCGCCCGGTCCCTGTGAGAAATCACCACTCCGCTCGGCAAGTGTAGGAACAGTTACTAAGTCGGAAGGGATTCCCTGTACGATCTGCCGATCCTCGACCGAGACAAAAAAGAAGGTCTTGTCTTTACGTATAGGGCCGCCCAAGGTCCCGCCGAACTGATTCTGGTGCCAATCAGGCTTGGTCTGGTCGAAGAATCCGCGCGCGTCCAGGTCGGTATTGCGGAAGAATTCGTAGGTGTCGCCGTGGATCTGATTGGTGCCGCCCTTGGTAACTACGTTGACCACGGAGCCGGAGTTGCGGCCGAACTCGGCATCGAAGGTGTTGGTTAAAACGCGGAATTCTTCGATCGTGTCCGGAGAGGGCTCGACCGCTGGTATGGCCACGAACTGATCGTTGGCGTCGCCGCCATTGACATTAAAATTATTCGCCCGGCCCCGGCCGCCATTGACCGACACAACGCCCGCGTTATCGCTGCCCGCGAAAAGTGAGTAGCCCTGCTGCGACTGGACTCCCGGCTGAAGCTGCAACAACTGATAGGTGTCGCGCGTGTTGAGAGGCAGGTCCACCACGGCGCGGGAATTCATCACCGCGCCCAACTGCGTGCTGGTGGTTTCGACTAGCGGCGCCTCGGCTTCCGCCGTGACGCTCTGCGTGACTTCGCCGATCTGCAGAGTCGCGTCCACCACCACTACGTGACCCAGGGTGACTTGGGCACGCTGCACGAACTTCTTGAAGCCGGCCGTTTCCACCTCCACGGTCCACAGGCCGACCGGAAGCTCGGCCAGAACAAAATCGCCCTTAGTGTCGGTACTCGCGGTGCGGTTGGCGCGCGTGCCTTCGAGTGTGGCGGTCACCCTGGCGCCGGCGACAGCCAGACCAGCGGGATCTTTGACACTGCCTATAAGGTTGCCGGTAGTCTGGCCCAAAAGACCGGAGACGGTTGACAGACAGCAGACGGCTGCAATCGCCAGCGCACCTGAGGTTCTTCGCATAGTCATAGAGTCACCTTTCTAAGCTCGCGATCCGGCGTGGGACCAGGCCATGCGTCTATCGGTTCCCTGGGCAACCTCCACATGGTTGCTGAATCTGGGCATTATCACATTATTGAGACTGCGGTGGGTGATTGCACGGCCGCGCGCGGCGTTCGACAATGATGCGATATGTCGAAACGCTGGCTGCTTCTTGTTTTGCTGTTCGCGCCGGCCGCGGGCGCACAGGATATCGCGGCGAAGGCGGACACCTTCGTACGCACGTTCGCCGATCAGCACCATTACCAGGGCTCGGCGCTGCTGGCGCGTGACGGAAAGCCTCTCTTTCGCCAGAGCTATGGCCTGGCCAATGCCGAATGGGATAATCTCAATACACCAGACACCAAGTTTCGGCTCGGGTCGATTACCAAGCAATTCACTTCGGCGCTGATCCTTCAGCTCGTCGAGCAGGGCAAAATCAAGCTGGACGACTCCATTCGCAAATACTATGCCGATGCGCCGGAATCCTGGCAGCCCGTAACCATTCATCATCTCCTCTCGCACCAGTCCGGAATTCCCAGTTATACCGAGCTTCCCGGTTTCTTCGAGAAGGAGGCGGGCGTTGCGCGAACCCCTACCGAGATCATTAAGCTCACCCAGGGCAAGCCTCTCGAGTTCGCTCCCGGCACAAAATTCAAGTACGACAATACCGGGTACATTCTGCTCGGTTATGTCATCGAAAAGGTTACGGGAAAGAAGTATGAGGAACAACTGCGGAGCGCCATCCTGGATCCGCTCGGGATGCACGACACCGGCTTCGACCACTACACCACAGTGCTGCGGCACCGCGCCGAGGGGTATGAATATTCGGATGGAAAGTTAGCCCGTGCAGCGTTCCTGGATATGTCCCTTCCGTACGCGGCCGGCTCGCTCTATTCGACCGTGGATGATCTTCTGAAGTGGGACCAGGCGCTTTACGGCACCCAGGTGTTGAGCGCGGCGTCGAAGGAGAAGATGTGGACGCCCAACCTGAGCGACTACGGTTACGGGTGGTTCATCGCCAGGCGCTTCGGCGAGCGATGCGTCGAGCACGGCGGCGGAATCAACGGTTTCAACACCATGATCATCCGCATCCCGGAAAAGAAGCTGCTCGCCGTGGTGCTGGCCAACGCCAATACCGGCGCGACCGGATCGATTGCGGCCGGCCTGCTGGCGATCGCCCTGGGACAGCCGCCGGAGCTGCCCAAAACCCGGACAAGAATTTCACTGGCGCCCGAAGACATGAAGCGCTTCGAAGGTGTCTACGCGTTGAACCCGGACTTCAAGCTCACCATCAAAGTGGAAGGCGACCATCTGACCACGCAGGCCACCGGACAGGGCTCCGTGCGAACCGATCCCATGAGCCCGACGCGCTTTTTCAACGATGCCATCAACGCGGAAATCGAATTCGAAAAAGACGTATCCTCCCTGACGCTGTATCAAAACGGGGCGGTGCTGAAATTCAAGCGCGAGTAGTTATCCCTCCAGCTTGTAGCGCCTCTCGGCCAGGGCGTAGAGCGGCCGCCACAGGGATCGGTTGACGCTGACTACCAGCGCAGCCATGACTATGGTCGAAAACAGCAGCAGGCCGAAGTTGCCGGAGTCAGTTGCGGAACTGATTTGCGAGCCCAGGCCCAGGGTCGAAAGAGTGCGGCCCTTGAAGTGAAAGTATTCCGCCAGGATGCTCGCGTTCCACGCTCCGCCGGATGCCGTGACCAGCCCGGTTACCAGATAAGGAAAGATGCCGGGAAGGATGACCGTGCGCCAACGATCCCACCGCCGGAAGCGGAAGACGTCGGCTACCTCGCGCAGGTCCGAAGGTATTGCCATCGCTCCGGCGATCACGTTGAATAGTACATACCATTGCGTACCGAGCAGCATCAGCAGTATGGAGCCGACACCCAGACCGCCGCCCATCTGTGCGAGCGCCAGCAACAGCACCGGGAACAGCGCGGTGGCCGGGACCGAGGCCGCCACCTCTGCGAAAGGCTGGGCAAAGCGCGCGAGCCTGGGGTTGAAACCAATGGCCACACCCGCGGGAATGGTCCAGGCCGAAGCAATCGCCAGGGCGGCAAACACGCGCAGGAATGTGGCGGCCGCGCCCTTGAACGTCTCCGCCAGTTCCACGGTGGTAACGGTTCTCAGCGTGGCCGCCGCTTGCAACAGGCCATAGAGAATGCTGCCGGCGATGAGCGCCCCGGCTACCATGGCGGACACCGTTTTCCAGGGCGCGGGCCGCGGCTTCGCATGCGGGTGTGTAGCGCCACGGGCCAGACGCATGCTGATTCGTTCGGACAACGGCGCGATCACAGCGGCTTCAAATCGTCTGAGCAAATTGGCGCGGTACAGCAAATGCAGCAGTGCAGAAGATCCTTGGGAGCTGCTTTCCACCTGCTCGAACTTGAACTTGTCCGACCACGCGATGGCGGGCCGCCAGATCACCTGATCGATCAGCAGAATAACGCCGACCATGGCGCCCAAGCCCCAAAGGATAGCGCCGGTATCACCCGCGTTGGAGGCGGTCTGCAGATAGGAGCCCAGGCCGGGCAGGCGGAAATCCCGGTTGCCCAGCACAAACATCTCGCAAGCCATAAGGAAGAACCAGCCTCCGGCCACCGACACCATGGAATTCCAAACCAGGCCGATGGCGCCGTAGGGCAGCTCCAGTTGAACGAAGCGCTGCCATCGGCCAAAGCCGTAGATTTGGGCAGCTTCGCGCAATTCCCGGGGAATGGATCGCAATGACGCATAAAAGCTGAAGGCCATGTTCCAGACCTGGCCGGTGAAGATCAGCAGGATCGCGCCCAGCTCCAGGCCGAGCTGACGCGTGGGGAACAACGCCACCATGGCCAGCATTACGCCTGGAAGAAAACTGAGCACAGGGATGGATTGCAGTACGTCGAGGAGGGCCAGCATCAAGCCCTGCAGCCGCAAATTGTAAGCCGCAATATACCCGTAAGCTACAGCGAAGATCAGGCTGAGCAGATAGGCCACCGCGATGCGCACCACGGAATAGAAGGCGTAGAGCGGCAGTGCGCGGGGAGAACGCGAAATCTCGGCCGCCGGGGTGACCGCGCCAAACCAGTAACGAGCGATCAGGAATAAGCCCTCGATAGCCGCCAGCACCGCGCCAAAGACCACCAGATCGAGAAGGCCGGACCAGGTGCGTTCCCGTGTCACTGCCCGGGCGAAAGCGCGCGGGATCAACGGGAATCCGCCTCAGGTTCGGGTGGGGACACGGCGTTTTCTTCGGGCAGGAAAAAGCGGCGCGCCGTGGAGTCGTGGTCGAATAACTCGGCGTAGCGGCCCCAGCGTATGGCGGTATCGAGCTGCGCCTTGCCTTCTTCCTCGCTGAAATGTTCGTCGAGTAAATCTTCGAAGAAAGTATCGGGCAGGCTGTGATCGGCCTTGGCCTCGAGCGACCGCACGATCTGACGTATCAGGGCGATATTACTCATGGCCGCCGCGCGAAACAATTCTTTGCGCTTCAGAATGTCGGCTTCGGCGAAGGCGCGGCCCGCCGGCGTGATTTCGACGTCGCCCTCTTCAATCTTGGCGAAGCCCAGGGCCACGGCGGCGTCCACCACCGGCAGCAGGTCGTCGATCTCAAACGACAATGCGGCGGCCAGACGATACATGTCGTCGCGTCCGTTATGATCCGCCAGGATTTCCAGCAGGCCCGCGATAGCGCCGCGCCGCGCATGGGGCAGCATCTGATAGCGCGGCGCGGCAGGCTTGGCAATGGCGAGCTGGGGCTCGAGCGCCGGAGCAAGGTCGGGACGCGTCAGGACGCGATAGATGTAGTCCACCAGTTGCGTGAAGCGCGGGTCTTTGCGATCGCGCGGGCGGCCCAGCGAGACTCGGAAGTCGGTGCGTATGTGCCCGGGGTTCTTGCCCAGCACCACAATGCGGTCGGCCAGCAGGACAGCTTCCTCGATATTGTGCGTCACGATGAAGACGGCGCGCGTGGGCATCTTGTGGCTTTGCCAAAGCTCCATCAGCTCGCCGCGCAGATTCTCGGCGGTCAGCACATCGAGCGCCGAGAAGGGCTCGTCCATAAACAGCACTTCGGGTTCGACCACCAGGGCGCGCGCGAAACCGACACGCTGTTTCATCCCACCGGACAATTCCTTGGGGTAGGCGTTTTCGAAACCATCGAGCCCTACCGTATCCAGGATTCGCTCGCTGCGCGCCGTACGCTCGGCGGCCGGGATGCCCCGCGCCTTGAGGGGCGCGGCCACATTCTCGACCACCGTGAGCCAGGGAAACAGCGCGAAGCTTTGAAACACGATTGACACATTCTCACAAGGGCCTCCCACCTCGTGCCCGTGATGAATGATCTCTCCGCCCGAGGGCTTCGCCAGGCCGGTCAACATGCGCAGCAAAGTAGATTTGCCGGAACCGGACGGGCCCAATACCGCCATGATTTCGCCCGGATAGATGGACAAATCCGTGGGCGCAATTACCTGTACGCTGCCTTTGCCGTCGGAGCCGTAAGACTTTTCCACCTTGCGTGCTTCGATGATGGCTTCCATGCGGGCGCGGGCTCTCCCGAATGTAGCATACGCAGATGCGCGCGAAGCGCATCTCGAACGTGTATGGGTTATCATCTAACCCAGGATCCTGCGAATGTTAACCCGGGGAGAAACCAATCGCGTCGCGCTCCTGCAGGGAACGCTCGACCTGCTCATCCTTCGCATACTGGTGTTCGGGCCGCGGCATGGGCAGGGCATTGCCCGCGCAATTCAACAGAATTCGGAAGACGTTCTTCTGGTGGATCACGGAGCGCTGTATCCGGCCTTGCAACGCCTCGAAGCACAGGCCTGGATCAGTGCCGAATGGGGTGTGTCTTCGAACCATCGCAAAGCGCGATTTTACAAGCTGACCGCCGCGGGCCGCAGGCACATGGCCCGGGAAACCAGCCGCTGGCGTACGCTCGCCGCGGCCATGGGGCGCATTCTCGATCTGGAAAAACTCGCATCCATCAAAGGCTGATCCACTGGCCCTCGCCCGCCTGCGGTTTTGCTCAGACCTCTTCCTTCTTCTCTTCTTTCTTCTCCTCTTTCTTCTCGTCGGCGGGATGCGGGGGCTTACGCACGACAGGCTTGGCGCTGGCGATCTCGGTGTAAGTGCGGAGGATGCGCTCCTTCTGCGCGGGATCGAGAATCAGATAGCGGTGCCTGCCATTCTCCGATTCCGCAAAACTCGTACGGCCGTCGTCGGAAACAGTGATGGTCCCGGGCCCGGAGAGCTTAAAGTAGTTCTCTTTGGGCCGCACCGCGTAGAGCATCGCGGCCATCGCCCACGACGGCGCATCGTAAGGCATGGGCCGGCAGGCGCTATAGGCGTCGGCCACAGGGTGCGCCGCCGACCAGGCAAAATCCTTCTCGATGCTCGCCCCGGGAAACGGCAGCGCGGCGCCGATCTCGTATCCCGCGGCAACCAGGGGCCCCGGCCAGCCCGCCAGGACCTTCCGCGCCGCCGCGACATCCGCCTTGATGTTGGGCTCGGCGGGACCATCCGGAAACGTCCCCGCAGCCATGCAGAGCAACTTGACCTTCTGCGCAATCAACTCTCGCAGACCATAGGTGTCTAACAATTTCGCGAGATCGGTGGCCGGTCCTGTGAGCACGAACGCGGCATTCTGATCGTCTTGCGCAGTCAGAGCGTTGCGAATCAGGGTAGTGACGTCGGCTGTATCGTGGATGCTCGTGACCGTGGAGGTATAGGTGGGTTTTCCGTTCGCGTCAGTCCTGGCGAGCGGCGCATTCAGCATGGGCGATGCGGCGCGGGGCTTGCCCTCATCCAATCCGATAGGCGTCAGGTGCATGAAGGCCCTGGCAACCCCCGTCGTCGCACTGGCGTAGAAAAGGCCTACGATATCGGCGAACTGCGCGGCCTTCAGATCCGGATTCGAGATCCCGATCGCGGCGATGCGCGCTTCGTTCTTACCCTCGAAGCCGTGCAGCATGGCCAGGGCCAGCGCGTCGTCGATCTTGCTGCCCAGGGCGCAATCGAATACGATGCCGACAGGCGGCTTGGCCTTTCCTGGAAACTGCATTTCAAGCTAGATCCAGCCCGTCCAGAGATCCTGTGGAATCGCCGAAACGCTCGGCATGAACGCCCATGCGATCCATCATGGCCAGGAACAGATTGCACATCGGCGTTTCTCTTCGATACACAATCCGGCGGCCGGAGTTGATGTAGTTGCCGCCGCGCCCGGCCACCAGGGTCGGCAGATCTTCATGCAGATGGCGGTTGCCGTCGGAGAGTCCGGCCCCATAGACGATCATGCAATTGTCCAGCAGCGTCGAATCTCCCTCTTTGATGGACTTCATCTTCGCGATCCAGGCGGCAAACTGCCGCACATGATAGGAGTTGATCTGCGTCACTTTCTCGATGAGGTCGGGCTGGTTGCGATGGTGAGTCAACGGGTGATGGCCGTCCGGGATATCGATCTCGCGGTACGGGCGCGAAGTACCCTCGTGGGTAACCAAAAAAGTAATCACACGGGTAAGATCCGACTGGAAGGCCACCGTCATCATGTCCGTCATCAGCTTGAAGTGCTCGGCGAAATCGGCCGGAACGCCGTAAGGCTTCTCCATGTGCGGATCGATCTGCGCGTTGTCTTTCTCGGCTCTTTCGATCTGCCGCTCGATCTCACGAATCGACGAGAGATATTCATCCAGCTTGCGCCGGTCCGTGGGACCCAGATCGGCCTCCAGCTTGCGCGTGTCGTCGCTCACAAAGTCGAGGATGCTCCGGCGATACAGGTTTTCACGGGCGCGCGCCTCCGGCGTCAAGGTCTGGCCCTTGCCGAAAAGCCGTTCGAACAGGGCGCGCGGATCGAGCACCGGCGGAAGCGGCTGCGTCTCGCTCTCCCAGGCCAGGTTATTGGTGTAGGCGCAGGAGTATCCGGAATCGCAATCCCCGGCCTGCCGCGCATCTTCCATGCCCAGCTCGAGCGAGGGAAAGCGGGTGTGCGCTCCAACCTGCTTCGCCACGATCTGGTCGAACGACACACCGGCCTGGATGTCCACCAGGGTTTTGCGCGGATGAACTCCGGTCAGGTACGAGGCGCTGCACCGGCCGTGGTCGCCCGCGCCGTCGAGCAATGCGCGCCCGGCGTTGTGAGTCAGATTGCCCAGCAGCAGGATGTCCTCGCGGAACGGCTCGAGCGGTTTCAGAATGCGCGGCAATGCGCCCAGCTTGCCTTCGTAGTCCGGGTTCCAGCCGTTCATGATGATGCCGTTGGGCACATATACGAACGCCATGCGCACCGGCGGCTTGGCGGCTCGCGTGGCAGCCATCGCCGGAACCATCGCCTCCAGAAATGGAAGCGCCACGGTTGTCCCCACTCCTTTCAGAAACGACCGTCTGGGTAATGCGCGCCTGGTAATCATCATCGTGGAGCCACTTCTTTCCGCGCGGCGACCTTCACTTCACGGCTCCCGGAGCCATCGCCCCGGCCCATTTGGAAGGGCGCGCTGTGCACAATTTCGAAAACTAACGACTGGAAATGGTACCCCGAGGCCGCCACGTTGCGGTCGATCGCCTCTACCGTCCGGCGGTCGTACGGATGCAATCCCCGTCCCAGCGCGTAGGTGAGCATCTTCTCCGTGAGGCAACGCGAAAACTCCGGAAGCTCTGCCATCAGCAGCGCCCGCATCTGGCCGGGGGTAGTGAACGACTTGCCGTTGGGAAGCGTTCCGCTGGCATCCACCGGGAACTTCCCATCGGTGGTGCGCCACTGGCCAATGGCGTTGTAGTTCTCCAAGCCAAACCCGAGCGGGTCCATTTTGTTATGGCAGGTCGAGCACATAGGATCGGCGCGATGTTTCTCCATCTGCTGCCGCAAAGACATCAACGTTCCCACCGCGCTCTCGTCGAGCGCCGGTACATCGGGCGGCGGAGGCGGAATCTCCGATCCAAGAATATTGTTCAACAGATACTTCCCGCGTATGACCACCGACGTGCGCGTAGGGTAGCTGGAAACCGTCAATACGCTGGCCTGGCTCAGAATCCCGCCGCGCTGATCGGTAGACAGATCCACACGGCGAAAATCGGGCCCGGTCACTCCCGGGATACCGTAGTATTTCGCCAGCCGCGCATTCAGGAACGTATACCGGGCGTCGATAAAATCCGACAGCGGGCGATCCTCGCGGAGCACATATTCGAAAAACAGGCGCGTCTCGGTCTTCATGGCATCGCGCAGCTCCGGACCCCACTCAGGAAATTTCTGGGGATCCGGCTTCACCACATCGAGGTTGCGTATCTCCAGCCACTGGCCGGCGAAATTATCGGGAAGCGCGGCTGAGCGCGGGTCCGCCAGCATACGCTTCACCTGCTGATCGAGGACACGCGGATCGTGGAGTTGACCCGCCTCGGCGACACCCAGCAGCTCATCGTCGGGCATCGAGCTCCACAGGAAATAGCTGAGCCGCGACGCCAGCTCCACATCCGGGATCAGGTGAACCGCCTGCGCATCCGTGGGATTGGGATCGTGCTCCATGCGGAACAGGAACTGAGGCGTCACCAGCATGGCCTGCAGGGCCAGCGCAATCCCCTGCTCCGTGGTCTGGCCGCGCGTGCGCGCCAGCGCCACGAACTTGAGCAAAGAGGCTACCTCGCGCGGTGTTACCGGCCGCCGGTACGCACGCGCCGCCAGATTGGAAATGATTTTCTCGACACACGCCTGGCCGGAGTTGGGATTGCAAATCAGGATCTTTTTGCGGCTGGACGGCTCCACGCTCGAAGCAAACGGGCCGACGAACATCATCGCATTCAGAAACTTGTTTTTCTTCTTGTCGTAGGCATCCTTCTCCGACAATGTCTTGACGAAGTCGTCGTCCATAAATGCGGCACGGAAGACGTGGTCCCCGGCCGGCAGATACAGGCGCATCTCGGCTTCCGAGTAGGGGTCAAAATAGACCAGCTTGGAAGGCTTGGTTTCGACCGGCAGCGTCTTCAATAGCTTGCCGTCCATCCAGAATCCGAGCGTCACCGGCTTGGAATCAGCCGCGCGCTCGCCGGGCATCCCGAACATCACGTTATAGTCGCCGTTCCACTCCACGCGATGAGTCGCTTCAATGGTGCTGAAGTCCAGCCGGCGTATGGTCTTGTCCTTGGCCTGATATTGCGCTTCGAGAGGCTTGGTGGGCAGCGGATCGGCGCCCATGGCGCGCGCCGCGATCGCCTCGGCGGCATCCAGATAGCGATCCATCAGCACGGGAGAGATGGTCAGGACGTCGGCAATGTTATCGAAACCATATCCAGAGTCGTCCGTTGGGAAGTCTTTGTCGGCACGGAAATCGACGGCCAGCAGATCGCGAATGGTATTGGAGTATTCGGCGCGATTCAGGCGGCGTGCCGTGACCCGCCCCGGATCCGGTTTGGTGTTGCGGTCGGCCTTATCGAATTCACCCTCGATGTACCCGACCAGAGCCTCCAGTTGCGTTTCGGCGGGGCGCGGTATGCCTTTGGGCGGCATCTCACCGGAGCGCACTTTCTGCAGAATGGTTTCCCAACCCTCGCGATACTCCACCACCGAATTGGGAGTCAGGAAGGCATTGATGTTGAGTCCGCCCGAGGCTGTGCGGTCGTTATGGCACAGGACGCAGGTCTTCGTTAACACCGGCTTGACCGCCTCGTCGAAGCCCGCCGCCGGAGCATCCGCCGCAAACGTAGGAGCCACCAGGCAAAAGACTAGGGCGGCGTTCCATGTGATGTTTCGCAGATTTAAATACACTCGATCCGGCTCCGCAGCGCTATTGTTCTATAATACAACTCAAAGTGGAGCCTGACGAAACACTTCTTTCCCGCAGAGTCTGGCTTGGCGGGGTTGCCCTGTCACTCGCACTTCCCCGGCTCGAGGGCCTGGACGAACTATTCTCCTACGGAATTACAGCTTTGCTCGATGGAAGCGCCATGGTGCGCATACCAGCGGGCGAATTTGCCATGGGGTCGGCCAGCGGCGGGGCCGACGAAGGACCGGTGCATCGTGTGCGTATCACCCATGCTTATGAAATGGGCAAGTTCGAAATCACGCAGGCCCAATGGGAAACCGTGATGACCGACCCGCACGCACAGCCAGGTGCCACCCGCATCACTCCCGAGCACGTCGCCGTCACCGCCACTCCCAGTCGTTTTAAAGGTCCTGCGCTGCCGGTCGAGAGCGTGTCGTGGGACGACATACAAGTATTCCTGGCGCGCCTGAACGCCCGCGACCACGACCACCTTTACCGCTTGCCGACTGAGGCCGAGTGGGAGTACGCCTGCAAAGCGGGAAGCACTGCGAACCATTCCGCTGCGCTCGAACCCGCAGCTTGGTACAAGGACAATTCCGGCGAGCGCACTCGGCCTGTCGGAGAGAAGCAGCCGAATGCCTGGGGCTTATTCGATATGCTGGGCAATGCCGCGGAGTGGGTCGAGGATTGGTACGGCCGCGAGTATTATGCGGAGAGTCCCGCGGCCGATCCGGCCGGCCCATCCTCTGGCTCCTACCGCGTTTACCGCGGGGGCTGCTGGTTCGATCCCGCTAAGTATTGCAATTCCACGGCCCGCAAGTTCGATTTCCCGGTGAACCGCCATGATGGTGTCGGCTTTCGTGTAGTCCGAACGGCAAGGTGACCAGCGGCCCTCCGCTAATGCCACCCCTCTAATCTAACAGGCTGCTGAAAAAGGCTGACCGGATCGTGAATGACAGGCGAGGACGCCTGTCCCACAACACAGAATCAGTTTGCCAGCAGAGTGGGATAGGCCTCCCGGCCTGTCTGAGCCTTTTTCAGCAACCCGCTAATGCCACCCCTCCGCGATCTCGAAGCGGTGCGGCGCGACTGTCCGCTGCGGGCCCTGCAACTCGAAAGCCTCTACGGTCAGCGTCTCAGTGTCTACAATGACGAACGTCGGAACCACCTCCTCCCACCGTCCGCCCGGAAATCGCGCGCCCATAATCGCACCCGGATTGATGGCCAGCGTCCGCCCCACCCGTGTCACAAGGAAGTCATGATTGTGCCCATAGCACACTATGTCGTAGAGTCCCGATTGAGCCATAGGCCGGGCGATGTAATCGAAGTGATTCACCGCTACCTTCTTACCGTCCAGCACCGTCTCCAGAAGCTCACCGTGTACGCGCACCCGCTCGGAAGACTTACGCGTGATCCGAAAAAGGTCGGCATCGTTGTTCCCAAAAACGATGTGCACCTGCCCCGGAAAGCGCGCCAGCACATCCATCACGAACGGTGAGCACAGATCCCCGCAGCAGATCAGCGCCTCCGCCGCGCTCACCGATGCGAGGGCCGCAGCCAGATTTCCCAGGTGATCGTGTATGTCCGAAAGCACCGCAACCCGCATGATCCGTCATTCTAATTTATAATTAGGCATGCTGACTCCTACCGAACAGATCTGGCACAACGGCCGCTTCATACGTTGGGATGAGGCCACCATTCACATCCTGTCGCACGTGGTGAGCTACGGCAGCAGCGTTTTCGAAGGCATCCGCTGCTACGACACCCCCGCCGGACCTTCCATTTTCCGCCTTGCCGAGCACGTGCGGCGCATGGAGGATTCCGCCAAAATCTATCGCATGGAGTTGGGATACACCGGCGCTCAGCTCGCCGATGCCATGCAGGAACTGGTGCGCGTGAATCAGTTGGACTCCTGCTATATCCGCCCTATCGCCATTCGCGCCTACGGCGACATCGGCGTCAATCCGCTGCACAACCCCGTGGACGTTTACCTCGCCTGCTGGGTGTGGGGCAAGTATCTCGGCGAAGAGGCCCTCGCCCAAGGCGTGGACGTGTGCGTCTCGAGCTGGAAGCGGCTCGCGCCCAATACCCTGCCCGCATTGGCCAAGGCCGGCGCCAACTACATGAACTCGCAGCTCATCAAAATGGAGGCCATCACCAACGGATACTCGGAAGGTATCGGTCTCGATGAAGCCGGCTATGTGAGTGAGGGCTCGGGCGAAAACATCTTCCTGGTCCGCGATGGCCGCATTCACACGCCGCCGCTGGGAGCTTCCGTGCTGCCCGGCATCACGCGCGACAGCGTGATCCGGCTGGCCCGCGATCTGAATATCCCGCTGGTTGAAACCATTGTCCCGCGCGAGATGCTTTACATCGCCGATGAGGTTTTCTTCAGCGGAACCGCCGCTGAGATTACCCCCATACGTTCGGTCGACCGCATTCGCGTTGGCAACGGTAAGCGCGGCCCCATCACCGAGCGATTGCAAAAGGAATTCTTTGGAATCGTCACCGGCGCCGCGGCGGACCGCCATGGATGGCTGTCCCCGGTCCAGGCGCGCCAGCCGGTTGCCGTAGCGCGCTGAGAAATCCTACCGATGCTGCAATGCACACCCCGGAACGCCACCTCCCCCGAGATTTGCTCTCCGGGATGCGCTTGCAGCCGATGGACTATTTCTTTTTAGCTTATGCGGGCGGTCCTGTGCCAGTTGGAATTCTGGCTTTCCAGCGTTTTTCAACAAGTTTATAGCGTCGCAAAATCTTTGACTTGCCCGCCTCGCATTGTGGCAATCCTGTGAATAAAGCAGAGTGCAAATGAATTGTATCGGTCTCGATGCCGCCACCGGAGCTCCGCTCCGGGCAACTTTTGACGCGACTATTTCCGCGGTCGAAGTGCTTTCCTCCACTCCTCCGGATGCTTCCTTCCTCAGTCCCGGATGGATCGATCTTCAGGTCAACGGCTTCGGCGGTGTCGATTACAACAACCCCAAGTGCACGCTCGATGAAATTTCCCGATCCGTACAATTACAGTTTTCGACCGGCGTGACGCGCTTTTATCCCACCGTGATCACAGGCTCGCCCGAAGACATGCTGGGCGCCCTCCACAACCTCAAGCGCGCCAAGGAGAAGTTGCCGGAAGGCGTGGCCATGGACGGCTTTCACGTCGAGGGCCCCCACATTTCGCCGGACGACGGCCCTCGTGGCGCGCATCCACGCCGCTGGGTGCGCCCGCCGGATCTTGACGAATTTCGCCGCTGGCAGGATGCCACAGGCAATCAGGTGCGCATCGTGACGCTGGCGCCCGAGTGGCCGCAGGCGCCCCGCTACATTGAATCCATCACCGGGGAAGGCGTAGTGGCCAGCATCGGCCACACCAATGCCACCGCGCAGCAGATCGCCGACGCCGTCAGTGCCGGCGCTACACTTTCTACGCATCTGGGCAATGGCGCGCACGCCGTGATGCGCCGCCATCCCAACTACCTTTGGGAGCAACTCGCCGAAGATCGTCTCATGGCGGATTTTATCGTCGACGGCATCCACCTGCCGCCGTCGTTCCTCAAGGTTGCCCTGCGGGCCAAGACCATCGAACGATCGGTATTGGTCACCGACGCCTCCGCCCCGGCCGGCTGTCCGCCAGGACGCTACCAATTGGGCGAGCAACCCGTCGATCTCACCGCCGATAACCGGGTCATGCTGGTTGGCCAGGAGCGCCTGGCAGGCTCCGCGCTGCGCATGGACCACGGCGTAGAGAATCTCATGCGCATCGCAGGTCTCAGCCTGGCGGACGCCGTGCGCATGGCCACCACCAACGCCGCCCGTGCGGGGCATGTGCCCGGGCGCGCCGCCGGACTGGTTCCAGGGGATCGCGCCGACCTGATTCAGTATCACTTTGATCCGAGCGATCAAAGCATCAGAATTAAAGCTACGTATATCTCTGGGGATTGCGTGTATCGAGCCGCCTGACTTACCGCAGATCCAGCGCCATCAGGCTGTGCCGGTCCCGCAGGTACAAAATACCGCCCGCGAGCGACGGCGCGGTCCACGCATTGCTGTGCAGCAATTCAGCTTTCGCCAGCACCTTCAAGCCTGAGGGCGACACCGTAGCCAGCGCCACATTGCCATCCTCATCGACCACAATCACCTTGCCGTCGGCGTAGAGAAATGTCGCCTTGGGAAAACTGCGGTCCTGCCAGATCACTTTGCCGGTCCTGGCATCCAGCGCGGTAAGCGGCGCCGGCCCGAAATCGCCGCTCGATCCGTAAAGCGTGTCGCCGATGCGCAACAGATTCCCGATATGTACGCGCATCCGGTTGGTCGTCCACAATTCCTTCACCGTCGTCTTGCCGTCGATCACATGGAGTTCGAGCGCCATGCAGCCGCCGTTGTAAGCGGACGAAACGAACAAGATATTGTCGCTGCTCCACAGCGGCAGGCTGATGTTCAGTCCCCAACTGGTGCTGTGCGGATGGGTCCAGAGCAGCTCGCCTGAATCCGGATTGAGACCGATCACTTCATCGCTCATAGCTGCGACGAGCTGATCCTGACCATCCACTCTGATGAGCACCGGCGAGGAGGGAGAGTTCCGGAAATCCTGTTTGTGCCAGAGAACTTTGCCGTCCTTCTGATCAAACGCCATCACCGCATGTCCCGCGCCGCCGACCTTCATGATCACCGTATTTTTCCAGGCGATCGGGCTCCCCGAATATCCACGGTCCATGGGCGTGCCGTTGAACTCGCCATACAGGTCGTGCGACCACAATACCTTGCCGGTTGTTTTATCGAGGCGCCGCAGATTAGCCAGAATGCCCACCACATAGACCGCATCCGCCGTTACCAGCGGAGTCGCGTGCGGGCCGGGGCCATTTTCCATGGCCATGCCGCTCCGGAACCCGGCGTCCTCGGCATGCTCCCAGATGGTTTTACCCGTTGCCGTAGCGGCAGCCAGGGTGATCTCCTGCGAGCCCCGCCGGTACATGGTGTAGAGCACCGCTCCATCCACGGCGACTTCGGAATAACCTTCGCCCAGGTCCCGGCTCCATAGTTTCTTGGGTCCTGAGCTCGGCCAGGTATTCGCCAGCCCCTTGGCGTCGGAAGTAAAGTCACGGTGAGGGCCGCCAAACTGCGGCCATTCGAGCGATCCGGCGCCCACAGTACCGGCGGCAAATAACATCGCCGCCACATAGCCGCAACATCTCATTGTGTGTCCCACAGTGCCAGCGTAGTGGCGTCTTTGATCAGAATCCCTGTGCCCAGGATCACCGGATGCGCCCAGGTCGGGCTGCTGGCCACCGTATATTTTCCGAGCTGCTCAAACGCCTTGTCGCTTTTCCTGAACACAATCAGGTCGGCGTCGGTGGTCAGCAGCAGCATCACGGAGCCTGCGGACACCATAGCGGCACTATCCGCCAGGCGTCCTTCCGATTTCCAGAGCGTCACGCCCGTCGCGGGATTGAGGCAGACCAGCTCCCCGCGCTTGCGTGTCGAGAAACCAAACAGCAAATCGCCGCTGACCACCGGCGAGCTCATATACATCGATAGATCTTTGTTCTCCCAGACTGTCTCCGTAGTCCAAGCTGCCCCGCGCTTGAGTAACTTGACCCCGATCGTAGGATTGCCCACGCCCGAAAAGATCAGCGTGTCATGATACACCGCGGGTGTCACAATATTCTGTGCGTAGTCTGTGGTGTAAGGAATGCGCCAGAGAAGTTCGCCCGTAGCGGCCGAGACTCCCACAATGTTACTGCGGCTCTGCGTTACCACCTGGCGAGTCCCGCCCAGGTCCACGACGATAGGCGATGCGTAGGCCGGACCGTCGCCCTTCCAGCTCCACTTTTCCGCGCCGGTCGCACCATCGAAAGCGGTCAATGCGCCGTGTTCATTATTGCCTACGTGCGCGATGACCAGGCCGCCATCAACCACCGGCGATGTCGCCACACCGAAATCCGGCGATCCGAATTCCTTGCGCCATTGCGGCTTGCCGGTCTTCGCATCGAAACAGGAAAGCGTGCCATTGATACCGAAAGTATAAATCCGGCCGTCCGCAACCACAGGCGTCGATTTGACTCCCTTGCCATGGCCCGCCGCCGCCGGATTCACCGTGTAAGCCGCGCCATAAGCTTCTTTCCAGATCGCCTGACCGTTTTCGGGACGTAGGCACGCCACCACTTCGCGGTCGCCCTGCCGCGCGTGTATGTAGATCCTGCCATCCGCCACCACCGGCGACGAATGCCCCTCGCCGGCTTCAACCTTCCACTTGAGCTGCAGCTTCTCCGGCCACTTCTTGGGCTCGGTGAAGCCTGTCGCAATCCCGTCGCGGTGAGGACCGCGCCACTGCGGCCAGTCCTCCGCACAGGCGGCGGCCACCAGGCCCGCGAACAAAACTGCATGGCGGAAATGCATGATTCAGATTACTCCGATCGCAACGCCGCGAGCATCGGTGAGCGCAGCGCGGCGGCCGTGGCGGCCAGCGATGCCCCTATTCCCGTGACCAGCACTGCCGTGAGCAGCACGCTCAGGGAGAAGACTGGCAGGTGGCCGCCGCGCAACGCCACAGCCGGCGCAATCGCGAGCAGCGCGCACACCGTCCCGGTAGCCAGGCCCAGCAGCAGCAGGAGCACATTCTCCGCGAGCACCATAGCGGCCAGATTCGCGGGGCGGTAACCCACGGCGCGCAGCAAGGCCAGCTCGCGGCGGCGCTCCAGAACGTTGCGCAACAGGATGGCCGCCAGTCCTACGGTGCCTAGAATCAGGCCCAGCGCACCCAGGCTGCGGAAGGTCGAGAGATACGTGTTTTCCACTCGGTGAAAGCTCGCCAGGCGCGCCTCGGTCGGCTGCACGTCGAATCCGTAGTCGGACAGCGCTTCCTCCAGAACTCCGCTCACCTGCTGCGCTCTTTGGGGTGAGACGTGCAGCAGGAAAAAGCGGTAGCCTTCGACGTCCGGAAACAGCCGCAGAAAATTCTTCTCCGAGATCAGCAGCTCGCTCTGGAAGAGGCTGTCCCGCAGCGCCGCCACGATACGGAACCGCGTCTGGTTAAGCATGAACGTCTCGCCCAGCTTCAGGTGCAGGACATAAGTCATCGAGTTGGCATCGGCGATCGCGGGAATGGCGCCGTCTGCCGGTTGCGATTCGAGCAGCAGCCAGGGATTTGCCGCCGGCATAATGGTCTCCTCGAAGCTGAAATGCGCGGTGCGAAGAAAAGCCGTGGGAGGCGCCAGGATGCGTGGATTGCGTGGCTGGTAAAGATTCAGACAGCTTGCATCGTCGCCGGGCCGCAGACGAAAGGGGACGAACACGACTCCTGTAAGCGCCGCCGCGCTCGACGCCATATTGAGAGCCTCGCGCCCTGTGGCCGTGTTGGGATCGTGAATCAATGGCAGGACCGCTTCGGCCATCAGCGGAAACCCGCCCGTGCCCGCTGGATCGGCGTCGCGGCGAAACGCATCCACCGAGACGATCAGAAATGTCGCGCAGGCGATCTGGGCGATGCAGAGAATGCTGCGCCCCGGCCGATACGCCGCGCTGCGCAGGCCCAGCGTGATCAAGCCATGCATGGACGCAAAGGATCGCGACCGTAGCCACGCGGATTCGAGACAAAGCGCGGCGATCAGCAGCAGCGTGCCCGCGCCGAAGAATCCCGCGGTTTGGTCCAGAGCCCGCAGGCCCGCCGCAGCCAGAAGCGCGAGCGCCAGTGCGCCGGCCACGCTTCCCGTTATCAGCGGCCATTTTCCGGAGACCGGCTTTTGCGCGCCCACCAACAGGCCGCGTGGTGTCACTGGCCGCAGTCCGCGCAGCGTCCACGCAATAGTGCCGAGGCCGGTCCCGACTCCGGCCGCCGCTCCCATGGCCAGCGCAGAAACCGATGGATCGAGCCACAGCAGCCGTGTGCCTACAGCGCCCACCCACCACGTCCGCAGGCCGAACAGGATGAACTCCGCATACGCCAGCGCACCCGCCAGTCCCGCCACAGCCCCGCCAATCGCCAGCACTCCCCCTTCCAACAGAAACATGGATCGGATCCTCGCCATCGAAAACCCGAGTGCGCGCAGTATTCCGATTTCATGCATGCGCTGCTCCACGCCCAGCTTGAAAAACAGCCCGGTCAGCAGCAGCGCCGAAAGCATCAGAAAGAAACTGAAGTACACGAAGTACTCGCCGAAGTCGGTAGCGCCGTGAGCCGCCGCGAGCGCCCGCTCTCTGACCGGCAGGACCATAAGACCCATCTGGGCCGGGTCGAGCGCCGCGCGCAGAGCGCCGGCATACGCATTGGACGGCGGAACCAGGCGAATCGAGGTGAGCCTGCCGAAGCGCGTTCCCCAAAGCTGTTGGCCTCGCGAGAGTGCGATGAAGGCCTTCGGCGTGGTCCGGTATTGCTTCCAGTACTGCTCGTCGATCGGACGCACGCGCCGCAGATCCAACGGAAACGGCGGGTCCCAATCGTGCAAGCTGTTCGACTCGGTGATGCCTGGATAATCCGGCGCGTAGTCGCGATCGGCCGCCTCGCCCGCAATCGGCACGATCTTCGTCACGCGGAAAGCGGCATTTTCGGTGTGCAGCCGTCCGTCCGGTTTCCAGAGATAGTAATCCAGCGAAACCGCGTCGCCTGTCTTCGCATGCAGCTCGCGCGCGGCCCACTCATTCAGCGTGATGCCATCCGGCGCGCCCGGCCCCGGCGCGGCGTCGAGTGCCGTGACCACGGAATACGGAATCTCGCGCCCATTGGCGCGCATGGTGTTGGCGAGATAGGTCAGCACCGGTTCGGCATGCAAACCGAGCGAATGCGCTGTAGCCGTAGCGCGCTCCGCCAGCGCGTCGGAGATGAAGGCGCTATCGGTCTCGAGCGCAAGAGCGTGCTGCTTTTCCAACAACCGCAGCTTGATGCCGAGGTCCTCGAGCGCATACGCGCTCCTCACGTCCGGCCTCGCCGCGCTCAGAATCGTATTGACCTTTCCCGCCCGGTCGAGTTCCTTTTGCAGGCTCGCCAGCGGCACAAAAGCCGCGCGAATATCGCCCTGCTGCGGTTCGAGTGAGAACTCGCGAAACGCGCCACTGGTCAGCGTGAACCGTATACTTTTGCCGGCATTTTCTTTACGGCCGTGCAGCGACTCGAGGGGAATTGCGGAAGGCTTCTCGACGCGCATCAGAATGGAGTCGCCGGGCTTGGCGCCCAACTCATCGGTCAGCTCCGCGCTCAGCAGAATCTGATGGCCCGAGGGCGGAGCGCCGGGCTCGGCCTGAAACTTCCAGAAGCGCTGGTCGACCCCGTAAATCTGAACATGCGCCCTGCGCCCGCTCGCTTCGTGAGCGACGATGCCATCGATGGCGATCATCGGGCAGCCGGCGCCCGGCGCCGCGGCCAATTCCTCCCGGAAGAAACCATTGCGCGAGACCACGTATTGAGCGTTGCCCAGCCGCGCCAGCACCAGCGCCCGCAGGCTCGCGCGCACCGAATCGCCTACCAGCAGCGCGCCGCCCAGCACGCCCGCCGCGGTGGCGACTCCCAGCACCACCGCGAGATTCGTGCGCCAGAACCACGCGAGGTTACGAGCCAGCAGCGTGTAGGTTCGCATGATCCAGTTCGTATCGGGCCGGAAACCGCGAGGCCAGTTCCGCGCTGTGCGTCACCACCACCAGTATGGTCTCCTGCCGTTCGCGCAGCCCCAGCAGCAGAGCCGCCACTACGTCCGCCGAGGCCTGATCGAGATTGCCCGTAGGCTCGTCGCAAAGCAGCAGCAGCGGCTTGCGTATCAGGGCACGCGCCAGCGCCACGCGCTGCTTCTCGCCGCCGGAAAGCTCCGCGGGCCGATGCTTCAGGCGACCGCTCAGCCCCACCTGATCGAGCAGTTCCCGCGCGCGCTCCACATAGCTGGGGCGATTGTTGGAAACCAGCGTCGGAACCAAAACGTTTTCGAGGACCGAGCATTGCGGCAGCAGGCAATGATCCTGAAAGATGAATCCGATCGACTGATTCCGGAAGGCGGCCAGCTCCTTCTCGCTTAATTGATAAGGATTCCGTCCATCCAACATCACTGTGCCCGCGGTCGGCTGTTCGAGGCCGCCCAGGATGTAGAGCAGCGTGCTCTTGCCCGCGCCCGAAGGACCCATAATGGCCAGCGCGTCGCCACGCTCGCAGCGCAGAGAAACGCCGGATAGGATGGTAAGCGTCCCGCCGGGCGTCGGATATTCTTGGCGAATCTGCGAGACCTCAAGCATGCGCGTGCGCCGCCGCGGCGGCAATGCTTCCGTAAACCTCCACTGCTCGCGCAGCCATGCGCGCGGCGCTGTAGTGTTCGCGCACCCCCGCATTGCCCTGTGCGCCCAGTTGCGCCACCAGCGCCGGGTCCTTCCAAAGTTGAAAGATGGCTTGCGCCAACCGGGCGGTGTCGTCCGGTTCCACCAGCAGCCCGCCACGCGTCCTTTCCAAAATCTCCGGGAATGCCCCACGCCGCGGCTGCACTACGGGCACTCCGTTCGCCATGGCTTCCAGAAGGAAAATTCCCTTCGGCTCATCGTAGGTGGCCGGCACGCTGAGGATGTCTAAGTTTCGCAGGAAGTCGATCTTGTGCGGCCGGTCCAGCACCCCGCGATAACGAAATTCATGCGACAGGCCGGCGTCCTTCATGCGCCGTTCGATGCCGTGCAGGTACTCGCGATGCTCCGGCGCAAGATAGCCGGCAACCTCCAGCGTAGCCCCCGAAAAATCGGTCTCTTTGCGCAGCTTGGTATAGGCTTCGACCAGAACATGCAAGCCCTTCTCCGGCGCCACGCGCGCGAAATATCCTACCGTGAAGCAATTGCTGTGCAGCCGCAAACCGGCATCGTAGCCCTTGAGATTCACACCCAGCGGTATCACATGCATCTTACTTTCCGGGATGCCCAGGTAGCGGCACATGAACTCCGCGTAGTATGTGCTGACCGCCGCGAAGCCGTCTACATGTTGGACGTTACTCCGGATCAGTTCGAGCGCCCGCGTTCGATACGGCTCGGCAAGCTGGCTCAGGAACAGGTCTTCGCCCTGCAAGGTGCAGCATACCGGCCGCTCCAGCGCCTCGCGTATCGGGCGCGCCAGGCCGATCAGCAGGGAGTTCGGCAGCGTTACGATATCGGGCGGCGCTTCGCTCGCGAGCCAGGCCGTCAGCTTTTGGATCTCCTTGCCTTGAAAACCGCTCTCGCCACGCAGCATGGATACCGTGAGCTCGCCCAACAGGCGCGGGTTTACCGGAATCGAACGTCGCGAAGCGAGTTTGAGCGCCCACTCGGAATCCCACAGCCGGTCGAGCAGCCGGGGCATTTTGCGAAACAGGACCGAGTGCTGCTCCAGATACACGCTGATGCCGCCAAACAATACTTTGTGTTCAGCTACGTTCGGCTCGTCGGTCAGGGTCGGGGTGTAGATAGGCGCCAGGATAATATCATGTCCCTGGCTCTTCAACTCCGCCGCCAGCGCATTGTCGCGTATGCAGCTTCCGCAGTACATCTGCGCGGCGCCGGCGGTGAACGCAACGATCTTCATACGGGCTTCACACCGCGCGCTGAAACGCCCGGCGGGCATACAGATGATCGAACAGGTTGCCTTCGTGCGGCTGGTCCCAACTGATCCGGTAAGTGGGGATGGCGCCCAGGTTCAAGCGGCCCACGTAGGGAGATGCGAGCAGCCTTCCGATGAGCTTGCGGTCTTCGGTGATAGCCGTTACCACCAGGCTCGGCCCCAGCGCGCGCGGCAATTGTTCCTGCCTCACGGCAACCACGCTGGCATACGGAAAAAGGAACTCGCGGTTCGCCAGAGGATGCTCCGGTGAGTCGCACAGCACCACCGACGGCAGCAGATACGAGCAGCCCTGAAAACTGGTCAGCCTCTCGCCCAGGCGATACGCGGCGGTGACCTCGCGCGCTCCCGGCGTCCGTAGCTCGCTGTCGATCGTCTGCGAGATGCGCTCCGCCACGGCCGGATTGGCGAATGGCGCGATTTCCGCCTGCTCATCCGCCTCGTCGCGCGGTACGACTTTGGCCAGCCGCTCCGCCAGCGCTTCGGCGATCTCGCCCGTCTTTGCAGGCGCCCATACACCCGAGGCGTTGATGCACGACCGTCCGGAGTTTTCGAGTATGGAAGAGACCATCACGTCCAGGTACTGCTCCCACTCGCCTATGGCGTCCTCGCCGATCACGATCTTGCTGTAGCCCGGTCCGTGCACCTCGATGCGGGGATCCGTCTGCCACGGCCGTGTGGAGGCGACATCGCCGAACACCATCCCGCGCCCGCAGCGCCGCAGGATTTCGGCGCCGCCCGCATGATCCGCCGGATAGTAGCCGAAGGCCGCCCCGGGCGCGCCCGCCTGTAGCAGCGCTTGGATGATCCGGTAGGGAGTCCAGGGCTCGGCGCTGCCCGGCTTCAGCACCAAGGGCGTCTTCAGGGCGAAGGCGGGCGCCCATAGCGAGTGAACTCCGGGCGAATTGCTCGGCAGCACCACGCCCAGCGAGTCTCCGCGCGGAAAGTAGCTCAGGGTGCCGGAGTAGCCGGCATCGAACACGCCCGCATCCAGATTGCGCGTGAGGCCGTTGATCACCGTTTCCATCTGCGCCAGCACCGTCCCGATCTTGTGCATGTTCTTTCGCACCATTACGTGCGGCAAGCCTGTCGTGGCGGAAACCTGTCGCACGTAATCTTCGGGCGACTGCATCGCATCGCCCAGCGGCAGCGTGGAACCGCTGAACAAATCGGCCGCGCGCGTACATATAGCGAATAGTTCCTGCGCAGTGAAGCGATCCAAAGCCCCGCGGGCCGTCTCCTGATCGAGCAGATCGCGCCGGATCAATCCAACGTTGGCCTGACTGATTTCGACGAACGGCTCGTGAGTTCGGTAGTGCGGGGTACGCATGGTATCCAGGCTTTGATACGGAACGCCTCGCCGCAAAATCGGAACCTGCAGCACCCCGCCCATCAGTAAACACCCTCCACCACCGTGGTCTGGTAACGGGAAAAGGGCCGCACATTGCGCACTCCATCCCACGGATATTGCGCATAGGGCGGCTCGCGCTCGGCCTCGTCCCGTTCCAGAAACCGCGGCATGAAGAACTCACGCGTCAGCGTGGTCAGCCGCACGCGCCCGGTTTCGCCGTATCCCACGATGCGGTTCGGCGCATCGGGATCCACCACCTCGATCGAGGCCCGCGGCGCCGGCGGGTAATAAATAATGGCGTAGCCGTCGCCCGGCAGCCGCGGCTTGTGCACCGCCAGTCCCATCAGCGTGTTCCCGTAGGTAGGCGCGAAGTAAACACCGTCCAGCAGCTCCTCCACGGCGAAGCGATGGAACTGTGGCGTCATCTCCGTGCCTCCGCAGAACACTCCGCGAATGCCCATCTTCTTGAGCGATATTTTTTCGCACAGCGCTTCAAGCAGTTTGGGAGTGGTGAACATCGAGCGTATGTTGTCGTGCGCGCGCAGCAGCGTCAGGCCCTGCTCCACCACGTGCTGCTTGTAGGCTTCCGCCTCTTCGAGCTTGCCTCGCTTGATCAGTTTGATCACCCAGCGAGGGTCCAGATCGGTCATGAAGCAGATGCCCCCGCGATACTGCGCCAGATGCTCGACAGCCAGGCGCAGCCGGCGCGGGCCGCTCGGCCCCAGCATGAGCCAGTCCGCTCCGCGTGGAAACGCTTCGTCCGGCAGTGTATCGCTGAAGGCCTCATAGTCGATGCGGAAATCGTCGATGCTGATGCGGGATTTGGGCACGCCGGTGCTGCCGCCGGTTTCGAAAACATAGACGGGCCGGTCCGCGTACGCCTTGGGCACCCAGCGGCGCACCGGACCGCCGCGCAGCCACTCATCCTGAAAAAAGCCGAACCGATCCAGATCGTCGTAGCTGTGTATCTCCCGCCGCGGATCCCAATCCAGCTTTCGGGCATACTCCAGCCAGAAGGGGCAGCCGGTTTCCGGACTGAAATGCCAGTCCATCATCTCGCGCGTCCAGGCGTCCAGCGTCGCGCGCGAGGCTCGGGTCTTCGCCAGTAGATCGGTTTCCACGTGAGGGGACACAATGGTCTTAGTGTAGTACGGCCGGTGGGGAAAGATTCGAAAAGGATCGTCGCGACCCGGCCGCGTCATTGCCCTGCGGGGCGCTACCGGGCCGCGACTGTCAGCAAGCGGAATTGTTTAATTCGAGACAAGCAGATTCAAAGTGTTGGTCGCATCATCGACAAAGTAAAGTCCTCCCACCCCGGCTTCCAGTCCGAAGAGCGCACCCGCTCCCGGAGGGCTCCCGCTCTTATCCAGCAGGCCCGCCTCTAGCACGATGCCGTCCATCGTCAGGCCCAGGAGCAAACCGTTGTTGCCATTCACTGTCAGAATGTCACCCCCGATTACGGTAAGCCCGAGTGGATCGTTTAGACCCGCGCCCGTCAAGATGGTTAGCCCTAGACCGGCGCTGGTAGTGCGAGTGACCGCATCGGTGATCGACGCAATGCGGTTCTCCAGGCTGTCGGCGACATACAATATGCCATCCCTGCCAAGACCCACTCCGGTCGGACCAATCACCAGCGCCGCCGGATCGGTTCGCTCCGGGAATGTAGAACCAATGACCGTCACCGATTGCAGGCTGGGCAGCGCAGTCGCGGAAATCGCGAGGTTGAGACGGATCACGGTACCTTCCCACACAAGGTTGCCGCCGCCCGCGACCGTGCCGTTCAGGACATTGGTCACGAATAACGACGCCGTGGTACCAAGATCCAGGGCCGTCATATCCCAGGGTCCGTTAATCTCGCCGCCGGAGAAAGTCTCGACCACTGTGCCGTGGCTGTTCAACACCAGCAGACAGCCCGCCTGTGCGGTCGCCGAGGTCCCATCCGTAGTAGGCAGACTGCCTACAATCACCCAACCTGCGCGCAAAACCACAAGCGCCGTGGTCAGGCCGATACCTCCCGGACAGGGGCCGGGTAAATTCGCGCCGGAAATCTGGGCAAAGACACTCATTCCCCCGGTCGGCGTGATTTGCACGATGGTTGTGCCGGTACCCTGCAGGTTCGCGCTGTTATTGAAATTACTGACCAGGATATTCCCGGCTTGTAGATCGCCAATGGTGTTTTCAACGATCGCCACTCCGTACGGATTTACGTCCCCGTTGGGCGGGACGGTGGAAGCCACCGTTAACACTTTGTGACTTGCCGCAAGTAAGGCTCCCGACGTGACAAGCAAGAGCAACACCGATGCACACGCGGATCGGCTCGTAAACATTCGTTGCATTTTCAGATCCTCCTCTAACTGGTAACTGGCGGCGCGCCCTTTTTCGGGCGCCTCTCGATGCCAGTCGTTAACAACTCTGATGGTAGGCCATACAGCCGGCCTTACTTGTAAATTGTTGGCGTGGCCATCGATGTTTGGGATGCCAGCTCACACACCGTTGACGAAAGCTACCCGTCGGGCTAGAATGGATCAAGCCTTTTTACAAGGTGGAGGAGCCATACATGAACTGGGTTAAGCCTGACTTCGACGAGATCCCTTTGAATTGCGAAATCAACTGCTACTGCAGCGCTGAGATCTAACCGGCCCGCATGCGGGTGAAGATCCTGGGCGCGGCCGCTGGCGGCGGATTCCCGCAATGGAATTGCCGCTGTGCAAACTGCCGTAGGTTGCGCCAGGGATCTTTCCACGGTACACCTCGAAACCAGGCCCAACTGGCGCTCAGCGCCGGCGACCGTGACTGGTACCTCGTAAACGCATCTCCCGATCTGCGTGTTCAGATCGAGTCCACTCCCGAGCTTCATCCCCAGGAAGGCCAGCGCCACTCTCCCATACGCGGCGTGATTCTCACTTGCGCCGAACTCGACCAGGTTTTGGGCCTGCTCCTGTTGCGCGAATGCCAAAGCCTGCGGGTGCATTCCACCACCGCCGTGCGGCGCATCCTGCTCGAGGACAACAGCATGTTCGCGATGCTCGAGCGCCACCCTGGCCAGCTTTCCTGGTCCGATGTCGTGCCGGGCGTGCCGTTTCAGGTCGATCCCGGCATCTGCTGCACACCGCTCACGGTTCCGGGCGGCTATCCCCTCTATGTCAGCGGATCGCGCCTGGCCCAATCGCCGCCCGGCGAAGCCGTATTGGCGCTGCTGTTCGAATCGGGCGGCGGCGGCAAATTGGCCTATTTCCCCGGTGCTCCGCAAGTCGATGAGACATGGCTGCCCTGGTTGGAACAAAGTGACGTGCTGCTGTTCGACGGAACCTTCTGGACCGACGACGAGCTGATCCAGGTGCAGGGCAGCGGACGCACCGCCCGGCAAATGGGTCATCTGCCGGTTTCCGGACCCGGCGGCGCGCTCGAGCGCCTGGCCGCCTTACGCCATCCGCGCAAGCTGTTTATGCATGTCAATAACACCAACCCCATGCTCGATGAAGAGAGCGCCGCCTACCGCGAGGTGTGCGACGCGGGGTGGGATGTCGCGCGCGATGCCATGGAGTTCACGTTATGACCGCCACCGGCGCGGCAGCCGGTCTTCTGACTCCCGAACAATTGCGCGCGCATCTGCGGGCAGTTGGCGAGGAGCGCTATCATCATCGCCACCCTTTTCATCTGCTCATGCACGAGGGCCGGCTTACCCGTGGCCAGTTGCAGGCGTGGGCGCTCAACCGCTTCTACTATCAGAGCCGCATTCCGATCAAAGACGCCCTGCTGATCGCGCGCAGCCCGGACGCTGAATTTCGGGTCGCCTGGCGAAAACGCCTGGTGGATCACGATGGAACCGCCCCCGGCGAAGGTGGCATTGAGCGCTGGCTGCGTCTCGCCGAAGCCACCGGTCTTGATCGTGCGAACGTGCTTTCGGGCGCCGCCGTGCTGCCCGCCACGCGCTACGCCGTGGACGCCTATCTGGACCTGGTATCCCGCAAAACTCTACTCGAAGCGGTGGCCTCTTCGTTGACCGAAATGTTTTCCAGGGACTTGATCGCCCTGCGCATGGATCGGCTGCGCGAACATTATCCCTGGCTGCGCGATGGTCTGTCCTATTTTCATGCGCGGCTCTCGCAGGCTCCCGAAGACGCCGCCTTTGCGCTCGACTGGGTGACCGGCCATGCGCACACCCGCGCGGAGCAGGAGCTGGCCATAGGCGCGTTGCGCGCTAAATGCGACATCCTCTGGGCGCAGCTCGACGCGCTCTATTTCGCCTACGTGCAGCCCGGCTGGCCGCCGCCTGGCGCGTTTCAAAAGGAAACGCCGTGAGCCGCCCCGCGCCCCAAACCGTTCCCCGCCTCTCGCCCGGCTGCCGCGTCACCGAAAAGCCCGGACAACCTGCCATGCTGCTGGTTCCCGAGGGAGCCTTGCAGTTGACCGGCTCGAGCCTCAGCATCGTGACCCGTATCGACGGCGTCCGCACCTTCGCCCAAATCGTAGAGCAGTTACAGGCAGAGTTCGCCGGAATGGACCCCGCCGCCATTGAGGAGCAGACCGCCGCGTTCCTCGAGAAACTGAACGCCCGCAGCGTGGTGCGCTTCGCGTGATACCCGGACCGCAATCGCTCATCGCGGAAGTTACGCACCGCTGCCCGCTGCACTGCGTCTATTGCTCGAATCCCCTGGAAATGGCCTCGCGGCACACGGAGCTGTCCACCGGGGTCTGGTCGCGCGTCTTCCGCGAGGCTGCCGGATTGGGTGTTCTGCATCTCCATCTCACTGGCGGCGAGCCTCTGGCGCGCCACGATCTCACCGCCCTGGTCTCGGCCGGGCACAGCGCCGGCTTATACCTGAACCTGATTACCTCGGGTCTGGGGCTCACGCCGCAGCGTATCGACGATCTGGTTTCGGCGGGGCTCGATCATCTGCAGCTAAGCCTCCAGGATTCCGAGGCGGCCGGCGCCGATGAGATTGCCGGCACGCGCGCCCATGCGCGCAAGATCGCACTGGCCGCGGAGATTCGCCGCCACCCGCTGGCCTTCACCCTGAACATCGTGGTCCATCGGCAGAATCTGGACAGGTTGCCCTCCATGCTGGCGCTGGCCGAAGAGCTGCAAGTCGATCGTCTGGAAATCGCCAATGTGCAATATTACGGCTGGGCGCTGCGCAACCGCGGCCAGTTGATGCCCACGCGGGAACAGTTGGAGCGCAGCATTCCGGTGGTGCGGGAAGCTCAGCAGCGGCTCGCCGGCCGTATGCGCATCGAATTCGTGGCGGCCGACTACTACGCCCGCTATCCCAAAGCGTGCATGGGAGGCTGGGGCCGCAACGTGATACTGGTGAATCCTGGTGGCGAAGCCCTGCCCTGTCATGCGGCCAAAATCATTCCAGACCTTGGTTTCCCCAATGTCCAGGAGCGGCCCTTGCAATGGATCTGGGAAGAGTCGCCCGCCTTCAATCGCTTTCGCGGCTACGAATGGATGCAGGAGCCTTGCCGGAGCTGCGACCGCCGTCATCTGGATTTCGGCGGCTGCCGTTGTCAGGCCCTGCTGCTCGCCGGCGACGCTACGGCCACCGATCCAGCCTGCTCTCTAGCGCCCGGGCGTGCGCTGGTGGACGCCGCGCTGATCCATACCGAAGGCCCCGCCCAATGGGTCTACCGTATCGACCCGGTGTAGAATCAGCACATGCCCGAAGCAGGCTGGCGTGCCTATCGCCGTGTCGCCACGCTCAAGACCGCCCGCGAGTTCTCCGACTATCTGACACAGCTTGGCGTAACACTGAGTTTCGATCCGGAGCTGAGCCACGGCGAGAATGCGCCCCTGCAACAGCCCTATCAGCTCGACGGTTTTACCATCGGCAATCGTTTCTGTGTGCTGCCCATGGAGGGGTGGGATGGCACGCCCGACGGCTGCCCCTCGGATCTGACCACGCGGCGTTGGCAGCGCTTCGGTGAAAGCGGCGCCAAGCTGATCTGGGGCGGCGAGGCGGTCGCTGTGCTGCGCGACGGCCGCGCCAATCCGCATCAACTGCTGCTCGATGACCGGACCCTCCCTTCGCTCGATCAGTTGCGCCGCTGCCTGGTGTCGTCCCACGAGCGGCGATTCGGATCGAGCGCCGATCTTCTGATCGGGCTGCAATTGACCCACTCCGGGCGCTTCGCCAGGCCCAACCGGAGCGATTTGCCGGAACCTCGCGTCCTCTACCATCACCCTCTGCTCGACAGCAAGGTCGGTATTGGCCCCCAGTCTCCGTTACTTTCAGATGCGGAGATCGAGCAGATAATCGAAGCTTTCGTACGCGCCGCGGTGGGCGCCAGCAAAGCCGGGTTCGCCTTCATCGACATCAAGCATTGCCACGGATATCTCGGCCATGAGTTTTTAAGCGCGGTCACGCGCCAGGGAAGGTATGGAGGCAGTTTCGAAAACCGCACCCGGTTCCTACGCGAAACTGTTGCGGGCGTGCGGCGGGATGCTCCGGGCCTGCTCATCGGAATCCGGCTCAGCGCCTTTGACCTCATTCCGTTTCGCAGGCAGAGCGATGGAAGTGGTAAGCCGGAAGAATTCGACCGCCCCTATCCATATGCTTTCGGCGTCGATCCCGGGAACCCGCTGCGTATCGATCTTACCGAGACCTATCGTCTGCTCGATCTGCTGCAGGAGTTGGAAATCAAACTGGTTTGTATTTCGGCCGGAAGCCCGTACTATACGCCTCACATCCAGCGCCCCGCCCTGTTCCCGCCATCCGACGGATATGAACCGCCGGAAGACCCGCTGGTGGGGGTCGCGCGCCTGATCGCCATCACCAGCGAGATCAAAGCACGCTATCCGCATCTCGCCATCGTCGGCTCGGGCTACAGTTACCTGCAGGAGTGGCTGCCCCAGGTGGCGCAATATTACGTCCGCACGCGCCAGGTCGATTTTGTAGGTCTGGGGCGCTTGATGCTCAGCTATCACGACCTGCCGGACGATGTGCTGCGCGGCGCTCCGCTCGACGCCAGGCGGCTCTGCCGCACCTTCAGCGATTGCACCACAGGGCCGCGCAACGGCCTGGTATCGGGCTGCTTTCCACTGGATAAGTTCTATCGCCTGCACCCTCAAGGGGAACTCCTCGCCGCCGCTAAAAGCCGTAGAAAATCGATTGAGAGGGCATCCTAGCAGTGCGATCGCTCCTCATCCTTTTTCTGGCTGGAATTTTGGCCGCAGCCGGCGACTGGCCGCAATTTCGCGCCAATCCCCAACTGACCGGAGTCTCTTCAGGCACGCTTCCGCCATCGCTCAAGCTGCTGTGGACCTATGACGCCGGCGAGACCATTCAATCCTCAGCGGCGGTTGTGGGCGGAACCGTCTATGTTGGCAGTGACTCCGCCGACCTGCTGGCCATTGACCTCGAAACCGGCAAGCTCCGTTGGAAATATCACGCCAAAGAGGGCATCGACGAGTCATCCCCGTTGGTTCACGACGGCGTGGTGTATGTCGGCGACATCGCGGGCACCCTGCACGCCGTGCGCGCGGCGGATGGCAAGGCGCTCTGGACCTTCAAGACCGATGCGGAGATACGATCGTCGCCGGTGGCCGATGGCGATCATATCTTCATAGGCTCCTACGATGGCAACTTATACTGTCTGTCCGCGCGCGACGGCAAGATGTTGTGGAAGTTCACCACCACCAACTATGTTCATGCAACTCCCTCCATCTCCGGTGGCCTGATCTACATAGCCGGTTGCGACGAGATCTTTCGCGGCATACGCATCGCCGACGGAAAAGAAGCGTTGCAATTCAGCTCCGGAGGCTACACCGGCGCCTCCCCTGCCCTTCTGGGCGGCTGGGCGTACTTCGGCACATTCAATAACGACGTGCTCGGTGCGGACCTGCGCCGGAAGCGAATCATATGGCGCTACGAACACCCCGAGCGTCAGTTTCCGTTCTACTCTTCAGCCGCCGTAACGGCCGATCGTGTGGTGCTCGGCGGCCGGGACAAGCTGGTTCACTGCCTGAACGCCAAGACCGGAAAAGCAATGTGGACCTTCCCCACGCGCGCCCGCGTGGACTCCTCGCCCGCCATCGCCGGTGGCCGTGTTTACGTGGGCTCCAACGACGGGCACTTCTATGTGCTGGATCTGGCCTCCGGAAAGAAGGTGTGGGATTTCGAAGCCGGAGCGCCGCTATCCGCGTCACCCGCTATCGCACAGGGACGCGTCGTAATTGGATCGCAGGATGAAAAGCTGTATTGCTTTGGCTAGACGATTTACTCCGGCAGCTTATCCGTGCGCGGCTCCGGCAGCCAGAAGCTCGACAGAAATCCAACCGCGTAGACCAGCAGCGCTACCGCGGCGGCTGCGTAAGCTAACTTGGTGAACTGGGTGGCGCCGGGCATGGTATTAGCCAGCGTCGTAGTCAGCAATGCGGCCGAAGTCCCGATCATCCTGCCTCCGATATTTGCAGCGAAGCTTTCGCCGGTGCCGCGCAGGTGCGTCGGATACATCCTGGGCAGGTAGTTACCCCAAAAGCTGAACTGCGCGACGGTCAGCATCCCCGCCAGAAAGACGCCGATCTGGAGCATGCCCAGATCGTGGACCGCCGGATAGAAAAATACAAAGGGCACCAGGAACAGTCCGGGTACCTGAAAGATGCGCAGCAGCAGCCGCCGGCTCACGATGCGGATCGCCAGAAACGCCAGGATAAACCGGCCCAGCAGCCCGCCCATTTCCTGCAGGAATTGTACTTTGCTCACTACCTGTTCCTGCGCCGCTCTGGCGAGGTGCGCGACCTGTGGCAGGCCCGGCACGATGCGCGGAAGATGCTGGATCGCACCGAACGCCGCGCCATAACTGCATGCAAACATCAACGCGGTCAGCAGCGTGGTCCTGCGATATTCCGGCCGGAACAGTTCGGCAATGCTGGGGCGCTGGAGCGTGCCTTGCATCTTCTTTTCTTTCCAAGCAGGCGACTCCGGCAGGAACGGCCGTATCAGGATCAGCGGAATCGCGGGGATGACTCCGGAGATGAGCGTGTAGCGCCACGCCACGTGTCCGCCGTATATCGCCGGCAACGAGTCCGCATAGGTGACCGAAACGTAATAAGCCGCGCTGATCAGCAGTCCGCCTACCGAGGAGAACGCCTGCGTGTAGCCCAGCACGGCCTCCCGTTGTTTGGGATCGGGAAACAGTTCCGCTAGCCATGCCACTGCCGCCACAAATTCGACAGATACGCCGATGAAGGTAGTGCATCGCAGCAGCAGCAGCGCCGCGGGCGACGTCGTAAATCCCGATGCCAGGGCGGAAAAGGCGTAGAGCAGAATGCTCCAGACCAGAATGCGCCGCCTGCCGAGGCGGTCCGTGAGATAGCCGCCCAACAGGCCGAAGATGCCGCCCGCCACCGCGGGAATGTAAAACAGCAGCCCTACCCAGTGATTGAACTCCGGCGTTCCCGGCTTGAGCTTCCCCAGATCCATGAGGGCCGGCCTCACGATCAGCGGCAACACCAGCAGTGCATAGGTGTCGAAGGCGAAGCCTATGGCGGCGATCGCGCAGATCAGCCATTGGATGGGGGTCAGACTGTGTGAGCTTCGAGTGGCCTGCGGCATAGGTCGGGCGTTCTCCGAGTCTCTTGAGTTTTCAGGTAGTATGGCATAGTCGGGCAAAGGATTTCATCGGATGCAACAGAATGCGGTTTTGACCGGAAAAAGGGAGGGCAAGCGTTCCATGATGTGGATCGTTTTTGTAATTGGCGCCGTATTGTCGTGGGGCGTTTACGGGCCCGCGCTGCACAAAGGGCAAACCCAGCTTGGCAACCCGCTGAAGGCGCTGCTCTGCGTGGGAGTCGCTTATTTTTTCATCGGTGTCCTGGTGCCGGTATTGGGGCTTTCGTCGCAGGGTGGCTTGCGGGGTTTCGATACCAGCGGCTCGATCTGGGCCGGCATCGGCGGCGCGCTGGGCGCCTTGGGGGCGGTCTGCATCATTTGGGCGTTCAAGTCGGGCGGCCTGCCCAATTACGTGATGCCGCTGGTCTTCGGCGGAGCGCCTTTGGTAAACGTGATCGTCTCCATGGCGATGCATCCACCGAAGACCGCGCCTCACCCGCTGCTTTACATCGGCTATCTTCTGGCTGCGCTCGGCGGCGGAATCGTGCTGTACTACAAGCCGTCGTAACGCCAGCGGCCGCGCTAGGGCTTGCCGATGGAGTAAAGAAATTGCGCCGTGCGAATCAGGATGTGTTTATCCGAAATCGCCGGCGAGCTGAGTGTGAAATCGTTCAGGTCGTTCTCCGCCAGAACCTCGAACTCCGCTCCGGCCTTCACCACCGTCGTTAAGCCTTCTTCGTTGGTGATATAAATCCTTCCGTCGGCGAGCACCGGCGAAGCGCTATAAGTAGCCGGCTTGATCCGCTTCCCGCCCCAGATTTCTTCTCCGGTTTTGGCGTTGAGGCACCAGAGAATGCCCCGGTCGTTGACCGAGTAGAAATACTTTCCGTCCGTGACCGGCGTAGGCACATCCGGCCCATTCATAAACGACCACAACTTATGCGATTGCGAAATATCGCCGCGCCCGCCCGCGCGAAATGCGATCAATGGGCGCACCCGTGTCGGCGCGTAGACAATGTCGCCGTACACCACGGGAGAGGCAATGATCCGGTACGCGGGATTCTTATCCGGGTTGAAACCGGTACCCCGCCATAGTTCCGCGCCCGTCGCCGGATCGTGCCCGGTGATGCAATCGCCGCCCGTGAACACGATTTCCACGTGATCGCCGTAGCGCAGCAGGGCCGGAGTCGTGTAGGAATCGGGCGACTCGCGGATCGCGTCGGTCGGCCGGATCACACGCCAGACGGTCTTGCCGGTCTTTGTATCGATGCGCAGCACATACGACGGATCTTGTGTTTTCATTCCATGCAGCACTTGCACATAAAGCGCATCCTGATAGAGCAGCGGCGAAGACGCATAGCCCCAGTTAAGCCCGAACTTGCCGTAGTCCTTCTGGATATCGCGCATCCACAGCTCATTGCCGTCGAAATCGAAGCTCTTCAATACTCCGACTCCCGTCATTGCGTAGATGCGGTTGCCGTCGGTGACCGGCGATGGCGACGACATATTCTGCTTGTTGATCTTATAATTGCCGGGCGCGATCGGCTTCTTCCAGAGCACCGTTCCCTTGCTCTTGTCCACGCACCACAAATACAGCTCATCGCCATCGGCAATATTGAGGAAAATGCGGCTCCCCCAGATAATCGGGGTGGCCCCGGACTTACCGGGCATCGCCAGTTTCCACGCAATATTTTGGGTGGGGCTCCAATGCAATGGAAGATCGCTCTCCGAACTGACGCCGTTGAGCGATGGCCCACGCCATTGCGGCCAGTTTTCAGCGAGCGTAGGAAACCCAATCGCGGCGAGGATGACGGCAAGCGATAGCCAAGCGCGCAAGATTCCTCCTGTCGATCGCCCACGGGCGAGATACATAGAAGGATATCACGCGGCCGAAGTACGGCTGCGCCATAGCTACTTCCCCAGAAATGAGCGAAGCCGGCGCGCATTCTCGACCGCATAAGCCTCCTAGTCATTGTCGAAGAAAACGTATGCGGCAGTCAGATTCCACTCTTGCAGGGTCTTAGCCCACGACTGCAGCCGGGAATCTTCGTAGCTGCCTTGGTACCGGCCTCCGGGCCCGTGTAACCGTAGATAGGTGAAGTCAGTGGTCAGCTTGTAAACGAATTCTGTATGCCAGCTTGGATCGCGAAACAACTGCTCCCACTCGCGCAGATCTGCCGGATAGAAGCGGCCTTTCCGTTGAGCATAATGATAGCCCGAGGTGCCGGCGTGAATCTGCAGAACGAGCTACTCCGTGCGAAGCGCAGTCATAGGCGATATGGATGCCGCCACACTGGCCGGAATCAGTGCCGCGGCGGCGCCGCAGACGGCCAGCGCACCCGCTGCTACGGCCAGCGCGAGCGGGTCCCAGAAGGACACGTCATAGAGCTGGCTTGAGATCAACCGCCCCGCGGCAACGGCCAGCGGCAGTCCCAGTGCAAGGCCCGCCCCCACCCGCATCAAGGCCCCGCGCAGTATGTATTGAACCACCGTGCTGCGGCCGGCGCCCAGCGCTATACGAATTCCGATCTCGTTTCTGCGCTGCGCTACGTTGTAGGCCGTCACCCCGTAGAGTCCGACCGCGGCGAGCAGCAGGGCCACCAACCCGAACAGTCCGGCCAGGCCGGCAACGGCGTGTTCCTGGTCAAAGGTGAGTTCCACCTGGTGCCGCATGGTCCTTACGCTGTTGATCGTCAGATTCGGATCCACCCCTGCCAGAATCCGTGTGAGCATCGGCTCCAGCGTGCCCGGCGAAGCATTTGTGACCAGCATCATCCCACCGATGAAGTGAGACTGCAGCTCCATTCTCTGCATATTAGGATCCTTATACGGGACGTTCTGCGCGAGCGGAACATAGAACATGCGGCGGGCCGGTCTGCTCAGGGCAAAGCCCGCGAACTTCGCGTCGCGCACAATGCCAACGATGCGAAACGTGCCGGCGTTCTCCGGCATATTGAGGCCGAAGTGCTGGCCGAGTGGATCTTCGCCATTTTTGAAGAAGCGCTTTACGAAAGACTCATTGACAATTGCCACCGGCTCCGTGGTTTCGTTGTCGCTCGCGGCGAAGTATCGTCCGCGGATCAAAGTTACTCCGAAGTTCTGCAAGTACTCGGCGCTCACGCGGTCCCAGGAGGCGACCTCATCCTCGCTGGTCCTGGGCTGCGGATGGCCTGACACGAGAACGAGTTCCCCCCAGTTGTCCGCCAGCGGGTTGTATAGCGCAAGGCCAGATCCGGTCACGCCCGGCAAGCGGGCCATTCCGTCTTCAATCTGCCGGTAAAGCGACGCCAACTGCGGCTGCGTGTAGCTGGCCGGAGGCCGGTTCAACGACACCACCACGCGCCCTTCGGTCAAAAATCCGAATTGCTGGTGCTCGAGCTTGTTGAGGCTTCGCGCCAGCATCGTGGCTCCGGCCACCAGCACTACGGACAGAGCAGCTTGCGCGATCAGCAGCGCCTTCTGAGTGAACGAGGCATGATCGCTCGTGCTGCGGCCGGCGCCCCGTAGGGCCTCGACCGGATCCGTCCGGGTGGCAAACCAGGCCGGAGCCGCGCCAAAAACGATGCCCGTCACCAGGGCTACCGCAAAAGTGAACGCCAGGACCACGGGCGAAGGTAAGCTGCTGATGGGGATGAAGTGTGAGCCTCGGAATGCCAAGGCCAGCAGGAGACGCGCCGCGACTGCCGCGACCGCCAGTCCCGCAACTCCACCCGCAACAGCCAGCAGGATCGCTTCGATCAGTGCCTGCCCTATGATTTGCCGCCTGCTAGCCCCCACCGCCAGGCGCAGCGCCGTCTGTCCGCGGCGCGACACCGCGCGAGCCAGCAGCAGATTTGCGACATTGGCGCATGCGATGAGCAGGACCATGCCGCAAACCGCGAGCAGAATCTGGAGACTGCGGCCGTACTCTTCCTTCATTTCCGCGACTCCTCCGCCAGCCGGCGCCACGTTGATTACCTGTTTCGGAAGCATGCGAATCACGTCCGGCATCCAGTTGGGGGGATAGCCCGCATCGTGCTGCATCCACTGCCGCAGGATGCCAGTCAAGCGAGGCCCCATGCCGGCAGTGGAAGCGCCCGGATGCAAACGGCCGATTACTCGCAGCCACGCGCCGGCGGACTGATGCAGCAGTCCGCTGGCGCCGGCAAGCAGCGGTTCCTGTTGCACGGGAATCCAGATGTCGGGCGGATCGCTGCGCAATGTTTCGCCGAAAAATCCCGGCGGAGCTACGCCGATCACGGTGAACGGGTGTCCCTCCACAACAAACGTGGAGCCCACCACGGAAGGATCCGCGCCATATTCCGCCTGCCAGGTCTGGTGGCTCATGACGGCCGCCGGAGGCGCGGACGGTTTGTCGTCATCCGGCGACAACAAGCGGCCGCCAAACGCTTTCACTCCCAGCGTCGAGAAATAGTTGCCCGTTACATACTCCGAGCGCAGAGGCTTGGCGCCGGATCCGCCGCCCTCGCGCCGGACGCTCAAGCGTTCACCGCCCGCCTGAAAGGCGGCCACTTCTTCGAATTCCGGCGTCTCCGCTTTCAGCCGCTCGTAGAGCGGGAATGAGTACATTCCCCACCGATCCTGCGGGCCGCCTTCCACGCAGCAATCGTCGCCATCGCCGATGCGATATAACAACGCCGGGTCCGAAACGGGCAACGAACGCAACATCACCGCGTGGATCATCGTGAAAATTGCCGTCGTTCCGCCAATTCCTAAAGCCAACGTCAGCGTAGCGGCCGCCGTAAATATCGGCGACCTCCGGAACTGCCTCAAAGAATATCGAAGAGTGCTGCGCAGGTTCTGCATTCGGTCCTCAATCCTCCTACGAAGTTGCCGTCGTTTATCGAGGCTCTTCAGCAGCCGCGAGAGCCAGCCGGAATGCGGCCATCTCCTGTCCGTTGCGAACCAGCAGGACGTCGCCGGCCAGCACCGGGTGGTTCCAGGTCTTACCCTCGATCGCCTGGAGCCGCGCGAGCTCGGTGAATTGATCGGGGCTCGCCCGGACCAGCGCCAGTTCACCCTCTTCCGACAGCACCAGCAGCAGGTCCTGATCGGAAAGCAGGATCATTTGGCCGTTGCCATAGCGTCCGCCTTTCCATTTGCGTTTGCCGTCCTTGAGGTCAATGCATGCCAGGATGCTGCCGTCGAAGCCGTAGGCATAGCCATCGTGAACCACGAAGTCGTTGAAGTAGGGCTTCAGCCCATTTGAGGTCCAACGCTCCTGGGCGGTCCATCCGCCGGCTCCATGCGCAACCGCCAGGCGGCGCGTGCCGCTGCTGTCGCTGACGCTGATCAGGATATCGCCGTCTGCCGTCAGGGCCGGCTGCACGATGGGATAGCCTGGCCATGCGTGCTCCCAAAGCAGCGCGCCATCGGCAAGAGCCACGCTGGTCACGCCGGTGGCGCTCACTAGCAGGATCTGCGGGACTCCGTCGATGGTGAACAGATGGGGCGAGCTGTAGCTCACGCCGCGAGCTGGTCCGGACCAGCGCCGGGCGCCTGTGACCAGATCGTACGCGATGAGTTGGCCGGAGGTGGCGGCGATGACCACGTCGCCGGCCACCAGCGGTGAGCTTGCGAAGCCCCACTGCGGAGTTTTCATGCCGGTGTCCGATGCTGCATTGTGCGACCAGACCACGCTGCCGTCAGCGGCGTTGAGCGCGTTCAGAATTCCAGTGGCGCCAAATGTGTACACGCGGCCGCCGCTCAGCATCGGTGTCCCGCGTGGGCCGGGCCCGCCATTGGATTCCCAGAACCGGGCGGCGTCGCGGTGCGCCCATACCGGCGCGCCGGTGGTGAGTCTATAGCAGGCGACGATCTCGTCGGGGCCGCGCTGCTCTTGGGTATAGATGAGGCCGCCGCGGACCGCGAACGACGACCAGCCCGGTCCGATCGGCCGGCGCCATAGCTGGACCGGCGGCGACGCAGACCAGTCCGTCTTGATGCGCACGCCATAGACCACGTCATCGCGATGAGGTCCGCGGAATCCGGGCCAATAGGCGCCCGTCTCCGCTGCCTCAGGAGCCGGCGGGAGCGTGGCCGGCTCGCTGCTCGCGTGTGCCACAAGCGCTTTCTCCGGACTCTTCGCTGCGGCGGGAACCGGCGGAAGCGGCGTTGGCTCGTTGGCGGTTGGGGCCACGGCCGGTCTCGCAGGAGTCACCGCTGTCACAGGAACCAGCGGGAGCGCGCCTGGCTCGTCGCCGGATTTGGCCAGCAGCCGTTCCTCCGGAGTCTTCGCCCACCGCCAGTGCAGGTCGTTATGCAGGCTGGCGGTGAAGCCACCCGTGCGCACCAGCGCTATCGCTCCACACCCGAGCAGAATCGACGCGGCCATGGTGGCCCGCCGGGGCCCTTCCGCGAGATGGCGCGCGGCCACCGCCCCCACCACAAACGCCAGGCACAGCACCGGGATAACCAGGATGACGAACAAGAATCCTTGCGCCCCGGTTGCAATTGACTTGTCGATGATGCGCGATGCCGCCAGCAGCGCGACGATCGTCACGCCGACCGCCCCCAGGCGGTCCAGCCAAGGCGCCCGGCTGAAGAACAACCACCAGATAAGGATGCCCGCCCCGCCTGCGAGCTCCCCCAGCAATCCAACGATTACGGCGTCGGGCGCTACAGCAGGTACCACAAACCGTACCAGCCACTGCAGGATGACGATCGCCACGCCGGGCCATACCCGGAGCGGCTTGCTGGCCGGAATATTCATTTGGGCACCTCCTATAGCCATGGCAATCATACGCAAGAAAATCGAGGATCGTTCCACGTATTCCGTTCCCCCGCCCTCCGGGTTTACGTCAATCCTCGCGGAACTTCCAGCGACAGGAAATGGACCACGCCCGTTGCATCGCCAATCACCACGATGTCGCCAATGAGGGCGCAGCACGTCACCTCGCCGGCGTCACAGGTGAAGGAGGACAGCAATCGGGTTGGCTGCAGGTCCCACACAGCGACCGCATCGCCCGCAGCGGAAACGGCCCGCCGTCCATCGGCTCGCACTGCCAACGCTGAGACCTCCCTCGAGTGGCCCTGCCATGAGCATACTTCCCGCCCGGCGTCCGCATCCCACATCGTCAACCGGCCGTCGTAGTATCCGGAGAGAAGCAGGGTCCCCTCCGGATTCATGGCCACAAGGACCGGCGTACCCTCAGATCGGGGCACTAAGTCGCATATCTTGGGAGGCGCTCGCCGGGGCGCTTCCTCCACTTTCAGCGAGCCCCTCCCGTAAATTCTACGGGAGAACCCCTTAAGATCCCACAACGAGATCGTTTCTGAATTTGCCGAAACACCTCGCTGCCCATCGGCACTAACCGCGCAGCATCCCAGATCGCCATAAAGCAACAGTCGTCCGTCTGCGTTCCATAACAGGCCGCCCGGGGAAGACTTTCCGCTCGATCCCGCGACGACTCCCCCCATGCAACCATACGTCTTCAGCGCTTGGCCGGACTTTAGATCCCAGATCACCACGGTCTTAGTGCTTTCGCGTATGTCTTCCGCTATCGAAACCATCCGGTTAATGGTCGAACGGATGCCCACCTGGTAGACACTCCCGTAATTTCCCCTGAAAGTTTGCCGTTCGGTGCAGGTTTCCAGATCCCAGAGCTTGACCGTACCGTCACTCGAAGCCGAGACCACAGATTTCAAATCTTCACTGACCGCCAGCGCGTTGACGCAGGCATCGTGAGCTCTCCACAGAGGCGCTGCGCAAGTAGTGTCCGCATTCCATACCTTCAAAGCGCCATCGCGTGAGGCGGAAATGATGCGGTGGCCATCCGCACTAATAGCCACATCTTTGACTGGATTATAATGCCCCGTTAGCGTGCAGGTCTCTTGACCGGTTTCCAGGTCCCACACCTTCAACGTTCCGTCCGAGGACGCGGATACCGCACGCCGGCCGTCCGGAGTCATGGCGGCGCGGTTGACCACATCCGAATGCCCTTTCAGCGAGAGCACCAGGGCGCCGGTTTCCAGATTCCACAAGTCCACCGTGTGCTTTACCTCCGAGCGAGCGTATAGCCCGTCTTCGACCGCCGATAGAGCGTATTGTCCATTCTCAGTAACTGCCACGGAGTTGACCCTACTCCGTTGATAAATGGTCTTGAGACAGTCGCCTGTCCGCAGGTTCCAGAGCTTGAGCGCAGAGTCGCGGGAACCCGACAGTCCGAGCTGTCCGTCCGGAGTGATTGCCACACACGTAATGGCTTCCCGGTGCCTCTCTTCCTCCCACCGTTGTCCAAAGCTCCTGAGTTCGCGCGCGGCGTCCAAATCCCACAGACACAAATGCCACCCTACGCTATCGGGCGACAGCGCTATCCTCCCGCTGGCGCTCACTGCCACCGAGCTGGGCTTTTCATAGCAGTGCTCAAACAGGTCTGTTTCTTGTCCGGTTTCCGTATTCCATACCCTTAACCCGTGCCCTTTGGATCCGTACTCCTCACCGGTGGTGTACAAAGCACGACGCGCATCCCCGCTCAACGCCACTTCCGATACACAGTGGGCGCTGGAATCTATGGATACCAGGGCGCGCCCACTCGCTAAGTCCCAAATAGTAATGCTCGTCGATCGAGACTCCCTATCGACAATCCTTCCGTGCATATCGACGCCGGTGCGGATGTCGCATGTGGAGGCGGCACGCTGTCCGTCGGGAGTTATGGCTACGTAGAAGCCTTTCCCATGCAGCGTACGTATCAATGCGGTTCCCGGTGGATGAAGCGAACAGCGCAGCGTCCGCAGCCAGTGCGAGGGCGCCGCGGAAGCCAATTGTTCCGTGAATCCCCGGATTGCGGGGTTGTCCAGATGACTCAGCAGCCGCCCCACCACCTGCGAGACGAACTGAAACGGGTCTCGAAGGATCGCGCTGGCCGAGAGCCGGATCGCTCCATGGATTAATGTAAGCGCTTTCTGATCGGGAAAATTGGCGCGTATATAATCGAGCTGCAGGTCGTGGAGCCGAATCGCCTCGTCCCAGGAAGCTAGCGATCGATCGGCAAAGTATTTCGCCGTCCTGCGGGCCTCGCCCGCTGAAACGCCCCACAGCGTCTGCAGAACCGGCAATTGCGTTGGCACGTCTTCAATCACCACTGCCAGCGCCAGGTAGCGTTCGCGCATTCTCGCTGTCAGCGAGCTGACACTCACCTGTTGTGATTGAAAGAAGCTCTTTTGCCCGGGAGGAAGCAGTTCTTCGATCGCGCTGATGTCCGCGTTCCTCAAAAGTTCGAGTACATCCTGCCATTCCTCGTCCGAAGCGGCCCGTAGAATCGCACCGATAACCGCGATAGCCAGGGGTAGATTGCCACACCTGGCGATGATCTGATCGGCCACGCCCGATAGCCGTCCCGCCCAACGCTTCATGATGTCGCGCGCTTCCTCCTCGCTCGCCAGCTCCATCGCAAACTCGCGGGCAGACGCCGCCTTAGCGACACCCACATTTCGAGTAGTGAATAGAAACCGCGAATTGGGCGTCTCTGTCAGTAGCGGCGTGACGTCCGTTAGGTCCCATACGTCGTCAATGACAATCAGCGCCGCCTTGTCACGCAATCTTGCGCGGTACTGAGCCTCGCTTGTAATGTCGCAGCCGAGCGCCAGCCCTATCTCCCCCATTCGCGCAACCACGTCCGTGGTCGATTCGCGCCCTACCGTGATCCACGCAATTCCATCTGGGAAAGTCAGCCTGACAGCGGGGTCGCGGCACAAATCTATGGCCAGCACGGTTTTTCCGATTCCCCCCATTCCATTAACCGCCGTGACAGCGATGTTTGTGCCTTCCGGAGCGGCAAAAACGAGATCGCGCAGCCTCGCTACGAGATCGGCTCTCGGGATGTGGTTTTGGGGCGGCGTCGGAATAGTCGCGAAGTGAAACTTCCGTGGCGCGGCGTCGGAATCCGCGGCGAGATCCAACAGCAGCTCGGCCATCTGCTCCGGATATCTACGCCACAGCCGGCTGGTCAGGTAAATAGGTGGAAGGACGCCGTCTCCCGTCATAACGGGTATGACCAGCTTACCCGCCTGTAAGGCCCAGAGCTGTTCATCCCGGCAGTTGTCGGAGTCAAGTGCTCCCTGCGTCAACACGGCGATCAGCGCCCCGCAGCTTGCCAAGCCTTCTTCGATCTTCCTGCTCCAACGTTCGCCGCCCCGAATCCGCGCAGTGTCCTGCCAGACCTCGACGCCCGCACTCTCCAAGTCGCTCCTCAGACGGCGTGCCGCATCTTGCCCATCTTTCCGCGCATAAGAGAGGAATACGCGTTGATATCGTGCCCGGGTTCTCAATCACGACCATATTCCCATAAGTGCTGCGGCGCTTGAGCCACTCTCGATCTATAGCGCAACTATTTATCGACATTCGATATCGACTGTCGAAATTATCGCTGCCTGGAAAGCGTGGTGGAGAACGCATCCATTCCGATATGTTCAGGCGGGAGAGGATAATCACTTTGTGACTGTGGCTGGAGCGGAGGGGCAAATGGTGACCGCTGATGCCGCAGCGATGATGTTTGCGTCAATCCATTCAGAGAATACAAGCCCACCGTCATTGACCGGGAGTGTCTGGAACCTTCTGGCTTAGTCGCAATGCGCCAGGGCCTGACGTCTGCTGGCGCATGGCGTCTGGCATTTCGGGCACGCTGAAGGGACCTTCGGCCGGCCGCCGGCGTAAGTTTTGCGGGCGGCGGCCATCCTGCGGGCGGCTTTGGCGGTGAGTTTTCTCACGAGTGCCCGTTGCCTTCCAGCCGCAAAGCGGCGATGAGACTCTGCAGCTTCTCTTCTGTAACAACCTGGGCCGCGGCAAGCTGGGTTATTATCGTACCAAACTCCGACGGGTCATCCCGGATTTTGGTGGCCAGCCCGTTCGCGATCGTCTTCATGCATCTGGGCCATCCGTTCCACTCTCTGTGTTAGGGCTTCCAGCCGTTCGTCGATTGTCATACTTTCAAAATAGCAGTTAAGTTTAACAGCGCCAATAGAAAAGCGACGACTAAGGTCGATTCGCCAGTTGCGCCCGCGCCCGCATCAGATAATCTCGCGCAATCTTATCGTTCGGGTCCAGCTTCAGCGCCTCTTCGAACGCCTGGATCGCTCCTTGCAGATCGCCTCGGCTTGCCAAAAGCGCGCCCAGATTGGTGCGCACCGCCGCGTCCTCGGGCCGTAGCCGGAGCGCCTCCTGAAAGTGTGGCAAGGCCTGGTCGTAGCGCTGCTGCAGAAAATAAATCATCGCCAGGCCCGCCTGTGCATCCGCATCCTTCGGTGCTTGCCGCAGCAGAGTCTCCAGTTCAGAGGCCGCCCCCGGCAGATCGCCTTTCCGCACCAGCGCCTTCGACAGATTCCAGCGCGCATTTCGATGCGCTGGATCCGCCCTCAGCGTCTCGCGCAGTTCGCCGATCGCATCGTCCACGCGGCCCGCGGCCAGCCATCCTGCACCCAGGCCGTTGCGCGCGGTGGCGCTCCCTGGCTGCACTGCGAGCGCCGCCTCGAAATGCGAAACTGCCTCGCCAAATTTCCCTCGCTCTGTATAAAGTGCGCCCAGGTTGCAGTGCGCCACAAAATCGCCTGGATACTTTTCGAGACGCCGCAACATGACCGCCTCCTGCAACCCCACCCGTGGATCTTCTTCCGATTCCCCCTTCGGCAGCGCCTGCAGCCACACATGCCCCATCTCATCTTCACTGCGCGGTCCGGCGCGCACCCGCTTTGCCGGATGATTCGGATTCCGTGGATTAGACTCCGAGTTGTCATAAGTAATGCGCATCTCTACCGTCGTGCCCTTAGGCAGCCGTACAGGCTCGCGATAGCGATAAACCGCCTGCCAGTTCATGTCCCAGTCGGCGATTTTGATCAGCCATCTCCGCGTGCCGTCCGGCAGCGTAGCCCAGGCGTCCACTTGCTTGCCGAGATAGTGCGCGTGCGGATAAATGGCCAGTATCTCTACCGCGCCCGGCAATGTTACATGGTCGGTTACTGCGAACCCCCGCCCCTCCGCCGGGATATCGATCGCGCCGTCGTTCTCCAATTGCACCAGCATGGGGTGAAGCCGCGGTGGCTCTGGCGTGAAGTACAAGCCGATCACGGGCTGTATCGTCTCCTCTTTGCCCGAAGGCTGCAGGTGCAGGTTCAGGATCAGGTCCGTACCTGGGTCGAGCCGCCAGCTCATGCCCTCCGCTTCCGCTTCAATGACTGACCCCGGCTTCCAGAACAGAAAATGTGAGTCTGGATCGAAAGTATCTGAGCGCGCCTCTGTCGAGACGTTCTCCATTCCGGGAAAACCCGGCTGGCCATCCTCCCCGTCGCGCCCGCGCAACGTTTGCCTGCGGTCCATCCAGATATTGGCGTGATGCACCACGCGCTTGTTGCCCGGCCGCACTTCCATGGCGCGGACATACTTCACTTCCTGGAGATGCACCGGCGTCACAAAATTTCGAAAGACATCGCCGCCGCTGGCCGCCAATCGATAAGGCCGTGGCAGTTGCACCACCAGATCTGGCGGTCCCATCTGCCATCCATCCGTGAAGCGCGGTATCGGTGGTAAATCCGCGGCATCCCCCTCGCGCGCGCCTTCTCTCACCCAATCCGCGATCAGCCGCAATTGCTTCTCGGTCAAGCGGCGTTCTCCGGCGAAATCCCCATAGCCCGGTTCCGGCAGCCACGGTGGCATGTACCGCCGCTCAGTGACCTGCACCATCTGTGTGGCGCGCTTGCGTGCATCGGCGTAAGTGAGTAGCGAAAACGGCGCCGCCTCTCCCGGCCTGTGGCACGGTGAACAGTACTGAAACAGCAGTGGAGCAATGTGCTTATTAAATGTGACCGGTTCTGCCGCTAGCCTCATCGCCACAAGTCCGATCGCCATCCATCTCATGCCCGAGTCACCCGCCCGCAAATAAAGTTTCCCATGTACTTCTAACACCCTCCGGCGTTTGTCCTGGACCCGCCGCCGGCCAACCCCCTAGCCTGAAACCGGAGACACCCCATGGCTACTCGAGCTCAAATCGATGCAAATCGCCGGAACGCGCAAAAATCCACCGGACCGAATACCCCGGAAGGCAAAGCCAGATCCAGCCGCAACGGCCTGCGGCACGGCCTCACGGCCAAGACCTGTATGCTCGTCGGCGAAGATCCCGATGCGCTGCTGGATCTCCTCGAAGAGCTTCGCGAAAAATACGACCCGCGCGACACCGACGAAGAATTCCTGATCGAGCGCATGGCCAAAGCCCGCTGCCGGTACAACCGCATCATGCCTCTCGAGGCGGCCATCTTCAACCTCCGCCTGGCTGTCGATAAAGCTCCGGAGCCGCTCGTGGCCGCGCAAGGCGACGCCGCCCAACGCGCCTGGGCCTACATGCGCGACGCCAACGGCGGCAACGCGCTCAGCAAGCTTTCCCGCTACGAAACCAGCCTGCTGCGCGAATACGACCGCTGCCGCGTTGAGCTCGAAAAAATCCAAAAAGTCCGCGCCGCCCAACCCGCTCCACCCCCTACTTCGGAAAATTGCGAAGTGAACCCAATTCAGCCCCTAACCGGCGTCCTTCCTCTCACTTCCAAGCCGGCCGGCGCCGCTCACCGCCCTCCCTGTTCTTCCGCGCTCAGCCGCCGCACGATTTCTCTCTCCCTTTTGCCGTCCTCCATCCGCTTCAGACGAAAATAGGTTTGCGCCAGCAGCACATGTGCGCGCGTATGATCGGGTTTCACGGCGATGACTCGCTCCAGCAGATCCATCGCTTCCCGAAACTTCTCCCTGGCGCGCGCCACTCGTGCAAGCTGAAACATGACTTCTACATCGCCCGGTCTCATCTGGTGAGCCCGGTTGAGCATCGTCTCGGCCTCATCTAACCTGTCTGACTCCAGATATAGCCATCCCAGAAAGGCCAATGAGTCATAGTTACTCGGATTCTTCTGCAAATAGTCTTCGAATAGTTTCGTGGCGGTATCCTGGCTGCCCGTCATCGCATAAGCGCCTCCCAGGCGTGAGCCCAGCTCCGGTATCGCCGGATTCAATTGCTGCGCCCGGCGCAGTTCCGCCAGCGCCTGCGGGTAGGCCTGCGCCGCCATGTAATACGAGCCGGTGATCAGATGTGCTTCGGCCGTATCATGAGCGCTAATTTTGCTCTCGATAAGTTGGCGCGCTTGTTCGAGTTGATTATTCTTTACATAAGCCGACGCTAGCGTATAGAGCGCATCTAAATCCCCGTCATGTGCCTTGGCAACTAGCTCGAGCTCTCCGATACCTTCTTGTATTCGGCCCAGCTTCAACAGCGACACGCCCAGGTAATGTCGCGCTGCATAGTTATCGCTATGGGCGGCGATCAGGCCGGCCAGGGTACGCCGCGCGTTCTCGTTCTGTCCTGCTTCGAGATAGGTGAGGCCCAGGTTGAAAAGAACGGTGGGCTGCGCCGGGTCGGCTTTGAGTGCCTCCCGGAACGACTCGACGGCCCGGTCATACTGGTGCAGTCCGCTATAGACCAGGCCAAGATTGGACAGTGCGTCAATCCTCCCTGGTGAAAGCTTCAACGCACTCTGATAAGCGCGCTCGGCATTCGTCAGATCCCCGGCTTGTTGCAGCCGTACACCCCGGTCGTACTCCGCATTGGATGCGGGAACGGGCGTCTGCGCTGAGAGGCGCGCCAGATCCATCGCGAGGGCTGCCGCCACCGTCCACCAGCCACGCCGATATCGTCGTCCGTGCAACACCGGAATCATAACAAATAACGTGGACGTCGAAACCGCCATCATAGCTTTACGAGAAACAAACGTGGTAATTCACTAGACCATTGTCGCCATCGGGTTTAAATTTGCTTAAAAATGCTGGTAGTTTCGACTCTACTCGAAAAGGAGTCTTTGCTATGCGGGGGGAACAGGCTCTCACCGGACGCTCATTGCTGCCGCTGGTATTCGCCATGCTTTTCGCTTTGGCCGCCAACGCGCAGACCATCTCGGGTACCATCACCGGCACTGTCGTAGACGCATCCGCCGGCGCCGTGCCTGACACCGCGGTCACTCTCACCAACGAAGGTACGCAACAGACGCGCACTGACAAATCCAATACCTCCGGAGAGTTCGTCTTCGCTGCATTACAGCCCGGCACTTACACTGTCAGTGTGGCCAAAGCGGGCTTCGAAACGGTCCGTCGCACCGGCCTGCTTCTCCAGACCAACCAGCGCCTCGCGCTCGGCAATATTGCTTTGACCATCGGACAGACCACGCAGACGTTGACAGTCGCCTCGGACGCCGCCCCGATCAACACCGAGAATGCCGACGTGGCTCCGGAGCTTGCCGCCACGCAGGTGGCCAATATCCCGGTCGTCGGTCGCGACGTGATGTCTCTGCTCCGCGTTCTCCCCGGCATCGGCACCATCGCTACCACGCCCAGCGGCGAAATTAAAGCGACCGATCCTTTCGGGACAGCCTCCAACGGCGGCCAATATGGAAGCTTTACTCCCAATGTCGGCGGATTTCGTCTATTCTGGAACACCGTGATGGTGGATGGCCAGGTCGGCTCCAACCCCGATTTCCCCGGCCTGTTCATGTCCGCCATGAGTATGGACGCCATTTCCGAGGCCAAGATCATGTCGGAAAATTATCTGGCCGACTACGGCCGCAATCCAGGCCCGACCATCGTGTTGGTGTCTAAGTCGGGCACCAGTCAGTTTCACGGTAGCGCCTACTATTACTTCCGCAATGAAGACCTCAACGCCAACGACTTTTTCAATAATTTGGGCGGCCTGCCCAAACCCTTGTATCGTTTCGACACCGAAGGCGGAACCATTGGAGGCCCGGTATATATCCCTAAGCTTTTCAATACCTCCAAAACCAAGCTATTCTTTTTCTATGCCGAGGAAGACTGGCAGACTAAGTTGCCCCAGCCCATCCAGTACGTCACCGTTCCGACTGCTCTGGAAAGGCAAGGTAACTTCTCGCAATCTTTTGATCAGTCCGGCGCGCTCCGGGTAATCACCGACCCCACCACGCACCAGCCGTTCCCGGGAAACATCATCCCGCAGAGTCGCCTCAACTCCAACGGTCAGCTTCTGCTCAATATCATGCCTTTGCCAAATGTAACTAATACCGCCGTCACCGGTGGCACGTATAACTATCAGTGGCAGGATGCCTGTGATATACCCAAACGGCTGGAGACCCTCAAGCTCGACTATCACCCCACCGACAAAGACGTGTTTTCATTGCTCCCGCGGCGTTGGTGGTCCGATACGCGCGCTTATACCTGCAACACCATCGGCTATGGCGGTGACCTGCCTATTTTCAAAAACCACTATCACTACGCCTCCGCCAGCGCCGTATTGAACTGGACTCACACTCTGAACCCCAGCATGGTGAATGAGTTCTCCACCGGCTTCACCGGCGAGCAGGAGGAGGGGCTTCCGGAAGATCTCTTCGGGCGCACCACCAGTAACTATTTCAACCAGATTCTCCGCAGCACCACAGGCTTCTCCATTCCACAGTTCTTTCCGGGCGCCAACCAATACGACATCCTTCCACAAGCCATCTTCAACTTTGTGCCGGGCATAACCGGTCAACCTAGCCTGACTTCCGATCCGCGCCTTCCCGATAACCAGGGTTATCATCGTTACCACCTCACCGATAACTACACCTGGAACAGGGGCGCCCACACCATGAAGTTCGGTCTCTACTTCGAGCGCAACTGGGCTACCGACGGCCCTCACGCAAACTGCTACGATGGTTGCTTCGATTTCACTCACAATGTAAACAACCCGCTCGACACGGGATGGGATTTCGCCAACGCCGTCCTGGGAGTTTTCAATTCCTACCAGGAATCCAACACCCGCCTGCCGTACCAGGCCGAGAACAAACTGTTCGAATGGTTCGCGCAGGACACCTTTAAGGTAAGCAGAAAATTCACGCTGGATTATGGTCTACGCTTCTCTTGGACGACTCCGTGGTACGTCGGCAAGGGCCTGGGCGCCGAGTTCGTCAACTCCAGATACAATCCCAGCGACGTGCCGCCGCTCTACCAACCGGCCCTTGGCCCGGGCGGCGTCGAAATGGCCTTGAATCCGGCCACCGGGGCGCTTGCGCCGGCCGTCGACATCGGCGCCTACACCGCCCCATTCAATTACACCGGAATGGTGCTCAGCACCGATCCGACTTATCCGCGCGGATTTCGCGAACAGCACGGCGTGCAACTCGCGCCGCGCCTCGGTTTTGCCTATGATCCCTTCGGCGACGGAAAGACTGCCATCCGCGGCGGCTTCGGCGTAATGAAGGAAAATGTACCGACCTATAACTCCTACTTCTGGACCATGATTTCCAACCCGCCCGTACAGGTTGAAGAAACGATCTACTACGGCAACATGAACAGTCTGTCGCAACAGGCCGGGCTCGTATTTCCATCGTCCACCAGCGGACTGGAAAATCCCGATCACGTGCCGACGCTCTACAACTACAGCCTCGGAGTCCAGCGCGCTCTCGGACGTTCCACTATGATCGACGTCTCCTATGTTGGCAACATCGCGCGCCACCTGGAACAGCAAGTCAATGTCAACGAAGTTCCCTATGGAGCCGAGTTTTTGCCGCAGCACATCTCTCCCGTTACTGGCACCGCCCTTCCCGACGACTTCTATCGTCCCTATCCCGGCTACGAGTCTATTCCGACCAATGTCAATGCGGGAGAGTCGAATTACAATTCCATGCGGGCGAGTATGAACCACCGCACCTCACACGGCGTCTTCTTTACTCTCGCCTATACTTGGTCGCATGCGCTGGGCACAGGCAGTAATGACGGTGACGAGCTCGCCACCTATCAGTCCTGGCGCGTATGGGACTACGGACCTGTGCTGTTCGATCAACGGCAGATGTTTGTAGGGACATGGGTATGGGACCTGCCGAAAGCTAGCACCTTGGTGCCGAACCCCATAGTGAAAGGTATATTCGACAACTGGCAGTTTTCCGGCGTCGTAACTTTGGCCACCGGTCTTCCCTATCCCATCAATCTGAACACAACCAATGGTGAGAACATCACCGGGGGCGGCGACGGCGCTCGTGTGGTGATCACCGGCCCCGTGCAACTCTCGCACGGTCAGCGCAGTTTCAATGAATGGTTCAATACCGCCTCAGAGGCCCTGCCTGCGGTGGGAACCACTGGAAACGCTCCCGATTATGTTTTCTCCGGACCCGGCCAGAACAACTTCGACCTCACCATCATGCGGAAGTTCCCGCTGGGAAGTGAGCGCCGGTCGCTGCAGTTCCGCACCGAGTTCTACAATGCCTTCAACCATACCCAGTACGACACGGTGGATAACAATGCCGTCTTCGACCCTTCAACGGGCAAGCAGGTAAACAGCACATTTGGGCAGGTGGTATCGACTCGCGCGCCTAGAGTGATCCAACTGTCGCTGCGTTTGGACTTCTGAAGCGTGACGCGCCTGCCGATCCTGATCTTCGCCTTGCTGGCCATGGGCCTTCGCGCCCAGCCCATCCGGCTGCATCCGGATAACCCGCACTATTATCTGTTTCGCGGCCAGCCGGCCATTCTGATAACCTCCGCCGAGCATTATGGCGGCGTGGTCAATAGAGACTTCGACTACGTCACTTACTTCGACTCTTTGAAAGCTCACGGCTTGAACTACACGCGTATCTATCCTGGGTTCCTGTTCGAGCCCATGGGCAAATTCATGAAGGGAAACACCCTCGGCGCTAGGCCGATTAGCTTGACTCTACCCTGGGCGCGAAGTCAGAAGCCTGGATATTCGCTTGGCGGAAACCTGTTTGACCTGGATAAGTGGGACCCTGCCTTCTTCGCGCGTTTGAAAGACTTCGTGGTCAAAGCAGGCGAGCGCGGTATCGTCGTCGAAATATGCTTCTACAATGCGCAGTACACTGACACGTGGCCTATGTCTCCTCTGTATTACGAGAATAATGTTCAGGGAGAAGGCCGCTGCGATTATGAAGATGCACAGACGCTGAAGCATGCCGATCTCGTTCGGCGGGAGGACGATTACGTCCGCAAGATCACTCAGGAGGTGAACGCATTCGATAACGTCATACTCGAGATCTGCGACGAGCCCTATCTCACTGGAACGCCCATCGAACTGGCCGGACCCTGGATCGCCCACACTGTCGAAGTGATCAAGAATACGGAGCGCGCTTTGCCCCAAAAGCACCTCATCGCCCAGCAGATAGAAGGGCCTATGGGTGGTCCGTGCGACTTCACCGCCAATCCCGACGTTTCCGTTATCGTCACTCAGTACGCCTGGGAGGGAAGCCACGAGCAAATGGGCGGTCTCATGGCTCTCGATTACGAGTACGCCAAGAATAAGCCTATCGACTTCAATGAGACAGATTACTATCCGACTTGGTATCTGGGCGATCGCGTAGCGGATTCGCGCGTAGAAGCCTGGGAGTTCATAGTTGGCGGCGGCGGTAGTTTCAACCAGCTCAACGGCCTGTACACCGTTCGCGATCCCGCCGGAAATACCGAAGAGAATGCTCAACTCGGCCGGGCGATCAAAAGCCTGCACGATTTCATGTATAGCTTCGACTTCCTCAAGATGCGGCCGGACAAGAGCTTTGTCCAGGGTGGCGTGCCGCTCGGTACGTTCGCCCGCGGCATCAGCGAGCCCGGCAGGCAGTACGCCTATTATCATCACCACAGCACATTCGGGAGAAACACCGCGTCTTACAAAGTCACACCCGGCAATTACCAGGAGACACTTATCCTGCAACTGCCCGCGGCATCCTATCAGCTCGACTGGGTCGATGCGGCTGCCGGATCGGTGATTCGCTCGGAGAAGATCACTCATGCCGGCGGTAGCCTGGCCGTCTCTACTCCCGTTCACACCGTGGATATAGCACTGCGGATCAAACGGATGTAACCTGACGCATTCAGGAGAAACTATGCCGAAGTGTGCCGTCATTCCAACTATCTACATTTTGGCTCTGGGCCCCGCTCTGCTCGGAGCGCCGCCGGAAATATCTTTTTCGCCGCCCGCCGCCGCTGTCGAGGCGTATGATTTTGTAGATCTCGCCATCCACATTGCGAGTCCCGCCATTGCCAATCCATTTACCGGCGCGGTCGTTCGAGGTTGGTTCGAAAAGGCGGACGGCAGTAAGCGCACGGAGGTGGATGGCTTCTGCGATTCGCCTGACGGCAGCCTTTTTCGGATCAGATTCATGCCCTCGTCCGCGGGCGATTATCGGTATTCCGTCACCTATCGGCAAGACAGCTTCGAAAAGACCAACACCGGAACGTTTCAAGCCACCGCGAGCCATCGGCGCGGGCCTCTCCGCGTCGACCAGCAGTATCCCTGGCACTTCATCTGGGAAGGCACCGGTGAACATTACTTCTTCAACGGTACAACCGCGTTTTGGTTGGTTGGCTGGAAAGAAGATCGGGTCATCGACTATACCATCGACCGCCTCGTCGGCCTTAAGATCAATCGCCTGCGCGTGTTGCTCGCCGGCGCGGCCAACATGTTCTGGGGTGAGCCTGTCATGCTTGGCGACAACTTCACTTATTTCCTGCGCCCATGGGTTGCCAAGGAGCCTCAAAACTTCAATAGTCCCGGCATCGACTATAGCCGCTTCAATATTCCCTACTGGCAAAAGTGGGAACGTATGCTGCGTTACGCGCGCGAACGCGACATGATCATCTCCGTGATCCAGGACATCTCTACTCATAAAGCGCAGCCGCAGGAATATAGTGACGATGAGAGGCGTTACTTGCGCTACATGGTGGCGCGGCTGAGCGCCTTCTCCAATATCACTTACGATCTCGGCGACGATATGGATAGCTTCCGCGATGAGAAGTGGGTTCATGCGACGGGCACGCTGATCGAAGGCTGGGACCCTTACAAGCACTTGGCCACCAGTCATCCCGTACATCGCGAAAATCAGGACCGCGCGTCGCCCTGGTTCGGCTTCACCTCCATACAGGACTGGCGCCGCCCGCAACACCCGCTGATGCTCGAAGAGCGTGAGATACAGAAAAAGACTGGACGCATCATCCCCCAAACCAACGAAGAGTACGGCTATGAGGATCACTACCCGCACTGGGCGCCTGGTCCGGGTTCCGATTCGCCGGAGACACTCCGCCACATGGCGTGGGAAATCGCCATGGCGGGGGCCTATGGCACCGCCGGTGAGAGTTCCCGCCGGGGCACCAATATCTGGCCCGACACTGGCGGCGGCTGGATCAACGGCCGGGGCGACGACACACAGTCGATGCTTAAGGGCTACGGGCACATGGTAGAGTTCTTCACCAGCTTCGAATGGTGGAAGACTGAACCGCATGACGAGCTCGTCGATCAGGGCGCCTTCTGTCTTGCGCAGCCCGGCGAGATCTATGCGGTCTACTTGCCGAAAGAAGGTAAAGTGACTGTCAAGCTGACTCCAGGCGCCTATCGCGCGGCATGGTTCAGCGCCTTCACTGGCGAAAGAATTCCGTTGCCGCCCGTCCAAGGTCCGTCCTGGACGTCGCCTCAAACTCCCGGCTGGCTCGATTGGGCTTTACTGCTCGAGAGACAACGCTAGTGCGTCTGAACGGCAAAGTGGCTATAGTCACCGGCGGGGCTGCCGGCTTGGGCAGCGCCGTCGCGCTTGCGTTCGCGCGTGAGGGCGCGCATCTGGTGATTGCCGATCGCGATGGGCAGAACGGCCGCGCTACACTTGAAAAGGCGCGCATTCACCGCAGCGATGCCGCATTCATTCAGACCGACATCGCTAGCGAGCCCGATGTAAGCCGGTTAGTCCAAGCCGCACTCGACTTACACGGCCGTATCGACGTGCTCTACAACAATGCCGCCATCCTGTTTCACGATCGTGATGCGCGCGCTCACGAGCTGAGTCTCGAGGTTTGGGACAGCATCATGCGTGTCAACCTGCGCGGCTTTTTCCTGTGCTCGAAACAAGTAATCCCCGCTATGCTTTCACAGGGTAGTGGCTCGATCATTCACGTGGGATCACCTACCGGCTTTCTGGGATGCGCTCCCACTCTGACCGCCTACAGTACCAGCAAAGGTGGAATTCTCGGTCTCACTCGAGTCATGGCCGCGAGTTACGCGCGCGACGGCATCCGGGTCAACTCAATCATCCCCGGTACCATGGATACGCCCATGAACGCCGCTATCCTGGCCGATCAAGACACCCGCGAGCGCCTGCGCGAAGCGGTGCCCATGGGCCGCCTGGGTGCGGCGGAAGACATCGCAGGCTTGGCCCTATTTCTAGCGTCGGATGAGTCGTCCTATTGTACCGGCGGATTATATACCTGCGACGGAGGACTGACTGCCGTTTAGTCGTGGGCTACGCGAAGCGCTGGCTCCTTACTGCCATCCTGACCACAGGCTCCTGACTTCTGACGTCCATTGGCAACACCGCGCCGTGATCCCCAGGCTGAGGAACCGGCACCGCGCCATTCCGCAAACATCGCCGGTATGCTGCCGGGGTCATCCCCACCATCCTGCGGAAGACAGTGCCGAAATAACTTTGATCGCAAAACCCCATTTCCTGACTGATATCGGATACCGATTTATCCGTGCTGACCAGCACAACCTGCGCCCGCTCGATCCGGCAGTGATTCAGATACGCCAGAAACGATTGTCCTGTGGTGCGTTTGAAGAAGTTCATAAAGTGCGACTCGCTCATGCCGCAGATGCGCGCCGCCTCCTGCACCTGAATTGGCTGGTCATAGTGCTTGCCGACGTACTCGAACAGTGGCCGCAAACGCTCCAGCGCGCGCTGTTGCCGCTCAAAAGTCTCCACGGTGCCGGCGTAAGAGGAGTATTGATTCACAAGTAGAATGAGAATCATCTTTAAGTATGTCTTTACCGCCAGTCGTCCGCGCACCGACGTCGCAGGCAGTTCCGCGCGGATCCTTTGCATCAGATCAAAAATCTGGCTGGGAACTCCGCTCCTCGCCGGCAGCACATGCGGAAACTGTGAGTCTTGAAACAGGAACGGAGTGAAGTACTCGGCTGTATCCGGACCGCCGTCGTTGCGAATCAGATCCGGCTGGAAGAACATCACGGCCAGCGTTAGCGGCGGTAGCGAGCGGCATTCCACTCGATGATAAAGCGTGCTTCCGATCACCGCCAGATCGCCTTCCCGGAATGGCAGCGCACGATCCTGGATCTTCAGATTGGCAGTCCCCGCGCACAGGTAGATCAGCTCAAAGTACTCGTGGCGATTCATGCGGACGTTCTGGCGCCGGTCGCTGGTCAGGAAACGCACGTCCACCGGAAATGACGCGTCAAAGGGCCACACATGTACGCCCTCGGCGTTGATCTGTGGTTCTACCACGTGGAATTGATCCTCACACGAACTCTTCGGGATTCGCACGCTGGATATCATATCTTCCCCCCTGCATACTCAGTGTTCGATAGTCAGTACCTCTTCGACCTCACCGTTGCGCACTCCATACATTTCGCGGTGTAGGTTAACGGTTGCATCGCTATACTGCACCCATAGCTCGATCTTCTGACCTATCTTCACGCCGGCATTCGGGTTTCTAATCTCGAGCAGCCCGTGCTCGGCGTGCAGCGCCTTTAGTTCTACTCCATCGATGCCTTTGACCGTAGAGAGGCCTCGTTCGGCGCTTAGCTCCTTCACTCCGCAATCGACTACCGCGCGCTGCCGCGTTGGCTGGCTAATCACGCTCGCCAATACCGTCAGGCTGCGCTGGAACGTCGATCCTCGATTCACATAGATCGTGTCCATAAGTAGGTAGGAACCCGCCTGTATCTCGGTTACTCCCGGATACTCACCGGCTTGAGCGTATGTCCCCGTTCCGGCTGTCGACACGATCTCGACCGGAATTCCTTCCGCCTCGATCAGCTTTCTGGAGTCGACCAGCGATTTACCAACCATCGAGACCAGACGGTCGCGTTCCTCGCCGGGGGTCAGAGCCTGCAAGTTACCTTCGTATCCCATCAAGCCGCGGAACCGCAATCCCTCAGTGACTACGGCCTTCGCCAGGCGGCAAGCCGGCTCACCGGGCGCCACCCCGCAACGGTTCAGGCCCACGTTGCAATCCACCACCACACTGAGCGCGGCGCCGCGCTTGCGGGCGATGCATCCCATATCGGCAACCACGCGCTCGTCGTCGACGGCCACAATGATATCGGCGTGCCGCGACAGGTCAGCCAACCAATGGATCTTGTCCCCGGTTGAGATCTCGTTGGCCAGCAGGATGCTGCGGACCCCATGCTGCACCAGAATCTCCGCCTCGCGCAGCGTTGCGCAACAGACTCCGATCGCTCCCGCCTCAATCTGCTTCCAAGCCAGCAGCGGAACCTTGTGGTTCTTGAAATGAGGCCGTAGCTTTACGGGCTTATCCCGAAAGAACTCGGCCATCCGGTTGAGATTGCTCTCCATGGCATCCAGATCAACCAGAAGCGCAGGCGTTCGGATTTCGTGAACTTGCATGGCTAAGGAAGTATCTCCTGGTAAAGTTTGACTTCAAATGTCTCGACCAATCCAGGCCGGACATCGTCAAAGTAATGGGTGATATAGGGCATGGCGCAATGTTCGTCGAAAGCTTTGCGGTCCTTCCATTTTTCGACGAATGTAATCCAGCGCGGATCGTCTTCCCGCTGGTTGAGCTCATACCGCATGCACCCCGGTTCTTTGTGAGTCGGCCCCATAAGCGTGTGCAACGCCTCAATCAAATCGTCGGTCTTACCTTCGAGCGCGCGGAACTCCGCCACGCATACTACCTGCGTTGTCTCTTTGTTTCGCACCTCAGCTCCTTCCCGGTGTTACTTCCTTTACGCGCGACGCAAGACCCCGATAGAACCCGTCGAACACCAGAGCGACAGACACGGCTCCAGGATCCTCGTGCCCTATGGTCTTTTCGCCCTGATACTTGGCGCGCCCGTGCTTCGCCGCGAAGTTCCGTGTCCCGCCTGCGCCCGCCAGCGCAGCCTCCGCGGCGCCGCGCAACGCATCGACTATCGTGCTGCCTGCATCCGCTGATTCACGCAGCGCAGCCACCGCCGGAACCAACGCATCCATCATCGTCTTGTCTCCCGGCTGTGCTTTCGTCTGTCGCCGGACCGCGGCCAGCCCGCACGCAAACGCTTCCGCAAGTCCTCTGCAATCGAATGTGTCTCCCTTCCCGGAAGCATCCGCCATTCCCGCGAAAAACGTTCCGAACAGTGCGCTCGATGCGCCGCCGTCCACACCCATTACCTTCCAGCCGGCTTCCCGCAGTAACTCGCGCGCCCCCGTCTGTCCGCTATCCGCCATGCGCTCTAACTGCTCCACCGCGCGTAACATCGTCGCGCCATGGTCGCCATCGCCCGCCACGCAATCCAATTCCGAGAGCCGCTGGTTCTCTTCGCGTATCCGGGCCGCAGCGCCCTTGAACATCAGGATCAGCTCGGTCACGCCGGCGCTCTCACTCATCGCACCACTAAACCTGGGGTGTCACAAGGTGCGTCCCATAGACCGGTCAGCTCCGCGTCCATCCGCGCAATCATTAACTGAAAGCCCGCCTGTTCCTGCGTGGTGATGAACTCGCCCACCTTTCCGCGCACCAGCTTAATCCCTTTTGCATTCAGAACCTGAGCCACGCGCCGGTAAACAATCAGCAATTCCATTAAGGTAGTAGCTCCCGCGCCGTTAACGATCGTCAGTAACTCCTCGCCGGACTTCACCTCCAGATCCTCGAGCAGCATGTTCAACATGATCTCGGCCGTCTCATCGGCGGTCTTGAGTTGCATGCGGCCCGTACCAGCCTCCCCGTGCTGTCCCATTCCGATCTCCATCTCGTCCTCGCCCAATTCAAAAATCGGCTGACCCGTCGACGGGTGCGTCGCCGTGCGCACGGCCACTGCCAGCGTTCGCATGTTACGTTCCATCCGCGCGGCGATCTCCAGACACGCGTCCAGTGAGTAGCTTCGTTCGGCGGCAGCACCGGCAACCTTGTACACCGGAAGAAATCCGACTAATCCGCGCCGGTCGTCCGCGTTCTTTCCGCCCGCGATGTCTTCGTGTGTGAGAATCATCTTTACGTTCAGCCCCTCGCGCCGGGCCATATCCATAGTAATGTTCGCTGACAGCACGTCACCCGCGTGATTCAGAACGATGAAGAGCACACCCGCGCCGCCGGCCGCCGCAAGCCTTATGGCCTCGATACACCGTGGCGCGCCCGGCGCGGCAAAAATCTCGCCCGCGACACTGTAATCGAGCATGCCCTCGCCCACGAAACCGCTCAGTCCCGGCTCATGGCCGCTCCCGCCCAGAGTCACCAGCGCAATCTTACCCGGGGCCTTAGGCTTAGCGCGCGCCACGATGTTACTGCCCACTAAGCGCACCTGATCCGGATAGGCCAACGCCAGGCCTTCCAGGAGCTCCGGCACGACGTTTTGAGGCTGATTGATAAATTTCTTCATTGCCACGTTACTAACCCTCGCTCATTCGTAGCTGGCCGGATCCGGCAACGCCAACGGCTCACGAAACCGATTGGTGTGCCATGCCAGCACGAATACGCCCAGCACGAACCACAGGCCCCCGGCTATCTTGGCCGGTGTTCCCAGTCCCACCCAGATCACAGTGCAGAAGAGAAACCCGAGCACAGGCAGAATCATATCACCTAGAATCTTCCTTTCGTGACCGTAGGCGTGTCGCACCCAGAACTGCCAGACCACCGCCAGATTTACGCCCATGAACCCCAAGAATGCGCCAAAGTTCAAGATCTCCGCCGTCAGTTCATAACTCAATATCTGCGCGCCGACATATGCCAGAATCCCGATCAGCCAGATATTATGACTGGGTGTATTGCGCACAGGATGAAGATAAGAGAAGAATCGGCGAGGGATCACCGCGTCTCGGCCCATGCCATATAACAGGCGCGCGGCGCCCACTTGGGTAGTCAGTCCCGCGCCGACATTGGCGGCCACCAGCAGCAGGGCCATCGCCTGGAAGAGCACCCAGCCACCCACGCGCCGCGTCACATCGATGAAGGCTGTTTCAATGTTGGGGTAGCTGCTGTAGTCCGGCCACACGATCTGGCCGAGATAGACTAACAGCCCGCCAAATAAGCCGGTGAACGCGCAAACCGACACAGCCGCGAGCATGACACTGCGCCGCGGATTCCTGACATCCTCGGCTAGTGTGGTGACTGCGTCGAAGCCCAGGTAAGTCAACGCGGCAAAAGACGTAGCGCTGGCTATATCGCCGATCTTGAACGTTCCGGGAGTATAGAATGGCTTGATGCTGAACAGGCCAGCGACACCCTGATGAAAGAGTATATAGCGGATAGCGAGTCCAATATAACCCAGCAATACCAGGAACATCATCACCAGTAATACCTGGTTAGCGCGCGCCGTCGAGCGGATCCCCCGCAGGTTCAGATAAGTAAAGCCTCCGGCAAACAGCGCCGTGCCGATCGGATAAGGTATTGCGGGAAAAGCGCGTAACAGCGCCAGCGTTCCGTAGATCACACAGAACACCGGGCAAACTACATAGTCGAGTAACATCGCCCAGCCCGAAACAAATCCCAGGTAAGGGTGTAATCCGCGGCCTACATACGTGTATGCGGAACCGGCCGACGGGTACAACGCGGCCATACGCCCATAACTAATCGCCGTTAATACCATCGCTACCATGGCGGCTAGAATAGTCACCACTGCGTGACCGTGAGACTTCACCTGTGCCAGGCCGAACACCGTCGCCGGTGCGCTCGGCGTCACTGCGACCAATCCATAGAAGATCAGGTCCCAGACCGTGAGAACGCGCTTGAGGCGCAAGACCTCGCCGGTAGTGGTTGGTTCCGCTGGCGGCATCGAGATCAGCCCGCCGCGCTGGTTCCGGCAAGGCCGGTCCACAATGGCAGTCCGTCCGTTAAGACGTCGAAAGCTTCCATCTGTCCGAGCTCGTACTCAGTAACATGAATGCGCCTGCGCCCCGGCAGCGCAAACGCTAAGTTAGTCGGCAATTTACCCACGGTGGAAATTCGCTCCAACACCTCGCCCTCACTTCCCAACACAGTTACATCGCGTTGGCCGAACACTGCGACGTAGAGCCGGCCATCCGCGCTGAAAGCCATCCCGTCCGGTCCCCTCCACCCTGGCGCACCTGCCGCATCATTCACATTCCCGAACAGAACTCGCGGTCCGGAGATCGCTCCGTCTTTCCATTGGTACCGGTAGATCGCGCCGGTCAAGGTTTCATTCACGTAAAGCAACTTGTCGGGTCCGAACGCGATCCCGTTGGTGAACTTGATTCCACTGTCGATCTTCGTCACTTTTCCGGTCCCGATGTCGATGCGATATACCCGCCCATCGTAATCGACATTCATATAATCCGGACGAATCTGATTATTGGGCGCGAAGTCTTGAATGACCACACCCGAGTCCGTCAGATAGAGACCGCCGTCCGGCCCGAAACAAAGATCATTCGGAAACAGGAAAGCTTCGCCGTCACAGCGGGTCGCCACCACCTCGGATCTCCCGTCCATCGTCACACGCACTAACGAAGGTACCTTTGACTCGGCGGCCCAAATCACTCCATCGGCATCCACGGCCAGCCCGTTCGGACGTCCGGTCTTCTTCACCACCCGGTGAGTCGCCCCATCCGCGCTGATCTGCGTAATACAGCCCCGCTCTGCGCTGCCTTCCACGATCACCCAGCTTCCGTCAGGAAGGGCTACCGGCCCCTCCGGATTCTGCAAACCTGATGTGAAGATCATGCCGATGTTCCTCAGCGCTTAAATTTCGGCCGTCTGCCCGCCATCCACATAAAACGCGGTGCCCGTTACAAACGAAGCTTCGTCCGAAGCGAGGAAAAGTGCGCCGTTGGCCAACTCTTCGGGACGCCCCAATCTCCCCATAGGATAGGTTCGCGCGAATGCCTCCAGTTGCTCGGGCGTCATCGCCTGGCGGAGCATGGGCGTGTCAGTCGGGCCGGGGCAAAGCGCGTTGACGCGAATCCCGGCTTTGGCGTGATCGATCGCCATGGCACGAGTAAGCAACATTACCCCACCCTTGGAAGTAACATAAGCGGCGGCGTGCGCGCACGCATCGTGAGCTCCCGTGGTCGAAGCTAAATTGATAATCGAGCCGCCGCCTCTCTCGATCATCCCCGGCAGAACGGCGCGGCAACAGAGAAACGTACCCTTGAGATTAATGTCCATTACCCGCGCCCAGGTCGCCTCGGTAGTCTCCAGAATCGTGCCGTAATAGAGAATTCCCGCGGCATTGCAGAGGATATCAATACCTCCGCAGAACTCCAAAGCGGCATCTACCATCTGCCTGACCTCATTGGAATCGGAAACATCGGCCCGAAAAAATTTACCCTGCCCGCCGGAAGCCTCGATGACCTTCGCGGTTTCAACGCCGGCTTCCGCATAGTCTGCCGCTAATACCCGTGCGCCTTCGCGCGCGAAGCGTTCCGCGATCGCGCGGCCGATTCCGGATGCACCTCCGGTGATTAGTGCGCCCTTGCCTGTGAGCCTCATGCCGTCGGTCCCATCAGAGTCCTACAAAAAGCGGGCGTGGAGCTATAAGAAAGCTATCAAAGAATCTTGAAAAACCATCATTTCCCAATCGTATCTCACCATGCCGCTCCAATAAAAATTTGGGCGATTATTACAGATCCGGCTCGCGCCGACGCATACTTTACGTTAGAGGGTAAACGGAATAATGGCGGAGCATAGCAGGAATGGTGTGGTCCGTTTCAAGGACCAGGTGGCGCTGGTGGTCGGCGGCGCGCAAGGCATCGGTAAAGCTATCGCCACCCGCCTGGGTCGCGAAGGCGCGAGCGTGGTCATAGCCGACATCGACCGCACCATGATGGAAGCCACCGTCAACGAGATGTGCGCCGAAGCGTCCGAGTCTCGACCCATATTTTGCGATGTGCGCGATGCCGCGCAGGTCGAAGCTATGGTCAGCCAGGTGATCGCGTGGCACGGCCGGATCGATGTCATGATGTACCTGTCCGGCATCGCTCCCCCGGCGCCGTTCGCCGAACTCACTGTAGCCACGTGGGATGATACGATAGATACCAACTTACGCGGCGGCTTTCTGGTGAGTAAAGCCGTAACTCCACATATGGTTTCGCGCCGCCGCGGCAACCTGGTGTTCATGGCCTCGACTAACTGTTGGGATGCGGAGGCTTGCCTGGCGCATTACAATGCATCGAAGGCTGGCCTCTATCTCCTGGCCAAGACCCTGGCGCGAGAGTTCGGTCAATACGGAATTCGATCGAATGCTCTGGGTCCCGGTTTCATCCAGACTCGTATGACCCAGCCCGTCCTGAACGATCCGGAGTTCATGAAAAAGTACGATCCCACCCGTGGCTTGATTCCCCTCGGGCGCTTGGGCACGCCAGAGGATGTCGCCGGTCCGGCCCTGTTTCTGGCCTCCGAAGATGCTAGCTTCATCAATGGAGTGTTGCTGTATGTGGATGGGGGCCAACTTGCATAATGCCCTGAACTTTGTAAATCGTCGCGAATTTATGAAACGGTCGACTCTGCTTGCCGCGGCCGCCGGCAAGGGGCCTGTGGTGGGGCAAAATTGGGCTGTAAGTGTGCAGGAGATCGTCCGGTGATCATGGGTGTGTTCGTGAAGCCCGCCGCACTCGATCTCACCGACAGATCACCGACCGTATCGGCCTGATTAACCATCCTGCATCCGGGATCATGTTGAACAAGGCACAGGCATACAAGAAGAGTCCGCCCGCAAGATACATCCAGTAGCCAAAAGCGTTGAGTCGCGGAGACGCGACATTGCGGGTTCCGACCATTAACGGCACGAGATATAAATGCCCATCCCTTCCATCGCAGGCACCGCAAAGAGAAACATCATCGTGGTGCCATGCAGAGTAAAAATCTGGTTGTAACGTTCGGCGGCGAGCAAAGTGTTTTCAGGCTTAGCCAGTTGCAGCAGCACGGCGATGATGGAGGTCGCGAAGACGCTTCAGCGGCGATACTATAACATGACGGCAGATGCTTCTTGTTTTGATAGTTCTCCTTCTGACGTGCTCCGCCGCGCGAACCGCGGATTGGCCGCAATTCTTGGGGCCGGGGCGCAATGGCGTTTATGCAGGCCAGTTGGCGGCTGATTGGCCGAAACCCGGGATCGCAGCGGTGTGGAAACTGGATGTTGGCCAGGGTTTCAGCGCTCCTGTAGTGGCGCGCGGCCGGGTGATTCTATTCCATCGGCGCGGAAATCAGGCGATCGTGGAGGCGCTCGATGCGAATACTGGGAAGCGCATCTGGTCGGCAGGTTATCCAACCGATTATCGCGATGATTTTGGCTTCGATGAAGGGCCCCGGGCGGCGCCGGCTGTCGCGGGCGAAAGAATTTTCACGTTTGGAGCGGAGGGCGTGCTGCAGGCTCTCGATTTCTCGACCGGCAAGCGCGTCTGGAGCGTGGATACGCGGCAGCAGTTCGGCGCGCCAAAGGGCTTCTTCGGCGCCGCCTGCTCGCCGCTAGTGGATGACGGCCGTGTGCTCATGAATATCGGCGGGCCAAACGGCGCGGGTATCGGGGCGTTCGATGCGGCTACCGGCAAGGTGCTCTGGACAGCGACCAACGACGAGGCCGGCTACTCTTCGCCCGTAGTAGCTACCTTTGGCGGCGCTCGTCACGCGTTGTTTTGGACGCGGGCCGGTTTGGTGGACGCCGATCCGGCAACCGGGAAAATCCGGTTCCAGTTCCCCCGGCGCTCGCGCAGCCACGCTTCGGTTAACGCGGCCGCGCCTCTTGTTGTGGACGATCTGGTGTTTCTTTCCGCCAGCTATGGCAGCGGCGCGACATTGTTACAAATCGCCGGCTCGTCAGTGAAACAACTTTGGGACTCCGATGATGCGCTCTCAAACCACTATGCAACCAGCGTGTACCGCGATGGGTATCTATATGGCTATCACGGCAGGCAGGAATTCGGCCAGAGCTTGCGAGCGATCGAGCTGAAGACCGGGAAGGTGCAGTGGAACGCCGACCGCTTCGGTGCCGGTACGGTCACATTAGCCGGTGACAAGCTCTTGCTGGTCCGGGAAAACGGTGAGCTGATGGTGGCATTCGCAACCCCGAAGGAGTTCCGGCCCCTTTCACGCGCTCAACTGTTGCCGGCGACGGTACGATCTTACCCGGCTCTCGCCGATGGAAGACTCTATGTACGGAATGAGCGGTCGCTGGCGTGTTTCGATCTGAAGTAGTCACGCTGAAAGCCATCCTGTCTGCGGATCGAGCAAGAGGAGACGTCAATCCAGGCTTGGCCGAAATACGATGCGCCATTCCTTCTAGCGGCGAAACCGGCCCGCTTTGAGAGGTGACGAGGTCCATCGACATTTGACGCGAAATCCCGAATCGTTCGAGCCAGGGAGTCAACCTCACAACAGGGCGCCTGCAATTATTTTGAATCTATCTCCTCTGGGGGCGGCCGGCGGGAGGCAAGTTGGCGGCCACTTCAGGCCGCGGCATCCGGTCTGCCACGCCCGATTGGAGCTAATTCGCTTACCCTTCGCCGAGAGCCGACAACTTCGCCCGGAGGAACCGCACGCTCGTCGAGAGCCACTCTTCTTCCAGACGAACGGTCTCCTCGATAGTGCCGGCAAACGGCGGCCAGTGCTCCACGATGACACTGATTCTGGTACGACCGTGCCGGCAGAGCTGGGCGAGCACCCAATCGAAATCCACCCGGCCGCCGCCCGCCGGCTTCCCCACTACCGAGAAGCCCATGCGTGTGTCGATCCGACGAATATCGTAATCCTTGGCATGAAGCACCACAGCGAACTCGGCCAGGTGTTCGACGACGGTTTCCAGCAACTCAGGCCGGCCCAGGGAGTTGGCAGTATCGAGACAAATGCCCAAGCGAGGGCTCGCCATTCGACGGATGATGCCTGCGAACTCCGCCGCGCTGAACGCCTCGTTGTTCTCAAGGGCCAGTGTGACGCCCTGCCGCTCGAGAATAGGCAAAACGTGGCGCAGTGCGGTCTCAGCCGCGACTATCTGGTCCGCTCCGCACAGGCTGCCGGACAGAACGGTACGCAGAACGCGTGCGCCGATCCGATTAGCAATCGCGATATAGCGCGCGAGGTGCTCCGGCTCAAGACCGCGTGTGCCGGCTTCCAGGGTCAATCCGCGCTTGCAGGCGGCTTGCCGCAGTCGATCTAATTCCGAATCGGTCAATTCATGAAGGGGGAGATTATCAGCGATCTGCACCACGGCAACGTTTGCTTCGACGGCCTTCTCAAGCAGGCCGATGGCATCGAGCGGCCGCCGCGGCCGCGGGTATTCCGGCACTCCTATGGACCATGGAACGCTCCAAGATGCGATTCCGAGTTGCATAAAAAACATCGACCTCTTTCGCCATATCGTACGATAAACTGACTTGTTTCGTGCCGTTTTACATGGCGTCAGCGGTCTGACAGCTTGACGTTAGAGTCGGTAATTGGCTGACGGTCGAGCACTATCGGAAAAACATTTCCCGCGCTCTTCAAACCACGGATGAAGGAAAGGTGGATGCGATGTCTGAGGGATTTGCTCAGATCAGCCCGATATTTCGTTCGATGGTCTTGATTACTTGGTCCATCTTTCCGTTCCATACCTGTTTGGCAAGGCTAAGGGTGAAGCCTTTGGCGGTGTGGAAAGGAACGTGCGACGGTAGCGACAAAGCAAGCGGTTCGACGACGGCGTCCACGACGACGGGCCCCTCCTTGTGCGCAAGAGCCTCTGCCAGAGCGGCTCTTACGTCGCCAGGCTCTTCCAGCCGTATGCCCTTGGCGCCCATCGCCTCTGCCACCCGAGCGAAATTTGGATTCTTGAATTTGGTGCCGAAGGGAAGAAACCCCGCTTCTTGCTGTTCGATGTTGACGAAGTCCAGGGCTTCATTGTTGAGGATGATTTGAACCACGGGCGCCTTGCGCTCCACCTGCGTCAACAAATCTCCCAGTGCGAGCATCGTGAATCCTCCGTCGCCGCACAGGGCGATCGTTTGCCGGCCTGGGTAGGCCAACTGCGCGCCGAACGCATTGGGCGCCGCATTGGCCATGGATGCCCAGTTAAACGCGCCGAAGATTCGACGATTTCTGCCGCCCTGGAGGTGCCTTGCCCCCCATATGCACGCCGTACCCGTATCTATGAAAAACATTGCGTCGCGAGCGGCAACATCGCTAAGGGTCGCGGCCAGGAACTCCGGACGTATAGGCTTGATCCCGGGTCCTTTCTCGACATAGTGCTGCAGAAGTTCGTGGAAAGCGTTCGTCTCCGCGATGTATTTGTCCAAAAAGCGCGTGTCGGTCTTCTCACTCACGCTCTTGAGCAAGGCGGTGACGGTCACCTTGATATCGCCGATGAGCCCAAAATCAACGGTCTTCCGGCGGCCGATACGTTTGGGATTCTTGTCGATCTGGACTTTCTTCACTCCGTTGCCAGGCAGAAATTCTGAGAAGGGAAAGTCAGTGCCGAGCAGCAGCAGAAGGTCAGCCTCCTGAATAGCGCTGTAGGCTCCCCCGTAACCGAGCAAACCGGTCATGCCAACGGCATTAGGATTGTCGTGTTCCAACCATTGCTTGCCGCGGAAGGAATAACCGACCGGCGCCTTCAGTCTGCCCGCCAGTTGGACCACTTCGTCGTGGGCGTCCCGGCAGCCTTCGCCCCCGAAGATCGCCACCCTCTTCGCCTCGTCGATCATCCTCACAAGCTGATCCAGGTCGGCATCGGAAGGGCCAAGGATGCCCGGATTAGGGATCGCGATCCCGGAAGAGTGGTCGGCCACATCCGCCGACGCGACGTCGCCCGGAATCGAAATTACCGTGGGTCCTTTTTCGAGGATGGCCGTCAGAATCGCGGTATTGATGATCGCCCGCGCCTGCTCAGGATTTACCAGCCGCGCGGTGTACAGAGATGCGGCCTCGAAGAATTTGTAAGGATTGAGTTCTTCGATGGCGGACGTGTCGAGCACGCTGGTTTCCACGTCGCCCGCAATGGCGATGATGGGAGCCCCTTCCTTGCGTGCGTCCATGAGCCCATTGAACAGGTGGACGACACCGGGACCAGCCGTTCCACACACCACAACCGGGTTACCAGTCAGGTAAGCCTCCGCGACAGCAGCAAAAACGCCATACTCTTCATGGCGGACATGGATGAATTCGATCTTCCCGTTGCGGCGTAGCGCGTCGATGACCGGATTGAGAGCGTCACCAACGATGCCATAGCAGCGTTTGACACCGGCGTTGGCAAGCATCTCCCACAAAAGGTCTGCCACTTTTCCCGACATTGAATGTCTCCCTTCAAGGCTGAATACGTGGTTGCTTCCCATAGCATATACCGGGGCTATCGCGCGAGAGAGAGATCTGATCGCTTATTCTGTGATAGCGTGGAGATTCGTTTATTGTTGTTTTCTGGAGGCAAAATGGAGGCCCTTGGCCTGATCGAAACGAAAGGATTGACGGGCGCGATCGAAGCGGCCGATGCCATGGTGAAGACGGCCAATGTGGTGCTCACCGGCAAAGAATTCATCGGCGCGGGATACGTGTGTATCACCGTACGCGGAGACGTGGGCGCGGTCAAGGCAGCCACGGACGCTGGCGCCGCCGCCGCGCGCCGTGTGGGCGAGCTGGTCGCCGTTCACGTGATTCCCCGCCCGCATGAAGAGACTGAGAAGGTGCTGCCCGGCTCCGGGCCAGGCAAAAAATCGCTCGGCTGATGCTCGAAGACAAAGACCTCGTCTCGATTCAAGAGGTTCGCACCAAGGTTGAAAAGGCCTACGCCGCCTGGTTGAAGTACCGAACCTATAGCCAGGAACAAGTAGATGCGATCGTCGAGCGAGCGGCCGCCGCGGGCCGCGCCAATGCACAGAAGCTGGCCGAAATTGCGGTCGAGGAAACCGGCTACGGCAACGTCAAAGACAAAATCGTCAAGAACCTGCTGAACGCCGACTTTCTGCCGCGTACCATGCGCGGCATGAAAACCATCGGACTGCTGCGTGAAATACCAGAAGAGCGCATGGTTGAATACGCTGTGCCGGTGGGCGTGGTGGCGGCCATCCTGCCCACTACCAATCCGACGTCGACGGCCATCTACAAAATCCTGATTTCACTGAAGTCCGGCAACGCCATCGTGCTGAGTCCGCATCCGCGCGCGGTTCGCTGTACGTGCGCGACCGCGGATCTGCTCTATCGCGCTGCCATCGAAGCCGGCGCGCCCCAGGAGATCGTACAGTGCCTGGGAAATGCGACTATCGACGGCACCAACGCGCTGATGCGCCATGAGCGCACCGGCGTGATCCTTTCGACGGGTGGCCACGGCATCGTGCGCGCGGCATACTCGAGCGGCAAGCCGGCCTTCGGCGTGGGCCCCGGCAACGTTCCGGTGCTGATCGAGCGCACCGCAGATGTCCCTGACGCGATCGCCAAAGTGATCGAGGGCAAGTCTTTCGACTACGGCACGGTGTGTTCGAGCGAGCAGGCCATCGTCGTCGAAGATGTGCTGAAAGATCGCGTACTGGCAGAGCTGAAAGCCGGCAAAGCGCATCTCTGCAATGCAGAGCAGAAACAGGCGCTCGGCAAGCTGCTGGTTACACCCAACTGGAGCATCAATCCGGCGTGCGTGGGTCAAGCGCCCACCAAGATTGCTGGGATGGCCGGATTCACCGTTCCGCCGGACACCTCCATCCTGGTGGTTGAGCTGGACGGTGTCGGCAAGCAGCATCCGCTTTCGATGGAGAAGCTGTCACCGGTGCTGGCGGTCTATTGGGTGAAAGATTTCGCTGCGGGTATGAATATCTGCGAAAGCCTGCTGCGCTTTGGCGGATTGGGCCACACCTCGGTGATCTACTCGACCGACGATGCGCGTATACGCGAGTACGCGCAGCGCATGCCGGCGAATCGCGTACTGGTGAACACGCCGGCGCCCCAAGGGTCCACAGGGATTACCACGAATGTGTTCCCCTCCATGACTTTGGGCTGCGGAGCGGCGGCGGGTAATATCACCAGCGATAACGTGGGACCGCAGCATCTCTACAACATCAAACGGCTGGCCTATGTGGTGCGCACTCCGGCGGAGGCCTTCCAGGCTCCGGTTGGAGCGAAGAGCAACGTTGCCGCGGAGGTGGTGGATAAATTTCTGTGGCGGCGTGGGCAAGCGGCCCCCGCGCTCACGCCGCCAGTTGCCCCACCGGCAGCCCCGGCTTGCGGCTGCGCCACACCGGCCCCTGCCGCGCCTGTGCCCGAGACGCCCGCACCCGTTGCGCCGGTCATCGTGGATTTCGTGTGTGAAGAGGATGTGCGCAACGCCATCAAGAACTTACGGAAAATTTACGTCGGACCCAAAACTATCGTAACTCCCTCAGCCCGCGACCTTGCCTCGCCCTCTGATATTCTGGTGTTGACCCAGCGCTAAGGAGGACAATGGATCTGAATCTGGACACATTGAAGCGGGAAATTCTCGGCTATCTCGAGCATTCCGACTTTGCCGTCTTCCGCAGCGCGCCAGGCGGCCTGGAAGGGCAACCCATGGTGCTCTGGGATGCCCAGGGATACCCGGATTACCAGATGTTTCTGGAGACCGCCCGGAAGTCCGGCGCGAGGATGATTTTGTTCGCTGCGCGCGAATTCGAAACGTCGGAAATCGACGAAGCCGTCGAGCAACTCGACGAGTGCGATTTGAGCCGGGAAGAGCGCCGCGACCTGGAAGCCCGCTTGCGAGATCTGCGCGCTCACGAAGGCGTGACCTGCGCGTTAGAGCTGGCCTTCGATCATCAAGCGCGTATGTACGTGTATGAAGTCCGGCCAGACTGGTACGACGAGTTCCTGAGCATCGGCGATGAGATCGCCGTGCATATGCCCGGCAGCGAAGGCGAAGGGGAAGACGACGGCTCTTTCGGCTACTTTTCGAAGAACTGACGTCCGGCATGCCCATCCCGGCCCGCTGGCTGATTCCTGATATTGACTCGCAGCAGGCCGAGGCTCTGGCCGCCACCCTTCATATAGGATTGCCCGTCGCGCGGGTTTTGCTGGCCCGCGAAATAGGCGACGCCGATCATGCCAGGCGGTTCCTGCGGCCATCACTCGACGACCTGCACGAACCGGCCAAACTGCGCGGTATGACGGAGGCGGTCGAGCGGCTCAGCCGCGCCGTACGGTCAGGCGAGAAGATCCTGATCTACGGTGATTACGATGTGGACGGCACAACGTCGGTCGTGATCCTGAAGAAAGCCATCGAGATGGCCGGCGGCGCGGCGTCCTTCTTCGTTCCGCATCGCCTGAGGGACGGCTACGGGATGCGATCGGAAGTAGTGGAGAAAGCCGCCGCCGAAGGCGTCAAGCTGATCATCAGCGTGGACACGGGCATTCGCGCCGCGGAAGTGGTGCGCCGCGCCAACGAGCTGGCCATCGATGTGATCATCACCGATCACCATCTTCCCGAAGCGGAGCTGCCGCCGGCACTCGCGGTGCTGAATCCCAACCGGCTGGACTGCGCCTATCCGGATAAGAATCTCTGCGGCGTGGGGGTCGCTTTCAAGCTGGTCGACGCGCTGCTCTCGAGCCTCGATTGGCCGCCTGAGAAGTTGCGCCGGGTGCTCGCATCGTTTTTGAAGCTGGTCGCGATCGGCACGGTGGCGGATGTGGTGCCGCTGATGGGTGAAAACCGCGTCATCGTGAAACATGGGCTGGGTGGCCTCGGCGCCGTGCGCAATCGCGGGCTGCGCGCGCTTCTGGACGTTTCGGGTTTTACCAATGGACGCGTTCCGTCTTCCACTGACGTGGCGTTTCGCATCGCGCCGCGCATGAATGCGGCCGGACGCATGGATACGGCGAATGCGGTGATCGAGCTATTCCTGACCGACGATCCGCGGCGTGCCGAGACGCTCGCGGGGCAACTGCATGAGCTCAACGGCGAGCGGCAATTAGCGGAGGCTGATGTGACCCGGCAGATTGTCGAGGAGTGCGTGCGCGTGCCGGTCCACGATGGCCAGCGGGTCCTGGTATTCGCCGCGGACAACTGGCATCGCGGCGTATTGGGCATCGTGGCCAGCCGTCTGGTAGAGCGATTTCACAGGCCGGTGATAGTACTCAGCCGCAATCCGGAGGACGGCCTGGCGCAAGGCTCCGGACGAAGCATACGGGCTTTTCACCTGCTCGAAGCGCTGGAGTCCATGCCGGAATTGTTCGAGCGTTTCGGCGGACATCGGCAGGCCGCCGGATTGACCATTGCGTGCGATCGGCTGGATCTGTTTCGGGAGCGGCTGAACGAGTTTGCACTGGCGCGGCTTTCGCTCGACGACCTTGCGCCGCAACTGGAGATTGACGCGCCGCTGGAGTTTCGCGAGATAAACGAGCGCAGTGTCGAGGAAGTCCTCAGCCTGGCGCCGTTTGGCTGCGGCAATCCTCAGCCGCTCTTCGCCGCGTTCGATGTGGAGGTGGCCGGGCCGCCCGTGGTGTGGAAGGAGAAGCATCTGCGCGTGACGCTGCGGCAGAATGGGCGCACGCTATCGCTGAAGGCCTGGAACTTCGCGGAACGCGCGGGAGAGCTTCCGGCCGGCGCGCGCGTGGACGTGGCTTTCACTTTGGAGAACGACGCCTATGCGGCGGCGCAGGGTTCTCCCGGGTGGGCAGCGGTGCTGCGCGATTGCCGTCCCGCGAGCCCGCCTCTGCGTGAGCGCTTATAGCACCACCAAAGGCGCGCGGGGAAATGCGAACTTGCGGCCCAACTGATCGATCACATCGATCTGGCAGATATACCGCCCTGGAGCAAGATCCTTGAGCGGAACCTGAATCTGTATGGGTACCGCACCGGGGCGCGTGGCGGCCAATCGCGTAGCGTCCACCGGCCCGACCTCGAACGCTTTGACGCCTTTGCGATTGAACAGACTCATACGCACTTTCACGCGGCACGTTTGGGGATCCGCGGGCTCGGGCTGCGCATCGTACACGTCAAAGGTGACGTAGAGATTCTGGCTGCGCCGGAAAACGCGCGTAATGTTCGGCACCATCTTCTCCTCGCCCACAATCAGGGGATTGGCCAGCCGTTCTTTGACGCTGATTTTTTCGGCCGCGCCGACGGCGGCCTTCAAAGGCTCCCGCTGGCTGCTCCAAACGATAGAGCTAAGCTTCAGGCCGGTCGTTTCGGCGCCCAGGTCCGGGATGACGAAGCGCGTGTCGAAGGTCCCCATCTTGCCTGTCACATTCTCGCGCACGACGAACTTCAGGCGATATCTACCCGGCTCCAGGGTGAATCCGGCGTCGTACTGGAAACTCTGGCGGCCGGCCTTCGCGGCGTTATCCCGATCCAGGCGGATCGTAATGTTATCGCGCACATTGCCTGCCACGGCGTGCTGCTCGTCCTGGATCTGGCCGGCAAAATCGAACTGAGTCACACTTGCGCCCCGCCTGGCCGCCAAAGCCACCACCGAGCCGGGAATCTTGATCGAAACCGGAACAAAGTAACTGGTCGGAGCCACACGGAAATAGTTCACCTGCAGCGCCAGCGGCAGTTCCGTCTCCGGATCGCCGGCGGAAAGCGCCTCTTTCAACTGCTGCTCCTTCTCCTGTCCGTTCAGCTTGCCCCAGACTTTGGATGCATAATAGCCCTTGCGGTGCTCGAGCTTCGCAGACATAGAATTGTTTAACTTCACAGTAATCTTGCGGTACTTACCGTCCTGCGCCGGATTGGTCGTGTAGTAACCCAGCAGATAGTAACTGCGCATCTGCTGCTGGGCCTGCACGATTCCCGCGGTAATGTCATTACTGTCGAAGAAGGCTTTGCCGCCGGTATCGGCCGCCAGGGTATAGAGCGTTTCCTGCGAATCGTTGATGGTGGCCCTTTGCTGGTTATAGACTGAACCGTTGTAGATACCTGTTCCGCGCGAAGCGGCGTGGCTGGCATCGCCGCCGGGAGGGTCCGCCATCAGCCCGCGGGCATCGATAGGATAGATTGCCAGGTTTGCCTTGACGGCGGCATTGATAGTAGCTTCCAGTTGCGCCTGGTTATCGATTCCCGTCTTGTTGACGCCGGCGGAGAAATAGAGCAGCGCCTTTTTTTCCGGCAACGGCGCTAACATGCGCGCGGCCTGTTCGATGGCAGCCAGCTTTTGGTCTGTATTGAAGATATTGAATTCAGTTTCGTCGGCAACGAAGGCCGCGCCGGTGTCTTCGCCGTTGGCGTCGTTGGTATCTGCCAGGCCGGCTAACTCGCTCATCTCGCCGATAGGGAGAGCCTTGAGGATGCCGTTGATGACGTCCCGATCGGCGGTAAAGTCGGTAAGCACTTGTACCTGGCTGGTATAGAGCAGTATGGCCACCAGGTCGTCTTTGGTGATGTGTTTGGCGGCGTAATCGAGCGCCGCGTCCTGCGCGCGCAACTGTTCGCTGATACCCATGGATGAGAAGTCCAGGTAGAAGACCATCAGGCGCTTGTCGTGATACTGCACCTGGCCGGGCTTTTCCGCGGTGATGGTAGTCTTGGGGGCTTCTGGAAGCTTGAGCTGATCGGCGAGCGCTAACTTGGCCGGCGGCTCGGGTTGGTCACTGAGTTTTTGAAATTCAAATACGGCGATCTTTTGCGCCTTGCCATCTTCGAGTACGGTGAAATCGCCGGGCTTCAGCCCTTCGATCGGCCGGCCGGATTTGTCGCGCACCACTACATCGACGATGACTAAGTTACTGCTGGCGGAGAAGGTCGGCTGAGTCTGCTGTCCGCCGGCCGAAAGGGCTAAAATAATCACGACGGCAACGATGGAGATGACGCGCATAGTTTCAAAAATTGAATCGCATGAGTAACTGCACTGTCCGTGTGGCGGACGCCGCGGTGGCCAGGCCGTAAGACGCCGCGTTCACCGTCGTGCCGAAACCGGTAATAGCCACGTGGTTGAGCGCATTGGTGGCGCTCAGCCGCAATTGCAACTGGCGGCGCGTGTCGCCAAAACGAAAGGCGCGGTTCAACGCTGAATTGAACGAGATGCGAAACGGCCCTGTAATGGTGTCTCTGCCGGCGTCTCCGAATTCGCCGGGGAGAGGCGTGGTGAAGGCCGCCAGATTGAAGTAAGCGTTAGCGCCGCCGGAAAGGGGAAGGCCGGTAGCCTGGGCACGGGTACTGCCGGAACCGGCCAGACCCGCGGTGTTGGAGAGATTACCGGCGACCAACGCGGTGAGCGGCGTGCCGGAGGCGGCTGTAAAGGTTCCACTAACGGTCCAGCCCGACAAGGTTCTAGTAGTCCAGCCTCCGTTGCGTAACAGGCCGTGAACGCCTACGGGTGAAGAGAGTAAGTAGGTAGTTTGCAGGTTATTGCGTTGGTCGAAAGTCGACAGACCGCGCTCGAGACCCAGGTTGTCGATGAATTGGACCACGGTTCCCCCCGGGCCGCTGAAGCTGGAGGCATCGTCAAGAGATTTCGAGCGCGTGTAAAGCAGCACCCACGAGACACCCCGCGCAAATCGCCGTGTCAGGCGTACCTGGCCGGCATTGAAGATCGAATTGGCCTGCGAGGTTTCGTAGGTGAAGCTGGTGGCGTAGGGGATCTGTAGCTGCTCCTGGGCTGTCAGCAGCGAACTCCCCGGCAGTGGCCGGTTAGGCTGCTCAGCCACGGGGAGATTGGTACCCTTGGTCCCTATGTATTCGAGTTCCACAAGCAAGCCGTGCGGGAGAGTGTTCTGAATCGCAAAACTCCAGGTTTGCGCGTAGGCCAGATGGAAATTCGGGTCGACGGCGAAGGTGTTCGGGATGGTTTGGGAAGGTATGACCGGAAAACCGTCCTGCAATGTGAGCGGAGCGGCGGGGCTGGTGGTGAGCGAGAGATTAGTCGAATAGGGAGGCTGCGTGGCCAGATAAGTTCCGAGCTGGGTGTAAGCGGAAGGACTATAAAAGATGCTATATCCTCCGCGAATGACTGTGGCGGCCTTTACGAAGGGCCGCCAGGCAACGCCCAGGCGCGGCGAGAATGCATGAGTATCGGGCCGGATCAGGCTACTGGGTAGTCCCGCCAGGCCAGGCGTGACCACCGAGACGCCGGTAAAGCCCGGACTGACGAGTAAGTCGGCCAAATGGCCGTTCAGTTCCGTATAGGGCGCGAAGTATTCGTAGCGGATACCCAGATTAATCGACAGCCCGCGGCTGGGCCGCCAATCGTCCCGCACATACCAGCCGGTTGCCCAGCTTCGCAGATCATAACTGCCGTCGCCGTATTGGAGCGAGCTGGATTGCGGTAATCCCAGCAGAAAATCGGCGAAGTCGAAGCCCGTGCCGGCGACAGGGTTACCCTTGGCGTTCAATTCGCTGGTCAGCAGGCCGCTAAAGGTGAACGCTCCGCGCGCGCTCTGGTAGTTGAGACTGTCGAAGTGCGACTGGCGGTAGAGGAAGCCAACGCCAAAGTTATGCCGCCTGTGTAAGACGTAAGTGAGAGTATCGGTAAAGTTGAGGGTCTGCGTATGAGTCAGAGCCGGTGCGGAGTCAGTAAGGCTTCCCAAGTTACTAAAAGAGAGAGTAGGTGGACCGTAGTCCAGCGGATTCTGGAGAGTGCCGCCAATGCCTGAATTACCCTCGATGTTATCCGCATAGGCGAAGTACGGGAATGTTTGATTGGTGTTACGGCTGAAAGTCAGATTGGCGCTGTTGTTAGAGCGCGGCGCGAAACTATGGCTCCATCCGGCTGATGCGCTGATGCCGTGGCCGCTCGTGGAATCCTCGAACCGGAAGAGCTGCTCGGTTTTCGAGTCGCGATTCTGGAATTGCACGTTGAAATTCAGACGGTCTTTATTGGATATCGGCATATTGAGCCGCAGGCCAATATTGTTGCTGTTATTGGGAACAGAAGTGACGATTGCGTAGTTCTGTACCAGACCGGTGTAAGTGGGTAGCGGGAAGTATGGCAACAATGCAGCCGAGGCCGTCGCGATTCTCGAAGCAGGGATGCTATCGCCGGGAAAGGGAGCGTGGGTGGTCGGATCGAAAATAATCACAGGCGCATTGTTCACGGTGGACTGCGAGAAATCGCCGCTGCGTTCCGCTGGTGTCGGGACGGTCGATTGCTGGCTATAAGGATTGCGGTTCAGTGACCCCTGATAAGTCAGGTAAAAGGAGGCGCGCGGATAATGCAATATCTTGGGAATATTGAGAGGGCCGCCGACGTTGAGACCAAAGCTGCTCATGTCATAAGAAGGCTTCGGCTCGGCCCGGCCGTTGAGCGAAAAAGGAGCGGCATCGAGGGCGGAATTTTCGAGTCTCAGGAACACCGAACCGCTGTAGGCGGGCTGGCTCCGCCGGCGATTGCCGAAGCTGGCGTATTGGCCGTTGTATGGGCCCCGCCGGTTATTGCGGTTGCCGGCGCCTCCGCCTCCCCCGCCCCCACCACCTCCACCAAATCCGCGTCCGCCGCCGAACCCGCCACCTCCACCAGCTCCGCGGCCGCCGCCTCCGCCCGGGCCCTGGCCAAACCCGCCGTTGATACCGCTGGCTCCGAAACCTCCTAATCCGAGAGGGTCGCTGCCCGGGGCGCTCATGCCGGGAGGCAAACCCAAAGTCTGATTACCGCCTGGCCCACCGCCCATCAGGCCTCCGCCGTTGGCGCCATTGCCACCGCGCTCCCGCCTGGCTTCGTCGTCGCTCGACTGGGCCAGCCCGCCGCTGGTGCTGCCATTCACCAAGAGAGAATCCTGCGCGTCCGCGTTTAAACCGGCGGACAAATCCGCCGACGCAGCGTTCGCCGCGGCATCGGCTAGGGCCTGTTGACCATCGTCGGTAGCTTTGACTTGGGCATTCTGAAAACCGGGCCGCCCCTGGGGGCCAGGTCCCGTGCGAGATGCTGTGCCGGGGCCACCGCGAGGACGGCGCTCGCCCGAACGAGGCGTGGCCGGCTGATTCACACGGGGCATTTCCAGAGTCCAGTGCCGGACCGCCGGTTGGTTGCCGATGGTGACCTGATCTTGCACGGTGCCGAATCCGAACATATCCACCTGAATAGTCCAGACACCGGGCGCGAGGTCTAATGTGTAACGTCCGCTATCGCCGGTATACGCCACGACTTTTGCGGCGCCCTGGCTGGCAGTGACGGTAGCGCCTGGCACCCACTGATCGGCCGCCCTTACAGAGCCCGTGAACTGAGTGGCAGACAGCAGGCAAGGCCCCAGTAATACGCCAAAACACAAAGCCGGGACCGCCAAGACACGCATTGCTTCAAGGGGCGCTCGACCCCGCGCGAGGGTTACAGTGATGGTATGAGCGTGGTCCCACCGCCCGACGCTGTCGCGACGCTCGACCCGTCGGATTGGGAGAGTTTCCGATCCCAGAGCCACCTGATGCTCGATGATATTCTCGATTACATTCAGAACATTCGAGAACGCCCCGTATGGCAGCCGATTCCGAATGAAGTCCGGGCCAGGTTCCATAGCGCCCCTCCCATCGGCCCAACTGCTCTGGCCGCCGTTCACCAGGAGTTCATGCAGTATATCCTGCCCTACGCGGCGGGCAATGTACACCCCGGCTTCATGGGCTGGGTGCATGGCGGAGGCACGCCGGCCGGAATGCTGGCGGAGATGCTGGCGGCGGGGCTGAACGCCAATCTCGGCGGGCGTGATCACATCCCGGTCGAAGTCGAGCGCCAGGTGGTTCAGTGGATGCGCCAGATCTTCGGGTTTCCGGAGAGCGCCACGGGCCTCTTTGTTACCGGCGCCTCGATGGCCAATCTTATCGGTGTCGTGATCGCGCGCGACGTGGCGCTGGGTTTCGAAACGCGTTGCGCGGGCATTTCCCGAAATACGGCGAGGTTGACCGCTTATGCCTCAACGGCCGCGCATGGCTGCCTCGGCAAAGCCATGGATATCTGCGGGCTTGGCAGCGATGCGCTCCGGCCAATCGCGGTCGATAGTCGCGATCGGATTGACGTTCAGGCGCTGGAAGCTGCCATAGCGGCGGATCGCAGCGCGGGTTTTCAGCCGTTCTTAGTTATCGGTACAGCCGGCACTGTGGACGCCGGAGCTATTGACGACCTTACCGCTCTTGCCGATCTTTCTCGCCGCGAAAAGGTATGGTTTCATGTCGACGGCGCTTATGGCGCTCTGGCGATTCTCGCTCCCGATCTCGCGGCCCGGCTCAAGGGCATTGAGCGCGCCGACTCGCTGGCATTTGATTTCCATAAATGGGGACAAGTGCCTTATGACGCCGGATTCGTGCTGGTGCGCGACGGCGTCCTGCATCGCAATGCCTTCGCCTCGTCGGCCGCTTACTTGAGGCGCGCGGATCGGGGACTAGCCGCCGGGCCACCGTGGCCGTGCGACTTTGGCCCGGACCTTTCCCGTGGCTTCCGGGCGTTGAAGACCTGGTTCACGCTCAAGGTGTATGGACTCGGGGCGCTGGGAGCGGTGATCTCGCGCACCTGCGTCCTGGCGCGTTATCTGGAAAGCCAGATAGCCGCCACGCCGGAGCTGGAGCTTGCCGCACCCGTCGAACTCAACATCGTCTGCTTCCGTTATCGCGCCGAACAGTCCCACCGGGTCAATGCCAGGATCGTCGTCGAGCTGCAGGAGTCGGGCATGGTGGCGCCTTCGACCGCGGTCATCGGGGGGCGGCTGGCGATCCGCGCCGCGATCGTGAATCACCGTACCGGCCCGCGCGACATCGACGCCTTGGTCGAGCAGGCCGTGGCCCTGGGCCGCACCCTGCAAGGCGGCGTCACGAAGAGTCCGGAGTCCCTGCCGCGCCTCGAGCGGGAATCCGGATTGCGGCAGCTCGAGGAACGCCTGAACGCCGATCCCGGCGCAATCGAGCTTCGGTTTGAGCGCGCCTGTCTGCTGGGCGAGCTGGGTCGAACCCTGGAGTCCAGAAATGCCTATCTCGAAGTGTTGACCCGCCAGTCGTCGCACCTGGGCGCGCTGAACAACCTGGGCACGCTGCTTTATGCAACAGGCTATCGCACAGCCGCACAAACGGCCTATGCGCAAGCCGTGGCGCGCCATCCGCAGGATCCCATGAGCCGTGTCAATCTGGGGAATGTTCTCCGCGAAAATGGCGAACTCGCCGCGGCTCGCGAACTGTATGAGAACGCCCTGCAGCTCGCGCCCGGCCATCCCGAGGCGCATCAGGGCCTCGCCTATGTGCTGGCGGAACTCGGAGACGAAGAGGGGGCCTCCCTGCACCGGCGGAAAGGTTTTGAGGATCGGAACGTTATCGCTTTGCCGTATCGCGGGACGGGCCCGCCGGTCTCTTTGCTGCAGCTTGTGTCGGCAGCCGGAGGAAATATACCAACGCGGAATTTTCTGGATGATCGCGTGTTTCAAACAACCGTTATCGTCGCGGAATATTACGATCTGAAGACGCCGCTACCGGCGCACCAGCTGGTCTTCAATGCTATCGGGGATGCCGAGCTAGCCGGCCCGGCGCTCGCCGCCGCCAACTCCATCATTGCTCTCACCAGGGCCCCGGTCATCAACCCGCCCTCGGCCGTACGGGATACGGGCCGCGCGGCAAACACGCACCGGCTGGCCCGCTTGCCCGGGGTCGTGACAGCGACGACCGCCACGCTGCCGCGAGAGCTGCTCACCGATGCCGACGCCTGGAACATGCTGGCCCGCCATGGTTTCGCATTTCCACTTCTGTTGCGAACGCCAGGTTTTCACACCGGGCGGCATTTTGCGCGAGTCGAGCGGCCCGAACAGCTACCGGCGGTGGTGCCCGAGCTGCCTGGACGGGAGCTGACTGTCATGGAATACCTGGATGCACGCGGTCCCGACGGGAAAGTGCGCAAATATCGCGTGATGATGATCGACGGCCAACTCTACCCGCTGCACGTGGCCATCTCGAGCCACTGGAAAGTCCACTATTTCACTGCTGAGATGGCCGGCCAGGCGGAGCATCGCGCCGAAGACGCCGAGTTCCTGGAGAACATGCCCGGCGTACTCGGCGCGCGCGCCATGGAGGCGCTGGCGCGGATACAGGAGGCCCTGGGCCTCGAGTATGCCGGCATCGATTTCGGCATGAACGGGCGCGGCGACGTTCTGCTCTTCGAAGCGAATGCCACCATGGTGGTCAACCCGCCCGAACCGGACGAGCGGTGGGCCTACCGCCGGCCGGCTGTGGAACGGATCTATACGGCGGTACGCAGTATGCTGATGGCACGGACGACCCGGTGAACGAGCGCCGGCATCCTCAAGCCGGTCTAGCGGTAGTGTCAGCTACAGCCCGCGCAACCTTTTCCGTTGCGCCCGGGGAAAGTTGGGCCCGCATGTCGTAAAATTGAAGACGGCAGTAACGGCAATGGTACAAGTCCGCGCCGAACATGCGTTGCAGGAAGCTAAAGAAGCTTTTGTACATCGGATCGATATGGTCGCGAGTGGCCAGGCGCGTCAAGCGGTAGGTGCAGCATCGTGGGCAGCGGGGATAATCACCCAAATAGAGCGCATACCAGCGTGGGGCGGGCTTCCGCATTTTACACTGCGGACACTCATAAACCGCCACGTACAATAACCTTTCCGCGAAGGTCCTATGTACGCGACGAAACCCCGCCCGGCACGATGAACAATTCAGCACACTGTAACATTTTTACACCAATTGTGGCGATAACTCAACTGTTGAACAATGAAATTTAGAATTTAGCCCGCGGATTTCTTTCCGAATTACTTTCTTATGCTCAACCGAATTACGGTGCACGGTGCGCGCCAGCACAATCTCAAGAATATCGACGTGGAGATTCCGCGCAACTCCCTGACCGTAATCACCGGGCTGAGCGGCTCCGGGAAGTCCTCTCTGGCGTTTGACACAATTTATGCTGAAGGCCAGCGCCGCTACGTCGAGACGCTCTCCACCTACGCCCGCCAGTTTCTCGATCAGATGGAGCGGCCCGACGTCGATTCCATCGACGGCCTCAGCCCGGCGATCTCCATTGAGCAGAAAACCACCAGCCGCAGTCCTCGCTCCACCGTGGGCACCATCACCGAGATCTACGACTATCTGCGGCTGCTGTATTCCTCTATCGGAACGCCTCATTGTCCGTTGTGCGGCAATGAAATTTCGCGCCAGACTACCGAACAGATTCTGCAGCACGTGCTGGCGCTGCAGCCGGGCGACCGCATTATGGTGCTGGCGCCAGTGGTGCGCGGGCGCAAAGGCGAATTCAAGAAAGACTTCGAGAAACTGGCGAAGCAGGGCTTCCTGCGCGCCCGCATCGATGGAATTCTGCGCTCGCTCGACGACGATATTCCGCTCGATCGCCGGCGCAATCATAGCATCGAAGTCGTGGTGGATCGCCTCCTGGTGAAGCCGGGCATCGAGAAGCGCCTGGAAGCCTCGATCGACACGGCCACCAAGCTGGCCGGCGGTCTGGTGCTCATCGCCGTGGTGAACGGGGAGGAGCGGCTCTACTCTCAGAAACTGGCTTGCACGGTGTGCGGCGCGAGCGTGCCCCAATTGGAGCCGCGCTCATTCTCCTTCAACAGCCCTTACGGCGCCTGCGAAGAGTGTACCGGCTTAGGCAGCAAGTGGACCTTCGATCCCGGCAAGGTAATCGTGGACTTTTCCCGCCCGCTGCTCGAAGGGGGCCTGGGACCGGGGGCCGGATCGGCCCTCATGCGCCGCCGCCTGGTCGACGCCGCCAAGCCGCTCGGCATCAATCTGGCGACGCCCTTCGATCAATTGCCCAAGAAAGCGCAGACTGCGCTGCTCGAAGGCGGCAACGGCTTTGCCGGTATTCTCAAAATCCTCGACGAGACTTTCGCCGACTCTTCTGACGACTATCGCGAGTGGCTGACCGATTACATGTCGCCGGGCATTTGTCCGGCCTGTCATGGCCAGCGGCTGCGGCCCTCGAGTCTGGCGGTCCGGGTCAAGAATTTCTCGATCGCCGAGTTCACCGGGATGCCGATTTCGCGGGCGCTGCTGACGGTGCGCAATTGGGAATTCGGCACCCGCGACATGCAGATTGCCGGGCGCGTCCTGGATGAAATCCGCCGCCGTCTGGAGTTTCTCTCGGCGGTGGGCCTCGATTACCTGAGCCTGGAGCGCGGGGCCGGTACGCTCTCCGGCGGGGAAGCGCAGCGCATACGCCTGGCCACTCAGATCGGCTCCAAGCTGCGCGGCGTGCTCTATGTCCTGGACGAGCCCTCCATCGGATTGCATCCGCGCGATAACGGCCGCCTGCTCGATACGCTCGGGCACTTGCGCGATATGGGAAACACCGTGCTGGTCGTGGAGCACGATGCCGAAACCATAGAGCGCGCCGATTATGTTATCGATCTGGGTCCGGGAGCCGGCCGGCTGGGCGGGTGCCTGGTGGCGGCGGGCACGCCTAAAGATATTGCCGCGAATCCGGATTCGTTGACGGGACGCTATCTCTCCGGCTCGCTTTCGATCCCGGTGCCCGCCGTGCGCCGCCGCCAGAACGGCAAGAAGCTGGCCGTGATGGGCGCCGCCGAGCATAATCTGAAAGACGTCGATGTACAGTTTCCCCTCGGCCTGCTCACGGTAGTAACGGGAGTTTCCGGCAGCGGAAAATCGACGCTGGTGAATGAGATTCTGTATCGCGCCCTCGCACGGCAGATCTATGGATCGCGCGAGGAGCCCGGCCGGCACACATCAATCGAAGGCATGGAGCTTCTCGATAAAGTCATTCGCATCGATCAATCGCCTATCGGACGCACCCCGCGCTCGAATCCCGCCACTTATACAGGACTGTTCACGCCCATACGGGATCTCTACGCCATGCTGCCGGAATCGCGCGAGCGCGGCTATCGCCCGGGCCGCTTCAGTTTCAATGTCAAGGGCGGCCGCTGCGAAGCCTGCCAGGGCGATGGGCTGAAACGCATCGAAATGAATTTCCTGCCCGACGTCTATGTCACTTGCGACGTCTGCCGCGGGCGGCGGTACAATCACGAGACGCTGCAAGTGAAGTACAAGGGCTATTCGATCGCCGACCTGTTGGATGCCACGGTAGAGGAAGCCCTCGGCCGGCTGGAGAACATTCCCCAGATCCGGCCAAAGCTGCAAACGCTCAACGACGTGGGCTTGGGCTACATTCACCTAGGCCAGTCGTCCACCACGCTTTCCGGCGGCGAGGCGCAGCGCATCAAGCTCGCCAAGGAGCTCAGCCGGCGGCAGACCGGACGCACGTTCTACGTGCTCGACGAGCCCACCACCGGCCTGCACTTCGACGATGTGCGCAAGCTGCTGGACGTGTTACAGCGTCTGGTCGATCTGGGCAACACGGTGGTGGTGATCGAGCATAACCTGGACGTCATCAAAACCGCCGATTGGATCATCGACCTTGGTCCGGATGGCGGTGAATATGGCGGCCGCCTGGTGGCCGCCGGAACGCCGGAGCAGGTGGCGCGCTCGCGTAAGAGCTACACGGCGGAAGCGCTTCGCAAGGTGATATGAGCAAATATTCGGCGCATCCGTTGGATTTCTCCGGATTGCAGACGGTCCCCTTGCAAACCCGCGGCGGCAAGGTGCGCGTGGCGGATTTTGCTTCGCCCTACCGGAAAGGCGCCGGCCTGGCAGCCTGGCTGGACGGGCTGCCTCACATCCTGGCCGGCGATGCGCTACGGCGCGTGATCGATGCCTTAACGGCGGCGCGCGCGGCAGGCCGGGCCATCGTTTGGGGATTGGGCGGGCACGTGATCAAGTGCGGTCTCGCGCCGTTGCTGGCTGATCTGATGCAGCGCGGCTATGCCACCGCGTTCGCCATGAACGGCGCGGCCTCCATTCACGATTTCGAGATCGCCCTGGCAGGCCAGACCAGCGAGGATGTGGAAGCCGTACTGCCAGACGGCCGCTTCGGCGCGGCGGAGGAAACCGGGCGGGAGATGAACCAGGCCATCGCGGCCGGCGATCGCGACTCGCTGGGCATGGGTGAAGCACTGGGGCGGCGCCTCGGCCAGATCGCCGATCCGGCCTTCGCGCACGCCAGTCTGCTGCTGCAGGCCTGGCGCACGGCCACGCCGGTCACCGTGCATGTCGCGGTCGGTACCGATACGCCGCACACCCATCCAGCAGCGGATGCGGCGTCTATCGGCAGCTCTACACACCGCGACTTCCGATTGCTGTCTTCGCTGTTGATCGGACTTCACGAAGGTGGAGTTTATCTGAATGTCGGCTCGGCCGTGCTGCTGCCGGAGGTCTTTCTGAAGGCCGTCTCCGCGGTACGCAATCTGGGTCACCCATTGGCCGGATTCACCACCGTCAATCTGGATTTCCTGCAGCATTATCGCCCCAGAGTAAACGTGGTGGAGCGGCCCCACGCCAAATCCGGCGGTACGGGCATTGCACTCACCGGCCATCACGAACTGCTGCTGCCGCTGTTGGCCGCCTGCCTGATCGAACACGAGCCATGAGTCCGAAGCCGCCTGAACCGGATATTATCGCGCCGCCCGAACTTACACCGCCCGAGAGTTATCCATTTTGGGGCTATTTAGACCTGGCCGGCTTCGTCATGATCGCTCTGCTCGCCGTGTTGGTGGAGTCTTTCCTCGCCGGAGCGTTCCTTTCGGTTGTACACGTCAAAAAATTCCTCATTGAACTGCCGGCCCAACTGGTGCTCTACGCCGTACTGCTCTGGGCGCTCTCCACAATCTTCCGCCGTTATTATGGGCGGCCGTTCTGGCAATCGTTGCGCTGGGTGCCGGCTGGTTTGAGCGACGCCGTGCTGGTAGCTTGCGGAGTAATGCTGGCCTTTGCGGTGATGGGCGGGAGCGTACTCCTGAAAACGCCGGACATAGACAGCCCTATGAAAGATCTCTTATCGGACAGAACTGCAATGATGCTGGTCGCGGTATTTGGAATTACGCTGGGTCCGTTATGCGAAGAAATTGTATTTCGTGGATTTCTGCAGCCGCTCCTCGTGCGGTCGCTCGGCGCGGTTGCCGGAATTCTGACGGCCGCCGTCCCCTTCGGTCTGCTGCACCTACAACAATACGGCAACTCCTGGCGTCACGTGCTGCTGATCACCATGGCCGGCGCCGCCTTCGGTTGGATGCGCTATCGTACTGGATCGACCAAAGCGGCGGCCATCATGCACGCGGCTTACAACGGCGTATTTTTTGTCCTACTGGCCGTACAGCAAGCCGCGCCGCATGCGGGGGCGCCGGGCTTCATCTCCACCGGGTCAGCGGAACATTCCCAACATGTACGCTATCAGGAGGATCACCAATATGGTGCCCAGTCCTATGCCGGCGCCGCCCCCGTAACCCCAGCGGCTGTGCCCGTAATATCCGCCGCCGCCGCCGAGGACCAGCAACAAAATGATCAATAGTATTATCAATGTGAGTCGTCCTTTTTCTCAAGAAGAGATCCATCTCGCGGATTACTTCTCGAGGACCTCTTCTACCTGTCCGACCTTCTTCTGGATCTTACCGGCCAGATTTTCGTCTTGACCTTCCGCTTCCAGGTTAGGATTGTTGGTCACCTGACCGACTTTCTCTTTCACTTTACCCTTCGCCTCGTGAAACTTACCTTCCGTTTGATCTTGGGTGCTCGGTTTCATCTGTTCTCCTTTGGTCCGCTAAATCGAACTGCAGTAATTCCTAAGCACTTCAAGAGCCCTTCCGGCCTGAATCTGGTTAAGCGGTACGAGTGAACGTATTGACTATTACCTTATAGGCCGGCAGGCAGTGCGTTAGAATCGCACTCATGGCGCATTTGCCGCTCGAATCGAAGACCGCCCTTGTCACGGGTGCCAGCAAAGGAGTCGGCAAAGGGATCGCACTCGAGCTCGCCCGCTGCGGATGCGACATCGCAGTGAACTATAACAGCGACGCGGAAGGAGCCGGGGCGACCGCTGCCGAGGCGCGGGCGCTCGGCCGATGCGCTTTCATCGTACACGCCGACGTAGGCGAGGCCGCTGATGTAGACCGCATGTTCGACGAAGTTTTGCGGCAGTTTCCGCGTCTCGATATCCTGGTCAACAACGCCGGCATGCAGACCTGGAAACCACTACTGGACCTGGCGGAGGCTGAGTGGGACCGCGTCATACGCACCAACCTGAAGGGCTGTTTTCTGTGCACGCAGCGTGCCGGGCGGCACATGCGAGAGCGCGGCGGCAGCATCATCAACATCGGCTCCGGATGCAACAAGGTTGCCTTCCCCAACCTGTCGAATTACACCGCCAGCAAGGGCGGCATTGAAATGTTCACCAAGTCGGCGGCTGTCGAATTGGGGCAGTACGGCATCAGGGTAAACTGCGTGGCGCCAGGGGCCATCGAGATCGAGCGCACCAAACTGGAAGCTTCAGGCTATGCAGACACCTGGGCGGGACTCACTCCCCTGGGGCGCGTCGGCCAGCCGCTGGATGTCGCGCGCGCGGTGGCGTTTCTGGCCGGAGCATCGGCGGATTTCATCACCGGCCAGACCTTGTGGGTGGATGGTGGACTGTTCAGCCGCCCTGCCTGGCCCTATTGACCGGCCGGCTTTGCCCGTCCAAGTGCCATGATCGACATTCTAAGGCTCCGCCTCCACCGGACCATCATACTCGCTTGAGGCGCAGGCTGTTCGTGACGACGGTCACGCTAGAGAGGGCCATCGCCGCGGAAGCCAGCATCGGCGACAGCAGCCAGCCAGTAAATGGATATAACACGCCGGCGGCTACCGGAATGCCGATCGCGTTATAGGCGAACGCCCAAAACAAATTCTGGCGGATCACGCGCATCGTTTTACGGGCCAGCTCGAGGGCATCGGCTACCCCATTCAGATCGCCGCGCATTAAGGTGATGGCGCCCGCCTCCCGAGCGATGTCGGTACCGGTTCCCATGGCAATGCCGACATCCGCCTGGGCCAAAGCGGGGGCGTCGTTGATGCCGTCGCCTGCCATCGCAACTTTCCTCCCGGCTGCCTGAAGCCGGCGCACCTCAGCCAGCTTGCCTTCGGGCAGCACCGGGGCGAGCACATGCTCGATACCCACCTGGCGCGCCACAGCTTCAGCGATCGGGCGATTGTCGCCGGTGATCATCCACACTTCGACGCCCAGGGCAATCAACCGGCGCACCGCGGCGGCGGCTTCATCCTTCACCGCATCGGCAACGGCAATCACACCTGCTATTTTTCCATCCACGCTGATGGCTACCGCGGTCTTTCCTTCGGCCGCAAGCCGCCCGATTTCGGCCAACTCGGGATGAGGCGCGCCGGCGATGACTTCGTGTCCGCTCACACTCGCCCGAACTCCATGCCCCGCGATTGCGCGAAAATCGGACGCCGGCTCCCATGCGATCGAGAGTGCCTGGGCATGTGCCACCACCGCCCGGCCGATAGGATGCTCGGAATCATGTTCCGCCGACGCGGCCAGCCCGAGCAGTTCCGCTCCGGTAAAACCGTTCGCTGGAATCACATCCGTCACCTGGGGCACACCCCGGGTGATCGTGCCGGTTTTGTCCAGGATTACCGTGTCAATCCGGGCGGCCGACTCCAGGGCCTCGCCACCCTTGATCAGGATTCCACGTTCAGCGCCGCGTCCTGTGCCCACCATGATGGCGGTAGGCGTGGCCAAACCCAGCGCGCAGGGGCACGCAATGATCAACACCGCAACAAAGTTCACCAGCGCGAAGGAAAACGGCGCAAATGCCAGCCACACCAGGAACGTCACCGCCGCGGCGGCGAGCACGCCTATTGTAAAATAGCCGCTCACTACATCCGCCAGGCGCGCCACAGGCGCGCGCGACCCTTGCGCCTGAGCCACCAGCTCGATCATCTGTTGCAAGGCGGTAGCCCGGCCCACCTTGCGCGCTTCGATACGCAGGCTGCCCGAGCGGTTGATCGTGCCGCCATAAACCGTATCGCCGGCCTGTTTGTCGACCGGCAGGCTTTCGCCGGTGAGCATGGATTCGTCCACAGCCGAAGCACCCGCGCGCACTACACCATCGATGGGGATCTTCTCGCCGGGACGCGCTACCAGTATGTCGCCGATTCGCACCTGCTCGATCGGAATGTCCAGCTCTGCTCCTTCGCGTATGACACGCGCCGTCTTGGGTTGCAGCTCGCGCAGGCGCCGTATGGCTTCCGAGGCCCGCCCGCGTGCACGCGCTTCGAGCAGCCGCCCGAGAAGAATCAGCGTGACAATCACGGCGGCCGCCTCGTAGTACACCTGATGACCGCCCGTGACCGTCACCACCAGCGAATAGAGGAAGGCCGCGCCGGTGCCGAGCGCGATCAGCGTATTCATGTTTGCCGAACGATGGCGCAGCGCGGTCCACGCATCTATGTAGAAAGGAGCGCCCGCCAGGCAAACCACCGGCGCCGCGAGCACGACCTGGATCCAGGCCATGGCGCGGAGGTGCATCAGTCCAGGCCACATGCTCAGCACCACCACCGGCACGGAAAATCCCACCGCCAACGACAGGCGTCGCTTGAGGGCCACATACTCCTGCTCGCGGGTGTGCTCCTCCACATCCACGCCGGCTTGCGGTTGCGGAACCCCGTAGCCCAGCGCTTCGATGGCGCCTACCAGGTCACGGACCGCCGCGCGCGCTGGATCGAACTCCACCGTGGCGGTCGAGGTAGCGAAATTTACATGCGCGTTAGCCACGCCGGGCGTTGCGGCAAGCTGGTGTTCAATACTGCGCGCACATCCCGCGCAGGACATGCCCGAGAGGGGCAGATCCACGCGTTCGGCGGCTTCAGCGCTCATGATCGGGCTGGATACCCAGGCTGCTCGATAGCACTGATCGGAGGGAGGCTCACACCTTAATGATGCACCCGTACAGGAAAGGTGGCAGCCAGCTATTGTCTGACCACGGTCACCGTACGCCACGCAGAGTCTCCGGCCGCATCGTAGGCGTTCACCGTGATGGTATTGGTTCCGACCAGAAGGGGAATAGCCGCGGCGGTCCATGAAGTTGTCCCGGTTGCATTCCCTGAGCTGCCCGTCGAGTTCGTCCAGGTGACCGAAGTCACGTTGGCGGTCGCCGTACCGCTCATGCTCAAGCTCGAGAGCGACGTACCCACAATGGTCATCCCGGGCGAAGTGATTGTGAGCGAGGGCGGTCCCGAAGACGTTGAGGTCGTGGTGGCCGGGGGCGTGGGATCGGCCGGCACCGCCGGGGTGACCGGGTTCGTTGGAACTATCGGCATGACCGGAACTATCGGCATGACCGGCAGTGTAGGAATAATGGGCGTCGAAACGGTCGAGACCGCTTGTGTTATGGTAATCGCGGTCGAGGCGGTGTTGCCGGCGCTGTCGGTGACGGCGACCGTAATTACATTGGCTCCAGGATCTAAGGGCACCGAGCCAATCGACCAGTCTGTCGATCCGGACGCCGCGCCGGCGCCGCCCTGATTGTTCGTCCAGCTCACTTGCAGTGTCCCGGCGCCACCCGCTGCCGTACCGGAAAGCGCTACGGACGCAGACGCGGTGGTCACGGCCGTGGTGGCTGGGTTCGAGATCGTAATGCTTAGGGCCGAAGGCGTACTGGGGCTGCCATAGAGAGCTTGAATCGCGGCAATGTCGCTCGCGGAAAGCGCGGCGCCGAAGCGATAGTACGGATACATCACGCCAGTCGGATCGTCGGTGTGCCCCAGGCCCAGGGCATGCCCCACCTGGTGCAGAGCGACTGTGTACACGTCCACATCCGACCCGATGTTCCAATTCTGATCGTCATTGAAATGCATCTGTCCGGCAAGCGGCGCCGTATTAGCGGGCGATGGGAAGAAGGTATGCGCCAAAACAGGGCTGTCCGCGGCGAACGGAAATGCGTCGCCGTGCTCTCCTTGAGCAAACATGATCGCAATGGTAGGGTCAACCGTCGAAGTGTCGCCCGCCAC